>Ga0247724_1000082_pt1 | contig 26949 bp, 45 predicted proteins | sample OKSTACKMC2E_FD_182776 | JGI IMG/M metagenome (GOLD analysis project Ga0247724, IMG submission 182776) | Subsurface sediment microbial communities from gas well in Oklahoma, United States - OK STACK MC-2-E | ecosystem: Environmental > Terrestrial > Deep subsurface > Rock core/Sediment | place... | reverse complement strand
GTTTCCGCCGATGAGTGGGGCCAGACTTTCACCCGCCCCCCCTCTCTTCGCCGCGTCTCCGAGCCGCCAGGATCGCCTGCGCCGCGCCGTAGCAACGCAGGCGGGCGTCAACCCCTGGGACGGTAGCCGCGATCCCTGCGCGTCTTCTCAGCGTGGCATCCGGCCTTGCGGCCCAGCTCGTCCGGGTAGACACAGAGGATCTGGCAATTGCCATCCACGTCCTGGCCACCTTCTTCCAACGCCACAACGTGGTCCACTTCGAACCCGTGCGGGAACAGGGTCAGCCGACCGCAGCCAGCACACCGGGGGTTGGCACTCCACAGACGAAGGCGGCGGGCTTGCAGCTTGCGCCCCGCCATTCGGTTCTCACTGGCCGTGGGAGCCGTGGCCAGGCGCGTACCGACCATGGGCATGCGCGGCTTGACGGTCTTGAGCTTCATGCTGGGATCGCTTCTCTACCATGAAGGGCGCCATACGTGCGCACCAGGGCGCCGATAGCATCGACGCGGTCGAAGTACTGCGACATGCTACGGGCCCGGCTTTGGCGCCTGGCGCTAGGCGGCAGCCGGCTGATACCGGACACCTTGTGCCGGTACATCTGATCGCATTCCTGGAGCAACTGGCGCGCTGCCGCGCATAGCGCAGGGTCCACGCCCGCACGTTCGGCCTTGCGGATATCGCGACGGACGACCGCTTCGAACTCTCGCCTGCACATGATGCGTACCTCTCAATATTCTTGCCGGGTGCCACCAACTGCACACCGCCCGGCGCGATGACCCAACCCCCGCACGTCATGCCCAACGCGCGGCCCTCGGTGGCAAAGGGGGAGGAAATAAAACAAACAATTTTGTTGTGTCGAATAACAGTTGTGTTGTATAATGATTCCATCGAAACAACACAGGGGAGGTGATGAAGTACAGCGAATTCAGGCGGTGGCTACTACGGCAGGGCGTCAAGTTGGAAGCCCACAAATCCGGTAGCAGCCACTTCAAAGCAACCCTAGGTGATCGAATGACAGTGTTTCCAGACCACGGCAGTAAAGAGATAGGCACGGGGCTGGTGAACAAGATCAAGAAAGACCTGGGCCTGAAGTGAAACCGGAGGTGGCCCGCAAGGGCTGCCTCTTACCGCTATACCGATCCGCCCCCGAACGAGGAAAGACCATGTTGACCTACAGCTACACGCTGACGCCGGACACGAACGGCACCTACCTGATCCAGTATCCCGACCTGCCGGAAGGCGCGGCCGTGAGCGAATCGCCGAATGCCGGCGCCGAGGCGGCAGAAGGTCTGGAGGCGGTGTTGCAGATGTACATCGATGCGCGCCGACCTATCCCCATGCCCAGCGGCGTAGGGGATGGCTCGGTCAGCGTCGGCGCCATGCGCACCGCTAAGTTGCTACTGTCCAACGAAATGGTGCGCCAGGGCGTGCGCAAAGCTGACCTGGCCCGCCGGCTGGGCCTGCATGCCCCACAGGTCGATCGCCTGCTGGACCTGAGCCACAACTCCAAGATGGACGCCATCGAGGCGGCCTGCACCGAACTCGGCCGCCGCCTCGATGTCACGCTGACGTAGCCAAGGGCGCGCCATGAAGAAAATGGACTATGCAGAATTCGAAGCGGCTTGCAGGGAAGTCGCTAAGGGGACGTTGTGGACCGGCGGCGAAACCTCGGCAGACGTTATCGAGACTCACACGCACAGGTTGATGCAGCGGTGCGACCACGAAATCGACTACATATCCGGAATGGGGCGTGACCCAAACCTACTGACTCGCGCTATCCGCTACATTGCGCACACGCACGCTATTCCGCCAATGGGAACCGATATTGAGTGGTTCGCATCCACGGTTGAGTGCTTGATCGAACTCGCGGTGCCAAACACAGGACAGACCGTCGAAAGCGCCGCCTTCCTGCACGATGTGCAAGAGGGTATATCCGAGTGGACCGCTGCGAACGATCCCTGAGCGGAGGGGTAGCGGCGGCAGGGTTCGAACCTGCGACACCCGGGGTATGAACCCGGCGCTCTGCCACTGAGCTACGCCGCGAAACTGTCAGTTGATGGGCCGCTTCACGATGAAGCGGAATGCCGGCGGCCGTTCCGGGAAGAACGTCGACAGCAGGAAGCCTTCGAACACATGGGCCGCCGTCATCAACCACTCGAACGGCGTCCACTTCGTCGCAACGCAGAATTCCCCGTGCGGGTCGCGTATCCACACCGGGATGCCGTAGTAGCTGCCGTGGTGCGTGAAGCCGTTGGCCTTCGCCTGGCGCTCGGTCATATAGCCAAGCATCAGCGCGGCCTCGCGCGCCACAAGGCGCCGCCCGCTCGCAGTTCCTGCTCCACCACGCGGCGCACACCGGCGGCAAAGTCATCGCAGGCGGCGGCGCTGATGCGCGCCTCGAGGGACGCGCGGCGGTCCAGCGCTGGCCGGATCAGCCAGAGGATCAATCGGGCGTAGAGATTGCGCATGGGATTTCCAGGAGCTTGAGGTAGAGGGGATCAGGCGCGCGCCGGCGAGAATGGCGTCCGCTCACCCCGCAACGCGCGCATCGCCCACCAGTAGGACCGCAGCGGCTTACGCGAGGCCCAATACATGAAACTGAACGTTTCGTTATATTGGGCAGTTGCCGCACCGCTCAGCTTGCGGCAAACCTTGTGAGCCAACGAGTACAGGAGAGAACGCATGATTGATGGCCTTTGGCATATCCGATACGTCATCGCCGGGAAAGAGTGTGGCGGCGTTATCGTGGTGAAGGATGGCAAAGCGTTGGGCGGTGATGGCGGATTCATCTTCACCGGGACGCTGCACGAAGACGGCAAGAACGTCGTCGGTGAACTGCATGTGCGGCAAGTAATGAAGTCCGTTGCGCCCGTTATTCCCGGCCTCACCGACTACAAACTGAAGTTGATAGGCAACGTCTCAGGAAACACCATCGACATCGTGGGCGAGATTCCAAGCGCCCCGGGCGTTTCACTGCGGATCAACGCCACTCGGCACGCCGAGTAGCGCGGAGAGGAAAAAGCCCCGATCGGATAACCGTATCGGGGCTTTCTTTTGTCTGGAGCGGGCCGCGGGAATCGAACCCGCGTTGGCGGCTTGGAAGGCCGCAGCCTGACCTCTCGGCCAAGCCCGCAGAAATGCAAAAACCCGCCGGCTTGCGCGTGGCGGGTTTCTTGGGGCGGACTTCTGAGGAAATCCGTTATCGCTGATTATGGCGGTCGTTTTCCGCCAAGTCAAGAATTATGGAATGAATCCCCCGTCCCGCAAGAGTTTCTCCGCAACCGCGTGCGCGGCCTGCTCCACACCATATACCGGCTCTTCACCCGGCTTCTTCTTCCGAGTGCCGCGAAGCCAGTCCGCAGTCCTGGTGCTGGCCCGATCGGCGCTTCGGGTGCTGCAGCCATTCCGATGCGCCATTTGCTCGATCGTAGGCGCCCAGTTCTCATCGAAGTAGCGCCGCACCAGGTCAAACCGCAGGTCTGCCGTAACGCTGCGCATTGCCAGGAAATCGGCCAGATGCGAAGACAGGACACGCAGCGCCGCCAGCCACTCCAGGTGGTCCCCCTCGCTGCCGCAGTGTTTGCACTGGGATCTGCGCTGGCCATACTTGGCGTAGAGAGCGGCAAAATGCAGCGGCGATAGCCCTTGCTCCAGGAACTTGCGAGCCGAGCCGACCTCGGCCGCGCCATCCATGCCGGCCAGCGGGCCAGGTTCGCCCAGGCGCATATCGGCGGCGCGTGCCATGGCCGGCCGGTTGGCTGTATGCCGCTCGTCGCTGAACGCATACGCCAGCGCTACAGCGAGCCGGGGAAACGGTGTCGTGCGCTCGGTCATGCGGCCTCCGGCATCATGTAGATCGGATATTTGGGTTCCGGCTCGCGGCTGCCCTGCGCGATCCGCAGCCAAGCGCCAAGTTGCTGGCGGGCCTCGGCATCATGCCGGGGGTGCATACGCCACTGGGTCAGGAACTCCGACGCGGCGGTGGCCGGCAGGCTGACCAGGTGCTTTGCCAGCAAGCGATCCAGGACCGGCCTGTCAGCAAGCGCCACGCCCCCGCGGCACCGCCAGCACCTGCAAGGCGAATAGTTGCCGAACAGCGAGCCGGCCTTCTTCGTCTCGCTCAGATGGACGGTGACAGACGGTGTCCGGGCCGGCGCATCGGCTTGGTACGGGATCTCGGTCCACGTTTCGGGGTCTTGTTGATCAAGCATGATCTATCCTTCAAACGATTCCAGGGTTGTAGGGAGGGACGCGCAACAGCCGCGCCACAAGCTCAACCGCGGAACCATCCAGGACAGCCCCCTCGGTAAAGCGCAACACCTTCCAGCCCGCGAGGGTGGCGGCGTTGTACTTCTCGCAATCAGCGACGAAACCGGATCCACGGGTGTGACGCCCGTTCGTCCATACGCCGCCTTCGATCTCAACCGCCACTTTCTCGGCGGGCCATGCAAAATCGATGCGCCACATGCGCGGGGGCGCGAAGCGGTACTCCCGCTCCGGCGGCAGCACCTTCAGCGCGCGCAGGTCGCGGGCAAACCGTTCTTCCAACTTGCTCGGGGCCTTCGGGGCGCGCTTGACGGTTGCCTTGGCCGCTGGCAATCGAACGGGCCGAGTCGCCATTACGCCGCCCCCCGGTTCTGCATCGAGTAGATCGGCGCACGGGTGAAGTGCGCGTAGTCCTGATACCGGCCCGTCACGCGGTCATAGTGCAGCTCGACCATGCCCACCCGGCCGACAAACTTCTTGCGGATCTTCTGGACGTGGATCTCCACCGGCTTGTTCTCGTCCTTGACGTGCCGGTAGACCGTGATGCAGTTGTCGGCCTTGTTGCGCCAGTGAGCCGACCCCGAGACGTCATAGGGCGTCGGAATGGGGTAATCGCCCGAGTCCTTGTCCTTGTAGAGCTTCGCGGGATGCGCCACCACCCAGGCGTGTACGTCGTGCGCCCGACAGAACTTGCGGATCTGCGACAGGGCCAAGGAGATGTACTCGGTCTCCGTCTGGCCGGCCGCGCGTCCGTGTTCGATCTCGTTCCATGGATCCATGATCAAGCCGCGAATGCCCTTGCGGGTGACAAGGCGGCTCGCCTGCTCCAGCAGCGCATCCAGGGTGGGAGCCTCGGGCATCATGAAGGTGAAGTGGTCCTCCAGAAAATCCATGGCGCGGTCGAGATCGGCCACGCTCATGCGCTCGCTCGGCCCCGGGGCGAACGGCTTGCCGATGAACTTTTCCATCAGCTTTTCGCTGTGGTAGTCGGCGGGAAAATTCTCGGGAGAGAAGACCCCGAAATTCCACCCGTGTTTGTCCGCCAGCTGCACCGCCAGGGCGTCCAGCCACTCAGACTTGCCGTGCCCGGGAATGCCGGTCACAAGGGTCCACTCGCCAGGCAAGACGGTGTAGTGCCCATCCATGCAACTCCACCCGGTTGGGGTGCCTCGCGTCGTTTCGCCTTCGTAGCGGCGCAGGATTTGCGAGCGGAAGTCCGTCACCGAGAAGGTGCCCTCGATCGGCACCGGCTTCGCGTCTTCGATGCACTTTTGCAACACGTCCGGGCCGTGCTTGACCAGTACGTCGTTGGAATCCTTGCAGCCCTCCGGCCAGGTCACGATCTGGCACTTGTCGCGGCCCAGGCGGCGCACGAGTTCTTCCTGCAGGCGGCGGCCTGGCGCGTCGTTGTCCACGGCGATGATGTGTTCTCGCACATTGGCAAGCCGCTCGCTGTCCAGGAAGTCGAACTTGCTCTCGTAGTTCTTGGTGTCCGGTGTCGGGGCGCCATCGGGCACGGAAACGCAGTTCTTGAAGCCGCCCTCCTCCACCGACAGTTTGTCCATTTCGCCCTCGACCCAGATCAGCACGGCGTCGACGTCGTTCAGTCCGTACAGCACGCGCTGCGCCCCCGTGGCCAGCCGGAACAGCTTGTCGCCGGTGCGGTACTTGACGTTGATCACCTCGTCGCCGTCCAGGTACGGGAACATGACGCAGGTGCGCTCTTCCTCGACCTGGGGGAAGTACTGCGAGCCGTAGCCGATGCAGTTGCGCAGCAGCGTGCCCTGGCTGATCCCTCGGCCTGCGAAGTAGTCCACGACGGCTTGGGGCAGATCGGTGCGGTTCAGCACGTAGTCGGGCTTGCGGTAGATCTTCGGCGCCTCGGGCCGGCGCTCTTCGCCGTGGCCCAGCGACCCGCCCCAGCCGCAGTGATGGCAGTTCCACAAGCCCTTCTCGGTGTTCACCGACAGGCACGGGTAGTTTTTTTTCCGCCGCGACGGCGAGCACCGCGGGCAGGTGGTTTTCACCTCCACGCCGGTGCGGCCGCGCAGGTCGATCCCGAAGTCGTTGAAGGTCTTCACAGCACCACCTCCGGACGGCCATCAGCGCCGAAAATTCGGCCGTTGAGCCGATAGCGACCATTGCCCAGGTCGATGCGTCCATCTTCGGGCTCCACGACGTTGCCCAACTGGCCCGCGTACTGCGCAAAGTTCGTTGCGTTGAACAAGGTCGCAGGCCGCAGGTACTTCCCCCAGCGTGGATTGCCGAACCACTCGGCGCGCTTGGCGTCGATCACCGCCCGAATTTCCTCCACGGTGTAGCCTTCGCCCAGCCTGCCGCGCACAAGGCGAAGGTTGGACTCTACGGGCTTGAACGCCGATCCGGTCACCTCGTTGAGGTGGGCGATGATGGCCTCGGCGGCGTCAGTTTCCGCCTGGAGATGGGGCGCCGCGTCGGGCTTGCCCGACAAGGGTTTTTCTTTCTTTTGTATAGTTTCCTTTTGTGGTTCCCGAATCGGTAACCCCTGCATGACTGAATCGGTAACCCTTACCGAATCAGTAACCCTCGTGACCGATTCGGTAACCCCAGCAGGAGTTGCCGAATCAGTAACTGCGGTTGCCGTTTCGGTAACCGCATTAATGGGTTGCTGTTTCGGTAACCCCTGTTCCTCTTTCGGTAACCCCTGCATGACTGAATCGGTAACCGTCTGAGCAGCGCCCCCAAGCGCCCATTGCTTGTAGCGCTTGTTGAGGGACAGCGAGTTGCCGAACGTTCCAGCAGATCGGCGTAGGACGCCCGCGGCGATAAGGTCATTCACAGCACGGCTGACGTGCGGCTTGGCGATGCCTGTCATAGATGAAAGTTGTCCCAGGCTGATGTCGTCAGCCTTTTTCCCGTAGCCATAGGTCTTGCGCACCACGGCCATCACAACGGCCCACTGGCGCGCCGAGAAGCCAGCGCGGCACATTGCCTCCAGCAACTCATTTGCGAGGCGTGTGTGGCCGTCCTCGACCTGCGGCGTGGATACTTCGGTGGTCGGCATGCGGTTAGGCTCCGACTCCGCAAGCTTTCGCCGACTCAACAAGGGCGATCCCCAGCAGATAGGCGGCCTCTGGCGTCAGCGTCATCACCGAACCATCTGCCGGATGCGGTAGGACCTTGATCACAAGTCCAATGTCGGCGGTACCGGCGGTAGTCACGCCCGCGCACTCAAGCACGAATTCGCGCGTGTCCCGTTCAGGATCCTCAAGATCGCGGCGACGCGCCCGATACGCGCCCAGTTCTTCAAAGATTGCAGCCATGGCGTGCTTAGCTCCCCTGAGGCAGGTCGAAGTGCGACAGGGGCACAAGCAACAGCGTGGCCGCGTCGTACAGTTCATACGACCAGCCGCGCGCCTTCAACCAGGCAACAAATGCGTGGTGGATATGGCCGTCGTAGTTATCCGGGTCCGAGCATTCCAGCGTCCACAGGATCGGCAACCCATCAGGCATAGACGTGTCGTCACCTCCCGCCCAGATGCCTTCAACGTCCTTCCATTGCTCACCGAACTCGCACAAGGGCCGCATCCAGAGTCCCAGGAACGTCGCGGCCAGGTCGGCCCGCATCGCGTCATACGTCAAGGCTTGCATTGCATCTACCTCCATCGCTCCACTTGAAGGCACAGCGCCGGGCCGGGTGGAGGAGTCCGGCTTTCGGGAGCTACCCGGGCGCGTGCACACCGTTATCCGCCTACGGCCTGAACCGATGGCGGCGTTGAAAGTTGGCCCGAGCGCGCTCTTCGCGCTCCAGGCCTCGATCGAAAGCTGCAATCCACTTGCGCATCGCGCGGCGGCGCCACAGCAGCCAGAGGCCTGCGCAGCAGCCGGCGATCAGCATCAGCAGCCACGTGAACGCGGCGACCAGGATCAAGATCGAAACGGCCGTGTTCATGGCTATACGTCCTCGGGACCAATGCGAACGGCACCAGGCGCCGGCGGCGTGGTGGTGTCGCCGGGGATGTGGGCCAGCGCATCCAGCGCCTCGCCGGCGTTTCGCACAGACCAGCCAGGACGGCTGCCGTGCTTCTCGGCCAGCGCGCCGTGCAAGCGCACGTTGCCTTTCAGGGATGAGGCGCTCGGGAAGCCGTCGAACGAGGCCACGGGAACGCCCTTGAAGCGCTTGGCAACGGCCCGCAGCGGCGATTCGACCGCGGGGGTCTGGGTGGTATCGGGCTTAGGCATGGGCCACCTCGTGGGCACGATAAGACCCGAGCACCAGCGGCCCGAGGTCGAGTTTGGATTGGGAGGAATGGCCCAGGCGGGCACGGCGGTTGGCTTCGACTCGCCGCCAGTCCGCCCCCGAGTCGCCGCCAGAAAGCATGCGATCGATGAAGGCGGCACCCGCCGGCACGTTGGCCAGCGTCATGTCCGCAAAGCGCTTGGTGCCAACGTAATCGTTGACGCCCCGGTAGACCACGGGCAGCGGCAAGCGGTGCTTGACCATGATGCGCACGCAGCCGAGGTACAGCGGCTCGCGGTCGGCGACCGTGCTTAGGGCGTTGGGATCGGGCTGGGCGTCCCCGCCGCGTACGATGGCGTCGATCTTCAGGTCACACCACACGGCGAAGTCATCCGACAGCCAGCGGGCAAATGGCACGGCCAGCTTCGGGTGCAACCACGTGCCGGCCTGGCCGCGAACCTTGGATGTGCGGACCAGCTTGATGTCGGGAAATCCGACCTCAAAGCCGAGGGCCTTTCCGAGCGCCGCCATGTAGCTTTTGGTCCCGGGCAGCGCGAGCCAGTGCGCGGGCTTCTTGCCGTGCCGTTTTGCCGGACCGGTGGCGTTGAACCATCCGTCGCCCATGAAGTGCACGGGCTGGCCCTCGTACTGCTCGACGATCAGAGCGTTAGGCATGGGCGGGGCCCTGGGTGGCAAGCTCGGGCCATACGCGAAGCCAATCATCACGAAGGTCTTGGCGTCGAATGAGCTTGTCTGTAGCAAGCTCCAACCCAACACAATTCTCGGGTGACGGCACTCGCCCTTGGTGTCGAATACGCCACTGCCGGATTTGGGCATCGTCTTTGACGATGTAGCCAAGATCAGCCATGCGAGCACGCAGTTGCGCAATCGTCATGGCGCCTGGCGAAGAGAGGTACGAGTTAAGGTCCATTCCCTCATGGTAGTAGCATTTGCTACCGTTTTCAAGTAGCAATTCAGAGCGTAGCGCGTGCTACCATTCGCGAATGGACAAGAAATCGCTCAACCAATTGCGGATCGAACGGCTAGAGTCCGCCGTTCGCCACCTTTCGCATGGGAATAAAACAGACTTCGGCCGTCGCCTTGGCTACCGGGACGGGGCTTTCGTTCGACAAATGCTCATTGGTATGCGACCAATAACGGAGAAGACGGTCCGCGCTGTCGAAGACCTTCCCGGAATGGCGGGCTGGTTCTCGAATCCCGAGGAAGATAAGAGCGCTGGAGGTCAGCCGGCAGTCCAGCCCACGGTACGACATCGCTGGCCCTTCCCGTCTATTCCGGAATCGGACATTCAATCCCTGTCGCCGACGCAAATCAGCGCGGTGGAGGGAGCAATTGCTCTCGCGCTTGCACAGCTCAAGCTAGGCTTTAAAGCTCCACCACTTGCAGAGGTCAAGGCGGATGCTCCCCTGAGGGAGGGGCGCCTAACTTCCGTCGTAGAACAGGCGCACAGCCTCCTGCGTAACGCACCGGCCTCAAATGAGGATGAGTACGCCTACGTTGACCGCCTCGATGTGAAGCTGGCCGCAGGTCATGGGAAGATTGTCCATCACGCCGAGAAGAGGGCGCGGCTCAGTTTTCGGCAGGATTGGCTACGATCCCAGGGCGTGACAGACCCCGATCGTGCGGTGTTGGTGGACGTCGAAGGGGACAGCATGGATCCGACACTACCCCATGGAGCGACTGTTTTAGTCGACTTGAATCGTACTGACGTCTGGTCCGGGCAGGTTTACGCGCTTGCGCAGAATGGAGAGTTTTTTGTTAAACGGCTTCGCCAAGAGGAAGACGGGATTTTTGCCCACTCCGACAATCGGGCTTATCAACCGTTCCCACTGAATGAAAGCGCCCTGATTATTGGCCGTGTCTTTTGGGTCGGCGCCGCAGTGGGCGAGGCATAGCCCGACACGGTACCTGCCACAGCAGCCCGCCCAGCGCGGGCTTTTTATTGGCCGAGCGATGTTACAAATATCAGTCTATTTGCTATTGATTTAATCTGTAGCGAATGCTACTTTTGATCCGTCGCAGATTTAATCGCTCTTTGGAATGGCGCTGGCTTAGGCCAGTAAGGCAGAACCCCGCACGGGGCGGGGTTCTGTGAAGCACAGCGGCTGGAACCCGCTGCACCTCAAATCGGACTTTTGGAGGGATCCATGTCCAAGAAAGATATCCGCCCCACAGGTGCGGAGGGGATTTCTACGCCTGTAAATATACAGCAGGTCGCACAATCGGGGAAGACCCCGACGCTTTCCCCGAGCGAAACGGCGAACGCGCTGGGTCGTGCCGCCGAGGCGTTGCGCCGCGCAAATGCGTTGCTTGTGGTGATCAGCGAGGGCATTTCGTCCGGCCGAGTCAACCTCCTCAGTATCCCAGAGATCGTTGACATTGCGCTGGACCTCACCGGCCAGGAAGCCAACAGCACCCAAGAATGGGCCGATCTGGCCGAGAAATCGGCAGGCGGGGGTGCGGCATGAATCACTATCTCGCCACCGATCCCTGGGCTGCCGACAGCCTGCCCGAACTGGGCGAAGTCCACCTTGCGGCCATTCATCGCGTCCAGCGCACCATAGCCGCAATCCACGTGATGGCTCGCATGGTCGGCAATAGCTCCTACGAACCGGAGGCCAACGATTGCCAGCCGCTCGACCCCTGGGCCGTCCAAGGCTTGATGGCCGGCGTTGAAAGCCTGTGTCACTACGTGCAGATGACCACGCAGGGCATGCTGGATCAGGCAGCACGCATTGCCAAGAACGGGGAGGCTTCGCAATGACCCAAGCCGCCCCCAAAACCACCCCTATCGACATGGGGATGGCGCAATGGATCGTCGACGTACTCCAGCAGCGTGACGCGCGCATCTACTCCTTGCTGAATGCCATCGGCGACATCATCCCCCCTGAAACGCACGAACACGTCCTGTACCGCCTCGCCTTCGAGATGGCCGAGGACCAAACGAACTGGGCCCAGTTGCGCGAAGCGCTGGGCCTGCCTGCGTACGCCGCGACCGGAGGTGCAGCATGAGCAACCGCCAATTGCTGACCACAGCCGGCAATGTCGTCGGCCTGCTGCGCAAACTGACCAACGACATCGACGAAATGAACGCGCTGCTTTGCGCGATCGAAGACCGCGCGATGGATGGCGGCGGCGGCCTGGAACAAGGCTCCGTCGCGGCCCTTCATTTCGAAACCCTGGCCCGGATCGGAACCGACATCGCCGAGCGCAATGCGAGTTTGGCCTGCGACACGATCTGCGCGCTGCAGGCAGTGATCAACGCGTCCAACAGCGAAGGGGAGGCAGCATGACGACCTCCGGAGAAATCCAGCACCTGGAGCGCGCACGGAAGGGCTTCGTTCACGTCCTGGGCATTCTGGATGCAGCCGACAATCTGCCCAATCCCGACACCGCAGACATCGACACCCTCGTCAACGCCGCCCGCGATCTGCTCGGCCATCACCTGGAAGTGATCGACCAAGCCTTGGACGACCTGAAAGCCGGGGGTGGGGCATGAGAAAGGACTACACCAGCGCCCGCGTACAAGAGCTTCCGTTCGTGCGCCGCGCTCATGGTAAGCGCACCCAGTCATTCTGGTCGCCCCCGCAGGCCGCGACCTACGGCGATGCATGCAGCGCCGGGAACCAGTTCGGCGCGCATTTTGCGAGATTCCTGCAAGACAATCCGGGCGTCGTTGGCTCCAATTTGCTCGGGTGCATTGCAGCCGATATTGACTTCGCCAAAGCCGATGAAAAAGGCTACTGGGTCGGGTTCTTTGCCTATCTGGAAGGGTTGATCCTGCTCGGTGCCAACCAGGTTGATGTGTTCGCTCGCGCGGACCGCATCCAGGCGCGGTATGACCGGGCCATCGCAGCCAGTGCGAACGAGCCGGAGGAAAGCGATGAATAAGCCTCGCACCCCTACCGAGCAGTTGGCGGCAGCCGTGCGCGGCCGCGCGCTGTACACGCGGCTCTACGACGAAGCCAAGCGCGAACTCGATCAGGTCCGCGAGCAGCTGACCAATGAGCGGATCCAACACGCCCAGGCCACCGCGGCGCTGGGCAACGTGGCCCATGCCCTGGAAACCGGCACGGCGCCGGACGTGGTTCTCGCCATGGTCCGCATCGCCCTGCGCATCACCCCGGGAGGGCGGCCGCTATGAGCCTCGCTGATGACATCGGCGACCTGGTGGTGGTCATGGCTGCCACCGCCTCGGTCGCCTTCGCGTTCTACGTCACCCGCGACGTGACGCCCCCAGCCATACCGGCGGCAACCAGCTTTGTCGCCGAGTGCCCGACCACAACCCAATACGAAATCTGGCATGTCGGCCCGCGGCGGTCCATGCAGATCACTTGCGAAGGAATCGCACCATGAACCACATTTCCCTTTCTCGTCTGCAGGCACTGCTGCGCATCGCTGAACGTGCTGTCGAACTGCACAAACTCGAAACGATGCGCCGGCACGCATACGCCGCGTTCGACGAAGCTTGCAACGCCTACAAGCGCAAGCGCCGGCTCGGCAGGCTGGAACGCGACAGCGTCCAATGGGACGCCATGATGGACGCCGTATCGGGCGAATACGCCGTCCTGGCTGGCTACAAGAGGGCCGAATACAACGGCAAGCGCCGGCTGGCCACCGCAGTCCGCGCCTACCTCAACGGGGGTGTGAAATGACCTCCAATGTCATCTTCCGCAACGGCGAAGCTGTTACGACGACTATCAACATCGCTACAGGCACGGAGAACGATCACGCCAGCGTCATCAAGCTGGTACGTACCTACCAAGCTGATCTCGAAGAGTTCGGAAGGGTCGGATTTGAAATCCAACCCTTTGATACCGCTGGCGGCACGCAACAACGCGAAATCGCCATTCTCAACGAGCCCCAGGCCACTCTGCTGCTGACGTACATGCGCAACACGGACATCGTGCGGCAGTTCAAGAAGGCCCTGGTGCGCGATTTCTACGAAATGAAGCAAGGCTCGATCCAGCCGAAGGTGCTGTCGCCGGAAGAAATGTTCCTGGCCCAGGCGCAGATGATGGTCGAACATCGGCAACGCCTCGTCCACAACGAAAGGGCAATTGCCGCCGTTCAGCAAGAGGTTGGCCAGCTTGCCGAGTCCCGCGTCTGGGACCACTGCCCGCAGAACTGCGAACCCATCACCAAGATCCGCGCCAGGATGAACAAGCGCTACGGCCTGCCCGCCTGGGTGGTCGACATGGTCATGCGCGAACTGCCGCTGAGTCTCAAGGTCCACGGCATGGTGCGTAACAACCACGAAAGCGCTGAAGGGTCGCACTACGAGGTGTGGGCCGTTGCAGACGTTACCCGGGTGTTCAAGCAGTTCGTGAGCGAGTGCAAGCAAGAAACCGCTTGGTTCGCCACGCACCCGATGATCCCGGAGCGGTTCAAGTTGCGCCAGGTCGAGGGGGAATCGGCATGAACGAGCCCGCCCCCATCACATTCGAGGTAATGCAGGAGGCCCTGCGCCTGATGCCCTCCGATAAGGCCCAGCCTTTCCGCTGGCCCTTTCCGCCCCCTGGGCCGGTCCTGGGCTATGATGCGCCCATCACCGGACCAACGGTGAACGGGTGTGGAAACCCGAGCAACCAGCATCGCCTTCCCCTCCTGGGGCAAGGCACACGCGTTCGCGCGCCTTCATCTATGGCGGCGCCGAGCGGGGCCAGCTTCGGCTGGGCCGGTTCGCTGGTTCCGGTTTTCCACCCCCGTTCGTGCGCCGCCGCCCCCACCCCCCTCAACATTCCGTCAGCAACGGGAGGGGCGTCATGCACCTGAATTTCAGACCTGTAATCTGGGTGACGCTTGAGAAAGCGTCTGAGCATACCGGCCGTTCTGTCGATTCGCTCCGGCGCTTGATTAAAGACGGGCACCTCGTGGAGGGGAAACACTGGAAGTGGTCCCCCGACAATCGCCAGCACATCAGCCTGGAGGGCTATGACGAATGGGTAAAAAACAGCAATTCGAAGGGGTCAGGGCGCGGGAGGCGTCGATCTTCATCGACTTCCGATGGAACAGAGAACGCTTCCGCGAACACCTAAAGCTGGCCCCGACCGCGCCGAACATGCGGGCCGCGGCTCGCATGCGGAACGAAATCATGGCCGCCATTGAAATCGGGAAATTCGATTGGAGCGATTTCGCCAAGTATTTCCCGGACTCACCGAGCCTGCCGAAGGGCGGCGGCGTTGGCGCGCAACCCACGCTTGGTGAGGTCGCGGAAACCTGGCTTACGCTCACGGAGCCGAATGTGGCGGTGACAACAATCCGAGAGTACAGGAATGCGCTCAACAGGTATTGGCTGCCTCTCTTCTGCGACCGGCCGATCGCATCGATCGGGTATGAGGAACTCGCGATCTATGTCGCCAGCCTACCGCTAAAAGCTGCCAAGACTTTCAACAACGTCATGACGCCGCTGCGCGGCTTGTTCGCTTACGCGCTGAAGACCAAGAAGATACCGCAGGACATTACGCAAGATATCGACAGCAGGAAAGGCCAGAAAGCGAATCCAGATCCGCTGGACCTGGAAGAGGTGGAAATTGTGCTTTCCCACGTGCTTTCCAAATATGGGCCGGAATGGCACAACTATTTCGAGATCGCATTTTTTGCCGGACTCAGGCCGTCCGAAGAAATTGCGCTGCAGTGGACCACCGTCGATTTCCGAAGAGAACAGATCCGAGTTGAGGCGGCCAGGGTCAGGGCCATCGACAAGGACACGAAGACCCACCACGCCCGAGACATTGATATGTCATCAAGGGCAATGGCCGCACTTGTCAGGCAGAAGACGCACACCTTTCTCACGGGCGGCTTTGTGTTTCGCAATCCCCAGACCGGCGGTCGCCTGATGGACACGGCGGCGGCCTTGACTGTATGGCGTCCCACACTCAAGGCGCTGGGCATTCGCTACCGAAGCGCCAAGCAGACGCGGCACACGTACGCCACGCTGTGCCTGCGAGCCGGGATGAACCCTGCCTACGTAGCACGACAGATGGGCCACGTGAATGCAAAGATGTTCTTCGAGGTGTACGCCAAGTGGATCGACGGCGCCGCGAACGACCTGGAAAAGAGGAAGATGGACGCCCTTCTGGGCGGCGGCCCTGCCCGGCAATCGGTCGCCGCATAGGGCGCTTCGATTTGCCACTTTGGGCACAACGTGGGCACAGACACCACGGAGAACCGCATAAAACTGGCGCGCCCGACAGGAATCGAATCTGTTAACGCGCCAGTTTGAACCAATTTACGCGACTTTTACGCAATAGCAATCCGCGTAAATTGGTTCTAATTAGACGGCTTGGGCGCAATCCTGGGCACAAATGTGCGGCGACATCGTTGCCACCGGCAAAAGGCTACTATGGCACTCTCATTAATCACCGGAGGCAGAACGATGATGAAGTCCGCCGCACTATTCGCCGCACTATTTCTATTGAGCGCCTGCACCAACAACGAAAGCACCCCGTGGAGCCGATTGGAGTCGGCCGCTCCAAAACTGAAGGCTGCCACCAACACCCCGGATGCCACCGTCAAATCATGGTGGCAAGCGCGCGACGCACGCCAGAATTTCGCCTCCATCGCTTGCGAAGAAATGCGAGAACTGTACAGCCCAATTGATCAAACCCTATTGTCACTCGCCAGTGATCGAATTACGGCCGATATCGCGGCCCCCGATCGATGCCTACCCACGACGTATGCTCGGGAGATTACGAAAGTTGATATCCAATCCGATACCCGAGCCCTAGTCCAGGCGCAGGTGTACAACTCCACCCCTCCAAGCAAAGGGTACACACTGGATGCAGACGATAGAAAGGAGAAAAAGCGAGGTATTCGCATGCAGTACCTGCTGGAACGGAGTGATACGAATCTACCCTGGAAGATTGCGCAGATTTTTTCCGATGACCGATATTGCTCCCATCCTGTAGTCGACGGCTGGTGCCCGATCTATGAAGGTCCTGCGGGAAGCGCTAATGCACACGTTTGGGCATTCAGCCAATAGCGCTCACACCGATACTACGAAATCGTCGTAGTAAGGGTGCGGGCAAAAATGGAGCGGCGTGACGTTTGCCCCCGTGGTGGACGAACGTCCCAGAATCCAAAGCTGGATTCCGCCCAGGCTTCAAAACTGATTCCTGGCCAGGGGGCACATCGGATGTGCTCCCTGTTCCGACGAATATCGTCCCCACTGCGTACGAATTTCGTTCGCAGTCGGCACGGGGTGAAACACCATCCCCTTTTGGATCATGCCCGCCGAGGGTGTCGGAAACGCTACCCCCCTTTCACGATGGGGTCGTGAAACGCTACCCCATCAAAGCCCGGAGGTTTTCGCCAGGATCGGTGAAAAGGTATCACCGTGACACCTTTTCTACGTCTACGTAGTTTTCCCCAAGATCGGGGAAAAGGTGCAGCCGGTGCACCATTACCGGCGGCCTCGAAACTGAGGCGGTAGGATGCGGTGGTGAAATGCCACCTCACAGGAGAATGAGCCTTGACCATGGAAGTCCCAGCCCGTGCGGCACCTAAGGTGATCCTGCGACAGGATCTGCAGGAGCGGCTTAACGTCACATCCAATACCGTGCGCCGGTGGATGCTGGCGGGAAAGCTGCCGCCCCCTGATGTGGATCTGTCTCGCAAAACGAAAGGGTGGCTGCTATCCACCCTCGTTGCCGCCGGCATCCGCCTTGAATGACTCGATTGCCCGGCGACCCGACAGCGCGTCATAAGCCCGCTCGCATGTCAGTCCGGCGATGCGGGCACGGTCAGCTTCCATCGCGTAGACTTCCGCCATTCCGTCAATTTCTCCAAGCAGCTCGGCGAGCAGGCCGATGGGGTCGACGATTGTCGGGCTTGGTTGGGCAGTGCCGGAATCGCGGGCGGCCGCACGGTTGCGACGTGCGAAGTCGGCAACGGCATCGCGCAACCGCTCATCAGCAGCGGCACGCTCAGCAGCCACCACGCGCGCCAGATTCTGGTCAGCTTCATCTCTCACCTCGTTGATTTCGACATAGCGCCGCTGTTCTTCCTGCCGCGCCTTGTCCTGTGCCATAGCCAGAACGCGGCTTGACACGGCCCGCTCGTCGCTCCAGTTCTTCTCGATCCTGGCGACTTGAGCATCCCCGCGCCAGCCCTGGACAACCCAAGCCAGTCCGCCAGCTATCACCGCCCCGGCCAGCGCCGCGGCGGCATAGCCGCGCCAGCCGATCAACGAAGACCCGATAGACATAGCCGCTCCTCATCCAGGCGCCGGTTGTACAGGCCCGGCACAAAGACCTTGGCGCCCTTGGCGTCCGTGACATAGGACCAGACAGGGGAGCCGTTCGGCGCGTGCGCCAGGGCGTTGCACCCTTCGCGCAGCCGGCCTGCGTTGATCAGGCCCACCGCGCGGCTCGCGCAGGTGCTCGGCGTCCCGAAATTGTGCGCATGGCTGCTCAGGGCGTCAAAGATGGGCTGGCTGATGGCCACGTCGATACAATCGGCAAGCTGCAGCTGCCCCTTGCTGACTACCAGGCGCTCTACCTGCTCGCAGCGCTCCGGCGCCCAGTAATCGCCTACCACCAGCGGCTCCGGGCTGGTGTGCTTGGTGATCCCCTTGCACACCGTGGGAAGGCCGCCGGCCAGCTTGTCCGCATAGACGACGTTCTGGCTTTCCCCTTCCCACTTGCCGAGGAAGGTTTGCAGCGTCGGCGAGAACAGCGCCAGCGCGCCCGAAGCAACCAGGGTGGCCGCACCGCCCGCGATCTTGGTTCCCAGCTTCATCATGCCCCCTTTCCCAGCCACCAATCACGCAACAGGCGCCAGTACTTCGGCACCAGCAGACCGATCTGCATTGCGAGATACACCAGCGTGGCCATCGCCACCCATTCGTTGAGCGTCAGTCCGTAGAAGACTGCGCCTCCCGCCCCTATCCCCATCTTGACCATCGCCGCCTGGTCTTCATGCATCGTGTTGCTCCTATTGCCGGTCTGCATTGCTGCCTCCCGTTGTGTGGACGAAAAAAAAGCCCGCCGAAGCGGGCCAGATGCCTGTGGGGTCAGCTAGAGCCAACCCGTTACGTCGATAACAGAAACGGGGCAAGCCCCGCCATAGCTCAAGAACGTATTGCTGTAGATGGGCGCCCAACCAAGATAACGAGTCCCATACTCGGGAAAGTTTGCATATAGGCCGTTCGCTGTGGCTGTGATCCGTTCATCGCACGTCAGTGTTTCCCAACCGCCGCCCATCGCAGGCAGGCAGTTGTAGCCCTGACGCGTGTATGAAAGGTTGTAGGCGTACTTCGATGAAGGCAGGCCCGAGAAGGTCCAGCCGTCCTGATATGCCGTCCGGTAGGCGTCGAAGTAGGTCGGAATGTCGAAAGTCTGGACCACATTCATCGGGCGGGCGGTGCTCATGAAAATGTGCCGTCCGCTCTGGTCCCATATGTCGATCGGGCCGCCTGTCACCCAAGGGCGGTCGAACACGTAGTATTCGCATTGGCCACGAAACCGGAAGAGGTATGTGCCTCCTCCCATGTCCATAGAATCCACTCCACCGAATCCCGAAATGGGACGGAAGAATAGGACAGGATCCAGACAACTCACCGTAATGTTGTTGTAGCGATCCCCTCCGGTCACACCCGAGTACCGCAGGAACATGTTCACGTTCCGGCTATCCACAATCAGGTCGCCGGCCTGGTTGTAGATCACGACTGCTGCATCCGCCATTACCTAACCCCGTAGATGACTTTCACGCCCACCCGCGGGCTCGGGTGGCCCGGGATGAAGCGCCAGGAAATCGAGCCGCCCGACCGGGAAATCATGGCGTTGTTTCTCGCAAACCCATAATCTCCTATCGCCTGGACCGCAATCCATCCATCTGCGCCGCTGATAGCGGCAATGTATATACTCCCATCGCTTGTACCCGTGGAGAATGAACCAAGCTGGCGGGCGATCCGGGTGTTGAAGTTGAACAGTTCCCGGCCGTACATATCCCAAATTTGAAGCGGTACCTGCGCCATATCAAAACCCTCCGAACCTGGCGCCCAATACTCCATTGGGGTAGTAGTAGCGCATGCCCTTATTGTTCACCTCGGTGCGCGAGCCGTCCGAGTCTGTGCCGTTGAAGGACATCAGCCCAGAGCGCATGTTCAGCGAAAACACCGGCAGCCCCTGGGGATTGGTTGCGTCAGAGCGCAGTACATCTGCGAGCTTGACCGACCCGATCGAGGCATTACCGATCTTGGCGCTGGTAATTGTGCCGTCCTGAATGAACGCGGAACGGATAAACGTCTGGCCGTTCTCGATGGCGAACGGCGTCGAAACCACGCCATTAGCCAGGTTGATCAGCGCCAGCCGGTCGGCGAGGAACAGCACCTGGGTCTGCATACCTTCGGGCGTGTTCTCAACACCGACGCCCATGCCTGCGGCGTACAGCTTGCCGTCCGGACCGGTAGACTGTGCCTTGATGCTCACCATCGAATTAAGGCCGTCTTTCACCTCCTTAATCTCGGTCGCGGCGCCGCCGCCGGACTCGATTTCCTTGACCAGATCCTGGCCAAGCATCGATTTCTCGATCTTGCCCCCGATCTGGTCCAGAATCGGCCCCGCGTCAGAACTGGCCTGACCGCGCACACCGATGGCGGACGCCGCGGGATACCACTCCCCGGCCACCCCGTTCTTGTCGACCAGCCGCGCCCAGAACCACAATTCCTGGCCAGCTCGCAGACCCAGCAATGTGTGCGTGTTCTGCGGGTAAGCGAAGACGCCCAACGGGATGGCCGATTCGAAGCTGGAATTCTGCGAGTAGTAGATTTCCGTGCGCTCGATGATCGACGGCCCAGGCGGCAACCCCCAGTCCAGCTGGATGGCGAATAGCAGCCCGGTAGCCACCAGGCTGGTCACCACTGGCGGCGGCCCGACAATGCCGTCCAGCTGGGTCAGCGTGGACGTGGTCCAGATCGACGCCACGCCCAGCGAGTTCAGCGCCCGCACGCGGAACGTGTAGCCGCCGGCGTAGATATTCGGCACCTCCACTCGCGTGTAGCCAGTGCGCGGCAGGTTGATCCAGTCCGAGTTGTCCCGGCGCCACTGCACCTCATAGGCCACCGCGCTTTCGGCCGCCTTCCATTCGAAAACGGCGGTGTGATTCGCAATGCCCTGGCTGACGATGTAGTACGCGCTGATCTTCGGTTCCGTAGGCGGCGACTGCACACCCGGCGGCACCACCGAAATCGGCGGGCGGTCCAGGCGCGTGCCGAAGTCCACGTTGTTGAACTTGCCCGGCTCGTGCTGGATGGCCGAGATATCGGCCAGCACGCCGTCCTTGCGCTTGATGCTCAGGACGCGGAACGTCTGCGCCGACAGCGCCTCGGATTCCAGCGTCCATACGCATTCCGGCTCCGGAACCTCAGAAAACGGCGTGCTGACATCGATATGCATGGCAGTGCCAGGCAGGCCGATCAAGTCCCACGTCAGCGCGGTTGAGTCGTAGCTGTAAACCCCGCTGTCCAGCGTCAACGGCTCGCCCATCGCCGACGCCACCACCCGCGTTTCGGACTTGCCGCTGGGCAGGTTCACGGTAAGGCGGTCACCCGGCCGGATGCCCAGCTCGGCGTCGACCACGATTCGGCTAGCGGTCGCTTCCCGGATGCGCCCGCCGATACGCCGGCCAGCCAGATGCTGGTCCGCGACTCGGATGATGCTGCCAGGGCGGACCTGGCATTGCTCCAGGCCGACGCTGAAGGTGACGCCGCGGGTCTCCAGATTGGAGGTCAGCAAAAGCCACTTCCCGACCCGGTTCGCCTGGCCGCGCGACGTGCATCCGAAGGCGGTGACCTCCAGCTGCTTGATGCCGTAGCGCGCGATGCCCTCTCGGTTCTCGACGTACTCAACCTTCTGGCGCCCCATGTCCGTCAGATCGCACCAGGACACCAGCGCGACCGTGTAGCGCGTGTTCAGCGCCGACCCGGTGTAGGAGAACCGGCCATCAATGACGTTGGCCGACGAGTACGTGTAAACCGGATCGCCCGGCATATCCGCCACTGCGATCACCGAAGAATTCGCCCAGTACGCCATGCCGCGAAACACCGATGCGAGATCCTGGATCACCCGGTACGCGTCGGCCGTCGTCTGAAGGTAGACGTTGCAGGTAAAGCGCGGCTCTTTCCCGCCGAATCCATCGTCCACCAGCTCGTCGCAGTACCGGCCAATCTGGTACAGGCCCCACTTGTCCAGCCATCCGGCCGGAACTCGCTCGCCCAGGCCGTAGCGGTCATTGCCCACCAGGTCGAAGAACACCCAGGCCGGGTTATCGGTCCACGCCGTCTTGAACGTGCCGTCCCAGGTTCCGATATAGGCGCGCGTCTCCGGGTCGTAGTTGCTCGGCACCCGGATGATGCGCCCCTTCATGTCGTAGGCGCGCGTGGGCACGCTTTGAAACTGCGAGGCGTCGATCTTGATGCCGACCACGGCCGACATGGGGTAACGCAGCTTGGCGTCGATCACTTCGGTCACGGCGTCGACGATGGTGCGATCCGCGATCGTGTTGCTGTTCGCGTTGGCCGTCAGGCGCCGAACGCGAACGTTCCACCCCTGCTGCGCGCCGGCGGGCAGGTCAATGCGATGCGATCGCGCGTAGCGCTGCGTGGTCTTACCGTCAAAGGCGCTGGCCAGAACCTGCTGGTAGGCGCCGCCGTCCCGGCTTACATCGATGGCGTACTCGACACGGTAGCCGTTGATGTCGCCGTTCGACGTGTCGGCCTTGCTCAAGCCTTCGACGGCCAGAGTCACCCGCACCGCGGACAACTGGCGATTGGTGAACAGGCGCACCCAGGGCTGCGTGGCCTTCAGCTCGGTGTTGACGCCGATGGTGTTCTCGGACGCCGGGAATCCAGGCAATGGGTCTTGCCATTGCGTGCCGGTCCGGAAGTCGATCGACACGTTGGAAAAGTTCAGCGAGCCGTCTGCATTCGCAACGGGCGTGCCATTGAGGTACACGTCGCGCAGCGCGCCACCAAGGCCATGCACAGGGCCGTAGATCTCGCCTTCGCTCAACAAATCGATGACGCGGGCATAGGCGATGCTATGCAGGCTATCCGGGGCTTCGCTGGGGCCTCGGCCACCACCGCCACCCTTGCCGCCCTTATGGCCGACGACAGGCGCGACTTCACCCAGACGACGCCCATAAAAAAAGGCACCCGAAGGTGCCTTTCTGCGTTGCCTCATTTTCATGCCTGATCCTCAGAAACAACAAGGGCACCCGAAGGTGCCCTTGTCTGGTTTTCTGGCTGCCCGTGTCTACGGGAGAATCCGATGGTCAACAGATGCCTTTCCACGTCCTGTCTTGCCTTTGCAGCCTGTTCTGCAGTCTTATACCGGCCCAACTTCCGCTGCCTCCCACCAACAGTTGCATAGGCGACATACTTCCCGCTTTCCGAGTCGAAGCAAACGCCATTGAACCCCGATTTATTGTCTCGACGTAGACGACGATTTCGCGCATTCAGCAGGCGTGGCACCAGCCTTAGGTTCTCTATTCGGTTGTCAATGCAGTTACCATTTATGTGATCTATCTCGAGGCCCGAGGATATTTCTCCACAAACCAACGCATAAATCACACGATGGGCTTTGTATGTTCGTCTGTTGACATCGACGATGAAATAGCCAGCAGAGTCCTTTGCCCTTACCCGTTTGCCGGTGTACCGCGTGTTGAACGTGCGCATCGCGGCGTCAGATCGAAAATGATGCAGAGGACGTTTACGCCAAGCCAAGTCGCCCGTCTCGGGGAAATAATCGAAGCATTCGCTCAGGTACTCCCGATGCGGAAGATCAATGGTTGAGGAATTCTTACTCATATAGCATCCTCGCTGAATATCCCCGCCGAGACCGTCGCGCTGCCGATAATCATGTGTCCGTACAACACCGGCACCGGGTTGCCCTGGGCCGACGTGTTCACCGGTCCATTGAAGTTGTATGAGGCGCCGTTTTCGGGCCGATCTGCGGCACTCAGCGCTCGCTGTTGAGGTGAGAGCATTTGCACCACACCGCCGAGAGCCAGGGACACACCCATGGAGAGCATCATCGGAGCGGCGATTGCGCCTTGCGAGCCTAGGGCCGCAAAGCCCATTGCGGGCGCGAAATAGACCGCCGCGACGATGAGGGCAGCGCCCAACACGGTCTGGAACAGCCCGCCGCGTTTGCCACCAGCAGGCATTGGCGCGATGCGGATATCGGCGTCCCCGACCGGATGCGAAAGCTGGTCCTCCGTCAGGTTCCGCTTACCGACAAAGCAGGCGTAGGACACGCCGTTGCCGGCGCTGGCGGCCATAGCTGCCTCAAAGCCGGGCGTAAGCACGCAAAGGGCGCGGATGGCCTCAGCGGTGCTGTTGACGGCCAGCCTATGCACCCGGCCGAATTGCGCGCCCAGGCGCCCGTACAGCCGCACCGTGCGTAGTATTTCGTTCATGCTTCACCCTTGATATCGCAGCACCATACGCGTGGCCTCGCGCCAATAGCCGCCATACACCACCCGTTCGGACTGGCGCCCGTAGAGGTGGTGCAACATCGCGTCTGGCACCGAGAACAGGCCCGGCGCCTCTTTGAGCCCTTCAGCGCCCAGGAACACACCGGCGTGGTTGGCTCGGTTGGATCGGACCTGCATCAGGATCACGTCGCCTGGCGCCATGTCCTCGCCGGGCTGCAGCGGCCGGAATCCCGCCTCGGCGTAGTGGTCCATGTACAGGTCGCCTTCGCGGCCTGGCTCCCACCAGCCGTCATCGCGCTGGAAGTCCAGCAGCTCGATACCGCGCTCGCGCTTGTACCAGTCCCGCACCAGGCTGTAGCAGTCCAGCACGCCATGCGCGAACTGGCGGCCCAGCAACGGGGCCTGGAAGCCCACCGGCGTAAAACCCCGGACCTCGCCCGCCACCACGGTGCCGTCGTCATCCTTGGACACGGCCACGATGTACCAGGGCAGGCCTGTCGCCTCGCACGCCACCCGGTCCGCCTCGCTCGGCGCCGGCGTCTCGTCCGGATGGGAATGGACGATTGCCACGATTCGCCCGGTGTCCTCGGCCGCCGCGTAATCGTCGGCCGCCAGCGCGAAGTGGTCGGCGCTGGCCGCAGTATTGCGGCACGGTACATACACCTCCCGGCGCGCCGCCATCACCACCAGCCCGCAGCACTCGCGCGGGTACTCGGCCACCGCATGGGCGCGGATGGCCTCCATCGTCTTCTTGCGCATGATCAGCCCTCAGAAACAGAAGGGCCGCCAGATCGGCGGCCCTTGGTGGGTTGGAAGATGGCTCGTTTCGGTGGCCAGCCCTTGGCAATGCGCCAGCCAATCATGCCGGGGCTGACGCCGGAGATGGTGGACCATTCGGAAATGCACCGATCGACACCATCGACGGTGATCAGGTGCGTGCTCCGCCTGTTTCGCGCCTGCTCTAGAGCAGTCGCCCAGCGACAATTGCCGGGTTCGTAGTCGCCGTTCACATCGATACGATCCAGGCTCATTCCGTCCGGCTTCTCGCCCATGTCGGCCAGGAAGGCGGCATAATCCTGCCACCGTTCACACACCCGGACCCCTCGGCCTCCGTAGTGTTCGAAGCGATCAACCGACGGCTGCGTGCAACGGGCGATCATGGCGGACCATGAACCATATGTACTGGTCCCGCACATACCGTGAGTCGTGTTCTTCTTGGCCACCATCTCAGCGCGAAGGCAGCCGCAGGAACGTGACCGCCCGTCGAGCAGTGAATATAGGTCGACGGTCTTATCGTTGCCGCAATCGCAACGGCACACTACCCGACGCTTCCCGGAGAAGGCACCCACCGTCCAACGGCCGAACCTGTCACCAATGCAAAGCCGGGCTTCACTTTTGTGCTGCATATCAGCCTCGTATCAGGTCCGCCGAGGGGAAGCCCCCGAACGCAATGGGCTCGTACTCGCCGAATCGCTTCTTGCAGTCGGACATGAGGCCCGAGCAGCGATCGCGCGCCGGGTCCGTGACCGGGTTGCCGGCCAGGTCAAACATGCGGCTGCCGGTGTAGCCGCAATACGGGCCGCGGTAGCCGCCCTTGCGCAGCCAGCTACACACGCCGGCGAGAATCGGCCGGCTGGGCAATTGCTGCCCGTCGAAGTCCAGCGCACTCGACAGTTGGAATTCCACCACCTCGGCGGTTTCTGCCGTCTTCTGCTGCACAATCCAGACCTCGGCCGGCAACTCTTCGGCGGGGTTCGCCGTGGGGTTGCCTTCCGGGAAATTCTTGGCATCGAGATAGCTGCCCAGTGTGCGCCGCACCCGCACCCAGGCGCCCACCAGGTCATCCAGCGCGATGCACAGCGACGAAATCACGCCCGCAATCGGCTTGCCCTCGGCGTCCGCGCCGATGTTTCCGACCGACAGCGTAGGCGTGGGCTGCTGGCCGTCGCCCACCTGTTCGAAGCCTTCCGCCGTGATCGCCCACGGGTCGTACTGGTTGCCCTGCCACCAGATCGGGCCAACCTGGGTATAGCCATGAAAGCGCTGTAGCGTCCCGCCGATCGGCGTGGCGTCCAGCTCGTAGAGTTCGACCAGGTCGCCGATCTCCAGTTTTTGCACGTCTGCATAGATTCTCATCGCCTACCCCCAAGCTATCGCAGCCAGTTCGTTCATCGCGTTCGGCCCGTCCTGCACCGCATTGACCGCATCACGCAGGCGCTGGCGCTTACCCACCAGCACTTGACTGGCCGCCAAGAACTGGCGGACCTGCTCCAGTGTTTTGGTTCGCATCTCTCCGACGCTTATTCCGCGCTCGCTTGCCAGCCCATCCAAATACGGCGTAGCAACCAGGCTATCGGCGCCCCACGCGATTGCCTCTTGAAGCTGAACCGTCCAGGTCAAGCGTTCGGTCTCCGGATAGCCCTCAGTCAGCGCCGAGGCCGCAGATTCAAATGCGTCGTTGATTTCCGCGTGCTTTCGGCGGCGGGCTTCTTCGATGGAGAACGATTCGTCAGGCGGTGACGGCGGCGGCCAGGCGACACCGTGTTGATCAACCTGCCAACCCACGGTCGCCTCAGCAGGGTTCGGCGGCACCACTCTGAACCCTGGCCCCGGGTCGAATGAATCGCCCGCCAAAATGACGTTCACGACCATTCCTTCTTCGTCGACAAGTAAACGCATGCCTGCCCTCAATATTCAATGATGACGACGCCACCGCGACCCGCTGCGCCGCCGACACCAAACGCGCCGTCTCCGCCGCCGCCAGCACCGCCACCGCCTGCACCATAGGCGCCAGCGTCGGGGGAGGAGCCGGCCAGACCGCTAGATCCGAATGCCGCCTCTCCACCCGTACCACCAGCCCCGAAAAGGCTTGTTCCGCCGTTGCCGCCGCCCCCCCCTCGAAGCGAAGTGCGATCAGCACCGGCTATTCCTCCCCCACTTGCGCCCGCGCCGCCATAGCCACCAGCGATTGCGTTCTTGCCGGCAGCCCCCGCAGCTGGATTCAA
>Ga0247724_1000081_pt1 | contig 27113 bp, 37 predicted proteins | sample OKSTACKMC2E_FD_182776 | JGI IMG/M metagenome (GOLD analysis project Ga0247724, IMG submission 182776) | Subsurface sediment microbial communities from gas well in Oklahoma, United States - OK STACK MC-2-E | ecosystem: Environmental > Terrestrial > Deep subsurface > Rock core/Sediment | place... | reverse complement strand
GAAGCAAAACGCACAGGCAATCTGGTCGATGGCAACACCGACAAGAAGTTCAACGAACTATTCCCGAATGTCTTGTAGCGCGGCGCGAAGGTTGGCACTGTTTTGCGCGATGAATGGCACTGGTCGCGCTGGGTCAGAACAGTAGACCACCCATCATTTCAGGTTGGTAGTTGGTTATCACCAATTCGCCGCTTTCTTTCGGGCTTCCGTGGGCGTTTGCGACGCTGTATTTGATGTCCAGTTCGTGGACGGTTGTGGCTCTTCATAGATCTCCGGCCAGCCGCCCGAATAGTCGTAGCCGGAAGGATCGGCTGCAGCGGTCATCGCTGCGCGGTGGATCTCGGCGGCTTTGAACGTCGCCACCTCCTGAATTTCGAATGTGTCGACGACCTGCCGGATCAACCCCGCAGTCAGGGGAACAAACGATCCACTCATGGTTTTCCACTTTACCTGCTCGCCATCAACAAGGTACGGATCGGCGTCCGCCAGCACCGCCGATCGGTTCGCCATGCGCTCCCACTGCGAGCGGGACTTTATGTCGTTGTGGAACCAGTGTCCGGCGACTTGGCAGCCGGCCTCGGAACGGCGATCGCGCTCTGCCTTGATGGCTTTCAACTTTGCCGCCTTGATTTCCCCGGTCGTTGGTGCAGTCTTCGGCACTACGACGACGCGACCTTCTGCGACATCAAGGGTTTCGCCGGGCTCACGCGCCATAGCAGCGGCAAAGTCTTCCTTTGGAACATCAATAATATCGTCAGGTACATCACTGTAGCCGAGGCCTTCCGGGTAGAAGCACCCCGTTGTTTTGCTGAATTTCATTTCAACTCCTTAATAACCGATAGCCAGATAGTCGGCATATGTTGCCCCCTCGCCGCCAGCACTAAAACTGTCAACAAGCAAAACCGCGCCCGTTTTGCTCTTCGTGTAAAGCTTGACGCCGGCATTGCTATAAGCTGACGCAACTGCGGTGTCGCGGCCTCCTGGTATTACCGAAAGGCAGGCAGTTGGGAACTCTATCGGAAACGTTACGGTGAGCTGTGTATTTGCGCCGTTCGCAACAGATGAGGCCGATTCGCCCCACTGAATAATCAACCCCCCTGGAAGCTTCAGATAGCCGTTTGCTGAAAGCGACTGGTTCGCGGTGAAATCCGAAACCAGGACTCCAGTAATCACGCCTCTCGCAGGATTCAGCAACACCCACTTATCCAGCGTCATATCGTATTGCAGCTCAATCCAATGGCCTGCGCCCGCGATATCGCCAACAGCCAACGGCGAGTTTGCCCCTTTAACGATCGCTTTCGCGGCAACCGAACCAACCGCCAGAGTTGGCGCTACGATGGTGTTGCTCCCCCCGGCACGAACTACAACGGTCATCCCGTTTGACAACGTCTCGACACTTGGCGACAACACCAGGGTCAGTGCATTAACGCCAGCGCCTGCGACACCAGAACACAGGCGCCCTGACTGTATGGCTTTCGCCAGCTGATTCAGAACCAGCGGATCCGGAGCAATGCCGGCCGATTCCACTACGGACAAAATCTCTCGCTGCGGATGTTCGATCGCCGCTGCAGGGACTGCGCTGCCCTCGGTTCCGCTCGTCGGATTGCCGTCAACATACGCGGCACCTTCGGCCGCCCCAATGGGTTGTACGTATTTCATTAACTAGACTCCTTCATAGGAAACGATCAGGTGGGTATGCGCCTGCTTTCGGCGCTTGAGCTGGCATTCCAGATCCTCGGCACGGGTGATCTTGCCGAGCAGATCGCCGCACTGGCTGACGCCGGTGCGAAAAGGCGTGAAGCGTGCATCCGGGACGCGGACGCGCCAGGTGTGACGGACGCTGTGGCCGCCGTTGAGTCGGTCGCCGCATCGGCTCATCCCGGTAACAAAGGGCCTGAATTCGTCGATTTCAATCGTGTAGCCGAGACCGGCGGCGAACTCAATGAACCAGGCACGGCTGCAGCCGCCGCGTTGAGTGAGTTTCGAGACGACGTTCTGCCGGCGTTCGGTGATCGTGGTGGCCAGCTCTGCGCTGCACGCATCCGGCAGACCGACAATGCGTTCCCAGTCCGTGAGCAGTTCAAGCGAGGCGGCCGGCATGGCTTCGGCCAGCAGCTGTTCCGCACGTCCGTCGACGCGCGACAGCTCGGCGGCCAGCGCGGCGAGCAGCTTGGTCAGCGTGGCATTTGGCGAGCGCGGCCAGACATCGCCAAGCGGCAGCAGCGCCTGCAACTGAGCGCGGTAGGCGTCCGTGTTCATAACCACGCGATGCTCCCGAAGGTCGCCATATGTCCTGTCGCTGGCGCTACGTCAGCGGCCGGGGCAACCAGCACGTGATCGGATTCGCCCGCTGCCAGCGAGATCGCTTCGCGAATATGCGACACCAGGATCTTCCCCTCGCTCAAGCCGCCTTCAGGAACCGCCTCGCGCAGCAACAGGTCGCGCAGGCTGGCCTCGACCGCTGCCTTGGTCGCCACCGTAGCCGGCACCAGTTGCACCTGGAACGCGATCGGGTCGGGTATGGGTGCCACTACGAACAGCTCGGCGCACACCGGGCGCAGATCATCGATATACGCCTGGACGGCCGCAACCTCATTGACGTCGGGAATCAGGCTGGCGTCGTCGTCGCGCACGAAGCGCACGGTAACCGTCCCGTCGCCCATCTCCTCCGGATAACACCAGGCGCGTGTGACACCGGGCACTTCCTTGGCCCAGCCGACATAGTCGCTCCTGGAGCCGCCCTGGGGCGGCTGCTGAATTCGCTCGAGCAAACGTGCGCGCAGGCTGTCGTCATCCTCGATATCGGCGCCGCCGGTCAGCGCGCCCGCCGTGACGACGGTGGCGGCGTTAATCCCGGCGATCGGCGAATCCAGGTTTAACGTCACGCCCGCCGCTGCGTTGCCGGTCTGCCCAGCCTCGTCCGCCACGATCGTCACCAGCGCCTGGCCGGCGACGATGACGGCCTCGGCCTCGGAGGAGTAGGTCGCACCGTCTGCCCGCTTGAACACCGTACCAGCGGGAATGGCCACGCCATTCGTCCCGGTGGCCGTCAACTGCCCGACCGCATAGGCCGCCGGAACGCGTCCGGACGGGAGCCAGATATTGGCGTGCCGTTCGAGAATGTCGGCATCGGCCGTGTCCGGCAGGATCTGCAGGGCGATCCAGTCAAGGAAGCCGTACAGGCCATGCGTCGCGCCGGCATGCACGCGCGCCAGAACGTTGAGGTTCGAGCGCCGCAGCCGCGCGTCGGCACCGGGCAAACGGCTCTCGATATCGGCTTCCGCGCGGTTGATCAGGGTGGTCAGGTCAGGTCGGGCGAAGGTCATGTCACATCGCAGTCCACAAGGTTTCGAATCGGAAGGGAGCCGTTGATCCGTCTGGCCGATAGATGCGGACGATCATCCCCATGATCTCGAAGCGCGCAATGAAGGTCTCGACTTCGACCTTGCTCGCCGCGCCGTCTTCAACCAGCCAGGCCAGCGCTTCCTCGGCGTATTCCCGGGCCACGATGAGCGATTCCTGGAGCTGCTTGGATCGCCGCAACAGCCACAGCCGAGAACCAAAGCGATCGCCGGCAATGGCTGGGAAAGCATCCGCCCACCAGCCGCGCCGATCCGTCTGCCCGGCAGGCAACGTGTCGTCGTCGAGCGCGCGGGCGTCGGTGAACAGCGAGAGAATGACGGCCGTCTCAAGTCCGTCGTCGCTGGCCAGCGCAAAGGTTTCCAGCGCCAGATCGGCGCCCTGATCCATGTCGATGAAGATCGTGCGCAGGTCGGTCATTCGCTGATCCTCATCGCGGCGCTACCCGTGGCGGGGTGCCCGCAGCTGGCCTGGTGCCCTTCGCGACAGACCGGAATGCCGTTGATGCGGACGAACGGACTACCCTGCGCCATCACGGGGGCCGCGTGGGCTGCGACACCGTGCCCCTGAACGGGATCGCCGAGGACAGACCACAAGGTTCCTTCGACCGTGACGAAGTCCTGCAGCGCTCCGATGATCATGGCGCCGGCTGTATCCTGGACGATGCGAGCGATCCCGTGCATGTCAGACCTTCACGATATCCAGCGAGGGCGTCTCGATGGTGATCCCGTCAGGGGTCAGGACGATACGAGTAGTCCCCGCCATCAAGTGAATTTCTCGTCCGCGCTTGAAATGGATCCGGTGCTCGTTACCGGATTCGTCTTCGTCGGTATAAATCGCCACTTCCCCTGGTGTGATGTTGCCCAGGCGAAACTGACGATCAGCAACGTTGAGCATCACACCGTGGTCGCGATCGCCGCCGACCGAGAAATACAAGCCCTCTGGCTGGCCGTTTGGAATCGAGGTAAAGCCGTACTGCTGCAGGATCTCGACGCCGTCGCGCACTTCGCCGTCGAGCAGCTTGACCTGGGCGGACTGGATCTTCCCGGCGTCGCCAATGGCCGTGACAACAGCGCGCGCCACCATCAAGCGGACGCGCCGTGCCAGCGGGCCGGTCATGCGCGCGACCAGGCGCGTGATATCGGCGCTCACAGCCCGCTCCAGTCGTCGACTTTTTCCCGTTTGTCGCGCTGCTCTTTGGTCTTGAGCTTGCCGAACAGCTTCGACTGAGCGACGCCCTCGAGGAGCTGGAAGGCTTCCGGCCGGGCGATCGCCAGTTCGGTGTTGGTCCCGCGAGAATCGAGCGTCCAGGTGCAGCCGACAATCAGCATTTCCGCCCCGTCGAGCCACAGCATGGGCGAAGTGACAGGCACCAGCATGTTCGGTTGCCACAGGCCGCCACCCGGATGACGCCAGCCCTGCACTGTGATCGACCCACGTGCGCTGCGCCCGCGCCGGACGTTTCGCTCCCACTCGATGCGATCCTGCAGCGAGGCGTTTTCGCCGTGGCTCTCGGCCAGGACGATCAAAGGGCGATGCCGAGAGATAACGGTGTCAGTAATGCTGGCGGCCGGCGCGGCATGCGCTTGGTCGCCGTCTTCACCTAGGCGCCCCTGGCCCTTGGCGGTATAGGTAGAGAACCGCTCCTTCCAGGAGAACTCGGCACGCGCCGCCTTGATATTGACGCCCTCGACCAGCGCGTAATCCAGGCGTTCTTTACCGGCGCGCGTGATGACCAGGTCGCCGAGCGGATTACTGGTGAGCAGCAACGCCTTCATGCGCGCAGCGCGCTCCAGGGATTCGAAGACGCTCTCGCCCTCCTGGATGTTGAATGAACTGAAGGCGCTGCCGATATCGGCTTCGATGTTGATCTTGATGTCGTAGGGCTTGAGCAGATCGCGGGCCAACTGATCGATCTTGACGTTATGCCACTGGCCGGACTTGTGAACGGCCGAGCAATCAACCAGATCCCCGGTCTTATCCCGACCGGACACACGCAACGAATGATGCTGCGAGTCATAGTCCACTGCGAGCATATCGACGTAACCGGTAATCACCGGTTCGCCGTCGAGCAGCAGTTGGCACTTGTTGCCCGGCTTGATGGGGGAAGATTCGGGCTGGCCCGGCCAGCGCTCGGTTATCTCGAGATCGTAGGTGCCGGCCAGCTGCTCGATCGAGCGGGTAACGCGCAACGACTTCCAGCCGCCGTAGAACGATCCGGCGACGTTGAGTTCAGCAATGCCAAGAGGGGAGTCGGAAGCCATGTATGGAGGCTACCGATTGATGCGAAGGTGATCGACTAAAGGGCTTTAAAAGCCGACTCCGGGGCTTTAAGTGCGCGGCATCAAAGTCGGCTTTCGCCGCGTACATCCAGCACTGCACTGCTTTTCGCTTGCAGACGTTTCACAATGGAGCGCAGGCGGTTCTCTTCGCGTTTCAAGACATCTACGCGTTCCGTAATCTCCTGGACCTTATGCATTGCCATCCGGTAATGCTGCCAAGCCATTTGAATGGTTTTTGCGTTCTGCATCAGAAAATTAAACGGGTCGATCGTTGCCCCGCACTTTGCGCAGGTCACGGTTCGTGTGTGCTCTTCAAGCGTCACCTTCTCGTGTTGGCAAAATCCGTGGTGTCGCGGCGCAATGTCCAGCAGGTTTTCTGGCAATTCCGTCCCTGGAAACTGACGTACAACATCATCACTCATCGTCTTGGCCTCGCCCGGTGCGTCATTTACTGGAGACAATCTCGAGCGCCACGCCCCCAGGAACAAACCCCGGGTGGCGGATGCGCTTTCGATTGCGGCTGATCAGTTCGTCGGCGCGGGTGGCGTCGCCGTGGATGCGGTAGGCGGCGACCAGTGCCGGCAGCGTGGCCGGCAGGATCTCGGTCGAGACGCGGGGCGCGTTAATCGAACGGGCGGTCAGATCGCGGATTAACGCGACGCGCAGCGCGGTCAGCGCCTGATAGACGGGATCGGAGACAGTGGCGCCCGCCGCTTCATCGTCCAGGCGGATGGCCAGATCGTCGCGCATGGCGACGGCCTGGTCGTAGGTATCGAACTCCGTACGGCTGGCCAGGCGCGAGGCTTCGATCAGCGCCGATCGGCGCACCAGCCCGATCATGGCCGCCTGGTTGGTCGCCTGGCGTCGCCGCGCCGGCGTGGTGCGCGGTACCGAGGCGTGCTTATTGCCGTAGTCGAACAGGCCGCGATAGCTGTTTAAGGCGTGCAAGGGGCTGAGCGCCAGCGCCTTCAGGCTCCCGAACATGCCGAGGATGGTCTGGGCGAACGCTGCCGGGGCGCGGATCAGGCTGTTCAGGCTACCCACGACGCCGCTGGCTGCCGCCATGTAGTCGGACAGCACGGAGAGATCCGGCACCAGCGATCGCCGTGCCGATTCCAGCGCCGACATCATGTCGCGGGCGGTATCCAGCGCGCTGGTTTCAACGAACTCGGGCGAGCCGTCCAGGCTGTAGGTCTCGGCAAACTCGTCGGCACACGCACTGGTGGCGTCGTCGGCGCGCTCCTCGACCACCGATTGCGTATCAACGCGGGCGCTCGGCTGCTCGTTTTCGCCGGCTTCGACGAAGTCCAGGGAGAAGCGAGCCATCCCGCCTTCATCCGGTGACTCGACAATGCGCGCGGGGCTGACCAGCGTAACCGTGCGCCGGCCGTAGTACGGATGCACCAGTTCGCCCGCGCCGGCCTTCTTGAGCGCCACGATAAGCTTATCGCGTGACGTCCTGTAGTCGGGGCCGATGATGATGGCCTCGATCGTAAAGGCGTCGGCCTTGAGGCCGAGGTCTTCCGGGAAGGCTTCATCGCGCTGCGGGTATTCGTGCAGTTCGACGCGCCGGCCGACTTGCGTATTCGCGGACTTTACGAAGAAGGGAACGTCCCGGAACTTGGCCGGCTGCAGCTGCTTGCGCCAGGGGGCAATATAAGTCATGGGTGGAGCATCGACATGCCGGCGTCCGTATTGATGGGGACGTTGGGATTTGATGTGGAGCTGGTTACAGAGAGCCGGTTATCCTCGACGCGTATGTTTATTTCGCCACCGACATTTGAACTCTGCCCGCCGGGGATCACAGCACCTGCCTTGGCCGGCCCGAGGGAATCGCCGAAGAACGACTTGGCCTTCTCCTGGATCTGTGACGGATTCTTCACCCAGTCAGGAATCATGTCCGTCATCGACTGCATTTTCACGCTTATCCAGTCGATCGCGCTGGAGAAGGCATTCTTTACGCCCTCCCACAGGTCGATGAAAAACGCCTTGATCGGCTCCCAGTTTTCATAGATCAGCTTGGCCGCCAGCGCCAGCCCGACGACGATGGCCATGATCGCCAGCGAGATCGGGTTAGCCATAAAGATGGCGGCAATGACTCGCGCAAACAACATCAGTTTCGAAAAGGCGCTGACAGCAAACAACACCGCCGGGCCAAGCGCCATAAACCCGGCGGCTACCTTGCCGACAACGCCGACGATAAGCAGCAAGGCCCCGCCAATAATCGCTACGCCAGTCAAAGCCAGCGCCAGGCGGCCAAGCCACATCGCCATCGTTGGATGTTCCTTGACAAAGCCCTTTATGGCTTCCGATGCCTGCCCGAACAACTCTGCCATTGTCTTCAGATCATCGCCGACCGCTTCGCCGAGGCTGGCCAGCAAGTTGGTGAAGGTTCCAGAGGCGGCTTCCCAGACGTTGGTCAGTGTTTTAAGCACTGCCTCGACGCGCTTCTGCAGGTCGGCCTGCGCTTCCATCGCCTCGACCTGCTTGCGGTAGCCCTCGATGCCATTACTGACCATCGTAGCGACCATTGACTGATCCTGCCCGCCGCCGAACATCTCCTTCAGCACGGCATTGAGCTTGGTGGCATCGAGCGACTTGAGCGTGTCGAACTGGGCAATCATGTTCTCGATGCCGGCGAAGTTCCCCTGCTTGTCGGTGAATTTCAGCGGCCCAAGCCCCATCGACTTGAGCAGCGCGTTCCCCTTGCCGACCTTCTCCCGATCGAGCAGCGAATTGGTGATCGAGGCGAACCCGGTACCCACGGTCTCTCCCGACATGCCGCCCTTGATCCACATGGCGTACAGCGGGGACAACGCTTTGCCCGCTTCCAGCCCCTGCTGTTTGATCGTCTTCAGGGCGCCGCCCGAACGCGCGAAGGCGTACATCATTTCGGTGGCGTCGACACCCATATAGTACGTGCGCTGGATGGTGTCCATGAACGCCAGCATGTCGCCATCCGCCACCCCGAGCGCGGTCTTCAGCTTGGCCGAGAACACGGCCATTTCTTCGGGCGATTTCTTCAGCAAAACGGCCATCTTGGCGGACGCTTCGCCGACGCCTCCAAGAATCGAATCATCGCTGATGCCCTGCGCCTTGAGCGCGACCATCATCTGGAGAAAGTCCGCCGTTGTACCGGGAAGCTGATCGCCCAAGCGAACAGCCAGGGCATTGACCTGATCGAAGGCGCCGACCGTGCCATCACGCCCCATCATGACGGCCTTGAGCCGGGTGGAGGCATCCTCCAGTTCAGAAAACGCTGACACCGTCTTCATTAGAGCGCCACCGGCAATCAGCCCCGAGCCAAGCGCCCCACGCCCCAGGGCAGACGCTTTATCGGCCAGCGCGCCGATTTTCCCGCGCAGCCCTTCAACCCGCGTGACGATGCCACTCAGGCCGCCCGACATCTGGTCGAACAGCTTGATGGTTACACCCAAGGTCATCATTGATGCGGACATGCTATGCTGATCCTATGAAACTCGTTAAATCGCTTCTCGTGTGGGCTGTGCTGATCGGTTTATTCGCCATCGGCTGGCGGGTTGTTGCCGCCGACGGCTGGCTGGCCGGCGGCGTTTTCCTGATCGGTGCAGTGCTGCTACTGGCGCTCTTTGGCGCTCTCTTCGATCTGATGTCCAGGCTCTTCAGGAATCGGCCGGGCGGTTAAGGCGCGACGCCTGGGTGTGCCAGAACAAGACTTCGTCCACATCCATTGCCCAGATTTCAGATGGTGGAAAGTGGAAAGTGTACGCGACGTCGCCGATCACTTCGTCCCAGTTACGGGGGACTCCCCCAAAAAACCGCTCACCACCTCAATCAGCTTTGGCATATCGCCAACGTCAATGCGATCGATGATGGCGGGCGTCAGCCCTGAAAGCGTGGCCGCAAAGTCGAGGATCATGTCAAACGGCTTGTCCATGCCCTTCAAGCCTCTGAAGTCACCGGCCTTCGGTCGGCGCAACTGCAACACCGAAAGCGTCGTTTCGCCGTAGGGGATCGGGTGCGACAGCGGAATATCAATCTTGGTGGCGTCCATTTATCGCTCCTCGCAGCTCATGCCTTCGAAGCGCAGTGCCACATCGCCCTTGTCCATCTCCAACGCCTTGGCGTTCCAGGCGTTACGCAAAACAAAACTGCGGCCGGAGTCCGTATCAAACGAAACCCCTACATCGACCATGTCGGCGAACTCGGAAAGAGACGTGTCGGCGCTATGGGAAATCGTGCATTCGATATACGGCACGGTTGGTTTTTCCTTATACCCAAGAACGCCACCATCGCCAAGCTCAGCAGTGCGCTCCAGGTTGCCGAAGCCCAGCTTGGCGCCTTCCTTTGACGCCAGCCGCTTGCCGGCGACCGTGATATACGCGCGTCCAGTCAGTTGTCCCATTGTTTATCTACCTCACAGAATGAATTGAACAGCGGCCGCGAAGACGTCGAACTGATTGACGACGTTGGGCGGAATGACCGCATTGACGCGGCACTCGTCGGCCTCGGAGCGGACAACCTTGATGTCGCGCTTGAAGCCGGCGAGATCTTCGAGCAGCCCGACGTATTCCAGCTGCGCGGCGGCCGCAATCAGGGTGTTGGTGATCAGCCGTGGCGTGGCGATCTTCTGTCCCGGCGCGATGCGGCCGAGAACGTCGTCACTGGCCAGCTTGTGCGCCGGGTAGTCGCGCGCTACCGCCGAGCGGAACACGTAGCGCATGTAGTCCACCGTCCACTTGGTGTTCAGCTTGAGCAACGACCGGTCATCCAGGCCGAAACTGTTGGTCTGGTAGGTGGTGACCACCTGTTCGACGATCGCTGCGCCGGACTCGTCGAAAATGATCGTGCTGATGCCGTCATGCAGTACCAGGTTGCGCTCTGTCTGGGTGAAGCGATCGGCCTCGGCCGGTGCCAGCACGTCAGGCAACGACAGGCCACGGAACGGAATCGCCGGGTCGTTGCCGCCGGAGAACTCGACGGCCGCTGCGGCCTGGGCGGCGATCACCCAGGGCAGCGAGGGCGACTTGTTGAGGCCGAATACCGTGCTGTGCGGGCTGTTGCGCGCGGAACCGAAGGTGGACAGCCCGGCGGCCGTCGCGCCCTTGAAGGTGAACACATGGCCGGCGCGCATGTCCATACCGCCCCAACGACTCTGCAGCTCGGTTTCCATCGCCACCAGGTTGGCAGTGTCTGCCCAGGGCATGACGATGCTGTAGTAGCCGCCGGTGCTCATGGCCGCGATGGCCGTCAGCACATCCGGATTGCCGGTGCCGGCGGCGCCCACCGTGGTCGCGATCGTGACGCCCTTGGGCATCGTCTCGCCGTCGTAGTAGTTCCAGCGCACGTCGATGCCGGCGCCCTCTGCACCCTTGTGACGCGACGTCAGCGTGACAACGCCGACGGCCGAGGTGGCGGTGACGGGCAGATCGAGATCCGCATTGACGGCAGCGGCGATCGCCGTGGCGATCAGCGTCGGCGTCTGTGCGGCCGTGATACCGACGGCGAGGCGCTTGCCACCGATGTACAGGTACGCGGTACCGGCCTCGGTCGGCGAGCCCGTCACGGTAATGGTCTGTGTTGCGGCCACGCCGGCCGGCAGATCATCCAGCGCCAGTGCCCACATCTCGGTGTAGGGATTGACCTTGACCGCTGCCGTGATCATCTGCGCCAGCATCGAGCCACGCCCGAAATAATTAACGCCGTCTTCCTTGCGGGTAACGCGGGTCAGCACGCCGGCCGGAATGATGCCAGTCGACAGCCGCTGGCCGATCATCAGGATCCGGCGCGGCATGCCTGGCAGACCGCGCACGGCCTTGGTGTGGTCGATCTCGATGTATTGACCAGGCACGCGCCAGTCAGTGGGGATCGTCATGAACGTAATGTTGTCGGGCATGGTTGGCTCCGGTGGTTAAAGGTGAGGCTGCTTACTTGGTCTTCTTGGCCGGGGCCGCTGGCGCAGGCTCAACGACGTCGGCGAGCGCATCGGCCTGGATTTCGCCGAGCGTGACATCGCCGTCGCGCTCGCGGCGCAACCAGTACGAATCGCGTTCGACGGTTTCACCGGCGGTATCGAGCGGCTTGCCGTTGGCGTGGCGAACCAGTACGCCGTCTTTCGGTACCGCGAAAATCTTGGGCATGGTGTTTACTCCTGTAGTGGAAGGGTGTCGGAAAGCTCGGGGGTCGAGCTGCTGTGGTCCGGCGGTTCGTCGAGCCACTTGTTGTGTTCGGCCGGTGCCTGGTGCGGGTCGATATCGAAATCGGCGTGGAAGGTCTTGAAGTCGGCCAGGTCATCGAGCGCGGCCGGCAGCGGCACATCCGCCGTGGCCTGGATCTGTACGACACCGGCGTAGACGCCCCTCTTGTATAGATCCTCGCTGCTGATCAGGTCGCACGAGTAGGCTTCGAACGCGATCGCATCCTCGGCGCTGTAGGCCACGGCCTGGCCGTCAACCAGAACCATCACGGCTTCCAGCATTTCATGCAACCCGATCTGCACGCCGTCGCCGTGCCGCGCCGCCTGGTGGCTGCGGCTGTTGCGCGCGATGCAGGCGATCCCGTACTTGGGCTGGACCATGCCGCCCTTGATCGGGAACGACCCCATGGCGACATAGACGGCTGGCGCATCATTGGCGAAGCGGCCGATCAGGCTGTCGCCTTCGAGATCCGGCAGCGAATCGACCCAGCGTAGACGTTTGCCCAGGGCGGAGTTCTTGATCAGGGCGACCAGGTTGGTTTCGAGTTCAGCCAGCACGCGACACCCCCGCGATGTGACGTTCGAAGACATCCAGGATGTCGCGACGATCGTCGTCATTAACGCCGAGGTAGGGGCGCGCCGGCATCGTCACGGCTTTGACGACGGCAAAACCGCCACCGGGCAAGGCGAACTTGAGCGCGCCGCCCTTGGCGCGGATGACTCCGCCGAACTGGTGGATGGCGGCATATTTCATTCCGACGCCCCACTCCGCAAAGTCGGTGCCCGCGCCAGCGCTGATCGATCCATCAAGATGACCATCTTTACGTAACGTCAAACCGCCGCTGAGCTGGGCGCGAAGGCTTGGCTTCCAGCGTTTTCCATCGGGGCCGGTTTCGGTTTTAAAACGCCGGCGCGTGGATAAAACACCCAATTCAGCAATGACCTTTAACGCCGGCTGGGCATTGCGCCCCAGGGCGATCAGGCGCTGCAGGCCGCCGAGTACTTCACGGTCATCAACACGCCCCCAGACGTCCATCACAGCCCCCGCTCGGCACGGCCGAAGACTTTGCCGGACGTGACAAACTCGACCGAGCCACCACCGGAAACGGGGGTTCCCGCCTGCGCTTCGGGGCCGAGCGACACCTTGCCGTTGGACACGTCGCGGAAATAGGCGATCGCGGCGTCGTAGCGCTTCTGCACGGTTTCGGTGGCGTGATCGTCGTACAGGTAATAGCGCGCGATATCAGCGGCCATGCGCTTGACGGCGGCCGGCGGGGTCGGCATCGGCGTGGCGTAACGCCCGGACAGGTAGCCGTCGACGGCGGATTCCGCGTCGACGATCGCCGTATCGATCGTGGCCAGCGCCGCGCCCACGGCATCGGCATCGGCGCTCGCCCAGGTAGCCAGATCCGCCCCGCCGATCGCCGAGGCGAGCAGCTCAGGCGTAACCAGGCGCGGCGTGCCGCGATCGGCGACCTGTGCCAGCTCCTCGGCGCCAAAGCGCGTCAAGAGATCGAGGGGGGCGATGTAGTTCACTGAGCCACCACGACGACGTCAAGCATCGGCTCTGCCAGCAGCGCCTTGACCTGGTCTTCGGTGAAGTCGTCAATGCTGACCGTTTCAGCCGTGCGGCTCCAGGGGCGACCGGAACGGCGGAAGCCGTCAATCCGTGAACTCACGATCAGCGACCTGACAACCGGCTCACTGGCTCCGGACGTGTCTGCCGTCGCGCCCCCAAAGGGGGAATCACTCGTCGTCTCGCTCGGAGTGGTGCCGGTAACAGCCGATTGAAGAGCAGCCTGGGGGGTGGATTGCTCCACCCCCGTTGCTGACACTTCAGCGGCAGTCTCCGACGTGGGCGCTGAAGTATCCTTTGGCGCAGCAGTCGCAGTTTTTGCAGTCGTCGCAGCGGTTTTAACGCTCGTCTTCCTGGGTGTTGCCTTGGTCTTGGTCGCCATTATTGCTCCTGGTGTTGGATCAAACGCTCAGTAAAGCCCCCTCACCGCGAGGGGGCTGTGGCTCAGGGTTCGATATTGATCAGCCGGCGCCTGTGCTGCCGGCGGAAAGCTGCCAGTAACCATAGAGGCCGGTGGCGCGTGCTTCGGCACCGAACTTGAACTCGGCACGGTTGAACACATCGTCGTTCTCGGAGCTGGTCTGCGAGACAAACACCGGCTTCTTGCGCATCTGCACGATGAACGGCTTGACCGATTGCTTCTTGGTCACGTGCAGGAAGTACGCGGTGGCGCTGGTCAGGCCGGGATTGACCTCGACCGTTGCCGTGCCCTTGTAGGGGTTTGGCGATTGATCCTGGAGCTTGTCCGATTCGCACAGAATCTTGGCGATGGACTCAAGCGCTGGCGGAACTTCGAGCGTGTCCGGCACCAGGCGCAGCGGCATGCCTTCTTCGTCCTTGAAGTTCATGATCGCCAGGCGCAGCGCACCGTAACTGGCAGCGGCTGCCGCCGGGGTAGCGGCTGACAGTGCCGCCGTGATCTTGTTGGAGACGCTGGCGCCGCCGACCGGGTGATCCGTGTCGTAGAAGTACTGGCCGTCGATCCCGTTCTGGACAAACGAATTGTTTTTCAGGTCATCCACAATGATGTCGTGCAGTTCGCCCGCTGATTCGCCGGCCTGCAACGATTGGGTGTTATAGAGGCCAAGCCGATCGTCCTCGATGTCATTGCGCTTGACGGCGATGGTCGCCTCCCAGTCCTCGTTGGCCTTGTAGTACTTCCCTGCTTCGAGGTTCTTGACCACCTTGTCACCCAACCACTTGCGCATGCGCGGGAAGCGGCTCAACCAGGCATAGTCTTCACCCGCGCCCGTGGAGGGAACCTCCATCGCGGTCTTTGACCAGTTGCCTGGCGCCGCCTTCAAGGCGTTGTTGAATATCGTCTTGAGGCCGGTGAAGATGCTCGACAACGTCCCTGCATTGACTAGCAGGCCGCCGAATACGAGATTCGACAGCATGCCCTGGTCGGCGTCCATCGCCAGGGTAAGGCCGGTACCACTCACTGGCGCCGGCAGGGCAAAGGCAGTCAGCGCGGCAAAAACGAGCGCGGCGCCAAGAAGTAAGGTTTTCTTCATGTGGATCTCCTGAAAATTAACGGGTATTGCGTTACGGCGTGGTGGGGCCCAGCGATCAGAACTCGACCCAGACGCCGTCTGCTTCGACGCCGATGACCTTGCCTGCGATGGATCGCGTGGCGCCGCCGGCCGTCTTGGCAACGGTCTGGTCATCGACCACGTAGCAGGTCTTGCCAAAGTCGGCCTGGACAACAAGGTCGGCGGCGTGATTGGCAAACTTGAACGCCTGCTTGCGACGTACCAGCACGGTCTTGGCGCCATCGGCCCCGCCGGTGTTGTCGACCAGGTTCTCGGCGCGGCCCAGCGCGGTCAGCGTCGTGGCCACGCTGCCCGGCGCAGCAAAACCGGTGGCGCTGGCAACGACCAGCGCGCCTCCGTAGATCTTGGCGTTGGCGGCAACCGGGACGGAAATCAGCTCTCCATCCTTCATCGGGGTATTGCGGTCTGTGGCTAAAGGCATGTTTTTCTCCTGTAAATGAGGGGCCGGTCTGGCTTACGCAGCCAGGGTCTTCTGGAACTCGGCCGGCGATACGCCGAGCAGCTCGCAGACTTGGGTCTGTTCCGCCGTGAGCGCGGCGACCCCCTCGCCATTTCCCTTGCCGCCGCTCTGCGTTTCGCCCGGCTTGACGACGACCGGCGCGACCTGTATCCAGGCAGACAACGAGGCGAGATCCTTCTTGCCGTGCTCGCGCGCCCACGCCTCTGTGGCCGGCGTGATCTTGCCGGCGGCTTTGCCGTCCTCGATCACCTTGTCAAGCTTGCCGTCATTGAGTTGCGCCGTGAGTGCTGCCACCTGGGTTTGCAGTCCCGAGTTCTCGCCCTGGAGCGCGGTCAGCGTAGCGATCGGCGCAAATTTGCTCGGATCGGGCGCGGTGACCTGCGCACTCAGCGCGGCGACGTTGGTTTTGAGCGCAGCAACAGCGGATAGCGCTTCTGCCTCGGTTGTTGCTTCCTGCAGGCCAAGGACGGCCAGCAGTTGTTTCAGAAGATCCATGGTTGTCTCCGTTGGGTTGATCGGGGGTAAAAGGTATTCAGCCGCCAGCGACGCCAGATCGGTCAGGCCATCAAGGCCGGGATCGTTGGTGAGGGCGGCATGCAGCAGCTTGTCGACGCGGCCGCTGACCGGGTCGTAGGAAAAGACGGGGGAGATGAAGCGGTAGGCGAGGCTGGCGATGTCCTGCGCGGCCTGTGATGTCCATTCGACGCCGATCGCGTACAGACCATCCCCCGGGCGCCATTCAAGATCCTTGAACCACCCGGCAGCCGGAGCGCGACTCCCCGCCTGCTTGGCGTGCAGCGTGGCGTGTTCATAGTCGATGACGCGCTTGGAAGCGCGGGCGCTGGCGTCAGCAACCAGGCGCCCACCGTCGGCGTCGGTACAGACCCAGGCAGCGCAACTAACCGGGCGACCGCTACCATCGCTGGAGCGGAACTCGCCGGCCGGAATCAGGCGGATGTCGACCGGCACCTTGTCGAGACTCAGTTCAACACCGAGTGCGGCGATGGCCAGGGCGATATGTGCGGGGCGGTTTCGTTTCATGCCCCCATGGTGCATGTCAATCAAAACGCTTTCATCTAAAGGGCTTTAGAACCGTTCCAGTAAAACCCTTGCGCGATATTTGGCACTGGCGTAGGATCGCCGGTACTGAATATGTGGCGGAAGCGCAACCGATCATGCGCCCACGCTGCCAGCCTTCGCGCTGGCATTGTTGTCTCTGTAGCATTGATATGGTCGGGTCGAGAGCGCCGAATACAACACCCGCAAGGGGAATGAGCGCCGGGCTACCACATAGCCCAGTTGAGACCCGACCGCCCGCACCGGCTACTAACCGGCGCGGTCTCTTAACTTAATATGTGGAGGCCATCATGGCTTGCGTAATACCCTTCCCGACTCGCCGACCGGCGAAATCACCAACGGATAAGCACGAGCAATACGCGTTTCTCAAAGACTATGCCAAAGCCTACTTTGCGATTGAACGCGCAAAAGAAGAGAGCGTTTCCCCAACGGACATCTACGTCCCACCCGAAACCGAAATACTCAAGCTGTTGCGGCGTATTGACCGTCGCCTGTCTAAACTAGCGGTTGCATAGGAGAAGATCATGGCTGAACGAATCACTTGCCTTTCAATCGAAACCCTGTTCGACGGTAACCACAACCACCCAGACATTCCCCGATTCATCGAAGAGTTCTCCAATGCCCTCTATACGGGCGACGGAAAGATGCCGCAGATGCTCGACAAGTTGAATATCGGCCCGAGTTTTCCTGTTCGACTATTAGTCGGCATCCCTCAAAAAGAGCTAACCAGAGCGCAACGACTTGTTGCCGAGACGTATTGTTCAACAATATTCGGACGCATAATTGGCGACATCAAAGGCCTGTGGACTTACCGAGCAGGCTGGTCACCCACAAATAAAAACCGTAAGCCAGCCTTGTTACTGGAGAGCACTCTCGATGTTGACTACATGCTTTCCCTCGGCATCACCAAGTCGATCTGGTGCAACGATATTTTATTTGCGCCAACTGCGTTTAACCCTCAGAGCAAACCCAAATCGTCTACGCTCGTACGTTACATGCTCGCACTGGCGGCCTTCGGTTTTCCTGACCCGTACCAGTTTTTCACGTACTGCGCCGATCAGGAGTAGTAAAACAAACCCCGATTAACGCGCGCCACTGAACGAACGGGGGGTGGGTGATACGCTGGCCTAAGCCAACGGCGGATTTTTCAATACAGCGCGATTATGCGGATTCAGCCCCGGCCACGTGCCGGGGTTTGTTTTTAGATCTGACAATCACCTATACTGATGGTGCTGCGACTGGTGCGAGGTTCAGGAAAAGCGTCGTCTGATATCAATGCATTCAGCCTTGGTCATGTGGGAGAGCCTGGTTTGACCAGGAGGGCGTCCCACCCGCCAGTTACAGCGACCCCTCTAGCAGCGTGAAACGCGGCCCGCGCAGATTGCTCACCGGCACGAACTGCCCGCTGCGCACGGCGTTGGTGAAGGCTTCGCCTTTGAGCCTGAAGTTCGGCCGTACGACTACGCGCACGTAACGCCCCCCTTCCTTCCATACGTAGAGCAGCGCTTCCTTGCCCGGCGTGTTGTCGTAGAGGACTGCCGCCGGTGCCGTCAACTTCTCCGGCAAGGCATAGACCCATTCGCGACCAACGGCCTTGTGCGCCTTGCGGTCCTCGGCAAATAGATGCGTAATCTCGCGCTGGTCGACGGACAGGCCGGCGCTGGCCAGCGTGACGCCTTTGGTTTCCAGCGCGGTCACCGTCGTCGGCGATAGCGCGCCGATCGCCCGGCGCCCACCCAGCCCCTTGGCGCCGCCGGCTTCGACGGCATTGACCCAGGCGGTGTAGCTCTGCATGAGCAAAGGCATCGAGGTCGGCGCGGCGCTCTTGAAGACCTGGGCGCCGATGTTGGCCGGGGCGCGCTCCACCTTGTCGGCGAGCATCTGGCCGAGGCTGGCCAGGCGGCCGCCCGGCGGGTAGTGGAAGGACGGATCGACGCCGGCCGGCACCTGCTGTGTCTCGCCCGTACGCTTGTTGGTGTGGGTGACCAGGCGATCGGCCGGCGCCTCGCTGACGGTCAGCCCCATGCGCTCCAGCTGACGCTGGCCGAGCTGGACGGCGCGGCATTTGCAGCCGTACGCCTTGATCGGGTAATGCGTCGGCCACCACGGATCATCGACACGCAAGACCAGGCCATCCCATGCCTTGTGTTCCTTGCGCTCGTGCGCGCTCGGCGTGTGGTCGTACATCAGGTAGGGCAAGGCGTCCTTGACCTCCTGGATGCGCGCCCACTGGCCTTCGGCGTGTGCCGTGCGCAGGTTGGTGTCGTAGATGACCTTGAGCCGGCGCGGGCTGCCCAGCTGTACGTCCTTCATTTCGCCGGTGACCGGATCGGCCATCGTGGCCTTGCCCCACCAGCCGCGCTGCACCAGGTTTGGCTTGAGGTTGGCGGTGAAGTCGGCGAGCGTGGTGCCGAGTTCCAGCGCCTGGTCGACCTGCTCGCGGATGTCCTCGAGGAGGTCGATCTGCATGGCCTTGGCTACGGTGAACGCGGCCTGGTGTTGCTGCTGCCAGACGTCCTGGTGGTCGAAGCCGATGCGATAGCCCTTCTGCCGGAAGAACTCGACGGCCGCTTCGGGGGCGCGGTTGAAGGCCGCGCGCAGCATGTCGGCGGTGGCCATGCCTTAGCCGGTTTTGCCCGGAATGGCCCGGCCGTCCAGGTAGGCGGCGAACAGGCCGCGCGCCAGCAGATCGGCGACGGCACTGGCGTCCATCTGGGCGATGGCTTCAGGCAGGCGATTGCGGAATTCTTCGAGGGAGGTGCATTCTTCGGCCAGGCGGCTGATCGGGGTGGTCAGCGGCTCCAGGGTCGGCTCCCACTCGTCGGCCATCAGATCGGTCAGGTCGTCAAAGGCGTCGCGTGCAGCTGCCGTACGTTCGGCGGACAGGGCGGCCAGGTTGGCCTTCGGATCCGCTGGCGTTTGCTTGCCCGGCTCCGGACGCAGTTCGGGGTTCAGCACGTTGGCCGGTGCGGAGACGACAAGCACCGGGTCTTTGTCCTCGCCCTGGGGGATGCGCAGCTTTTCATGCGCCCATTCCGTTTTGATGCGCATGCCGACGCCAACCAGCTTGGGCAGCGCATCGGCAAAGAGCTTGATGTCCTCAGCTTCGCCCGTGTCGAACACCAGGCGCGGGCAGCGGCGCAGGCCGTCTATGTTGCCACGATTCAGCGCGATGAGCGGATAGAGCAGATCCCGTGTAATGGTGCCGGCGACCTCGCGGGCATCGGCTTCCAGGATGTCGCGGCGCACTTCACGGTGCAGATCCGCGTTGCCGGAGCCGAGTCCGCTCGACTTCGATTCGGCGCTCATTGTCTGGCCGAGTATGGCCTTGGATTCGGAACGCTCGGCCCAATCGACCATTGCCAGGTGTGGCGTCGAGTCGCCGCCGCCAACGATCTTCTCGACCTCCAACTCCATATCGGCCGGCATGATCGCCCTGGCGTCGTGGCCGAGGGCCGTGACGGCACGCATCAGGCTGGCCTTTTCTTCCGGACTGGCGCCCGCGAAGTACTTGCCGATGATGATCGGCAGGCCGAAGGTTTCCAGAAACTCGGCAAAGTCGCCGATGGCGTAACATTTGTAGAGGAACGGCCAGGACAGGACGCGATGCAGGCCCATCCGTGCCGCATAGCCCGTCTTGGCCTTGCCGTGGGTATGGAAGACCCAGCCAAACGAGGCCAGCGCCGCGCCGTCGACGCTCATGTCGCGCAGCCGGATCTCGCGGCGATTCCTGTCCAGCTGGAACCACTCCTGCGGACGCGGGTTGAAGGCCGGCAGCAGTTCGCCGCCTTCCTGGCGCCACTCCAGTTCGACCGGTGCGAAGCCGTGCCCGACGCCATCCATCAATGCAAGGATCAAATCTTCGATGGGATCGACCGCGTCGGTTAGTACTTCGGTCAGCCATTCGGTGTGCGCCTTCTCGGCCGCCGTGGCGTTACGCGGCGGAACGATGCTCCAGTCGAGGGTCAGCGGGGCATTCTTACGCTTTTGCATCTCGGCCGACAGGTGCGCATCGCGCTCCTCCATGTCCGAGAACAGCCGGTGCTGCGCCATCAGATCGCCATTGTCGGCCGCGCGCAGTGTCGCGGCGAGCCGTGACGGCGTTAATCCGTCCAGGTTGCTGACCAGGTATTCGTTCTGCAGGCTGGCTACGCGGGAGGTCTGCGGTTCCTTGAGCACGCCCTTGTCAATGGGGTTGCCGTGTTGGTCAACGATCTTGCTCACATCATTCTCCTGGATTCGCCGTAGTTATCGTCGTCGCGGCCCGTGCTTTGCCGTGGGATGGATTGAAAGCCGTTGGACCCGGACGATGACCCGCCATAACGCACAGCCACATCCCACAGGACATAGAGCGCGCAAAGCCCGTCGTAGTCGTGGTTGCCCTGCTTTTCCGGCCAGCTGTCGAGTTCGGCCAGCAGCAAAGTAAGCGACGGATCGAACAGGATGCGCGGCGACATGGCATCCGTGATAAAGGGTTCCATACCGTCAATGCGCACTTCCCGTTCGATGGTGGCGGGCAGACCGATCAGCGGCAACTGTATGCCGGCCTTCAGGGCTGCCGTGACAAAGGTCTGGCGGCTGTGCTCGTAGGCGTTGTTGTTCTCAAAGCCGATGCGCAGGCAATGGAAATCACGCTGGAACTGGATCAGGTCGGCTTCCAGCTTGGACGGCACGCGGCGCTTGATGCGCGCCTCGACCACATGCAGCTGGGCTCTCTCGCGATCCCAGGCGCCGGCGATCAGGGCTGACGGGTGCGATTTCTCGCCCTTGCCCATCGACGGATCGACGCCGCCGAGCATGACCCAGCGGTCGAGTCGATGAATCGAGAAGGTGATCGGCGCAAATACCTTATCTTCGTCACTCCTCGGCTCGCCCTGCATTTCGGTACCGAAGGCGCGGGCGTTCTTGGCGCGCTGGCGCATCAGCCAGTACAGGCTGCGCACGGTCGGCCACGAGATCTCGGCGCCGGCGTCCATGTCGGCCTGGTACTCCTGGTAGAACAGGTATGACGGCAACTCGTGCTCTTCGAGAACCTCGCCATATTTGGCGGCGTCTTCCTCCGCAGGCTTGTCGTCGTTGAGCATGATCTCCTGGCAGCGTTCCCAGAGATCCATGTGATCTGGCAGGCGCTCGATGGCGCGGAAGTGATGCACCAGGTGGCCGATGGCCTTCTTGGCGCGGCTGATCGGGTCATCCTTGTTGAGGATGGTGCCGACGCCGACGAACTTGACAGTGCCGTCTGGCGGGCCAAGGAAGTCGACGGCCTTCTCCAACCAGTCCCAGCGGTTCTCGCGCTCGGTCGGGCTCTTGGCTTCCTTGTCGGTGATCAGATCGTCGCCCAGGAGCAGCTTGGGGCGGCTGGCGCCGTGGAAGGTGCCACGGATGGCCTGCTCGGCGCCGAAGGCTTCCATCTTGACGCCGGCCTTGGTGGTGAACTCGCCGATTTTCCAGTTCTTGGTCGAACCGCAGGCTTCCGGGAAGTCCAGCGCCAGCGCCGCGTTAAAACACAGTTCGACTTTAACGACTTCGAGCAGCTTGGTCGGCAGTTTGGTTTCCGCGCCGAGCATGGTGATGTAGTCGATGAAGTACGGCAGCGGCTTGTCGGCTGGCCAGCCGATTTCATGGCGGATGCTTTCCTTCTGCAGCAGCGCGCGAACCGCACACCACACCGGGCCGACCTTGGTGGTTAGTGAGGATTTGGCCTCGCCTCGAGGCGCGATCCACCATTCCTTGGCACCGGACGGCTTGTCCAGGAGCTGCGGGTAGCGCTCGAAAAAATGGCGGTGGAAGTTCGATGCCGGCGGCCGGATGTGGTGCGGCAGGTAGGTGTAAGCGAAGAACTCGAAGTCACAGTCCAACAGCACGCGGCGACGACGCGCCAGGCGTGCAGCCGGCGACGGATCAAGGCCGACCGACCGCGCCTCGGCTTCGGCACGGGCGGAACGGGCGATCTCCTCGAGTTCTTCGAGGAAGGATTTCTCGGTGGTTTGGTTAGCGGCCATCTTGTTCGACCACCACCAGGGCTAAAGCAATTAAGGCAACCGCCCCGAACTCGACCAACACTTCACGCAGTCGATCCGCACATGCCTCGGCCTTCAAGCGGTCAGGCTCCGGCAGCTCGGCAATAACCCCCTTGATAACAAGGCGTTCCATCTCGCTAGCCATACGCCCTCGCCAGTTCCTGCCCGAACGGGCTGAGCAACTCGCCGAAGGTTCCGGAGTGCTGCGGGTAGTTCTCGCGGATGAAGGCGTCCAGGCGCTTGAGCACGTCCATGGCCACGGCCAGCTTGTCGGCCTCGGGCATCATCGACTTGCCGGCGGCTTTGAGCTTGGAGACGGTATCGCCCAGGGTAGCCATTGCCTTGACGGCCTCGCTTGGGTTCTCCATCGATTCCAGGCTGTCCAGCAGCGCCTCGCAACGCATCAGACCGGCCGCGATGATGCGCCCCATGGCCTGCTCGATGCCGCCACCGGCCACGATCAGCGAGGCGGCGCGGAACTTGTCCCAGTCGTCGCCGTCCTTGCGCGCCGCGATGAACCAGTTGCGGGCCGTGGCGTACGGCACCCCGACCTTGTCGGCAGCGGCTTCCAGCGGCAGACCGCCGATGTAGGCGGTACGCAGCTCCATGCGCTTTTCCGGGGGGTGAGCCATCAGAACAGCTCTCGCAGCTTGGCGACGTGCTCGCGGCCCTCGACCGTGATCTGTGCCAGGTCGCCATTGATGCGCACGGCGCCGACGTCGGCCAGCACGCGCAGATCGGCGCGCACCCGGTCCATCGTGACGGCGATGCCGTGCGTTGTCTCCAGTTCGTCGCGCAGCTCGCGCGTGACGCCATGCCCGTAGAACGCTACCGTTGCCAGCAGCGAGTTCCGGCGTTTCTTGTCGTCGTCGTTCACTTCATTCCCTTTTCGGTGATTTGTTTGAGGATCAAGCGCAAGGTGTCCGTTTGCCCACGGTTCTCGCCGACCAGCTGGTTGACGGTGGCCGCCAGCTTATTAACGGATTCATAAACCTTCGCCAGGTCTTCATTGGTCGGTGCGCTCTTGATGGCTTCTTCCAGCCGGGACAGTCGCTCGCCATGCTTGTGCGGGAGATCGCTGCGCCAGAGGAGGAACTCGCGTTCCAGGGCGAGCAGCTGCGCCCGGTTGATCTTTTCATCCTCCATGTGCTTGTCGAGCGCCTGGCGAAACAGCTTTGATCCTTCGGTGCGCGCCTCGTCCTGCGCCTCGAAGCGCTGATCAAGCCCTTTCTGCCACTGAGCGCCGAGCAGCTTCCCGGCGGCAAACGCGGCCCCGAAGAAGGAGAGCAGCAGCCCGACGCCAAAGGTGAGCAGCTGCCATAATTCAACTTGAATGTTCATATCAATGTCTTTCTGATCTAAATGACACGGCTCTTTGCGACGACGATCACGCCCTCGGCCGCGCCGGTATTGGGCGCGGTCAGTTCCCATCGGTAGGCCCACTGGCCGGCGGCGGGCAGGACGATATCGGCGTGGAATTGCCCCAGACCGTCGCGCATAACATCGGCGTCGACGCCGTAGGTCAGCGTTGTGACGGCGCCGCCGGGCGCCTTGACCTTGAGCTTGAGGGTGCCGGGATCGGCGGTGGCGCCGTCGATATCGGCCACGCGCAGGCTGATGCGCGCGGCTTCGCCGACGAGGTAGGCATCAGGCATGCTGGACTCCATGTGTCAGGGTGGTCAGGCGCCGGTGCGCCGTGCTGGCGCGGGTCAGGCGCTCGCTGGAATTTGTGATCGAGGTCAGGCGCCGGACGGTTGCGCTGAGGCGGTAGTTCACGCCAGGCGCGTCAATCGGTTGCGTGCTCAACGTACCGCTTGCCGCGCTGATCACGGCGACGTCGCCCGCGAGCAGGATCCGCGTGGTCAGCGCGCCGGTGGCGATCGCGGTGGCCAATGCGGCCGCCGTGAGCGGAATGCTGGTGGTGAGTACTCCGCTGACGCCGGCCTGCACGGCGGCTGAACCGGATAGCCTGATGCTGGTGGTGAGCGTGGCCACCACGGCGGTCTGTGTGTGAGCGTCGCCGGCCAGGCCGCCCGGGTCGGCCGCGAGCGTGCCGCTGGCCGTCGTCTCGGTCTGTGCGTTGGCGGCCAGCAGAATGGCCGAGGACAGCCCGGCCGAGGCGGCGACCTGGGCGAGCGCGGCGCCATCCAGGCGGATCTGCGCCGAGAGGTTGCCGGCCGCCAGCACCTGGGCCAGCGCGGCAGCAGTGAGCGGGATTTCGGTCAGCAGCTGGCCGGAGGCGGAGGCCACAGATACCGCCGAGCCGACCAGCGGGATCTGTGTCGAGAGCGCGCCGCTCGCGGAAGTCACCGCAAGTGCTGCGCCTTCCAGCTCAGCCCGCAGGGTCAGCGTGCCTGTAACGGTGGTTTGTGCCTGGGCGTTGGCGGCCAACTCGGCGCCAGCGGGGACGCCCGATGAATCAAGGATGAACGGAATCGGCTGCGGGGTGAATATCTGCCAGGGGTTTTGCGACAACGACCGAACCTCGGCGGGTTCAAGGTCAGTCGAAAACGCGAGAAAAAGAGCAATTCCAGAAACACTCTGCGCCGCGCCGAGAACAGATCCCGCTGTTGAATGCGTGCGGTTGCTAACCACCGTCTGCGCTGTCCCTGATGTCCTTACGACCTCGCGTCCATCGACAAACACGCGGCCAAAACCGGAGTTCTTATCTTTATTCCAGACGCCACAAATTGTGCGGGGTGCGCCAACAAGGGATAAAGGAGATTGGGCATCAAATACCTTGTTGCGTTCACCCCACCCTGCGCCATGAATCGTCCAGCCCAGTTCTGCATTCGAGTACTCGCCAGACCAAGAATCCCCTGACGTATCTCCGGCGATCCATGCTCCGTACATTTTGGGCACCGTGCATTCTTGAATAAATAGCTCTGTGCGAGCATTCAAAATGAGCCGCGGGAAGTAAATCGGAGAGCTACGTGTACCTGCCGTTGCTTGGCTTGCGAGTATTCCGCTGCGCCCAAGGGTTATTTTTGTATCAGCCGGGATTGCACGCGCACCATTAAGCACATCGCCAAAACCGCCGACATAGGCACAGTACAACCCCCTCGCTAGCCAATAGGGAGCGACTGGCCCTAATGATTTGGGCTGACGGGCCTGTTCAGCCTCCGGCCACAAAAAAGGGGAGAGGTCAAATGCACTCACGAATTACGACCCCGGCGACCAGCATTGCGCGGTGAGGGTGCAGGCTGTCAGCGATACAGCCGTGCCGTTGTTGAACAGCCAGTAGTCAGCGTCCGGCGAAAGCGCGACGGCGTTGATACCCATGACCCAGCCTGTAAGTGCGTTACTGGTGGTCGGCATTGGTGAGAACGTGCCGACCGGCGTGCCCAGCAGCGTCGCAGACGGTGTCGGCCCCTGATTTCCGGCCATGTCGCGGTCGACGCGCACGAGCTGCAGGACGCCGGTAACCGGGGCTGATGCGAACGTGACGCCCGTCAGCCGAAAATCAGCCAGCAGCGCGCCAAGGTGGTCAGACCCTGCCACGCCTGGATTGAGTCGGATGGCATCGGCGGCATTGGCATACGCGTTGTTGGCGACCGCATTGGCAAACGCCCGGGAGACCGCTGAACCGATAGCGTTGCGCAGTATCGTGGTCATCAATAACCTCCGGCGTTGAGGGCGTCGGACACGTCGCCGACCGATACGGGGGTTGGCACGGATGCCAAGGCTTTCAATGCCAGCGCATGTGCGACCGAGATGGTTCCGACCTCGGCCAGAGCGTCCAGGGTCAAGCGCACGAGCTGCGAATCGACGCGCAGACGCCCTTGTTCCAGCAGCGGCTGAACGTGGCGATACGTCGCATTACTGCTCAGTTCATCGAGCAACGCATTCCCGGCATCGAGGCCGATCGTCTCCAGGATCGTGCCGTTGCCGATCTCGGTCGGTACCAGCCGGGTTTTACCGACAGAGAGTAGTCGTGCGATCTCGGCGTCGTCGCGAGCAGCGACGAGCGCCGGATCGAGTTTGAGGATGTCGGCGAGGAGGCTCATGCTCAGTTGTCGATCTGGATGGTCAGGGCGCCGGCATTGAAGACGGGGGCCGCGTCGCCGTTGTTGATCGTTTTGGGTGTCGTGAGCGCCTGGTAGATCAGGGCATTGCCACCGCTCGATGCATCCCAGAGGCGGAAGCCGACGACCGACCCCCAGTCTGCCGTTGGCACGGGGAAGGTAATGCTGGCGTTGTTGCTGGTGGTTCCTCCCGTTCCAGAGCTGGCGGCCGTTGTACCGGCTCCCTGCGAACCAGCCCAGTTAACCAGGCTTGCCGGCACAGCAACGCGGGCATAGGAACCGCCAGAGACTTCAGTTCCACCCCCCGCTTCATTGCCGACGACAGTATCGAGTCCGATGTAGAGCGTGGCCGGCGGGGTATAAGCCTGAGCGCGCAGCAGCAGATCAAGCAGCTTGTTTTCGAAGTAGTTGGTAAGGGCGCCCATCGTGATTTCCTTTCGATAATTGAATTCAAGCCCGAACCTGCAGCCGTGGCGGGACCGCCAGTGCGGCCGCGACGTCGTCAGGCGCGGGGATGGAGGGTAAATAACGCGGGCGCCAGCCGGCCTGCAGCCACAGCGTGGCCGAGAGGGCGGAACAGAACTT
>Ga0247724_1000079_pt1 | contig 27560 bp, 20 predicted proteins | sample OKSTACKMC2E_FD_182776 | JGI IMG/M metagenome (GOLD analysis project Ga0247724, IMG submission 182776) | Subsurface sediment microbial communities from gas well in Oklahoma, United States - OK STACK MC-2-E | ecosystem: Environmental > Terrestrial > Deep subsurface > Rock core/Sediment | place... | reverse complement strand
TAGTTCAGTCGGTTAGAATACCGGCCTGTCACGCCGGGGGTCGCGGGTTCGAGTCCCGTCCGCTCCGCCACTAATTTGAAGGCCTTCCCGAATGGGAAGGCCTTTTTGCTATGTACGGTTTTCACCGTGACCTCCAGATTTGCACACCAGAACGAATACAAAAGCCCGGCTTCATGACTGGGTTTTGGTATTTTTAGCCTGCTGGTGAGCTGCCGACATCCCACCACGATGCCAATGCCTTCCCCTATTGGCGTTCTTGCTACTATTTCCACCTCTGTATCGCCGCACATTCCATCTTGGCCATATTGTTCTGCTGCGAGCTGATAGAGCTTGAGGATTAAATCAGGCCATCTTGCAACGGTACGTCATCACTTCCACTTGTTTGTGTAATCCCTTTTTTGCTTATGGATTTATTCCATTAAAACAGTCTCTTATCAAGAATGAGCTGTTTTGCAGCAGGAATGCAATACGATATAAATGATAATGATTATTGTTTGAATGATCGGGGTGGGGTCGTTACAATGCAGGCTGATTAATAAAGTGCTTTTCAAATGAGCCTTTTCTAATGCTGCGTCTGGCCGGATGCCAGGGCGTTGTAATGAGTGAAGTAAGGGAATACGTCACCTTCCTACTAATAATGTTCAGGCTAAAACATGACAACAGTGAAACCGAACAAGCTTGCCTTGCTGATCTGCTCCCTTCTTGCGACCCAGGCCTATGCTGCCAAACAAGAGGTGATGGTCGTCACCGCTTCCGGCTTCCAGCAGAAGATTGAAGACTCTGCTGCCTCCATCTCCGTGATTACCCGTGAGCAGCTGGAAAAGCGGGCCTATCGCGATGTGACCGATGCCCTGAAGGATGTGCCCGGTGTTGTGGTGACCGGCGGTGGCAGTAGCAGTGATATCAGCATTCGCGGTATGGGGTCGAAATACACCCTGATGCTGGTTGATGGCAAGAAGGTGGATAGCCGTGGCACTCGCCCGAACAGCGATGGTCCGGGTATTGAGCAGGGCTGGCTGCCGCCACTGCAGGCGATTGAGCGCATTGAGGTCGTCCGTGGCCCCATGTCATCACGTTATGGTTCCGATGCCATGGGGGGGGTGATTAACGTGATTACCCGCAAGACCACCGGCCTGGCCTGGCAGGGATCGGTTCATGCTGATTCGACCTTCCAGGAGAACAAGGATGCTGGCAATAGCTTCCAGACCGATGCCTATACCGCAGGTTCACTGATCGATGGCGTGTTGGGGCTGCGTTTCAACGGTCAGCTCGCCCATCGTGGTGAAGACAAATTTATCCAGGGTTTTGCCGAGCAGGAGACTCGCAGTGGCACGGCGGTGCTCAGCTTCAAGCCTGATGACCATAACCGCTTCGATCTGGAAGCCAGTCGCAGCCTACAGGATCGGAATCGCACGGCCGGCAATTCACTGGCTGCCAAGGCGAAAGATAACCTTTATCGCTACGAGCGCACCAACTATGCGCTGACTCATGATGGCCAGTATGATTTCGGCTCTTCCAGCAGCTATCTGCAGCAGGAGACCAACAGCAACCCCGCTCGCAAGATGGAGCTTACCAACACCATCGCCGATACCCATACCCAGTTTATTCTGGGGGATCACTACCTGAGTGTCGGTGGTCAGTATCGCTATGAGGATCTGCACGACCAGGGCAATAACCTGAAAGTAGCCAACCCTGCCGAGCAGCTGACCCGCTGGAGCTGGGCGATGTTTGTCGAGGATGAGTGGTCACTTACTGACAGCTTTGCCCTGACAGGGGGCGCCCGCATGGATCGGGACCAGAACTACGGTTCTCACTGGAGCCCACGCCTCTACGGCGTCTGGCATCTGGATGATAGTTGGACTCTGAAAGGAGGCGTATCGACCGGTTACCGCTCTCCTGACTTGCGAATGTCGGCGGCCAACTGGGGTCAGGTTACCGGTGGTGGCAGCCTGGATGGCATGCTGGTCGGTAACCCGGACCTCAAACCCGAGACCAGCGTGAGTGAAGAGATCGGCCTGCTGTGGAACGGTCATCAGGGCCTCAATGCTGGGGTTACCCTGTTCAACACCGACTTCAAGAACAAAATCTCCGAGGTGCGTCGCTGCACCAGCAAGAGCGATCCTGCCTGTACCCTCAATGGTTACAGTTATGACTTCATCAGTGATCGGGTAAACGTCGACAAGGCGAACATGCGCGGTGTCGAGGGGATGATGGATTGGGCCATCAATGAGGATTGGTCGGTCAGCTCCAGCTACACTTTTACCCAGTCCGAGCAGAAGAGTGGTCCACTGGCGGGTCATGCCCTCAACCAGATGCCCCGTCACATGTTCAACGGCAGTGTTGACTGGCAAACAACCGAGGATCTCAGCCTCTGGTCACGGGTCAACTTCCGTGGCGAGACCTCCGAGTACCTGAGTCGTGTGAAGATGGCGGAGGGGACTCCTTCCTACACCTTCTTTGACATGGGCCTGGTCTACAAGGCCAACAAGCATCTGGATCTGACTGCCGGGGTCTACAACCTCTTCGACAAGACGGTGGATTACAGCAGCTATGGCACTGTGCTGGATGGTCGCCGTTACAACCTGGGCGTGACCTACAACTTCTGATAGGGAACCAGTCATGCGGCCGCCATCTTCCGATGGCGGCCGTTTTTATTGCGTGTCCGTCAGAGGGCTATCCCTGATAGGCGGCGGCTTGCCAGGTATTGCGCCCCAGTCCCTTGGCCTGATACATGAGGGCGTCAGCCTGCCGTAGTAGCTGGTCGGCATCAGCCTCTCTCTCTGCGGCGACCCAGACTGCCCCGGTGCTGATGGAGAGGGCCACCTCGCCGCTGCTGGTGTGCAGGGTTTGCCGGTTGCTCTCCAGGCAGATACGCTCGGCCCACTCTTCTGTCTCTGCCAATGTGGCCAGCGGTAGCAGCAGGCAAAACTCTTCGCCGCCGATGCGGGCCAGCAGAGCCTCTTTGGGCAACAGGTTGGTCACAGTCGTGGCCAGCTTTTCCAGCAGCAGATCCCCGATGCCATGACCAAAGCGGTCATTGGTCTCCTTGAAGTGATCCACATCGAACAGCAACAGGGCACAGGGCTCCCCGCTTGCCAGTCGTTGCTCCATGGCGGGCATGAATGCCCGTCGGTTGAGCAGGCCGGTCAGGGGGTCGGTACTAGCTTGTTTCTCCAGTCTGGCGTTGGCGCGGCTCAACTCGGTGGTACGGCTGGCAACGGCGCGGCGCAGTTGCACTATGTAGGCCACCATGATCAATGCCCCGGCCAGCAGTAGCCAGGGACCGAGATGGATGGGGTAGACGGTTTCGACATGCATCCATTTGCGGATGATCCGCTCCCGATCGCTCTCTTTGAGCTTGGCGAAGCCCTCTTCCAGCCGGTTTAGCAGGGCAAGGTCACCCTTTTTCACCGCAAAGCGGATCTGATCGGTATAGAGGTGGCGAACCGGAATAAAGCGGGTGGGATCGTCCGAGGTATAGATGTAGAAGTTGGCGACCTGCAGATCGGCGATAAAGGCCTTCACTTCACCCTTGAAGGCCGCCGCCAGCAGGGTGTCATTGTCGTCGAAGGTCTGCAGTCTGGTGCCGGGGAAGTATCGTCTGGCGTAATACTCCTCGTAGCCACCGGCTACCACACCGACCGTTTCATGGAGCAGGTAGTAGTGGACATCGGTGCCGCGCAATTCGCTCGAGAAGAAGAGTTGGGAGTCGAGCTGGGCGAGAGGCCGGCCATAGTCGAACAGTTTGTCCCGCTCCGGTGACCAGAGCAGTCCGGCGTGAACGTCCGCTTTCCCTTCATGGAGCAGGTCGAGGGAGCCTTGCCAGTCGACCAGCCTGAACTCGATCTTCTGGCCGGTCACCCGGGCATATTCACGCCACAAATCGATCAGCAGGCCATCCGGCTGGCCCGACTCATTGATATAGGAGAAGGGCTGCCAGGCTTTGGAGTTGGTAATGATGAGCGGCTCTTCCGGGGCTTTGGCCCAGGCAGGCAGGGCAAGGGCGAGTAGCAGGAGCCCCCATCCGATACTGACTATGACTCCTGTCCTGGAAGAGGCCATCCTTGCTCCAATCCGTTGCCGTATATCGTCCCGTGGTCACCGATTATCACCGTCTTTCTGATCGAAGAACAAGCGCTCAAATGATGAAGTTTGCATGATGCAAATGGCGCCATGACAAGGCTGGCGGATAGAGTAATTACTTACAGCGGCAGGCTGATCCGCGCCTCCAGTCCCCCTTGTGGCCGATTGAGCAGGGTCAGCTCGCCGCCGTGCTGATGGACCAGAGTGCGGGCGATGGAGAGGCCCAACCCGACACTGCCGGACTCGGTGTTGCGCGCTTCATCGAGTCGCACGAAGGGCTTGAACACATCCTCCAGCCGCGCCGGATCGATCCCCGGCCCGTTATCGCAGACCCGGATCAACAGCTCCTCCTTGCGCCGCTCCAGCGACACTTCTGCGCTGCCGGCATATTTGATGGCGTTGCCGATCAGATTCTGCAGCACTCGGCGCAGGGTGTTGGCCCGACAGGCGTAGACCTCTTTGCCCTCCGCCAGACAGGTGACCGGCTGGCCGGTATCGGCATAGTCATCGCACAGGCTGGCCAGCAGGCTGACCAGATCCAGCTCGCGGGTAGCCTCCTGCTGCCCCTCCTCGCGAGCAAAGCTGAGGGTCGCGGCCAGCATCTGTTCCATCTGTTGCAGGGTCTGCTGGATGCGCTCCTTGTCCTCGCTATCGGCCAGAAACTCGGTGCGCAGCCGCAGGCTGGTGATGGGGGTGCGCAGATCGTGGGAGATAGCCGCCAGCATCCGGGTTCTGTCCTGCACGAAGCGGTCTAGCCGGGTATGCATCCGGTTGAATGCCTGAATCGATTCGCGGATCTCGGTCGGTCCCTCCTCTTTCAAGGGCTCGATATCCTCGCCCCGCCCGAGCCGTTCCGCATTGCCTGCCAGCTGCTTGAGCGGGCGGGTGGCACGGCGAAACAGCAGCACCATCAGCCCGATCACCAGACTGGCGACCAGCATCAGGTTGAGGGTGGTCTGCCACGACCAGCTGCCCGCCTCCTTGTCGACCAACGAACTGAACTGCAGCCAGCCCCCCTGCGGCAGTTCGATGGAGCCGTAGAGCCGCATATCCCTTGGCGGGGGCGGCCCCTTGCGATCCCGCATCATGCGGGCGTGATGCTCCCACGCCTTGCTGCGCTGGTTATCCTCTTTCAGCTCGGCGCTGATCTCGACGGTGAGGCCGGGGGGGTAGTTGAGGCGCGAGCGCACCAGCTGCTCGAAGCGGGGGCTGCGGTTATCCGGTTGCAGCGGCTCGTCGGAGAGGCGCAGCAGCAGGGTCTCGCTGCGGCTCGCCTTGAGGATCTCGTCATAGAGGGACGGGGGGGAGAGGGAGAGCAGCCTGACCACCGAGATGATCCGCTGCATGGCATTGCGGCTGTTGACGAAGCCGAGCGCCTCCTCCCGATCCGTGCGGTAGATCTGGATACTGAGCAGCTGGATCAGGATCAACCCCGCCAGCGCCACCAGAATGATCTGGCCGGTCAGCCCCTTGGGCCACATCCGTGCCCACAGTCGTCGCAAGGTGCCCACTGCTTAAACCTGCGTCACGTCGGCGGAGAACATATAGCCGCCACCCCAGATGGTTTTGATCAGCTCCGGATTCTTGGGATCCCGCTCCAGCTTGCGGCGCAGGCGGCTCACCAGAGTATCGATGGCGCGATCGAAGGCCACCGCCTCGCGGCCACGGGCCAGGTCCAGCAGTTGATCCCGGCTCAGCACTCGCTGCGGGCGTTCCAGAAATACCTTTAGTAGATCGAATTCGGCGGTGGAGAGGCTCAGGCCCACCCCATCCTCATCGACCAGCTCCCGGCGATTGACGTCGAGCAGCCAGCGATCGAAGCGCAGATCCCGGGTCAGGGCCTCGGCGGCGGGTTGGTTATCCGCCTGGGTGCGGCGCATCACCGCCTTGATGCGCGCCAGCAGCTCGCGCGGATTGAAAGGCTTTGCCAGATAGTCGTCGGCCCCCATCTCCAATCCGATGATGCGGTCGGTCTCTTCCCCCATGGCAGTGAGCATGATGATGGGCAGGTTCGATTTGACCCGCAGCTCGCGGCAGAGGGTCAGACCATCTTCACCCGGCATCATCAGATCCAGCACCAGCAGATCGAACTCCCGCTCCTCCAGCAGTCGCTTCATCTCCTTGCCATCCCGGGCGCAGCTGACCCGCAGGCCGTGCTGTTCCAGAAAGCGCTTCAAGAGATCGCGGATCTCGCTGTGGTCATCGACCACCAGAATGTGGGTGTTGCCCTGGTTCATGAATACCTCCCCTGCTTGGTGTTGGCACGAGTATACGAAAATCCGCCCGGCGGTTTGTGTCAAAGTGTGCCAGATCCGCACGATGCCACACTCTGCTACAAAAAAGGGCGAGGCTGGCAAAGTTCAGACACCGATAGGGTGTTTACTTGAGGGCAAGGCAAGAGCGCCGAACCAGAATCATCCCTACAGGAGATAGACCATGAAAAAGCTGACCAAAACCCTGCTGACTGCCACCCTGATCCTTGGCCTGCCGCTGGGCGCCTATGCAGCCAGTGAAGCAGCCCCCACCGGCCAGCCCGGTGCCATGGTGGATTGCCCGATGGACGGTGGTGGCATGATGGGTGGCAAACACCACGGTGGTCGCCACGACAAGATGGCCCGCATGCAGAACATGACCCCGGAGCAGATCCAGGCCAACCTGCAGCAACGTTATGACCGCATTGAAGATCCGGTCAAGAAGGCGGAGTTCATCAAGAAGCTCAACGAGCGTGCCGCCGGCATGACCAAGCACGCCGAAGCAATGAAGCAGTTCGCCGAAGCGAACCAGTAACAGCGTTAGCTGTTATCAACCCAAGGGTGGCCGAGGCCACCCTTTTTGCGCTTACTGCGTTGATCAGCAGATTGGTTAAACGTTGGTGATTGCCAATAAAAGAGGGGAGCCTGATGCTCCCCCCTCTTGCTATCTGTGTCGGTGCGAGTGTGCAGCTCACTCCACCGGACGAGCGAACTTAGCCCTGAGCCTTGTCGGTCAGGTCTACTTTCTTGACTGTATCACCTTCGAACTTGATAACGACGTTCTTCTTGGCTGCGTCGGTATCTTTCAGCAGGGTTTTGGTGGTTTCTGCCAGCAGCGGAGAGGCCTTCTTCAGGGCATCCAGATCATAAGTCCACACTTCCAGACCGGATTCGGTCTTGGTGGTGGCAGGAGCACCCAGTTTCTCTTTAATAGCCTGCTTGTTGGAGCCGCCTTCCTTGATATCCAGTGCCTTCTTGATGGCTTCGTTGGATGCGCTGTCCACTGCACCGGATACGGCGGTATTAGCTGCATCCTTGACGCTGCTGGTGACGCTGTCGGTCAGCGAGTCCATCAGGCCAGCATTGGCAAACAGGGGCAGGGTGGTGAGGGCTACCAGCAAAGTCTTTTTCATTTTTTACAGATTCCATTGGTTCAAATGAGGCGGCTATGGAACCAATAAAATAGCTGGGTGTCAAGTGAGGCAGCTATTGAGCGGTCTGTTAACTGTGTCTCATTTTTCACCAGCCGCAAATAGTTTTGGTATCTCCCGCACCAGCCAGCTTTTGGCTTTGCCCATGGTGTCTCGCCGCCAGGCCAGCACCACCTGCAGCTGATGGCGGTACTCGGGGCTGATCACCTTGAGCCGACCGGCCCGGATGTCCTCCTCAATCCAGCTCTGCGGCATGGTGCCGATGCCGAGCCCGGCCAGCAGGGCGTCGCGCTTTTCCGCCATGGTGTTGACGGTGAGGCGCGGCTGCTTGTCGAGCAGGCGGTAGGTGAGCACTGGTTTGCGAAGGGCGGTATCGGCGACCGCGATAGCGCGGTAGCGGCGCAGAGTCTCGTCAGCCAGAGGCTCCGGCTCCTGATGCAGCGGATGATCGGGATGGGCGACGTAGAGCATCACCTCGTCCTTGATCACCTGATGCTTGATGCCGGTCATCATGATGTCCGGGTTGATGGAGGAGATCAGCAGGTCGGCGCGACCATCTTCCAGACACTCCCAGCTACCCGCCAGCACCTCGGCCCGCAGCCGCAGTCGGGTATCGGTCTGCTCGGCCAGCTTCTCCACCAAGGGGTAGAGGGCCTGCACCGGGACCAGCGCATCGACGGCGACTGTGATGTCGGTCTCCCAGCCACGGGCCAATGCCCGGGTCTCGCCTACCAGATGCTCGGCTGCCTCCAGCAGCACCCGGCCGCGCTCCAGCAGCATGCGTCCCGCCGGGGTGAACTTGGTGCGGTGGCCGCTGCGGTCAAACAGCATGGCATCCAGTTCGTCTTCCAGCTTCTGCACCGTATAGCTCAATGCCGAGGGCACCTTGCCCAGCTCGTCGGCCGCCGCCGCGAAGCTGCCACGGCGGTCTATGGCATCCAGTACCCGGATCGCTTCCAAGGTCAGCGCCCGCTCCTTGTTCGATTCCTTGGCCATTCCTCACCTTCAATTTTTTTGAATATGTTTGCCAGTTTATCTCGCTAACAAGTTAGGTCATGTCACTTTAATATTCAATCAACGCTTAGGCAGGAACGTCGAGCGGCCAAATATGCGGGTAGTTCCGCACTGTGACAGACCAAATCGGTTTGTATGATGTCGGTGAAAGAACAACACACTATTTGAATAACCTCTTGCATGGATGCATTGATTCTGGCCGAGCTGACTGGCACGCGAACAAATTCGTGTGCCGCTGCGTACTCAAGGCACAGTTACAGTCAGCCTGGCTGACCAGAGCAGCGAATACCGTATTCCGTTCGGCATCGGTAGCGGCAAACAGCGTTAATCAACCGTCCCGGTAGATGAGGAGCAGACCATGATGCAATTGAGAGCCGCAGAGGCGCGGGGCAAGGCCAACTTTGGCTGGCTGGACGCGCGCCACAGTTTCTCCTTCGGTCACTACTATGACCCGGAGTGGATGGGGCACTCGGTACTGCGGGTGATCAATCAGGATCTGGTTGCGCCGGGTGGCGGATTCGCCACCCACCCTCACGCCAACATGGAGATCCTCACCTGCGTGCTGCAAGGCACCATAGAGCACAAGGACAGCCTCGGCCATGCCGAGCAGATCCCGGCAGGGGATTTCCAGCTGATGAGCGCAGGCAGCGGGATCCGCCACAGCGAGTACAACCCCTCGCAGACGGATCCTCTCTCTCTGTTGCAGATCTGGATCGAGCCGAACGAGTTCGGCACGCCACCCGGATATCAGCAGAAGAAGATCGAGTCCAGACCGGGCATGACGCTGGTGGCGTCACCGGATGGCGAGGCGGGATCGCTGCGGATCCGCCAACAGGCCCGCGTATGGCGGCTGGAACTGGCCCCGGGCGAGACGCTCGAATGGGCACTGACTGGCCGACACGGTTACCTGCAGATGATTTCAGGGGAGTTGACCGCCAACGGTCTGGCTGCCCGACCCGGCGACGGGGTACTCAGTCGTGATGAATATCGGTGGGAGCTGGTTGCGACCAGTGCCAGCCAAGCCCTGTTATTTGACCTACCCTGAAGCAGTCAGCGGTGATGTGACACAAAAGAGGAATATGAAATGGACAAGATGAAAGATGTAGCGCTGCTGGCGGGTCGTGTACTGCTGGCGCTGATGTTCGTAATGGCGGGCTGGAGCAAGATCGGCGGCTACGCCGGTACTCAGGGCTATATGGAGGCGATGGGCGTGCCGGGCTTTATGTTGCCGCTGGTGATCCTGCTTGAGCTGGGTGGTGGCCTTGCCGTCGTGCTCGGTCTCTTTACCCGCAGCCTCTCCGTGCTGCTGGCCGGTTTCACCCTGATGGCTGCCTTTATTTTCCATTATCAGCCTGCAGAGCAGATGCAGATGCTGATGTTTATGAAGAACGTCTCAGTGGCCGGTGGTTTCCTGGCCCTGGCGGCGGCCGGAGCAGGGGCTTTCAGTCTGGATGCCCGTCTCGGCAAAAACTGGTAATGCCCTGAAGAGTCAAGTTTTCCAATGCCTTTTGGCCGGTGCAACTGCACCGGCTTTTTTCTGTCTGCGTTTTCCGGGTAGGTGAGGTGACGGCACAAATCTGCGGCGCCCCTCATGGTTCAGCGGTTTGCCCGCCTGCTGGCCACAAGTGCCTTTTGCATCTTATCCCCCGATCCCCGACAATTCCCTCTCTTGTGAAGTGACGGAAATGGCTCGCCTTTTCCCTCGCCCCCTCTCATCCACAGGCGGGAATTGCTCATGTTTACCCTCTACCACTCCAATCAGCTGGATCTGCTCAAAGAGCTGCTGGTGAGCCGCATCCGGCAGGCCCCTCTCTCTCACCCCTTCGATCGGGAGCAGATCCTGGTGCAGAGTCCGGGCATGGCCCAGTGGCTCAAGCTGGAGCTGGCCAAGGCCTTCGGCATTGCTGCCAATATCGACTTTCCGCTGCCCGCCAGCTTTATCTGGGAGATGTTCACCCGAGTGCTGGCGGATGTGCCGCGTCAGAGCCCCTACAACAAAGGCTCCATGAGCTGGCAGCTGATGACCATTCTGCCTGCCTTGCTGGATCGCCCCGCCTTTGCCCCGCTCGCCGCCTATCTGGGCGGTGGGGATGAGGAGGATCCTGCTAAGGATCCCGAGCAGGTGCGGCTGTGGCAGCTCTGCCAGAAGGTAGCGGATCTCTTTGACCAGTATCTGGTCTACCGGCCGGACTGGATCGCCCGTTGGGAAGAGGGGGAAGGATTGAGTCAGGAGCTGGCCGGGGTGAGCGGTCAGGATTGGCAGCCGGAGCTGTGGCGTGAGCTGGTGGCCCGCACGTTGGCGCTCTCTCCGAGCGGTTACCACCGCGCCAACCTCTACGAGGAGTTTATCCACGAGCTGGAGCGTACCGCCGATCTGCCGGGCAAGCTGCCGCAGCGGGTCTTCGTGTTCGGCATTTCGGCGCTGCCGCCGCGCTATGTGGAGGCGCTGCTGGCCCTCGGCAGTCGGCCGGAGGTGGAGGTGCACCTGTTCGTCACCAACCCCTGCCGCTACTACTGGGGGGATCTGCTGGATCGCAAGACCCTGGCTCGGCTGGAGAACAAGCTCAAACCCGGCACCGATATCGAGACATTGCAGGGCCCCGCCAACCCGCTGCTCGCCTCCATGGGCAAGCTGGGGCGCGACTACCTGCACCAGCTGATGGAGCTGGAGGTGCCGCAAATCGAGGCCTTCGTCGATATCGACGAGGTTGATGGCAAAGGCAATGTCAGCCTGCTGCGCGCCATCCAGAAGGATGTGCTGGAGCTGGCCGAGCGAGGCGCCGGCCAGTTCGATCTCGACTGCAGCCACCACAAGAGCCCCATCGATCCGGCGGATGGATCCTTGCAGATCCACGCCTGCCATGGCCCGATGCGCGAACTCGAGGTGCTGCACGACCGGCTGCTGGCGCTGTTCGAGCAGGATCCGTCCCTCACCCCGAAAGATGTGGTGGTGATGATGCCGGATGTGAACAGCTACGGCCCCTACATTCAGGCGGTGTTTGGCGCGCGCGGTCAGATCCCGTTTGCGGTCTCGGATCGGGCGGCGAGTCAGGAGAGCCCGCTGCTGCAAAGCTTCCTCGCCCTGCTCAGGCTGCCCAACGCCCGCTTCGGGGCGGGGGAGCTGCTCGCCATTCTCGAGGTGCCCGCCGTGCTGCGCCGCTTCGAGCTGGATGACGACGAGTTCAACCAGCTGCGGGTCTGGGTGCAGGAGACCGGCATCCGCTGGGGGCTGGATGACGGTTACCCTGTCCGTTTCGATCTGCCGCCCATGTCCGGCAACAGCTGGCTGTTCGGCTTGCGCCGCATGCTGCTCGGCTTTGCCATGGGGGATGGCGAGCCGGTGGCGGGTATCTTGCCTTATGCCGATATCGAGGGGCAGCAGGGGCTGGCGCTCGGCAAGCTCGCTTGGTTTGTCGACTCGCTGGCCGAGTTTTTGCCCCGCTTGCAACAGGCGCAGCCGCTGGCCGAGTGGAACGCCTGCCTGCTGGCGCTGCTGGAGCGCTTCTATCTGGCCGACGAGGATGAAGAGCGTCAGCTCCAGCTCATTCGCAGCCAACTGGCCGAGTGGCAGACCCGGCTTGGCGAGGCCCGCTTCGAGCAGCCCATTACCGCCGACCTGTTGCAGGATTACCTCGGCAGCGTGCTGGGGGAGTCCCGCTCCAGCCAGCGCTTCCTCGCCGGTCAGGTCAACTTCTGCACCCTGATGCCGATGCGCTCCATCCCCTTCAAGCAGGTCTGTCTGCTCGGCATGAACGATGGCGTCTACCCGCGCACCCTGGCCCCCATGGGGTTCGACCTGATGGCGGTGGCGTCGCGGCGTGGGGATCGCTCCCGTCGCGATGATGACCGCTACCTCTTCCTCGAGGCCCTGCTGAGTGCTCAGCAGGGGCTCTATATCAGCTATCAGGGCTTCAGCGCGCAGGACAACAGCGACAAGGTGCCGTCGGTGCTGCTGGCGGAGCTGATCGACTATGTGCGGCAGGGCTTTGTGCTGGCGGGGGATGAGGATCTCGACGACGAAACCTCCGGCAAGCGGCTGCTCAGCCACCTGATGGTGGCGCACCCGCTCACCCCCTACAGTCGCAACTACTTCTACCCGGAGGTGGGTTCACGCCTCTTTACCTATGCCGCCGACTGGCTGCCCGCTCTCAATCCGGTGCGCGGCGCGGCCAACTTCCAGAGCGGCGAGCTGCCGCTCCCTCCCGAATGGGGCAAGGAGCAGGGGCTGGAGCTGGCGGAGCTGCTGCGCTTCTATCGCCAGCCCACCAAGTATTTCCTCAACCGCCGCCTCAAGGTGTGGTTTGAGCTGAACGAAGCCAACATCGAGGACAGCGAGCCGTTCGAGCTGGATGGCCTGCAACATTATCAGCTGAAAGATCTGCTGCTCGAGGCCCATCTGGCGGAAGGTGAAAGTACCGAGCGTCGCGAGCGGTTGCAGCTCACCGGCCTGTTGCCGCAAGGGTGGTTCGGCAGCTTGCTGCTGGACGATCTGGACGCCGAGATGGGCAAGCTGGCGGATCGGCTGCGGCCATGGGTTGCTGCCAATGAGTCAGAAAAACAGGCGGTGGAGATCGATATCTCCCTCACTCAGGGCCAGCTGCAAGGGTGGATCGACACCCAGAAGGGGCGCTTGCTGGTGGTCAAACCCGGCAGCTTCAACGGCAAGGATCTGCTGCTGGGCTGGATCCAGCACCTCTGCCTCTCATTGAGTGGCGCCCCCGGCGACACCCTGTTGTTCGATGCCAAACAGAGTCTGCGTCTGCCTGCTCTTGCTGCCGACGAGGCGCGGCCCAAGCTGGCGGCGCTGGTGGCGTGCTGGGCGCAGGGGATGAAGCGGCCGCTGCCCTTCTTCCCCAACACCGCCTGGGATTGGCTCAAGACGATCGAGAAGGATCCCGACAAGCCGGAGGCGGCCGACAAGGCGGCCCTCACCCGTTTCAACGGCGGTTGGATGATCAATGGGGAGGGGCAAGATCCTTATGTTGCCCGCTGCTTCCCCGAACTCGATGACGAGGTGCTGGGGCAGTTGCAGGCGCTGGCCCGCGAACACCTGACCCCGCTGCTCAAGACCCTGGAGGAGCTGAAATAATGGCTAACCCGCTCAATACCCTGCGTTTTCCCCTCCATGGTGAACGACTGATCGAGGCCTCCGCCGGTACCGGCAAGACCTACACCATCGCCGGTCTCTACCTGCGCCTGCTGCTGGGCCACGGCCCGCTCATCGAAGAGGGCGCCGATGCCGGTCAGCCGAGCGCCCACGAGCGGCCACTCTCGGTGACCGAAATTCTGGTGGTGACCTTTACCGAAGCGGCCACCGCCGAGCTGCGCGGGCGGATCCGCGGTCGCATTCACGAGGCGCGGCTCGCCTTTATGCGCGGTCATAGCAGTGACACCCTGCTGGCCCAACTGCTGGCCGAGGTGGCGGATCACGAACTGGCGGCCCGCCGCCTGCTGGCTGCTGAGCGGCAGATGGATGAGGCGGCGGTCTTTACCATCCACGGCTTCTGCCAGCGGATGCTGAAACAGAACGCCTTCGAGTCGGGCGCACTCTTTGAAACCGAATTTCTTACCGACGACAGCCAGCTTCGGCTGCAGGCGGTGAGCGACTACTGGCGATCCGAGTTCTATCCGGTGGATAAAGCCCTCGCCAGCGCCGTGCGCGCGCTCTGGCCGAGCCCCGCCGCCCTGCTGCGGGAGATGGGCAGCTGGCTCGACAACAGCGAGCTGGAGATCCACCCCGCGCTGGGGGATGAGACCCTCGCCGCCCGCCATCAGGCCGCCATGAGTCGCATCGCGGCGGTGAAGAGCGAATGGCTGGCGCAGACGGACGAGATCCGCCGCCAGACCGACGGCCAGATCAGCCGCTACACCGGCAAGAACTACGAAGGGTGGCTTGCCAAGATAGCCGACTGGGCACAGGACGAGAGCAGTGGCTACGCCATCCCCAAGGAGCTGGAGCGCTTCGGCCAGACGGTGCTGGAGGAGAACCTCAAGAAGGAGGGCGCTGTGCCGACCCTGCCGCTGTTCAGCCAGATAGACGAGCTGCTGGCGAGCCGCCCCGGTATTCGGGATCTCATCCTGCAACGGGCCGCCAAGGTGGTGCGCAGCCGGATGCAGGCGAGCAAGCGGCAGGCCCATCAGCTCTCGTTCGATGACCTGCTGAAAGATCTCGACGGGGCGCTCGGCTCCAGCCTTGGCGAGCGGCTCTGCGAGCGCATTCGCGCCACCTACCGGGTGGCGATGATCGACGAATTTCAGGATACCGATCCCCAGCAGTACCGCATCTTCCATCGCCTCTACGGCGGCCACACCGACACGGCGCTGTTGATGATCGGCGACCCCAAGCAGGCCATCTACGGCTTTCGCGGCGCCGACATCTTTACCTACATTCAGGCGCGGCGCAATGTGAGCGCCCACTACACCCTCGGGCGCAACTGGCGCTCCAGCAGTGCGCTGGTAGGGGCGGTCAACGGCCTGTTCGAGCGGGCCAAGGATCCCTTTATCTACGAAGCGGATATCCCCTTCCTGCCTGTGGAGGCGCAGGGCAAGAGCAAGGCGCTGCTGCTCGATGGCGAAGCCGCCCCAGTGCTCCACTGCTGGCAGCTGAGCGGCCAGCCCACCTTCAATCGGGGGGATTACCAGAGCAAGATGGCCCGCGCCACCGCCGCCGAGATCCACCGCCTGCTGACGCTGGCCCGCGAGGGCAAGGCATTGATCGGTGACAAGGCGGTGAAGGCCGGGGATATCGCCGTGCTGGTGCGTACCGGCGCCGAGGGCAAGCTGGTGCAGCAGGAGCTGGCGCGCCTCGCCATCGCCTCCGTCTATCTGTCGAACCGCGAGAGCGTGCTGGAACAGGTGGAGGCGCGGGAGATTTTGCTGATTTTGCACGCCTGCCAGAACCCGAGCGAGGAGAGGAGCCTTAGGGCGGCGCTGGCGACCGGCCTGTTTGATCTCGACGCCAAGGCGCTCGATGGGCTGGCCAGCGACGAGCGGGCGTGGGAGAGCGCGGTGCAGGAGTTTATGGAGTACCGCAAGATCTGGCACCGCCGCGGCGTGCTGGCGATGCTGCGGGCCCTGCTGCACCGGCGCAATCTCGCATCTTCGCTTTTGGCGAGCCCCTACGGCGAGCGGCGGCTGACCAACTTTCTCCATCTTGGCGAGCTGCTGCAACAGGTGAGCAGCGAGCTGGACGGGGAGTATGCCCTGTTGCGCTGGCTGGGGGAGGCGGTGAGCCGCCCCAACGGGCAGGATGCGGAGCAGGTACTGCGCCTCGAATCCGAGCGCAAGCTGGTGCAGATCGTCACCATCCACAAATCCAAGGGGCTGGAGTACCCGCTGGTGTTCCTGCCCTTTATCTGCAGCCACAGAACCGCCGAGACCCCGCTCTATCACGAGGCGGATGAGGCGGGCAATCGCACCATTCTCGATCTGACCGGCGCCGACTCGTCGCTCGCCGAAGCGGACAGGGAGCGCCTTGCCGAAGATTTGCGACTGCTCTATGTGGCGCTGACCCGGGGCGTCTACGCCACCTGGCTGGGGCTGGCACCGGTGCGGGCGGGGGCGGGCAAGTCGGAGAAGACCGACCTGCACCACACCGCCATCGGTTACCTGCTGCAAAAGGGCGAAGAGGGGGATGCGCAGACGCTGGCGACCGCGCTGACCGAGCTGGCACAGGCGCTGCCCGGGGTGGCCGTCGGTGAGCCCTCGCTCACCCGTCCAGCCCCGCTGCCGCCAGAGGAGGAGCTGCTGGGCGAGCCGCAGGTGCGCCACTTTAGCGGCTCCCTTGAGCGGGACTGGTGGATCAGCTCCTACTCCGGGCTGGCGGCGCAGGGCCACGGTCACAGCAAGGGTGTCTTGGCCAATCCCGGTTTCGATGACGAGGTGGTGACCGAGGCGGCTGCATTGGCTGCCGAGCAACCGGAGGAGGCACCCCAGCCCTCCATCTTCACCTTCCCGAAAGGGGCGCGTCCCGGCACCCTGTTGCACAGCCTGTTCGAGACCATCGACTTTCAAAGCGCCGCGGGCGAGCCGCTGGCAGAGCATATCGCCAGCTTGTTACTGCAAGATGGCTTTGACGAGAGCTGGGCCCCCGTGTTGCAACAGCAGGTGGAGGCGGTGCTGGATACCCCTCTGGAAACGGGCTTTGGTGAGCCGGTGCGGCTGCGGGATCTGGCGCCCGAGCGCAAGCAGGTGGAGCTGGAGTTCTTCCTGCCCATGGGGCGGGTGACGGCACCGGCGCTGACCGCGCTCTGCCAGCAGCACGACCCGTTGTCGCGGGGCAACAAGCCGCTCAGCTTTGCCACCGTGCAGGGGATGCTCAAGGGCTTTATCGATCTGGTGTTCGAGTGGCAGGGGCGCTGGTATCTGCTCGACTACAAATCGAACCACCTCGGCATGAGCCCCGCCGATTACAGCCGTCCGGCGCTGGAGCGGGCGATGGCCGAGCACCGCTACGACTTGCAATACCAGCTCTACTCGCTGGCGCTGCACCGGCTGCTCACCCTGCGCCTGCCGGGCTACGACTTCGAGCAGCACTTTGGCGGCGTTTTCTATCTGTTCCTGCGCGGCATGCCGCAGGGGGGCATTTTCCATACCCGCCCGAGCCGTGAACTGGTGCTGGGGCTGGATGAGTTGTTTAGAAACGGTGATCGCTCTGGCGGTATTTCATCAGCAGAATTGAACGAGGTAGAGGCATGAGCGGCACCATGATCAGCACCGCAGCCAGCGCAATGATGGTTGAACGGCTCAAAACACTGGCGCTGGCTGGCCGCATCCGCCAGCTGGATCTGCAATTTGCCCGGCTGGTGGCCGATCTTGGCGGCAGCCCCGAGCTGGTGCTGGGGGCGGCGCTCGCCTGCTTCGAGCTGGGGCGCGGCCATGTCTGCCTGCCGCTGGAGATGCTGGAGGCCGGATCTTTACGCCCGTTCGGGTTGGATCCCCAGCAGAACCGGGATCTGTTGGTTGATCTGGCGGATCTTGCCCGCTGGCCCGCCCTGTTTGCGGCTAGTCCCTTGGTTGGCACCGAGCAGGGTGAGGGGCTAACCCCGCGCTGGCCGCTGCGGCTCTGGCACGGGCGCCTCTACCTCACCCGTTACCACGACTTTGAGCTGGGGGTGGCCCGCCATCTGCGCGCCTTGAGTGAACGCGCCGAATGGCCGGAGATAGCCCCGGCCCTGTCGCGGCTGTTTGCTCGCGACTACGGGCTGGTGTTCGGGGCGCTGCTCAAAGCCCGCCTCGCCCCCGATTTCTCGGCCCGTCACTTTATCGAGAAGTATCTCGATCTGGTGTTCCCGAATGAAGTGGACTGGCCCGCCATCGAGGGGCTGCTGGCCAGTGCGCAGGCGGCGAGCGACTTGAGCAAGCTGGATGCGCTGGTGCCCGAGGCGCTCTGTTGCAATGGCCAGAAGTTGGCAGCGGCCACCGCGGCGGCGCGCCCCTTTGCGGTGATCTCCGGTGGCCCCGGCACCGGCAAGACCACCACGGTCGCCAAACTGCTCGCCATTCTGGTGGAGACCGGCCTGCAAGCGGGCAAGGCCCCGGCGATCCGGCTGGTGGCCCCCACCGGCAAGGCGGCGGCGCGCCTTACCGAGAGTATCGGCTCTGCCCTGCAGGCCCTCGATCTGCCCCCCGAGTGGGTTGAAGCGATCCCCACCGAGGCGGGCACCCTGCACCGGCTGCTCGGGGTCATTCCGGGGCGCAGCCAGTTCCGCCATCACGCGGGCAACCCGCTGCACCTCGACTTGCTGGTGGTGGATGAGGCCTCCATGGTCGATTTGCCGATGATGGCGCGCCTGCTCGATGCGTTGCCAAGCCACGCCCGCCTGATCCTGCTCGGCGACAAGGATCAGCTCGCCTCGGTGGAGGCGGGGGCCGTGCTCGGCGATATCTGCAGCTTTATCGAACAGGGCATCAGCCCGGCGCAGGCGGATTGGCTCTCCCGCCAGACTGGCTACCGCCTGCAGGGCGCGCCCGCAGGGGCTCCGGTGCGCGACAGCCTCTGTTTGCTGGCCAAGAGCTGGCGCTTTGATCAGCACTCTGGCATCGGCCAGCTGGCGCGCGCCTGCAACAGCGGCGATGCCACGGCGGTGGAATCAGTCTGGGGCGCAGGATTCGCCGATATCAGCCTGCACCCCTGGGCGGGGGAGGCCTACGACGCCCTGATTACCCAGGGGGTGGCCGGTTATGGAGCCTATCTTAAGGCGGCCCGCGCGGGGGAAGCGCCCGCCGCCGTATTCAAGGCATTCAACAGCTTCCAGATCCTCTGCGCCCTGCGCGATGGCCCGTTCGGCGTGCTGGGGCTAAACGAGCGGCTGGAACTGGCCCTGTCACGGGCTGGCCTGATTGCCCGCGATGGCGACTGGTATGCCGGTCGCCCGGTGATGGTGGTGCGCAACGACCACGGGGTCGGCCTCTACAACGGCGATATGGGGCTCTGTCTGCCCGATGAAACTGGCCGGTTAAAGGTATGGTTTGAGCAGCCGGATGGCACCCTGCGCGCCCTGCTGCCCAGCCGCTTGCCGCCCCACGAGACCGTCTACGCCATGACCATCCACAAATCCCAGGGTTCGGAGTTTGCCCATACCGTGCTGGTGCTGCCCGACAGCCCCAGCCCGCTGCTCACTCGCGAGCTGGTCTATACCGGCATCACCCGCGCCAAGGCGCGCCTCGATCTCTATGGCGATCGCGCCCTGCTGGCACAGGCGGTACGGAAAAAGACCGAGCGTTATTCCGGATTGGCGGAGAGGTTGGGGGTGAATAATTGATTTCAGTTTATAGTTAGGAATTTTAGATTTTACCGTGTGTTTTTTATGGAGAAGGGAAAAATGGATTTTTTCAAGATAATTGTTCCTGATGAAAAACAGCATGTTAATTTTAAGTCAGTTTTACATGATGCTTATCATTTAGAGAGACAAATATTCTCTCAATGGGCTGATGGATTTATAGACCGAGATGGAAAAATAGTTAAATAGTTCCAGACAACATTTAACTCAACATTTTGGGAAGTATATTTATATAGAGTTTTTAAGGAGTTAGGGTTCTCTATCAAGTGGCAGAATCCATCTCCTGATTTTCACTTAGCTAAAGGATATTGTGAATTTATAGTAGAAGCTGTTGTTTCTAACTCTGCAGATGGCAAGGCAAAAGAGTGGGAAAAAACTTTTACAAAAGAATCTATGGAGTCCATCAAGAGGTTCAAGAAAATAAATCACGAAGCAATGGTTAGACTGTCTAACTCAATATTATCTAAATATCGACTGTATGTTAATAAATATAAATATCTCGAACATGTAAAAGGGAAGCCATTTGTAATAGCTGCTGCTCCATTTGAGCAGCCTTGGTTTAACTTGCAATATACGAGACCAATATGCTCTGTTCTGTATGATCATTATGTTGATGAGGATGAGTATTTAGATAATCCAGGTAACTACCCAAAAGGACCTCCTGTTAAAAAACTTGGTTTTATAGAGAAGGAGAATGGTGCTGAGATTCAGCTGGGATTATTCACTAATGATCGGATGAAAGATGTTAGTGCTGTAATTTTCTCCTGTACTGCAACATGGGGAAAGTTAAGCGCTATGAAGCATAATTTTTTTAGTGGCTGTAAGGTCGACACCGTTTGGTCTATAGATCAATATGGTACTCCGGAGAAGAGGTCACAAGACCTGAGGGAGTATCATGAAAAAGTTGTTGATGGGCTATATGTATTTCACAATCCATATGCGACATATCCTTTGTCTCCTGAAGTATTCAGTAATCAGGGGATAGCCCAGTATAATTATTTTGTTGATGATGAAAGCGTACATGCTATTGGGGTTGAGAATAGTCTTTTATATAGAAGTGTTGTTGATTTGAGACCAGTCAAAGGAAAGTCTAGGTTTAACTTTATGAGGATGTTCGAGTCTTAAATATATTGTGGTGATTTGTTATTATGAGATGCTATGGCTGCTACTTACATTCAATAATTTATGAATGCCATTTCTCATCAATCTTATATGTTGGGCTTCGCAGGCACAGCACCAACCGACCGATTGTGTAGGTTGTGGTTGAGCGTAGCGAAGCCCAATGTTTACCGCGTCACCTCTTTTTTCCTTCCCCTCATCCCCGACCCTTCTCCTCCTTTTTTAATAAACGGGAGAAGGGAGTCATGCCGTTACCGCTGTCCGATTACGCTTCGCTAATCGAACCTACACGGCTGGCGATCATATTTCCGGTGCTGCTTTATCCCCTCTCCCTCTGGGAGAGGGCTAGGGTGAGGGCGCAGGTTGGGACAATGCCAATTTTGTCCGCTTCGTGAAATCCGGTAGGGTGCAAAGAACGAAGTGAATTGCACCGCAGCTATTTATCTGCCACAAGGTGTAATGCGCTGCGCTTATTACACCCTGCATCCAACCCACACATGACAGGATGTCATTGCTTGAGACTTGAATTTAACACCATCGATCTGGATCGGGATTACGAGCTCTGTGTGCAGGCACGCAGGGATGCCTACTTCTGCAGTTTTCATACCCATGACGGCTTTGCCGACTTTATCGACGGTTATCGGGAGCGGATCCGCGAAAGGCTGGGGCAAACGCAATGGCACTACCTTCATGTCTGGGCGGGTGACCAACGGGTGGGTCAGCTGGAGTTTCGCAGCTTTTCCGATGAGCCCGAGACCGGTTATGTGCAGCTGATTTATCTGTTCCCCGAATATCGTGGCAGCGGTCTGGCTGCCGAGTTGCAGGCATATATCCGCCAGCAGTTGCTGGGGGCGGGTTGTAAATGGGCCATTCTCTCCGTGAGTCGTACCAATGTGCGGGCCTTGAATCATTATCGGCGCTTTGGCTGGGTATTTCTGCGCCCCAATCCGAAACATCAGGAGACGGATTTTTATCGACTGACTCTGGCCGAGTGACCTCTGTGGTTGCTCCAGCGTATCCCCTCATTTTTCCTATCCCCCAAATGACTGAATCGTGAGTTAAATCCGGTAAATGGGGGGCGCTTGAGCCACACTTATGGCTACCCTGACTCAGCCTGCGCCGTGAGTGGCCGATAACCGGGGAAACGGTGGTGTGGTGGGGTTCTGGCTGACAGATCTGTTGCAATATGCCAAGGTAGCGCCTCACGACAACAGCGCGATTCCCCGTGGTGGCGCGGGGCGGAAGAACAAGGATAACTGCTATGGTGCAGGACAGTGACACGATCAGGATCTCGGATGTCAGCGAGGCCGTGGTGCATGGCATTCTGGAGGTGACCAGCGATGGCATCTGGGATTGGCATGCCAATACCGGGTTTGTCTATCGCAACCCGGGCTGGTACCGGATGCTGGGTTACGAGCCTCACTCCCTCGGCAATACCGTCTTCACCTGGGAGAGCGTGATCCACCCCGACGATCTGGCGGCTGTGATGGCGAAGTTCGATCTCTGTCTGAGCGGCAGCGCCCATGAGTATCGTGCCGAGTACCGTTGCCGCTGCCGGGATGGCAGTTACCTCTGGATTGAGGATTGCGGCCGCATCATTGAGCGCAATCCCGATGGGTCTGTGGCGCGAATGATCGGCGCCCATCGCGATATCCACGCCAGCAAGTTGTTGCTGGAGCAGCTGGAGCGGCGCAATCAGTCGCTGGAGCAGCAGGTTGCCGAGCGTACCGCCGAGCTGGTGCGACTCAACGAGGCGCTGCAACAGAAAGCCGAGGAGAACCGTCTGCTGGCAGAGACCGATGCCCTGACTGGCGCCGCCAGTCGCTATCGGCTGGAGCGGGCGTTGCAGTTGGAGTGTGAGCGGGCGCGCCGCTTCCATCAGCCGTTTACGGTGATCGCCATGGATGTGGACAACTTCAAGCAGATCAACGACAGCTATGGCCACAATGCCGGGGATCAGACCCTGATCAACATAGTGGCGCTGGTGCGTCGCCATATCCGCGAGATCGATCTGCTGGCCCGCTGGGGCGGTGACGAGTTTATGGTGTTGTTGCCCAACACCGGCCGCGAGGATGCGCTGGTGGTGGCGAGCAAGTTTCAGGCATTGATGGCGAGCGAGCCCATCTGCCCCCATGCGCCCGCCACCATGAGCTTCGGGCTGGCGGAGTATCAGCAGGATGAGCAGAAGGAGAGCCTGATGGTGCGCGCAGATCGGGCGCTCTATCAGGCCAAGCAGCTGGGTAAAGACCAGATCTGCTAACGCGCAGGGCACGGAAAGAAGAGCAATAAAAAGGGCCGCAGGTTTGAAACCTGCGGCCCTTTTGCATTGTTACTGACGCGGCGCGACTTAGAAGTGGTAGCGCAGACCCAGCTTGAAGGTATCCAGAGAGTAGTGCTCGTCACCCAGGCTCAGGGCGTCGAACTGGCGCTCGTAACCGATACCGGCAGAGAAGTGGTCGTTGAAGGCGTAGTCCAGACCTACTTCCAGATTGGGGTGTACCTTGCTCTTGGTTGCGCTCTCGTTTACCTGACCGCTGAAACCGAGGAGAGTGGCGTTGCCGACAACTTCCACTTCGGTGCGGGTGTAGGCGATACCCGGTTTGGCATAGGCGCTGAAGCCCCAGGCCAGCGGCTGGCTCAGCTTGGCGGCCAGGCTGATGCTGCGGGTTTCGATGGTGGTGTCGGCAAAGCCGGTTGCAATCGGGGAGGTTACCCAGGTCAGCTGATCCATCTGTTGGGCGTGCAGGCCACCTTCAACCGCCAGCCAGGGTTTGAAGCTGTAACCCACGATCAGGCTGCCGCCGTCGAGCTGGTCGTCGATCACTTTGGCGTCATAGGCGTCTTTGGCAGCACCATCGAGATCCATCTTGGAGGTGGTCAGATCCAGACCTGCATACCAGCCTTCGGCATGGGCGCTGCCATTCATGGCCAGAGCAAGCAGGGAGAAAGCGGCAATTTTATTAAACTTGTTCATGGATAAATAAACCTTATGTTGCGTGAACTGCGTGTGATTTATATTGCTCAATCCATGAAGCTTTTTATATTTCCGTCATCGCTCTGCTTTCACAGAGGGACCGCAGTATAGTCGGCACATTTCTGAATAACAAGAGAGTGATTTCCCCATCCTTCTAAATATGGCTGGCTGCAAGGAGGGGCATTTTGTTTAATAAATGGTGTTATTAGAGTTTTAGCTTTATTGAGGTTTAAATAATTAACTAGTGAGGCAAATGACAGGCTGAGAGTTTGGTTTGATTCTATGTGATTGATTTATATCGGCATTAAAATTTCATTCGAGCGTAGCCGTGATGAGTTGTCTAAAAATTGGCATCTCAGATGTCACTCACAGGCGCCGGGTTATTTTCGATGATTTTTTGAACGCATCACAAGGTGAAATCGTGAGAAAAAATCTATCCTTTTGCCTGTTTTTTGCTCTTTTTGAGGTTTGGGATTGTTCCCAAGGTGATTTTTGGTGGTCTTTTGAGGCTGTTTTTGCGAAGGCGATGCTACCCATCAGATACGCGAATGGGCTCTTGTGAGTGGCTTTTCTTTTCTCCCGGCAGCACTCGTTTGGGTGGGCATGGGGTGTGATAAGCAGATATGGAATGTGCGGTCTGATTAATTTTGCTTTCTTATATATACAAGCCATTTAAAAGATAGGTTTTTGGAGTTTTAAATAACTTTAATATATTCGTTTTTATCTTTAATGAGGCTTTCCAAATAAGCCATTTAAATATATTGAATGGCAATGAAACGCTATTGATGGCCGTTTAGAATACCTTACCAGAACGGTAGTGGTGGCTGGCGCATCAGTGGGCGGCGGGTGGCCTGTGACACTTCCCCTTGCCGGGGCCCTTGACCTGACCTGCGAATTCAGGGAAAAGAAAAGGGCGGTGCTATCAGCGCCGCCCAATGCCAGGAAAGAGAAAAAACCTTACGGTTTAAAAGATAAAAATTTGGAAGCAAACAATCGATTTCTCAACCAGGAAGGGTCTTGAATTCGATACGTTTCGATTATGCGCGATGTTCTATGCAGCACTAGCAAAATGTTTGCGGGTTGAAAGATATGCACTGTCTGGTGTCAGATTTTGCGACCTCATCGTTCAACTGGTCTGTCCTGATGGGCGTTGTAGGCGATTTTTTCTCTAGGCTGTTTTTTCGGTGTCAATATCTGAGCCTTGAAGGTAAAAACAGGTCAGAAGCTGACTCGGCATAACCATGCAATGAAAGTGCGATAACAAGGAAGAGTGGCATGACCTACAGCCAGACGCTGGCCAACAATATTCTCGACACCCTGAAGAAGACCCTGACCGACAAGGGGATCCGCTATCAGACCCTGGCAGAAGCCATGGGTGTCTCCATCGCGACCGTGAAACGGATGATGAACAAGCCCTCGCTACCGTTCGATACTCTGCTGGAGATCTGCCATCTGGTGGGGCTCTCGTTCGAGGAGTTGCTGGATCGCACTCAGGACGCCCAGAGCCGCCGCGCCGTCTTCACTCAGGAGCAGGACGAGGCGTTTCACAACGAGCCGGGGCTCTACGCCTTTCTCGCCAATATCTTCTGGCGCGACAAGACGCTGATCGATCTCAAGCGGGAGTACGGCCTGAGCGATGCCTCCTGCTACCTCTATCTGCGCAAGCTGGAGAAGCTCGGCATTTTGCAGCTTGGTATCGACAACAGTTACCACTTCCTGATCAGCGAGCGGATCAGCTTCGAGCAGCACAGCCGTTTCGCCCGCCAGCAGGCGCGGCAGGCGATGTCGGTGCTGGGGGAGTATCTGGTGGAGAACATGCACAAGTCGAACAACTATATGGCGCTCTGCCAGCTGCATCTCAACGAGGGGGAGGCGATGGCGCTGATCGACCGGATGAAGGAGTACTGGCATCAGGAGATCAAGCTCAACCGCCCCGCCATCGGCCAGCAGGAGCACGCCAAGACCTACACCATGTCGCTGCAACTGGCCGACTGCGGCTACCAGAGCTTCGACGACATGATCCCCAATATCGACAACTGATCCCGGCGGATCCTGCGGGATCCACCATGTTGGCTGGAGTCTAATCGGCGACTCGGGTTTGTTGCAGCTTGCCTGCGAGCGGTTGCAATGCTCGCGTATCCAGACAAATGCGGATGGCATCCGGTCGCCAGTGCTCGATATCGCAATCCACCAGACCGCCTCGCTCGTCGTAGTTGACCCGCACCAGCCGCAGCACAGCGCTCCCCTCCGCCAGATTGAGGGCGCGGGCGATGGCGCCGCGCGCCGCCGAGGGGGTGATCTCGAGACTCGCCCCGCCTTGGCCTATGCCATAGCGCTGCTGATAGAGCTCGGTGAGGGAACTGGCCAGCGGCGCGCTGGCGATATCGGGAAAGCGGCTCGCCAGCAGGTGGTGGCTGACATGAAGCACCGGGCGGCCGTCGATCAGCCGCTGGCGGCGGATCTCATAAAGTGGAGTGAAGGGTTCCAGCCCCATCCAGCGGCACAGCTCGCTGCTGGCAAGCTCGCTGCCGTGGGCCAGCACCCGGGTTTCGGCGGTGCGTTGCTGCTCGCCGATCCACTGATGAAAGTGGGTGTGGATGGCGGGATCGTAGGTGAGGCGGGGTGGCGCCACAAACCAGCCGCGCCGCTCGGCTCGGTAGATAAGGCCATCCGCTTCGAGGCTGGAGAGCGCCTCCTTGATGGTGATGCGGGTGGTGGCGAAACGCTCGCTCAGGGCCCGTTCGGCGGGCAGCTGCTGCCCGGCCCCCAATTGGCCGCTGCCGATATAGCGGCGCAGGGTCTGGCAAATCTGTTCGCACTTGGAGGAGACGCGGCCATCGGCCATGCTCTGTTCGTTCACTCTCTGCTCGCTCAATCTCGGCTCGGTCACACTCTTGTCCCTGTTGCTTATTCAGAAGGCGGGTGGCTGGCCAATCCCTTACTGGAATAGTCCAGCCTCACTCGGGTTCAGAGTTGTAACCGCTGCGGATGACAGCGCCATGACAAGGTGATTGTCATCAAACTGCCATTAAAGCGCCCCGCCACCGTCACAATTCCCCTCTAGCATCCCTCTCGAACCTTAACTGACCTAGTCCAGAGGGATGGGATGATGAAAAGCGTGATCGCAAGTGCACTGGCCATGGTGGCCATCAGCCAACCGTTGTTTGCCACAAATAGCTATGCAGCCGAAAATATCGCGGATCTCGAAAAGGCCGCCCGTGGTGAAGGCCAGCTCCACAGCATCGGTATGCCCGACAGCTGGGCCAACTGGAAGGATACCTGGCAGCAGCTGGGCAGCATCTACGGCATCAAGCATCAGGATACCGACATGAGCTCGGCGCAGGAGATCGCCAAGTTCGCCGCCGAGAAGGCCAATGCCACCGCCGATATCGGCGACGTGGGTGGTGCCTTCGGCCCGGTTGCGGTCAAGCAGGGTGTTACCCAGCCCTACAAACCCTCCACCTGGGCTGATATTCCCAACTGGGCCAAGGATGCGGACGGTCACTGGATGCTGGCCTATACCGGCACCATCGCCTTCCTGATCAACAAGGATCTGGTCAAGGCAGCCCCCACCAGCTGGCAATCCCTGCTGGGTGGTGACTACAAGGTGACCTTGGGTGATGTGGGCGTTGCCTCCCAGGCCAACAACGGCGTGCTGGCGGCGGCCTATGCCACCGGCGGCAGCGAGAAGAATCTGAAACCTGCACTGGAGCTGTTCGGTCAGCTGGCCAAGCAGGGTCGTCTCTCCCTGAACGATCCGACCATCGCCAATATCGAGAAGGGCGAGGTGGAAGTGGGTGTGCTGTGGGACTTCAACGCCCTCAACTACCGCGACCAGATCGACCCCAAGAAGTTTGATGTGGTGATCCCGAGCGACGGCTCCGTCATCGCCGGTTACACCACCATCATCAACAAGTGGGCCAAGAACCCCAACGCCGCCAAACTGGCCCGTGAATACATCCTCTCCGATGCCGGTCAAATCAACCTGGCCCGTGGCTACGCTCGCCCGATACGCAGCAACGTGACCCTGCCGGATGACGTGAAGGCCAAGCTGCTGCCGGCCGAGCAGTACGCCAATGCCAAGCCGGTGCAGGATCACGCCGCCTGGGAGCAGAGCTCCAAAGCCCTGCCGCGCCAGTGGCAAGAAACCGTCATGATCAACATGCAGTAAGGGAATCCAGTGCAA
>Ga0247724_1000078_pt1 | contig 27894 bp, 25 predicted proteins | sample OKSTACKMC2E_FD_182776 | JGI IMG/M metagenome (GOLD analysis project Ga0247724, IMG submission 182776) | Subsurface sediment microbial communities from gas well in Oklahoma, United States - OK STACK MC-2-E | ecosystem: Environmental > Terrestrial > Deep subsurface > Rock core/Sediment | place... | reverse complement strand
CCATCCGGATCCACCGCATTCATCGGATCATTGCCGACATAGGCATACCAGTTCATGCCGTCTTTGTAGCCAATCGGGTCGGTTTGCAGAAAGCGGCCTAACTTCGGATGGTACACCCGGGCTTTGTAGTGATAAAGCGCGGTGCCGGGTAACAGGATTTGGCCGGTGTAACGAAAGCGTGAGGTGCTTTGGTTAATCGGCTCACCATAAGGGCCATATTGGTGTTTGGTGGTGACTGTACCGCTGGCGTTGGTCTCGGCCATAATGCTGCCGCGCTCGTCAGCCAGCAGGTAAGTCGGGCTGGTGGTGCCGCTGCCATCATAACTGACTAAAGGGTCGTCACTGCCCACGCCATGCACATATCGTCTGAGCAAAGTGCCGGCGGCGTTATATTCCGCTATTAACTCAAAGCGAACTTACCGACATTATCGAAATCGCTCGTTTTTGCTTAGAAAACGAACACCCATAGCTCGAAGGAAGCTATGGGTGTCTCGAACTAACTTATGTACTTGTAGGTACTCTATGCTGGCTTAAAAAATTCTAGGCTCGAATCGTTTGAACAAAATTCTGAAATGGTTTGATTATTTAGTAAATCAAAAACCTGACAAAACACATATTCAATACTGCCTGTCGAATCATGAAAAATAGAGACTTTAATTCCATTAGAAGAATAAACGCTGACACCTTCATATTTTTCAATAAGCTTTAGCTCAAGCGAAGTTATTAGCTTATCTATCTTTTCGGCAGGGAGTTTATTTAATGAATCGAATTCCCAGCCATCATCAGTTAACCGCTTATTTGCATTGTAAGGAATGATAAAAATAGCTTCGTATGCAGCGCCCATATTTATTCCCAAATTTCGACAGGTATTTCGTTTAAATCAGCTTTAATTGCAGCTGCTGTTCGATGATGACCATCTTGTATTTCTAGTCTGCCCGTCGATGGATTTCTCCATGCACTTACGGGTTTAGATTCATCAAAACCATTCTCTTTCATATTTTTTGTAAGACGCTTTACCTGTGACCCTGACATCTCTGATTTAGTTTGAGTCGGTATTAAGTTTTTGGGATTTTGCATCGAAATTGTAGGTTTCAATACTTTTTCACTGGCGACTGCGATATCTTTTGCTTCTTTTCCAAAGCCGGTGGCAAGATCTACAACAGCTATCGCATCATCTACGCCAAACTCACCATCGGTCAGAGTTCGAACATTATCCACAAAATCAGCTGCTTCGCCCTTTATCGCATCCTTGCCACTGTCGCCCTTCAGCATACGTTTCGCAATATTAAACGCAGCTTTGAGTAACTTTAACGATTTCCCATCCGGATCCACCGCATTCATCGGATCATTGCCGACATAGGCATACCAGTTCATGCCGTCTTTGTAGCCAATCGGGTCGGTTTGCAGGAAACGGCCTAACTTCGGATGGTACACCCTGGCTTTGTAGTGATAAAGCGCGGTGCCGGGCAGCAGGATTTGGCCGGTGTAACGAAAGCGTGAAGCGCTTTGGTTAATCGGCTCGCCATAAGGGCCGTATTGATGTTTGGTGGTGACAGTGCCGGCGCTGTTGGTTTCCGCCATGATACTGCCGCGCTCGTCGGCGAGCAGGTAAGTCGGGCTGGTGGTGCCTGCACCGTCGTAACTGACTAAAGGGTCGTCACTGCCAATACCGTGCACGTAGCGTTTTAGCAAAGTACCGGCGGCGTTATATTCCGCTATTAACTCATTGCAGACATTGCCTTTTCCTAATTGCAAATGACCGCTTTTGGCCCAAAGCGACGATTCAAATGAACTCTCAAAACGGCCGGATGATTACAAAAGCAGACCCTCTGCGGCATGGGTGAAGGCGGGATTTCAGCAAGTCAGACATCTGACTTGCTGCCGACTGAACGGGTTTTGCTCTGCAAAACCCCGGAACGCCGCAGAGGAGCCTACATGTCTGCGAGACCCGGGAGTATTCACGACCATCGTGTGACGCCCATCGTGTGACGCCCAGTCTGTTGTAGTCGTCCGTGCCGTTTACCGCAGATTTGATCCGAACATATTTGATTTCCCAAGGTCTGCATTTGATACAAACTAACGTTGCTTCCGCAACCCACCTAACAAACAAAAGTATTTTTCGCCCGCTCTGAGATATACAAATAAGGCACCCAGATGCCGAGAGCTATGGCGCTGCTGAAGAGGGATTTGATGATGTCGTCGGTCCAGACTTCCAGCTGTGGAAACATCAGGCTGGTGATCAGGGTGTCGCCGAGCAGGAAGGTGGCGGCCATGGCGGCCAGTATAAAAAAGTACTTCGGCAGTAAGCTGCTTTTGCGCATAAACAGATAAATCAGATAGACCGACAGCGCCAGCATTAGCAGGTTGATCAGCATTTCAGAGAAAATCAGCAGAATAAAACCAGCGGAGGCGGCGTGCAGGATATCGCTGAAATCGCCGTCGCTAAACAGCGGTTGGTACAGACCCCAAAGGTTCACCAATAAGCGGAAAGGCCCGAGCCAGATGCCAAAACCGAGTAACCACAACCAGCCGCCAAAGGCCCAGGGCTGAGGTACCGGGGCTTGTACCGTGTTTTCTGCTGTTGTTTCCGGCTGCGCCGTAGTCCCTGTGTTGTTCATCAGTCGTCCTGGTCTGTTTGCGGAAATCGTTGTGTTCAAGCTATCGGTTTTTCTTTTTTATTACAACAAGATATCTACATGTGTACCTAAAAATGTTTTTGCCGGCAGACCTGAAAAAAACGGGGCCCGCAGGCCCCCAAACATCGCACTTCTTTGTTCTTGTCTGAATTGTTCTCGCGATACATCTGTTATTTAATAACAGTTAATATTGATATTGATTGTTATGTTTTAACACTATATTTTAAACCAACACAATGATTATTTTTGCAGCAGGGGTCTGGCGGCACGGCTGGCAGAACCAGGGAAAACGAAGTTGACCGACCTATTACCGGCTGATGATCTCATGGCGCAAGCACAACCACACAGGGGCAAAGGCCTGGGCGACTGGCAGCAACTGGCGATAACAGGCTGGTCTTTGCTGGCCGGAGATATCTGTTTACCGGTCGCGACGCTGAACTGGCAGGTGGTAGAGCGGAATCTGGCCTGGATGGCGACTTTTGCTAGCCAGCAACAGGCGCTACTCGCGCCGCATGGCAAAACCGCGATGACACCGGCGTTATTTCAGGCGCAGCAAGCCGCCGGAGCCTGGGGTTGCACTGTGGCGACTGTGCCGCAGCTGCAGGTGGCTGTTGCCGCCGGCATGCGCCGCGTGCTGTTAGCCAATCCGTTAGTCGGCCGCGCCGAACAGCGTCAGGTCGCGAAGCTACTCCAGCAAGGGCTGGAGTTTTATTGCCTGATTGATGACGCCGCGCAGCTGCCTGGCCTGCAACAGGTGATGGCTGAAGCCGGCGTCACTTTGCAGTTGTTGCTGGAACTCGGGGTGCCGGGTGGGCGCTGCGGGGTGCGTGGCGCGGCGGCAGCGCTTGATTTAGCAAAGCGCATCACAGCGTACCCGGCGTTAAAACTCTGTGGTGTCGAATTTTACGAAGGTGTGGTCAAAGGCGGTGAGGCTGCGCTCAAACAATTTATCCGCGATGGGTATGCCACGGCGGCGCAGCTTCATCAGGCCGGTTTGCTGCAAACCAATGCAGCGGGTCTTTATTTGGTCAGCGGCGCCGGTTCAGCTTATTACGATTTAGTGGCGGACGAATTTCAGCACAGCGATTTACGACGCCAAGGCTTCGCACTGGTGCTGCGGCCCGGCTGTTATGCGCTGCACGACAGCGGCATTTATCAGCAGGCGCAGCAACAGGTGCTGGCGCGCAGTCCGCAGGCGTGTCTTATTCCTGGTGCGCTGGAAGATGCCTTATTAGTGTGGGCTTATGTGCTGTCGCGGCCAGAGCCAGACCTGCTGGTGGTCGGGCTTGGCAAACGTGATGCGGCTTTTGATGCCGGGCTGCCGCAGCCGGCGCTATGGTTTCAAACGGGCATGGCAAAGCCTGCGCCATTTACCGCCGAAGCCTTAAAAATCATGGACCAACATTTATTACTGCGGGTCGCGGCCACAACAACTTTAGCTGTTGGTGATATGCTGGCTTTTCGCACGTCCCACCCTTGTCTGACGCTGGATAAATGGCGGCAGCTGGCGGTGCTGGACGACGATTTTATGGTGCGCCGGGTACTGGCGACCCAATTCTGAACAAAATCAGCCTGGCCTTGGGCCTTAAGGACATCCAGCTGTGGATATAGTGACAAGAATTCATGAATGTCTGGCGCATCTGCGCCCGTCTGAGCAAAAAGTGGCGCGGTTTATCCTCAATGACCTGAACTACGCCGCCAATGCGCCTATTAATGAACTGGCCGATCAGGCCGGCGTCAGCCATGCCAGCATTACGCGGCTGGCACGGGCGCTGCAATGCACTAACGTGCGCGAACTGAAATTACGACTGGCGCAGTCGGCGGCGGTCGGTGAGCGTTTTAACAGTGAACAGCAAGTCGAGCAAAAAGACATTCCGGCCATTTACAGCGCCATTGTTGAAATTTTGCAGCTCAACACCGGCCTGATTCGCCAGGAAGCCATCGAAGCGGCATCGCAGCTGATGATCAATGCACCTAAGGTGCTGATTTTTGGCGTCGGTGGTGGCAGCTCCGTGCTGGCGCAGGAAGCGCATAACCGCTTGTTCCGGCTGTGTGTGCAAAGCAACGCCTATTCCGACCCACTGTTGATGCGGATGACCGCGGCCAGCGTCGACAAAGGCGACGTGGTGCTCTGTCTGTCGCTCAGTGGTTATAGCCCGGATGTCGAAGCGGCGGTGCAGATTGCCAAAGATTATGGCAGCCAGGTTGTGGCGATTTGTCCGGACAGCCGCTTGTCAGCGCTGGCCGATGTGCATCTGCCGATCCTGACGCAAGAGTCTGATTTTATTTATAAACCCAGCGCGTCGCGTTACGTGATGCTGGCGGCCATCGACATTCTGGTCAGCCAGATTGCAGTGCTGAATCAGCGCAAATCGCGAGAGAAACTGCGGCGGATTAAACACGAACTGGATGAACACCGCAAAGGGCCGGAGCGCCTGCCGCTGGGAGATTAATGTTGGGAAACCCGAGTTCCGCCGCTGCTTTGCAGTGTGACCTGCTGATCCACAATGCATTGTTATTGGATGGTAGTGGCCGCCCCGGCTGGTACGCCGATTTGGCCGTGCAGGCTGGCACCATTGTCGCTATTGGCGATTTGGCCGGGGTAGATCTCCAGTCAGCGACTGTCGTGGATGCCACTGGGCTGGTACTGGCGCCGGGTTTTATTGATGTACATACCCACGATGATTTGGAAGTGCTGCGTAACCCACAGATGTTGGCGAAGCTCAGCCAGGGCGTGACGACGGTCATTACCGGCAACTGCGGCATCAGTGCTGCGCCGGTTTCGCTGCGCGCTGAAGTGCCGGACCCGATGAATCTGCTGGGGCAAAGCGCAGATTTTTGTTATCCACGATTTGCCGATTATGCTGCTGCGGTGGATGCAATACAGCCCGCAGTCAATGTGGCGGCACTGGTGGGGCACACTGCGCTCAGAGCCAGCTTTATGGACCGGCTTGATCGTGCCGCGACGCCCGGCGAAATCGACCAGATGCGCCAGACGCTGGAACAGGCTCTCTTGCAAGGCGCTTTGGGCTTAAGTTCGGGCCTGGCTTATCACAATGCCGCTGCCGCACCGGCCGAAGAATTATTGGCGCTGGCCGCGCCGCTTTGTGCCGCCGGCGCTATTTACACCACGCATTTACGCACTGAATTCGATGGCATTCTTGATGCCCTGACCGAAGCGGCGGATTTGGGTCTGAAGCTCAATGTGCCGGTGGTTGTGTCGCATTTAAAATGTGCCGGCGTGCTGAACTGGGGCCGCTCGGCGGAGATCCTCGATTTTTTTGCCGCCAGGCGCAAACAGCAGCAATTCAGCTGTGACTGTTATCCCTATTCGGCCAGTTCCAGCACGCTGGATTTGGCGCAGGTCACCGCCGACTTTGCCATTATGATCACCTGGTCAGAACCGGAGCCGGCCAGTGCTGGACGTTTGCTGGCGGACATCGCCGCCGACTGGCAATGCAGTTTGCTGGAGGCCGCCACACGACTGATGCCGGCCGGTGCTGTGTATCACGGCATGCATGAAGCTGACGTGCAGCAGTTTCTACAGGCGCCGTACAGCATGATTGGTTCCGACGGCCTGCCTTGTGACCCGCTGCCGCATCCACGTTTGTGGGGCGCCTTTCCACGGGTGCTTGGTCATTATTGCCGTGACTTACAGCTGTTTGAACTGGCCGAAGCCATTCACAAAATGACCGGGTTGTCGGCGGAGAATTTTAATCTGACCGGGCGCGGGCTGCTGCGCGAAGGTTATCAGGCCGATCTGGTGTTATTTGACCCTTCGACAATCCGCGATAACGCGACTTTCACTCACCCTGTTGCTGCTGCGGCCGGCATTTATGCGGTCTGGGTCAATGGTGTGCTCAGTTATCAGCAGGGCGCGGCGACAGGTCAGCGCGCCGGTCGTTTTTTAGCCCGCCAACCGGCGCAAAACTCCGTTATTAACCATCTCAACTCCAATCCAGATAAGGAAGCACACGCATGATCCGCAGATTTGGCGCCGAAGGCGGCACCGGCACTGGTGGCCAGTTTTTACCATTTTCCCGCGCGGTGGAAGCCGGTGGCTGGTTGTATGTATCCGGCCAGACGCCGATGAAAGATGGCGAAGTGGTCGAAGGCGGCATTGTGGAGCAGTCGCGCCTGGCCATTCAAAACTGCCTCGACATCATGCAGGAAGCCGGTTACGGCCTCGAGCATGTGGTGCACGTCACTGTGGTACTGACTGACCCGCGTTATTTTGGCTCGTTTAATAAAGTGTTCCGCGAAGTCTTTGGTGCCCATCCGCCGGCGCGGATCTGTGCTGTCGCTGATTTGGTGGTGGACTGCAAAGTGGAAGTCGACGTCACCTGCTACAAAGGCAGCTAAGCGCGCGACAAAGCAACGCTGCGACAGAGCAAGGCGGCCACAGAGCTGCCAGTCTGCGGAGCGGAACATCGGCGCGACAGCGCAACGGGGAATAAACATTTCATGCAACAATCCATACAACAAACAGAGCAGCAATGGCTGTTTCTGGTCGGTTTTGCGCTGTATTTGCTGGCGATGATCGCACTCGGCTGGTGGGTATCGCGCCGGGCTAAAGGCGCTGGCGAGCAAAGCGGCGAAGACTTTTTACTCGGTGGCCGCGCTTTGCCATTCTGGCTGATGCTGGGCACTACAGTCGCGACTATGGTTGGCACCGGTTCGTCGATGGGCGCAGTCGGTTATGCCTATCAACATGGCTGGGGCGGTGTGTTGTATGGCCTTGGCGGTGGCATTGGTATTTTGCTGCTGGCCTGGTGGTTTGCGCCGCTGCGCAAGCTCAATTTCCTCACCATGGCGGAGGAGCTGAGTTATTACACCGGTGCCGACAAGCAGGTGCGCCATGTGGTCGGTGTGTTGATTTTTATCGCCTGTATCGGCTGGCTTGGCGCACATATGCTTGGCGGCAGTATGTATCTGGCCTGGCTCACTGGCCTGAGTTTAACTGAGAGTAAGTTATTGATAGCCGCTGGTTTTGCCATTTATGTGGTGATTGGCGGTTACACCGCAGTGGTCTGGACGGACGCGGTGCAGGCGATCATTTTATTTGTCGGTTTTATTCTGATGGCGGGTTTTGCGCTGGCGGCGGTGGGCGGTGTTGACGCTATTCAGACGCAGGCCAATACGTTGGCGGCGGCGCAAACTGCTGGTACCGCCTGGCTGCCCGGTTTGTCGCTGGCGGTCGCGGTGGCGGTTGGTGTGCTGGCGACGCCGAGTTTTCGCCAGCGGATTTATTCCGGCAAAGATGTCAGTGCTATCCGCAAATCTTTTGTCTGCTCTGGCCTGTTGTATCTGTTTTTCTCGATGATCCCGGCCGTGTTGGGCCTCGCCGCCCTGCAGCTGGCACCGTCGCTGCAAAACCCCTCTTATGCCTTTCCATTTCTGGCGCTGAATACCTTGCCGCTGGCGCTGGGTGTGTTAGTGCTACTGGCCGGTATTTCTGCGACCTTGTCGAGTGCGAGTTCCGATGCCATCGCCGGTGTGTCGGTGTTGGTTGGCGACTTGTACAAAGCGCTGTTTGGCCGTTTGCCTGCGCCGGAAAAAGTAGTGTTGCTATCGCGGCTCGGGTTGGTCGCTGTGGTCGCGCTGGCTCTGGGTTTTGCCTTATTGGCTGACAATATCATCGGCTATATCACGACGATGGTCGGCATGGTGTTGTCCGGTTTGTTTGCCGTTGCGCTGCTCGGCCTGCGCTGGACCCGGCTGAATAAAGCCGGCGCGCTGGCGGCATTATTAACCGCGCCGCTGGTGTCGTTATTGGTGTTGTGGTGGCCGGGTGCTTTGGCTTTTTGGGGCAATCCGGTGATCCCGGCGACGGTGTTGAGTTTGGTTGCGGCGATAATCGGCAGCCTGCTCAGCGCGCCAGTGGCGATGAGCCGCGCTGAAGCCCTGGCGCTGCTGGCGGCAGGGCGGGTCACCGATCAGCCCGCGACTGGCCCAGAGAAAACCGGCGGTTATTCAACTGCCACTGAGGCGGAGGCCAGCTGATGCGCATCGGTTTTTTTGGTGAAGTGATGCGTGAGCATCGGGCGGATGGCCGGGGTTATGGTTTTGGCGGCGATACGCTCAATACCGCTTTGTATCTGCATCGGCTCAGCACTCAGCACGGGCTTAACATCGAAGTGCAGTATTTCACGTTGCTGGGGCAGGACGTTGCCAGCGAACAGCTGGCAGCAACGTTGGACACAGAGGGTCTAGTGCTGCGGGCCCCCCGGCATCCGCTGAAAACGCTTGGCCAATACTGGATTGATATCGACGCCAGCGGCGAGCGCAGTTTTCGGTATCAGCGCGATGACAGCGCAGTGCGGCAGTACTTTTCACCTGAACAGACATCATTGCAGCAGACGCCGCTGGAGCAGGCGCTGGCTGACGGCAGCCTGGATGCTTTGTATCTGAGCGGTATCAGCTTTGCGATCCTGACCGAGCCAGACCGGCAGCGGCTGTATCAGGCGGCGGCAGATTTTGTTGGCCGCGGTGGTCGGCTGATTTATGACAATAATTTCCGGCCTTTGTTGTGGCAAGCCGAAGCTGCCGCGCGCTGGCAGCAAAAGCTGTTGCCGCTCTGTCAGCTGGCGCTGTTGACCGACAGCGACGAGCGGCTGATTTGGCAACTTCCGGATGCAGCACCGGCGGCTTTAGTCGACGCAGCGCTGCACGCCGGCGCCCGCACCGTGCTGCTTAAATGCGGTGCAGCGCCTTGTTGGGTTGGCACGGCAGCATTGCGGCTACAGGTTGAAGCGCAGCAGGTACGTCAGCTGGTCGACAGCAGCGGTGCCGGCGATGCCTTTGCTGCCGGATTTCTAGCCCGTTTTTTGACAGCGCCTGATGCTTTTGTGGCGGCAGATTTGGTCGCAGCGGATTTGGTCGCGGCAGATTTGGTGGCGGCAGCAGAGGCCGGTCATCAGCTGGCGGCGGCCGTGGTGCAGCAGCATGGCGCTATTATCCTGCGGGAATTGATGCCGCAAATCAGCTTGCAAGGAGCCTGAGCATGCGACAGCTGCTGATGTTTATCTGTGTAGTTACACCGTTTTTTGCTGCAACAACAAAAGCCGACCCCGTGTTAATGCCACAACCGGCAAAGATACAGGCTGGTAGCGGTGAAATGTTGCTGGCAAAAACCATCGGCGTTGCGGTGGACGGGCCGGACAGTGCTGCGGTCGGGCAAGCACTGCAACTACTGGCACAATTCCAGCCGCAGCTCACTTTTAAAGCCTCGCCTGCTGCGGGCGCACAGCTGCAGATCCGCTATCGGGCAGCCATTCCGCTGCCCGGCCCGGACGATGACGAAAGTTATCAGCTGCAAATTGACGCGGACCGAGTCCGCCTCGATGCGCACAGCAGCACCGGCGTATTGTATGGCCTGATGACTCTGAGCCAGCTGGTCAGTTGTGACAGCAATACCTGCCAGCTGCCGCTGCTGACAATCAGCGATAAACCGCGGTTTCGCTGGCGTGGATTGTTGCTCGACAGTGCGCGGCGTTTTATTCCTCTCTCTGATATCCGCCGCACGCTGGACGGCATGGCGGCGGCCAAACTCAATGTGCTGCATTGGCATTTGACCGATGATCAGGGTTGGCGTATTGAATCTCAGGCTTATCCGAAGCTGCACCAGTTAGCGAGTCAGGGCCAGTTTTATAGCCAGCAGCAAGTACGCGAGCTGGTGAGCTATGCCGCAGCGCGGGGCATCCGGGTGGTGCCAGAGCTGGACGTGCCGGGTCATGCCTCGGCGATTGGCATGGCTTATCCGGAACTATTAGCCTGGCCGGATGCGATGCTGGACAAAAAGGGTATACAGCCGCTACCACCGGAGCGGCGTTTTGGCGTGTTTGCGCCGGTGCTGGATGTCAGCAAAGCAGAGAGCTGGCAGTTTATCAGCGCGCTGGTCGCAGAGTGGCGCCAGCTGTTTCCCGATCCTTATCTGCATATTGGTGGCGATGAAGTGAAAGCTGATTATTGGCTGGCGAACACTAATATTCAGCAGCTGATGCAACAGCAGCAACTGGTGGACGGCCATGCGCTGCAGGCCTGGTTTAATCAGAAACTGGCAGCGCTGCTCGCCCAGCAGCAGCGCCGGATGATTGGCTGGGATGAAACCTTGCATCCGCAATTGCCGAAAACTACGGTGGTGCAAAGCTGGCAGGGCCAGGACGCGCTCGGTGCTGCGGTGCGGGCTGGTCATCCGGCGCTGCTATCAGCAGGTTTTTATCTTGATATGCCGCAGCCCGCGTCTTATCACGCGCAGAACGACCCGCTGGCGGTGACCATGCCGGTGACCGCACCGGCACAAACACTACAACAACTGCAGTTTGCCTTCAGCTTGCAGCGCTTAAACGGCAAGGCTGTGACTGGCACGGTCCGCTTGCATCAGACAAAAAATGGTCAGTGGCAAGGCAGCCTGGCGGCGACAGGCCGGGGTGTGGTGCCGGCGCAAGTGCGCAGCTGGCCTTTGGCCAACACGTCTTTGGCAAACACACAGCAGCTGCGGGTTGATGCCAATAATTATCTCGGGCCTGTGCAGCTGCGTTTTAGTCTGAAAGACGGCAAACCAGCACAGGCGCTGGCGCTGATTGGCAATCACAGTTATCCGCTGACGTTACAAGCTGAGCCTTATACAGCGCTTGCCAGCACTGCGGTGTTAACGGACGCGCAGCAGCAACTGATTTGGGGCGGCGAAGCGGCGCTTTGGTCTGAGCTGGTCGCGCCGCAGCTGCTCGACTTAAAACTCTGGCCGCGGTTATTTGTAGTGGCAGAGCGGTTTTGGTCACCGGCGGCGACTGCTGCGGATGCAACGGCCAACCTGTCACAACGGTTAATTAAAATGGATAACTATGCCGCGCAGATTGGTCTCAAACACCGTGTTCAGGCCAGTGCCAGCTTACAGCAATGGGCGAAGCGGGAATTGGGGGCGCTGACAACGGCGCAAAGCCAGGCGCTGCAGGACTTCAGCCAGTATTTGCAGCCGCTGCATTATTACGGCCGTCACCATTTAAAAACCGCAGCAGGCCGTTATCATCTGGATGAGCCGCTGACGCAGCTTGCCGACACGCTAATGCTGGAGCCGCCGGCGCTGCTGGCTTTGCAGCAGGGTTTTGCGCAGGCAGCGCCCTGTCAGTTGCCGGCGGACTGGCCGGTGTGGCAACAGGCGTTTTCACAGCAACAACAGCAGCTGAGTAGCGTCGCAGCCAAATCGGCAGAACTGCAGCGGTTGCTGGTACAGCAACAGCAGTTTAGTCAAATCATCAGCGCGAAGTTGTCAGCAGCAGAGCAGGCCGAAGCTTTGCTGCAGCTATTAAAGCCGCAGGCGGAACTGCTGTTTGCACCAGCCGCGGCAGCACTCGGCTGGGCCGACCGCTGCGCGGCAGCGCTTTAGTCCGAGCGAAAGTGCAGTTTACTGTATAACTGTATTGGCGCTAAGGCTCAGCACCAGGCTGTTATAAAGCTCGCCATTACTTTGAAAGTTATAAAAACTGCCGGAGCCAAAGCGCAGCGGTTTACTGTGTTGCAGAAACTCGTTGAACAACTGGTCTGGTTGCTGCACCGGCGCCACCACCAGACAAAAATACTCACCGCAATCAATCCGGCTGAGCGCAGACTGGCGGAAAGTTTGTACCTTCGTTTGCAGTAATTCGGTCAGTTGCCGCTCGGCGGCAAGCGATGCATCACTGCGCGGCTCTGCCCGCAGCGCTTTGGCAAAACTATCGATGCGGCCTGCGTCATTCAGCTGTTTCATGCCATTGAGTTTTAGTACCAGTTCCCCGCCGTCAAACTGGACAAAATCGGCTGGCTGCGGCACTGATTTGTCGCTTACGAATCCTTCCGAAATACTGCCACCGACCGCAGCACCCAGCACTGTCGGCTGCGGCGTTTGGGTTTGCGCTTCAGCTGCAGATCGGGGCTGAATTGAAGTATTGCTGACAGCAACTGTTGCAGGTAACGACGGATATTTTTCATTCATTTGCAGATAAAAAAAGCTGCAAGTACTGAGAAACAGCAGACCAGCGAGCACAAGATATAAGATTTTCACCACAGAAGTCCTTGTCGGGAATGGCACAGCAGACCGGTTGCAATTGGCAGAAACGCCACAGCACCATAACAAAACATTGATAAAAAGAAAATTAAAGAAAGTTTCGATATGTTTCTTTGTTCAGGCAAAGAACGCTTTGACTTTCACAGTGATTGACCAAACAGCTGCCAGCAGGTAAAACAGCAAAAACTTAATTGATTCATTGTGTCGTATGAAGCTGTGTTGGCTGCTGTTCTGTATGTTGTGGTCTGTGATGATGACAGTGGCTCAGGCGGCTGAGCACCTCAACGATCATGAAGCTTTTTGCCAAAGCGCGGCGCGGCAGGATTGCCTGGCATTGCTGCAGCAACAGTTGGACAGCGCTAAGCCTTTTTCGGTGCGCTGGTATCAGCTGAAATCCTATCAGCTCGATTACCTGTTTGATAAGCATCTGGACCAGCAACTGGCGCAACAAACGACCCAGTTATTGCAACTGGAAGACATGCCGCCGGTGTTTCGCACGCAGCTGTATTTTTATCAGGCCAAAATTCTGCACAGCAATGGTCAATTGCTGCAGGCGCAACATTATGCTGATTTGGCTGCTGCAGACCTGGCGCAATTATTTCAGGCCTTTGCTGACCCGCTGCGATTGGTGGAGCTGGCCAATCTGCAAACCGTGATGGGGCAACAAACGCAGGCCTGGCAGCTTTTAATGCAGGCAGAAGCCCGCTTTGCCAAAAGCAAAGATCCGGTATTTTTGTTTGAGCTTTATACCAATAAAGCGCTGGTGCAGCAGGCAAACGGGCAGATGGCAGACGCTGCCTATGCGCGCAAACTGGCATTAGACACCATTTTACCCAGCGGCGACGACGGCAAAATCAGCGTCGCTTACGGCAATCTGGGCCGGACTTATCAGTTACTCGGCCAATATGGGTTGGCGCAGCAATATTACCAGCAGGCCTTAGCGCGGATGAATCCGGGGGCGGACGATGTGCGCCGGCAAATGCGCTTGTTGCGCCTTAGTCAGGTCCATTGTCAGTTGCAGGATCTGGCTGGCGCAAGGCAGATATTCAGTCAGGTCGAGCCGCAGCTGGTCGAGACGACTTACCAGCCACTTTATCAATACCTGCACCAGCAGCTTGTTGCCAGCAAGGCAATAGCGCAGTGCGACGCCGATTGACGATGATCGTTGGCTGAGGTACAACCAGACTGATGAAATTAAACCTAATTCCCCTCACACTAATGTGCAGCAGTTTGCTGCCAGGCGTTCAAGCGGCTGAACACCTGAGTGATCATGAAGAGTTTTGCCTGCAGCAACCGGCCACGCCCTGTGCCGAATTGTTGCAGCAGGCGCTGGCGCAGACACAGCTGCATACGTTGCTGTGGTTTAAGCTGCAGTCGTACCGGCTGGATTATCTGTATGTGAATCATCAGTTCCGCCAATTGTATGATGAAAGCAATCAGCTGCTGAAAATTGCTGATGCACCTGTGGCCTTTCGCACTCAGCTGTATTTTTATCAGGCCAAAACTTTAATAGCCCGCGGTGATGACGCCCAGGCGGCTTATTTTACTGAGCTGGCGAGCCGGCAGCTTGAGGCAATTTATCAGGCTTTTGCTGACCCGATGCGGGTGCTGGAACTGGCGAATTTGCAGGCCGTCGCCGGGCAAAATGACAAAGCCTGGCAGTTGCTGTTGCAAGCAGAGCAGCGTTTTGCCAAAAGCCGCGATCCGCAGTTTGTGTTTGAACTGAACAGCAATAAAGCGCTGGTCCGCCATGCTTTGAAGCAGCTTGATGATGCCGCGTATTACCGTAAGCAGGCGCTGGATGCGATCCTGCCCAGTGGCCGTCATCACGACATTATTGTCGCGCACGGCAATCTGGCTCGTACTTATCAGCTGATCGGGCAGTTGGGGTTAGCCGTAGATTACTACGAAAAATCATTGCCTTATATGCGCCCCGGCATAGACGATTTGCAGCAGTCCATTCACCGGCTGCGCCTCAGTGAGCTGTATCTGGCATTGCAGATCCCGGCTAAAGCGCGTGGTTATTTGCAGCAGGTTGATGTCGCGGTTCTGAGCGACCATCATAAAGCTTTGTACCGGGAGCTTAGTGCTGCTGTTGCGTCTGGTTGATGGCCAGCACTGTGACAAAAAAGGCAGAGATCGCTGGATCTCTGCCTGTTAGCAAAGACGCAGTTTAGAAGCTCAGCGTCAGGCTGACCTTGCCATAACGGCCGCTTTCCAGATAACGCCGGATGCCATCACCGCTGACACCGCCGCGCACCGCGCCCACTGATTGCGTGACATATTGCAGCCGCTCCCAGCGATAATATTCCTGGTCCAGCAGATTAAACACCCCGGCGGTCAGCGCCAGCTGGTCCAGCACTTGCCATTGCAGCGACAAGTCGCTGACGAAGGCGCTGTCACTTAAATAAGGCGTGGCAGCCGTTTGTGCGCCACTGCTGTTATAGACCCAGGCGTCTGAGCTGCTTTTTGCCGCCTGATAACGGTTATTCAGCAATAACCGGATATCGTCACTGAGCTGATAGCCGACGCCCAGCACGGCACTCCATGGCATCACGCTGAGCAGCGGCTCGCCATTTTGTTCTTCACCGCTCTGGTACGTCGCCGCCCAGTTCAGCCGCCAGTGGGCGTCTGGTTGCCAATGGCCTTCCAGTTCAATGCCTTTCACCACGGCCGAGTCGATATTAACCGGCATGCTGTACACAGCACCATTTTGTTTGCTGCAGACGCCGCGCACACAGCTTTGGTAGACGGTGGTGGGGTTGATGGTGAACTGGCCGCTCTGGATCATGTCGCTGTATTTATCGCGAAATAACGACAGCTGATGTGCGCTGTTATCCAACGTCAGTTGATATGACAGTTCCAGATTCAGGCTGTGCTCGGGTTTTAATGCCGGGTTGGCCTGCGCCGTTGGTAACGTCACGGTATTGCCGCTGACCGCTTCCTGCAAACTGGTGGTACTGGTCTGCAAATACATATCTTCGGTGGTCGGCGCGCGGAAACCCCGGCCGGCCTGCAGGCTCAGACGTGAACGTTCATCGAGCTGATAATGCAGCTGCGCCTGATAACTGGCCGCGCCAAAATCGACGGCTTTGACTGAACCGGTTTTATCCTGGTAAGTCGCCGACAACTGTGGGTTGTAATCGATTGAATCGTAGCGCGCGCCAAGGCCGAACGACCAGGCCGTGTCGGTCAGGCTCAGCAGGTTACGGGCATAGATCGAGCGGGTGCGGATATCGGTGACCGGCACAAAAGCCGGGTCCACTTCGGTGGTCGCGAGTGTTGAGGTCTGGCCGACAAAGCGGCGGTCTATCGCGACTGAGCTGACCGTTTTGTTTTGCGCCTGCAGACCATAAGTCCATTGTTGCAGCAGTTTTTCTGTGTTCAGCTCTTTATCAAAAGCGGCGGTCCATTGGGTCAGTTTCTGCCGGAAATCGCGGTCTTCTTCGCGGATGCATGGGCTCACATTCTGTGGGCAGGTCGCAGTGACGGTCATCCGCGTCAGGCCGTGGTTGCGGCTGTTTTGGTGGTCAAATTTCAGCTGCAGCGTATCAAATAAAGCCAGGCCGGCCAGATAGTCATATTGCAGGCTGTGTTTGTCGCGGTTGCTGTCATCAAGACCGGTGCGGCTTAAGTAGGTTTGGTCCTGCCGGGACAGGTTCTGCAAGCTGCTGTCAGTTTGGTAGCTGTCGAGGCTATAGCCGATTTTGTGCTCCGGCAACAAGCTGTATTGCAGCTTCAGTAATAAATTCCGGCTTTGTGCGCTGAGTGGGTCGGCGCTGGTACTACCCGGGCCTGTGACGGTGCTGTGCCGGTCATAACTTTGGCTTTCTTCACCATCGCGACTGCTATACACGAGCAGGCTTTCTAAGCGGCCGGTGCGGGCGGCGCCGGTGATGCTGTGCAGCCATTCACTGTTATTGCCGCTGTATTGGCTTTTGAACTTGAGTGCGCCGTCGTCACCACTGGATTTGAGGAAATCGGCCGGATCTTTGGTTAAAAACAACACGGCGCCGCCTAAGGCACCACTACCGGCACTGATGGCGTCAGCGCCTTTGAGAATATTGACCTGCTTTAACGCATCCGGGTCGATGCCACCAAGGCCGGAGCGGAAAAACTCATAAGGTGCATGGCTGTCCGGGTCCATGGTTTCGCCAAGGGCTAAGCCATCCACGGCAATTTTGACGCGATCACCTTCGACACCGCGGATATTAAAACCGCTGGAGCCAAAGCGGCCGATGTCAGTCAGATTCACGCCGGGCACCATCCGCACTAAATCTGTGAGATTGCTGATTTGCTGGCTGTCGATATCTTTGGCACTGACCTGCTGTTGTTTTAATTGCGGGCTGGTTTTGATTTCGCTGGCTTTGATTTCGACAGCCTCCAGCGTTTTGGCACTGGCAGCATCGGCCGCAAAGACTTTGGCGGTCAGTAACACAGGGCTTAACGCCAGCATCAGCAATGAATAACGGGGTGACATGTTCGATTCCTTATCAATCAGATGTTTCATGGTCAAATGGCTGTTTTGGGTAGTACTCAGCCAGGCCCTGCCAAAAGGCAGTGCCGGTTATTACAAAAAGCAGTCGGGGGTTGTTGTCGCTTAGCCGGACGGATGCACCGCGGCGGTCGGCGCGGGATCGCCGGCCGGGCGGACTTCCACGCGGACCTGACCCAGCTCGTGCTGGCCCTGCAGCACCAAGGGGTGCGACAGCGGCCAGTGCAGCGGCAATTTCAGTTGCTCGCGGCCGCCGCCTTCGCGCGCGGCTTCCAGATGTAAGATGTAATCGCCGGCTGGCAGCGGTCTGCCGTCAGCCAGACGAGCGTCCCACAGGAACTGATGCACACCCGCTCTGCGCGTGGCGCCAGCCAACTGATCGAATGGTTGGTCTTTCTGTTGATTGGCCTGACGCCACCAGCTGCGCAGCTCCGCATACCAGCGTGGCTGTTCACCGAGCAGCAACAACTGCGCCTGCCATTGGCCATCCTGACTGAGCCAGGCGCTGACATAAGGCCGTTTGGCCTGGCGCTGCTGCACCGGCAATTCCAGTTGCAACTGCAGCTGTTGGCTTTGCTGATAGGCCGTCGCCGCTTGCAGCTGATCAAACCAGCTGGCGGATGCCTGCAGCTGTGGCGTTGCCGTCGGGTCTTGTTGCCATTCACGCCACAGCGCTGCGTCGGTCTGCTGCAGAGATTGCGTGCGCGCTTTGGGATTAACGGCAGTCAGCGCCTGCGCCAGTAACCAGGCGCGGCTGAAGCTTTGACTGGTCACTGCCACAGCAGGCCCATATTGCACCGGCCAGGCTTCCTGTGGATACCAGACGGCGTCAGGGCCAATCGCATGATTCACGTTCGCCTGCAGCAATACTTGCTGCTGTAAACGGATGGCGGTCAGCGGATTTTGTGTCGGTTGACCAAATGCCTGAACCGTCAGCGCCGTGTCTGCAAACTGCGCGCGCCAGTGACCAAATTGCAATTGCAAGCTGGCGTCTGGCCACAAGGTTTTGGCTTGGGTGAGCAGATTATCCAGCAATACTGCCCGGGCAAAACCTTGCAGATCCGGCAGCAACCGCACTGCATCACTCTGCAGACTGAGCAGCTGGCGGGCGTCACGGCGCAGTTTCACCCGGTCCGGTAACTCGCCGCTGGCAGTGGTTTGTTGCGATGCCAGACCCCATAACTTGCGGGCCGCGCCAAAGCGGCAATGATAACTGCGCTGCTGTTGCCACCAGGCCTCGCATTGCTGCCAGGCCTGCCGCAATAACACTGCATCGGCTGGCCAAGTTCCCGTTGCGGCAAATTGCTCGGCGGCGGACCAGTACCGGGCGTCTGCGAGCCAGGGCCATTGCTGCTCCAGATACTGTTGCAGCTGCAGTTGCTCAGCCTTGCTGATCGCTGTGCCTGTTACTTCCAGCCGGACAGGGAGCGGGCCGGGGCCCGGTAGCGTGACTGTGGCAGCCTGCGCCAGGCTAGTGCAGAACAGCAGGCAACATGCAGTTTTCATATCAAGGCGCCGTCCTTGTGGTCTTTTTTGCTTTGTCACTGGTCGCTGGGGCACTCTCTGCTTCAGGTAGTGCTTCGCTGGCGCTGACCAACCGGTTCTGGTCGGTATCCCAGCGGCTGAACATGCGTTGGCCAGACTGATGATATTCAGCCGCACTCAAGATGCCGTTTTCATCCTTATCCAGTGCTTTAAACCGCACCTGTGCCTGTTTTAACTGTGCACTGCGGGTGCTGGCGATTTGCTGGTCAACCCGGTCGGTAAATTCCTGCATGTATTCCTGCGCAGACAACGAGCCATCCTGGTCGGCGTCCGTGCGGGCAAAGGCTTGCTGGCGAATCTGCTGATATTCAGCCGCGCTCACTTCGCCATTTTTATCCGTGTCGTACATGGCCAGCATGCCGCTGACGCTATGGGTGGTTGGCATCACCAGCGCTGGCCGGCGGCGGGGTTGCTCGGCGTTATTTTGACCACGCCGCTGTGGTACCGGATCGGCCTTGCTGTCTGTTTTTGAAATCTGGCCATCCTTGTTACTGTCGATAAAACGGAAGGCGCTTTGGCCCGACGCCTGATATTCAGCGCTACTGATGCGGCCGTCCTGATCTTTATCCACAGCAGCAAAACGCACCTCGGTTTGTTTCAGCTGGCCTTTGCGGTCTGCCGCCAGTCGCTGGTCCAGCCGGTCGGCGTATTCGGCCTGATAACCGGCGACATCGATCTGGGCGTTGTGCCTGAGGTCCATCAGGGCAAGGCGGTGCTGGCGCTCAGTGAAAAATTCACTGTGGCTGACCTGACCGTCGCCGTTTTGGTCAAATTCGGCAATAAAATCAATCTTGGCTTGCAGTGTTGGCTGGTGGGCACGGGTTGGCGCTGTGTTGTTGGTCTGCTGCGCTGTCGCGGGCTGGCCGAGCAGATACAAGCTGCTGACCAGTAAAAAATGCCGGATGGTTTTGGGTTGCATCATCATAAAGTTCTCCTGAAATGTGGTTGTGCTTATTCCGCCGCTTCAAACACCACAGTGCTGGTGTGGCTGTAAGTCGGTGCTTTGGCGCCTTGCGGGGCTGGGGCGCGGTGGCGGGCCAGCAACAGGTAAGTGCCGGCCTGTGTCGGTGTCAGGCTGAATTCGCCTTTTGCATTGGTCGTGACTGGCACTGGTGCGGTTTTGTTTTGGCCGGCGCTATGGTTGCCGGTTTGGTGCAGTTCAAGTTTGCTGTCGGCAAGTGGTTTGCCGTCCAGCAGTAAAACGCCTTTAATCGGTTGGCCGGCGTACAGGTCATTCGGATGACTGACAAACTGCAGCTCCAGGCCTTTGCCGCTGGCTTTTAACGCAGTTTGGTCCGGTTTGCCTTTGCTGATATAAGTTTCAGCGCGGGTCACACTCTGAAAATGCGCTTTGAGCGTGGCACCTTTGGGCAGCACAAACTTTGGGTCCCGACTGTTTTCGGTTTTGCCGTTTAATTCATAGCTATGAAACACCGCGCCCAAGCGCTGGCCAGTGCTGTATTTGTAAGTGCCGTCGGTTTTCAGTTCATCATCCAGCACAGTGCGGCTTTTCACTGCGACCAGCTCTTTTGGTGCCCGCAGTTGACCGTCCGGCCCGGTGACCTGAAATTCACTTTGATCAAACTTGGCTTCCGGCAGAAAAAACTGCTCAGCAAATGCCGCTTCAAGGCTGACCCAGCCCCGCACCGGTTCAAAACTGGCAGGCGCCAGATAAGGCACATGAGCCTGAGCAGCGCTCAATGGCAGGGTACAGCACAGCGCCAACAACAAGGGTTTTACTGACATCACAGAGGGTTACCTTTTAATTGAGAGTGGTTCGCATTTGCATTATTAGATCAAATGAGAATTATTCGCAATAAAAAGTGTGCATGTGACCCCATCTGACGCATTTGGCACAAATCCACAAAGCAACGACCTGATTCTTTTTGCGCAACACTGCCGGAAGCGTAAAAGTTCGACCTCTGGCGATAGAAATGGCAAGCTTCGTACAAATTTCCCGGAGGGGCGTATGGACGAGTGGCAAACAAAGACCGCTGTATTGCTGCAGGCGGACCCATGGCGGCTGGATTGCTTGCGTGCGGTGCGGTCGCTGCAATTGCCGGACTGGTATCTGGCGGCCGGCTTTTTAAGAAACGCGATTTGGGATGCGGTGCATCAGTTGCCGCAGACGCCACTCAATGACATCGACCTGGTGTTTTTCGACCCGCTGGATGTAAGCCTTGATCGTGAAATTCAGCTGGAACAACAATTAACCGCGCAATTTCCCGGCCAGTGTTTTGAAGTGCGCAACCAGGCGCGGATGCATCTGAAGCATAGTCATCCGTCGTATCAGTACTGCGGCGACGGCATCCGGCGCTGGGTTGAGCAACCGACTTGTGTTGGTGTGCGTTTGTTGGCGGACGACCGGCTGGAGTTTTACGCGCCTTTTGGCCTGGCGCTGAACTGGTCGCTGCAAGTGGCAATGAATCCTGATTTCCCACGGCCTGAGGTGTTTGCTGAACGGGTGGCGGCAAAACGCTGGTTAGAGTTATGGCCGCAATTACAGATCAATCATCCTTGAACTTTCCACTTTCCACTTTCCACTTTCCACTTTGCAAACCCCACCTTGTAAACAAAAGGCGGGCCCCCAGATCTACATTTCAGCCCATGACCAGACCCAATCCTGATGCCTGCTCCCCACGCTCCACAAACTGCTGACGCAACAATGCCAACCGGTGTCACCCGGCAATTGGTCGTGCTGCTCAGTGCGTTGTGGCTGGTGTGGATATTGGCGTTGACGCTGGCTGCGCCGTTGGGGCCTGAAGTTACCACGCAACCGGCACAGATCACATTGTGGCAAAGCCTGCCGGATCAGACGGAACCAATGTTGCTGCAGGCGCAAAGTGAGCGCAGCAGCCCGCAGTTATTCCTGCATGCCAAACAACAGCCTGTGTATGTGCTGGTGGCGGAGCCTGTTTTGCTGTTGCTGCGCCTGTTGGCGTTGTTATTGCCGGTGGTGTTGGTCGCGGCCTGGTTTATCCGTGCCGGGCCCAGGCGCAGTTTTCGGCTGGCGTTGTGGCGGGATGCCAACCTTTGCTGCAAAAGGCAGCTGTATCACTGAAACCTCGTATTGCATTTGAAAAGTTAACTTTTTCCAATCAATAGAGGTATTTATGTCAAATTCTAAAAAATCGCCGGTGAAAAGCCGCTGGCGTTTGCTGGTGCTGCTCGTCGTATTGTTGATCATTTTCGCTCAATCCATCGGTGTGCCAGTCGCCGCACACACTGCTGCTCCTGTTAAAGCCACTGAAAAGCAGCAAAGTCTCACGGCCGCTGAGCGCAACACCGCGCTGACGCAGCTGGCTAAAGTGTTAGCAGAGCATTATGTGTTGCCCGAGAGGGCAGCGCAGCTAGCTCTGGCGCTGCTTCAGGCCGAAGCGGCTGGCCGGTTTCATCATCTGCAAAGCAAACAACAGTTAGTCGATGAAGTGGGGGACTGGCTGCGTAGTGTAGGTAAAGACGGTCATTTGGGGCTGGAACTGACAGCGCGCTATGGCGAAGTGACGTTTATCCGTCATGAAACTGCAGAAAAACGCCGCAACAACTTTGCTTTTGAAAAGCTTGAAATCCTGCCCGGCAATATCGGTTATCTGAAACTAAACAAGTTTGTGCAGGCGAATGCGGCTTTTGACGTCGCGTCGCAGGCGCTGCAGTTCTTAAGCCGGAGTGATGCACTGATTATCGACTTACGCGACAGTGCTGGCGGCTCGCCGCAGCTGGTGCGTTATCTGCTCAGTCATTTTGTGCCGGCGGAAACCTTGTTATGGCAGCTGCAAAGTCGGGAAACGGACGAACCGGAAGATATCAGGGCAAAAGTGCTCCTGCAAAAACCGCTGCAGATGCCGTTGTATGTGCTGCAATCAGCAGAACAAGCCAGTGCTGCTGAGTTTTTCAGTTATGCCCTGCAGCAGCAGGGACGTGCCACAGTGATAGGCGAAACCAGTGCCGGACTTGCCCATTACACTGGCGCGATGGCGGTGACTGATTGGTTATTTGTGCGCATTCCGCTGGCGCGGCCAGTTTTCCCGCAAAGCGGCGATAATTTTGAACAACGTGGTGTAGTGCCGGATGTCCAAGTGCCGGCGGTACAGGCGTTGCAACAAGCGCTTGCGCTTACGCAACAGCGGCGGGTCAATTAAACATCTTGTAATAAAAAAGCCCTCGTGGGGGCGAGGGCTTTCCTGGAATCAGGAAAAACTGGCCAGATTATTTCACCGGTTTTTCTTTACCATGATGTGGCGAACGCGGGCCATATAACAGGCCATTATGCGCTTGTGGCGATAACAGCCGGTTGGTGGCAATGGCCGCGATATCAAAGCCGGTATCGAGTGCTGTTTCCATAATCTGCGTCACTGCTGCTTCGACTAACATGCCAACAATACCGCCGCCGCCATTATTGTTTTGCTCGCTGCTGGACGCACTGGCTTTGCCTTCCCATAACAGCGCATTGGTTTTGCTGTCGGTTAAGCGGGCTTTGACCACGACCACCGTATCGCTCGACAACACCGCATAAGAAGTGCCGTATTCCTCAATGTCGATATACAGCACCGCATCGGCGCCAAAAATCTCGTTGAGCTTTTTCGGTGCTACGGCGTGGATATCTTCTGCGACTGTCAAGCCATTGTTTTTAAAGGTTTCATTAACCAGCGCCACCGGAAACACGTAATAACCGGCTTCCGCCAGTGGCACTGTCACGTTGGCCAGCACGCCGTATGGCGCTATCACTTCTGACGTGTGATTGGTCGGTGGCAGCACCAGAATTGACTTTGGATTACTTTGTTTAAAGGCGCTGTAATCCATCGGTGCATCGGTAGTGGCACAACCGGCCAGCAGTAAGGTCAGCACAAAAGCCACGGATAATTTCAGAGTGCTCATGACTGACCTGCCTTGGCGTTTTTCAGTAAAAAGTCGATAAACTGGGTTGATTCAGGGTACAGCTGCTTTTCTTTTTGCAGATAACCGAGGCCAGTATCGCGCTGACCACTTTGCAGATACAAAAAGCCCAGATGCGCATAGATGCCCGGGCCGACCTGCAGCTTATTGCGGTTAGTGTCGCGGATAGTTTTTTCCAGCGCTTCGATTTGCTCGGTAACCGTTGAATCTTCGTTTTTGAAGTGCTCGTAGACGTTGGTCGGATAAGAACCGTAATGATACAGCGGCTTGGTGCTCTGACAGCCGCTGAGTGCCGCGACAGACAACGCGGCAACCAGCATTATTTTTACATCCATGTGTTTAGGTCTCACTGTGGTTGCCATTGGTTATTGCTAATGCCATTGACCAGATTATTGACCGCTTCACGTAACGCCAGGTCTAACACTTTGCCATTTAATGTGGCGTCGTAACCTGCGCTGCCGCCAAAACCAATCACTTCGCGGTTGGACAGGCTGTATTCACCGGCGCCCATTGCCGAGAACACTACTGCAGAAGTTTCTACGTCGACGATGTTTAACGCCACTTTGGCGTAAGCGATTTGTTCTTTGCCTTTGCCTAAAATGCCAAATAGTTGCTTGTCGCCGGTTTGTTTGCGGCCAAATTCTGTGACGTCGCCAGTGACGACATATTTAGCGCCGATGACATTTTGCTTCGCGCCGGCAAATTGGGCTTCCTGCGACAGCTCGGCCATATTGGCGCGGTCCATCACCAGAAAACGATTAGTTTGTTGTAAATGTGTGATCAGAATGGTTTTGGCCTGCGAGCCTAACTGATCGATTTCGGCATTAAAAATGCCATTTTGGAAATTAGAGCGGTTTTGAAATTTACCCACCACCAGTTTGCTTTTTGGCCCCTGATACGGCTGGTAGGCCGCGTTGACTTTAGGGGCTTCAATAGTGCGCGATGACTCGGTGGCGGTACAGCCGGCTAATACCACCAGAGGTAACGCCAGCGCTAAGGTGCGGAAGGTACTTTTCATGTAAATTTCCTTTTTCGGTGAAAGTTGCAAAATGGTAACAGGACTTCTGCAGTTAAACATCGGAAATTTAAACTTCAGCTGAACGAATGGTTTTTTTCTGTACGGCAGTTTTTGCGGATAAAAAACGCGGGCGCTTTCGTTGATCGCGCCCGCGGTGTTGGTAACAACTATGCAGTTAAAACAGCCAGCGCACACCCACTGCGGCGGCGCTGTCGCGCTGCGTTTGCAGGTCAAGTCGGGTGGCCAGCAGATAAGCAGTCAGGTCTTTGCTGAGGCTATAGTCTGCCCCAACTGACCAGCTGTTGCCTTCTTCGCTGTGCCTTGTGCGGCTGTGGTCTTGCATATACTGCAGTTTGTAGGCGATAGCATCACGCTTCAACTGCAGTTCTGCCAGCCAGGCGTTGCCACGCAGCGGTTTGGTCTGATGTTCACTATGCTGCCACATCAGGCCGCCGGACAAAGTGCCGAGGCTGGATTCACTCAACAGCGCATGTGCCAGTAAGCGGTCCGCACTGATGTTGTTGAGTTCATTGGCGCGGGCATAAGCGAAATAATAGGGCGCTTGCTTAAAAGCGGCATCGCCGTAGCTGAGAGTCCAGTCGTAGCCACCGGCGGTTTCGTCGCTGGCACCGGTCTGATAAGTCGCGCTCCATTGCCATAAACCCAGTTTCGGGCTTTGGTAACTGACGATATTTTCCAGCCGATCCTGGCCCGGCGTCAGCTGCGCCATATCAGCTAAGGTCTCGTTAAATAAGTCGATTTTACCTTCTGACTTTTTAAACTTGCTGTCGTTTTTACCAAAAATCAGTTCGCCGTAGGTTTTGCTGGCAATACCGATATAAGTATTGCGGCTGCCAAGCCTGTGGCCTTTATTGCTGTCATCGAGGCCATTGACCTGCCACTCGTACACGGCAATCAGCTTTAAATCGTCAGTCAGCGCCTGGTCGGCTTTGATTCCCAGCCGGCTGAACGGCGCTTCGATTTGCCAGCCTTTATCGGCGTAGCGCAGCAAATCGGCGTCGGCATACAGTGCCTGCAGGTCGAGTTTGCCGTAAAAATCCCAGTTAAAATCGTCGGCCTGCAGCGGTGCCGCCAGCAGGGCCATAGTCACTAAAAGAGGTTTATGCATTTTGTGCCTCGGTACTTGCGACCATCACCGTGGTTGCAGACGCCGCCGGGCCTTGTGCCAGTTCGCGGTTGAGCGTGTCGCTATTGAGCTCACCGCACCATTTCGCCACCACTAACGTTGCCACACCATTACCAATCAGATTGGTTAAAGCCCGCGCTTCTGACATAAAACGGTCGATACCGAGAATTAACGCGATACCGGCCACCGGTACAGAGCCAACCGATGCCAGTGTCGCAGCCAGCACGATAAAACCGCTGCCGGTGACGCCCGCCGCGCCTTTGGAGGTGACCAGCAACACCGCCAGTAAAGTCAGCTGCTGGGTTAAATCCATCGGAGTATCAGTAGCCTGTGCAATAAACACCGCCGCCATGGTCAGGTAAATCGCGGTGCCGTCTAAGTTAAAGGAATAACCGGTTGGGATCACCAGGCCAACAGTTGACTTGGTGGCACCGAGTTTCTCCAGCTTGGTCATCATCCGCGGCAGCACAGATTCACTCGATGATGTGCCGAGCACAATCAGCAGTTCTTCGCGGATATAGCGGATAAACCTGGTGATAGAGAAACCGTGATAACGCGCAATAGCGCCGAGCACGATAAAGATAAACAGCAGGCAAGTGGCATAGAAAGTCGCCATCAGGCCAGCTAATGACCACAGTGTACCGATACCGTATTTACCGATGGTAAAGGCCATGGCGCCAAAAGCACCGATAGGCGCCACTTTCATCAGCATATGCACGATGGCAAACAGCAGTTCTGAGCTTTTTTCGATATAAGTGAACAGGATATTCTGCCGGCCGCCGAGGCGCTGCAGCGCAAAACCAAACAGGATGGAGAAAAACAGCACCTGCAGCATGTCACCACGGGCAAAAGCGTCAAACACGCTGGTTGGGATGATATTCAGCAGGAAATCAGTGACTGTCTGCATCTGACCCGGCGCTGTGTATTTGCTGATGGACTGCTGATCCAGGCTCGCCGGGTCAATATGCATGCCGTTACCGGGCTGCACCACGTTAATCACCACCAGACCAATTACCAACGCGATAGTCGAGACAATTTCAAAATACAGCAGGGCATAACCACCGGTTTTACCAACCCGTTTCATATCTTCCATACCGGCGATGCCAATCACCACAGTACAAAAGATGATGGGCGCGATAATCATCTTTATCAGCTTGATAAAGCCGGTACCGAGCGGCTGCATCGCCGTGCCGGTGTCCGGATAAAAGTGTCCGAGTGTGATACCGATGGTGATGGCGAGCAGCACCTGAAAGTAGAGGCTGGAAAACAGCCGGCCTGTTGCTTGTTTCATGTTGTTCTCTTTTTAGTTGGCGGAGGAAATCTCCCTGTCGCTGTGACTTAGGCAAAGGCTGGGCCAGAACTTGTTTGTGGAAAATGTTGTTATTTATTATATGTTTATGTTTCTGGTGAAGGTTGTTGTGTTTGCCTTTGTGTGGATTTCCACACAGCCTGAGGTGGGAGTTGTCACTTTTTCCGCCGGTGGCGGGTGTTGTTGGTTTTCCTTTATGGTAAGACCGCATCGCAAAGAATTCACTTCTATCTTTGCCCTGCGTCAGCAACAAGGAACTTATCATTAGGTGAAATCCTTGCGAAGCAGACTAGCCGCAAAGGCAAAAATGATTCATAAAACAGAAACCACCGTCCGCAGGGCAAAAAACCGCGCAGCCGGACACCTACTGATCCAAATACTCGGCAATCAAATCCAGAAACTCATCGCCGTAGCGGCTGAGTTTGGTCTGGCCGACGCCGCTGATGGCGAGGAAGTCGCTGCGGCTGGTGGGCATTTGCTGCGCCATTTCGATTAAAGACGCGTCGCTGAATACGACAAAAGGCGCGACGTCGGTGCGTTCGGCGATTTGTTTGCGCAGCGCGCGAAGTTTGCTGAATAACAGCCGGTCGTAATCTTGTTTTTGCTGCACTTTGCCGGCTTTCGGGGAGGTCGGCGCGTTTAAGCGTGGAATGGCCAACTGCAGACTGGTTTCGCCTTTGAGCACAGGCCGGGCGGCAGGTAATAACTGCAGCACCGAATGCCGGGTGATGTCTTGTTGCAACAAACCATAGTGAATGAGCTGGCGCAGTACTGACAGCCAATAATCGTGGCTTTTATCTTTACCGATA
>Ga0247724_1000077_pt1 | contig 28154 bp, 24 predicted proteins | sample OKSTACKMC2E_FD_182776 | JGI IMG/M metagenome (GOLD analysis project Ga0247724, IMG submission 182776) | Subsurface sediment microbial communities from gas well in Oklahoma, United States - OK STACK MC-2-E | ecosystem: Environmental > Terrestrial > Deep subsurface > Rock core/Sediment | place... | reverse complement strand
TTCTGCTTGTTCTGCTTGTTCTGCTTGTTCTGCTTGTTCTGCTTGTTCTGCTTGTGTACTCACTTCAGTCTTATCGACATTAGCTTCGTCATATTTCGTTGAGGGAGAATGAGCTTTCACGCCTGCGCCATCATCCATCAAAGGGAGAGCAATTGCTGAAGCAGGTGCTATGTCAATCTCACATGACAGGTCGACATCTTTGGGCTCTGTACTCTGTGTGGTGTTTTCTGCTTCGATATTCATGTCTCGATCTGTCACATCTGGTTGCTGAGTAGGTTTATTGCCAAATCTCGGTGAATATGGTGTTCTTATGGCAGAGCTATCTTGATTAACTTGTTTGGAATACTTGCTGCTTGCTGGCTGACTAAGGTCATAAAGATTATGCAGATCCATTATGATTCTGTCCCCGCTACTCAAAAATTCCTGATGGACATTGATTTGATCTTTATAGGCTTGAGTAATCAGCCGGTTTAGAAATGCTTTTGGGGTCGTGTTATAGAACTTGCTCAGGAGTCTCAACTTTTCATAATTTTTGTAAGAGAAGCGGACACTCTCATGCTCTTTACTCGTAAGCTTGCGTTTCACCCTCTGATTAAAAGACTTCCTCACCTTCGCAATGTGTTTTTTTAACGCTTCTGCTTTTTCTTTGACCACTACATCTGGAACTTGATGAGTTAATAGCTCACTACGACTTGGGAAAATTGAAGCGGCACAAACACTGTAAATTGCAATGTTGTATTCCTCAATTCTAAAACACTCTAGATATTCTTTTCTTAATAAAAATAGAGATTTATCTTTGATTCGGAATAAAGCTTCACCTATGTATAGCGCTTGTTCACTATCAGCATTTTCGATCCAGGGAACTCTCGGTACTAAACGTGTTACGAAATCCCATGACCGCTTCAGTCTCTCGACCAATTGTTGGGCTGCATGTTTGGAGCCGATGAAGTCGATGATACTAAAAATTACATCTTGTCTCTCTTGAATGTCATTTGCTCTGAAACCTGCTTGGTTATCAATGTATCTGATAAAGGGTGTTGACAAATGTTGGCCTTTTTCGAAGTTGATGAACAATTCTGCGGCCCGTTTATTGATTATCATCAACCAAATGAAATTGATTACATGCGGGTTCTTTAAAGATAACCAGCTGGTTTGGCTCATTGACAAGAAGTTCTCTTCAAGTTCCTTTAGCCAGCTTGATAACGTTTCCTGTGGACTGTCTGTACCAATTAACTTCTGATAAACCATCTGTACTAGGTAATTTGTCGGTCCATATTTATCTAGTTGGTGGATGTGTTGCTTATGCAAGCGAATCAATGCCTGGCGTTCTAGCTTTTCAAGTTGAGCTAATAGATCTTGACTGTTCATTACAACCCCTAAATTTCGGATGCTTGGATGTCTAATGGCACAAATAATTGTGTGCCAAGTTGAGCGAGTCATATAGCGCTAAGAGTCTCACCAGTTATGGGGTTTGTCTATCAGAATAAGGAGGCGTTTGTTTTTTCACTAAATCAGAGTTTCGTGCTTGTAGTTTCCATTAGGTGACGTATACGCCTTACCCTTCGTCGAATCCCCCAACTTCAAGCTGGACTGCTTGCTGTAATTTTTTACACTCTGCTCCAATAGTGTGATCAACTATCGGTGAAGCCACGCTAATTAATCAACTTGTGCTGTCTCAGATGTAGAAAGCCAATCGTTAATGGCTAGAGCAGGAAGTCTGAATTGTCACAACCTGACTCAGGGCTAGTCCCACCTCTTGTCCTTATGCAAAATCAAAGGTTGTTTTGCTCGAGTTTTGCCTCGTTGTGCAGGAGAGTTAAGGTGACAAAACTTAGTCACGAAGTGAGCTCGGGAACATAGCTTTTGGTACTAATTGCATGGAAAGAACGAATGTCGGTATATCGATATTATTAATTAACAAGAGTGTATCGATTCAGTATTCGGTCAAGCTTTAGGCAGGTCGTTCGCCGGCTCAAGGCGATACGGTGTCTGCTGGATTGCATGCGCTTTACGGTGACTCCATTGACGACACCACAAAAGAAGAGTCTAGAAATATCGTGCTTGTGTTATGGTATTTGGGGTGAAGTCATCTTTACAGCGGTCGATTTAGTCCATTTTCAGTTCTGCTTTTACGTCCGGTGGCAAATGGCTTTCAATACCGGCTTGCTCAGCGGTAGCACTTTCATCAATAGCCGTAGTCATCGGTCTTTTTCACCTCAACCAGCTTACCCGTGGCATCACGTTTTTCGCTTTTAACCGGGCTAAGCGGTTTTACTTTGCCTTGATATTTGCCCTTGGCGTCATAGATGCGGCCGCGTTCGTCAGTCTTTTGCAGTAGCTTGCCTTTGGCGTCGTAGCTTTTGCTGCCGGTTGGGCTGGTGACTGTCTTGCCAGTGAATTTGCCTTTGGCGTCATAGTGTTTGCCGTCGGTGGTGGTTTTGCCCTGATACTGGCCTTTGGCGTTGTAATGCCGGCCTTTATCATCGGTCTTTTGTACCAGCTTGCCCTTGGCATCGTAGGTTTTACTGGCGCTGCTCACAGGCTTAGTGTTTGCTTTGTTGTCAGCCAAACCTGCAGTGGCCAATCCCGAAAAAGACATAAACGCACAGAGCAAGCAAAGCGGCAGATAGTTCATGGCAACTCCAGGTACGCAGGTAAGTCGATAGGGTATTAGCTGATTTTAGAACGCCACCGGGTGTGCACCAATACTGTGGTTTTTGTCATGTCTGCCAAGCAGACAGGTCCGGCTAAAAGGCGTGTTTTTTCACTTCTTCCAGGTTATCCACCACGATTTGCTGCGCTTCGGGTTTGATTTCCAGTTTGCTGAGGTCGAGGTTCAGTTGCTGGATCACATAAGGTACTAAAGCAGAACGGGTTTTAACGGTGTGCACGCCTTCGAGCATGCCGTAGTCGTGTTCGACGATGGCGCGTTGGTAGTCGGTCAGGCGTGGGTCTGGCCTTAGCACAATATTCACTTCGGTATTCCAGCGGCGATCCTGATCTTTCAGGTTGCTGCTTCGGCCCTCTGTGCCATTAATGGCACGAAAGCGGCTTAACACAAAATCGCGGTAGTCGCGGTTTTTCTCGCAGTAAGCGCGCACGTGCCAGCGCAGCGGGGTGCATACCAGCGTATGCGGCGTGATGATGCGGCTTTCTTCGTTGGGTGATGTCATCGACACATAACCCATATCGATTTTTTCGCCGTCCCGCGCCGCTTGTACTAAGGCCCGCAGGATCTGCGGGTCGACATGGCGCATTGGCGAATGCAGCATTTCAGTCTGATGAAAGCCTAAATCCAGCGTACTGAAGTTGTGGGAAATGTCGCGGTTACTGGCCAGCGCCAACAGGTATTCCTCGGCGATACCGCGGGTAAATACCGGTTTGAAGGTGTCAGAAGGGCGGTAGCCTTTGAGTTTAGCGTCATAGGCCAGATTGCCCGGGGCAATGTCCTGGTTGTATTTATTGATGTCTTTAGAGGCTTGCTGGCGCTGGATCTGAAAGCTCTGGCACAAGTGGTTGGTCGTTAAGCGGCCTTCCCACAGCGCGATGATTTCAATCAGGCGATAGCGCATCAGTACTTCGAAGCTATAGGGCAATGCGCTCGCAACCGGCTCAGACATCTCACAGTTCCTTCTGTTTTGCAGTAAAGGTCAGTTCGAATCTAAGCTGTTCCTGCTTTAAGGTCAACGCCTATCCAGCTGCTTTTGCTGCCATCAGCATGCTGGTGCGACATGTAGGTTTATCCAGTACTGGCAAGGATACGGGCATTTTGTAGGCTGTAGTTTTGTTACCTACCGGAGTGTTGTATGGGAAATTGCCCGTCGGTTTATCTGCACTGTGAGTTTTGCGATGTCAGCATGGCATTGCCGAATCGCCAGCCGCCAATGTTTTATTGGGATGAAACGAGTCAGCTTTGCGCACCAATTCCAAGCTGCCTTGGGTTTTGTGACGTCTGCCAGCGCTTAACTTCGGTTGAAGATTTCAGCACGCCGGTCGCTACGCTGCGTCAGCAGCTTTGGGCGTTAGAGCAGCAGCAAAACCATTTAACTCAGCAAGTCTGGTCACGTCTCAAATTACGTTTTTGGTCAGCGAGCCAGCGTCAATATGCTGAACTCAGTCAACAAATTGCCGCAACAGAATTGTTGTTGAGGGTCAGACAAATGCCAGAGCGGCAACCGCGTTGCCTCAGCTGTGGGAGCACCTCATTCATTGGCTATCCGGAATATCCATACCGGGATTTATGTTTTCTCGCAGCAATCCCTGAAACTTTGCGACATAGCTGTGGCGAATTATGGCAAGCCAGATATTCCGACTTCAGTTGTCATATCCGCACCACACCGTACTATTTCAGCCTGTCCGGCGATAAGCTGCTGTAGCCAAACCATACATGAGTAAAAACACAGCTCTGGCGGCGAATATTTCCGCTGTTAGCATGATGGTCGAGGGAAATGCTCTGAGGGAATGGGGCGACAACAAGCTGTGCAGGATGCATGGCCGGAACAGGGAAGCAGGATGTGCCAATGGGACCGGCAGCAGGATGGCTGTCACAGTTAGAGCAAAAGGATGTGACAGGACGAATACCGGGCAAGGATGCCCAACTTTTACCAAACATGACTTTCAACTTAATTTGCAGCCGGGGTGGTTTATGTCAGTACATAATTTCGAATTTGTTCGTTCACAACACCCTGCGCTGGCGCAGCTCTTGTTTGATGCTGAGCGCTTCCTGGGCGACGACAGTTGCTGTTTTTTGTTAAAGGTGCGCCTGGCGCTGGAGCTGTGGTGCCATGACTTTGCTGATTTACATGGCATCGCACTGCCGCTTGAAACCAAGCTGGTCGAAAAGCTGGAGCTGCTCAGCAGCCAAAAAGTGTTCCCGCAAGATTTACTGGAGCAGCTGATGCAGCTGCGCCAGCACGCCAATCAGGCGGTGCATATTCAGCAAGATATGCGTGGCCGCCATATCACGATGCAGCCGTTAGAGCGGGCGCAGCACATCTCGATTTTAAAATGCCTGTTTGAACTGGTGTGTTACACCAAACGCTATCAGCAGCCCGAATTTGAACTGCCGCTGTGGCAGGTCTACCCCAAGCAGAATCTGCGCTTGCTGCTGGAAACCGCAATGGGTGGTGCTGAAACACAAGGCGAAGCCAGTGTCGCGGCCTGTGTGCAGGTCTGCCGCACTTTATTGCAAAGTTTTGCTACAGCGAAGGCAGCCAAAGCACCTGTTGGTCAGCTGGCACTGCAAACGGACGATATCCATTACTGGTTACAGCGTGGTCTGCGACTGGGTCTACAGCATGCCAGTCTTGAAGCGCTGCACCTGTTAACAGAGCTGGCGTTTGCCAAAACTCACACCGATATCGACCTGAATGTGCTGGCGGACTGGCTGAAACAATACCAACGGGCGCAGCCTGCAGCGGCGCTTGATTATCTCGCTGGCCAGTTACTGGAGCGGCAAAATCAGTTAGAAAAAGCACTGCAAAGTTATGACAAAGCAGCCAAAGCAGGGCATTGCGGTGCTATCAAACGATTGTTGGAATATTGGGGCAGCCGCTGCCAACAACGCCTGCAGGAATACCTGCAACTTGGGCTGCAATACAACGAACCGAATGCACTGCTGCTGAGCATGGCCATGTTATTGGTGGATGCCAGCAAAGCCGATGTGGCCTTGCCTTCGGCTGCGCTGAAAACCTTAAAGGGCCAGCTGGTCAAAGCGCGCGGCATGAGCATCCCAGGCGTCGGCTATATCGAAGGCATGTGCCATCACTTAGGCATTCTGGGATATGACCAAAACGACGCGCTTGCCGGAAAACTGCTTCTGGAAAACTTCCCAAAAGTGCCTGCCTATTGCAAGTCCGCGCTGAATACCTTCTATGTGCTGTTTGGCGCTGAGCAGTTCCACAGTGCACTGAAAGTCGCGCCTAAAGCCCTGGCGCAACTGGATGAAACTGACCACCGGGCCACGTTGGCAGAGCTGGAATTTGATATCGCGCTGAGCTTACTCAAACTGCACGAACAAAAAACACCGGCAGAGTTTTTCCGCACCCCACGTGAGCTGCTGCAAAGCGCCGCTAAACGTGGCTACGCCAAAGCACATCTCTATATCAGTAGTAATGCGCAGCAGCTTTGCCGAAACAGCCAGCGTGCCGGTCGTCGCACTGTGAACATAGGCGTCCCAAGCTGGGCAACCAAACTGGCTTGCCGCGGAGCGCAAGTGAGTGCTGAAGCGGCAAGAAATTAAAGAAAATCATAAGGGTGCAGCTCAGCGAGTTCTGGCAGTACCGGGTAAAAACAAATTTAATCAGGTCAATTGATACAGGTGAACGGTATGGATATGTGGATGATCATTGCAGTGGTGGCGATTTGCTTAGTCCCCTTGGTATATCTGGTCAGTGGCAGACAAGCGGTGTTATTGCGCAGCGAACTCGGGCAACTGAAAGCTGAAACTGCAAACAAAGAACTTCAATTACAGCAACTGCGGGCTGACATGGCCGAAGAGACTGAGCAGTTGCAACAATTGCAGATAGTCCACAGCCGTATACAAGCAGAGCGCGAAGCTGTGCAGGCTCAGTATCAGGTTGTGCAACAGCAGCTGAGCCAGCTGAAAGTTCAGCAAGATCAAATGGCTGCGGAATATAACGCTCAGCGTGAACAATATGCAGCGACTGGCGCTGCTTTGGAAGCTTTAAAACCTCAGCTGGCAGCAACGCAATCAAAACTGCTGCAAACCGAAAAAACGCTGGTTGACGCTCAACAACAGTCTGGGTTGTTGCAGACTCAATATGCAGAAATTAAAACGCAGTGTGATGCCGTGTTGTCGGAACGTGCCGAGTTGCAGACTCTTCGACAGCAGCTGCAGGCTGAAACTGTTGTGTTAAGACAAAAGCTTGGTCAAAAAGAGCAGGAATACAGCCACGCGACCGCTTTACTGGAAGCCAAAGAACACAACCTGGCTGAGTTAACTCAGCGCCATCAGCTGACCGTTACGCAACTTGACAGTGCGAGCACAGAGCTGCACGCAGTGAAGCAGCAGTTCGGTGAGCTCAATACCCGCCTGGCAGAAAAAGAGCTGCATTTTGCCCAGCAGCTGCAATTGCTCGCTGACAGCAAAGCGGAACTAAAACGCGAATTTGAAACGCTGGCCAATGAAATTCTCGAGCGCAAAGGCGCGCAGTTTAAAGAGCTGAACCGTGAGAGTGTTGCCGGGCTGATCAATCCAATCCATGAAGAACTTAAAGGCTTCAAAAATAAGGTGGAGACTATTCACCAGCAGGAAACTGAGCAACGCGTGAAGCTGCGCACTGAGCTGGAGAACCTGCAAACGCTGAACAAGCAAATTACTGATCAGGCTGACAAGCTGACCAAGGCACTCAAAGGTGAGAAAAAAGTGCAGGGCAACTGGGGTGAGCTGATGCTGGAAAATGTGCTGGATAACTCTGGCCTGCGCCTTGGCGTTGATTACGAACGGGAAGTGCATCTGGCGGATGAAGAAGGGCGTTACCGGCCGGACGTGGTGGTCCATTTACCGCAGCAAAAACATCTGATTATTGATGCGAAAACTTCGCTAAATGCTTACACCCGCTTTGTGAACGCTGAAGATGAAATGGAGCGGCAGTTGGCACTGAAAGAGCACGCTGCGGCGGTCAAAGCACGCATTAACGAGCTGGCGCAAAAAGACTACGCGCGGTTGCCGGGCATTAATTCGCCGGAGGTGGTGGTGATGTTTATCCCGATTGAATCGGCTTATGTCGAAGCGCTGCGGGCGGACGAAACCATTTTTCAGCGGGCGATTGAGCAAAAAATCCTGGTCGCGACACCGACCACACTACTGACCAGTCTGAACATCGTGCGGCAACTGTGGCGCTTTGAAGAGCAAAACAAACACACGGCCGAACTGGCTAATCGGGCGGAGCGGTTTTACACCAAGCTTAATAGCTTCCTCGAAAGTATGCAGGGCGTTGGCAAACAGCTCGATAAGGCCCGCAGTACTTACGACGATGCCGTGAAGCTGCTCTGTACCGGCAAGGGCAATTTAATTGCACAGGCGTCGCAGTTCCGGGAGCTTGGGGTGGCAGTCAGCAAAGAGTTGCCAGCCGAGCTGGTAAAAGTTGCAAAACTGGAACTGGAGCATGGTACTGAGCTGTTAGAAATGGGGCAGGCTTAATTGCCAGCCCTTTCTGCTGGCGGCCTGCATGACAATGCGTCATTACTGGCGGCTCGCAACCGGCGGCGCGGGTTTTACCAAACTGAGCGTGGGGAGGTTGATTTGACTGCGTCACTCTTTCATTTTTGCTTTGAAAAATCGATGCGCCAATATTTTGGGTCTGGCATGTCCAGTTTTTGCCGCAGGCCAAAGCCTGAGTCACAGCCAGAGAATGTCGACAGTCAAAGCGACAGCACCAGGAGTTCCCCGCAAGGCAATCAGGTGCTTTGTCATTTTTTTGCGCCTGGCCGCGGCATTTGGGGCCCCAGTTTTATTATTTATCTGGATGTCCTAAGCCAGTACTGTCTGGTGGATTCTGTCCCTGATGGGCTAAAGCACACCGAGGTCACCAAGCGGTTTCTGCAGCTATACCAGCAGCATCTGGCGTTTCAGTTGTTTCAGGCCGGTTTTCGCGCAGAGCAAATTTATGTACGGACGCAGCAGCGGGTGAATGCCATGGCAGACAACGCCATCTGGTCCGCGTACCGGCACCCACCATTGCAGCAAAGGTTAACCCAGGTTGAAAATTGTCTGCTCGAGGCGTTAGAACACAATCAGGGCAAACGACTCAGCGATAAACAGCTGTTTGTCTTGTCGTTATTGCAAAATGACATGGCAGCAGGCGTCGTGCCTGCAGAGCAAGCCGCAGCGCCAACGCCGGCACAAAGGCTGCTCACTGCATTTATCAAAGATGCCGAGCAAGACGTGTTTGCGGCAGGGCCAGATAACGTGCTTAGCCTGCGCCGTGGATTAAATTAAATAGACTTTGCCTTCTTCCAGTGGACCAAAAAATGCTTTGTTTTGTGCGCGCAGGCGTTCAACCTCGGCGGTCTTATCAATCAGTATTTGTTTCACCAGCTTTCCATGTTGAAAACGCAATTCGAGCTCGGTGTAGTGATGCACCATTGCGTATAACCCGTCGATGTAATAGTTATCACCAGCACCGATGCGCAGGTTGCCGCAAAACCATAAGGCAGGCTGGGGCGGATTAAAGACGATGGTCTCTGCGGCAATAATGCCTCTGAGTACCAGAAAGTTATCGACGATATCCCATTCGCTGTTATACCCATCAGGATCACCTGTGCGAGAGCTGGCTCTGGGGGTGAATTCAAATCTTGGCTCCCTTTCTCTCCCTTTTTTCTTGTACAGGGATATTCTGGGGATATAGTGAATCACGTTATTAAACAATAGTTTGTCAGAAATTTCTCCACACATGGGTGCTACCTCGGTTAGTAGTTTGCAGGTTGATACAACTGTGTTGTTTGCTGCAACTTGTGATAAATCCGCTGTCGCAGTGTGGCAGGGGTCAGCACTTCGACTTCGGCACCAAAACTTAAAATCCACTCATCGAGCTTACGACTGTCGGGGACAGTTGCTGTGACTAACATTTCAAAATAATCCGGCTCTGCCGGACGGGGGAATTTCTGCTCAGAGGCCGGTAACCGGGTGAGTTGTTGGTCTGCAGCCAGTTTCATTTGTGCCAGATGACCGCCACTGTTGAAAAAGTGCAGGCTGATTTTTAGCATCTCCGGTTGGTCCTGCAAAAACCAGGCAATACCGCGGGTTTCACAGAATGCCCGAAACGAGGAGTTTGGCCCGTCTGTCAGCGTTTCCTGTCGCTCAAGCATCGTTGCCCGACTGATGCGGTACACCGCCAAAGTGACTGCGTGGGTCGTGCCAGCTTTGTTGCCAATCAGGTAGCTATTCTGCCCTTTAAACATCACACCCCAAGGGTAAAAGTCAAACTCGGTTTGCTGTAACCGGGCGTTCTGATAATGCAGCGCCAGATAGCGCTTTTGTTGAATAGCGGCATAAACGGTTTCTACAACTGCAGCATCCTCTAGTGCTGGCAACAAAACGGATTCTGGCGCGACATAAATGTGTTCTAAAAATTTGTCGATACCAGCAAATTGTTCATCCAATTCAAAGCGCTGACTAAGTGGTGTTCCATGACTCAGCAACCCCAACAACATCTTTAAAGAGGTCTGCGAGGACGCCTTCAGCAATGGGCTGTTGGAATCCAGGTAGTGCAGAAATTGATTCCCAGGCGAGCCTTTAAGTCGCGTTAACCCTATCGGATACCCAAGGTCTTGAAAGGCATAAAGTTCGTTCAGAGTCCGCTGCAGGAGCCGGTCACTCACTTCGAACGAAAGCTCGTACATCGCTTGTTTAAATTGCTGAATACTAAAAGTTTTACCAGGCTTTTTTAGCAAAATCTCAAGCAGGCACAGCACTGTATGTAAGGGTTTGGGCTTTTGCATGGTGTCTCACTTGTGTTTTTTTTACTATAGAAGTTTGATGCGTCAAAAAATGACGTTTCGAAGTTGTATTGTTAGTTCGAGTTCAACAGAGGAGTCAACACATGGCTTATAAACTTCAGCGAAAAGAGACACCAAGCTCAGCCTGGTCCACCATCGGTTCCGGCTATTCAGAATCCAACGCCTACATGATGTTAGCGCAGTACCAGGCAAAGTACCCCAAAAGCTATTTCCGCATTGTCGACCAAGCGAGCAATCGGATAGTGCATACCGGGTGATAAAAAGCGAACAGGCGACTTCCCGAATTTGGAGAAGTCGCCTATGTTATAAATACATGGGAATTAATGTGTTTTTCTCTAATATTGTAAGGGGCTTTATGTATTTTTATTGGGAAGGTAAAGAATATAAAATTGATTGCGATCAGCGTTATGAGGATGATGTAAACACGAAATTGAATGGGCATAACGAGTATTTAAAGAGGATTTCTTCAGCCATTTTAAATATTAATGGAAATTTTCAAATTAAATATGCAGGTATACATACACGTGCTGCTAATGAGCCTACAGCAATTCAGGGAGGCCCTGCAGGAGAGTGTTGTTCTTTTGTATTTAATTTGGGTGGGTATTTCTTTGTTCGATTGCGTGTTCAGAATAGTGTTGGCAACAATAATTCTTGGTGGTTTTTCGATAGAGATGAAAATGGAATATATGATGGGCAAAGAACGAAGGGGATGTTTTTCGGGCGATTGTTAGATAATGGAAATTTATGCGCGGCTGGCGAAAAAGAGTTGTTCAATAGATTAATAAAATTTTTTGGAGAGAGAAATCAAGAGGAAGTTTATTTGTGTGATAATATTAAAGGGGCAGATATGCATATTAACTTAATAAAGTATGGGCCTCCGGGCACTGGGAAGACTTACTCTCTAGTAAAAAGCATAAAAGATATTTTGTGTATTGATCGAGAAATAATTTTGAATAATGTTCACTCTATACTGAAAAGTGAGTTATACAGTGGTAGAGTGGAATTTGTAACTTTTCATCAATCTTTTAGTTATGAAGAATTTGTCGAGGGCATTAGAGCAGAAGTAAACGACAGTGGTCAGGTTGGTTATTTTGTACGAAATGGTATTTTTAAGAGAATATGTCGGCGGGCATATTTTTATAAAGTCAAGGAAATTATTGAAAATATCGATCAAGACAAAGCGTACAACAAAGATGATGGTTGTAAGCGAGGAGAATTATTTAGCCAGGATGCATTGCAGGCATACGAAAATATGTCAACTAAGCAGTTCGCTAGAAATTTTTCTGATCTATACCAATTGTTAGAGGATTATCAGATTGATGAACACAGTGAAACGGTAGAAATTCCAAAGTTTGTACTCTGTATTGATGAAATCAACAGAGCAAATATTTCGCGGGTGCTAGGTGAGTTAATTACTCTGATTGAAGATAATAAAAGGCAAGGTGCTAAGGATGCGATCTCACTGACATTGCCATATTCAGGTGAAGAGTTTTTTGTTCCAGATAATCTGTTTATTATAGGGACGATGAATACATCAGATCACTCATTGGCAAAGCTAGATGTTGCTTTACGTCGGCGATTTTATTTTGAAAAGTGTTATCCAGACCTTGAAAAACTAAATGGTTTAAGCGTTTCTAAGGGATTGCTTGAGGGATTAAATAATTTTTTACAGAGTGCATTAGATAAAGAACACACTATAGGCCATAGCTATTTAATGGATTCAGAGGATAACCTTGAGAAAATTTATGATGTATTCAGGATGAAAATTATACCGTTACTGGAGGAGTATTTTTTGAGTAATCCAGACAAAGTCAAAGAAGCTTTAAACAAAACGGGATTGTCAGATGACGTCATAGAGAAATTATTAAAATGACTCCAAAGAAAGTTGTACGTGAATATGGCCATTTGCACTGTGGTAACGATCAAATCGATTTAGCTGATGATGAATTACCAAGTTCAAGTTTTGAGCTGTTGCAGGAGCTTGCCATATCTGATGGTCTGTTGGCTAAAGCATTCACCGCCGGGCGAGTGAAAGGTCGGGGTTTTTCGATTAGAGCAACCAGCTACGTAGGGATCGTACAACTTCCAGATGGTTGGCAAATAGAAATACTACCAAAACTATCTCTCGGTGAAAGTGAAGAAGACGCACGTAAGATTTTAATAAAAATGTTGGCTGCGGTATATCAGCTCCCGATCAGTGCTGACCGGATTGCGAATGTAGCGCAGGAGCATGTAACTTTGTTGGAGTATTTTATACCGCCTTTTTTGGATGAAATAGAGAATTTAATCCGAAAAGGTTTACGAGCACAGTATGAACGTATTGAGGACAATGAACCATTCCTCCGCGGCAAATTGATGATTGTGCAAAATGCTCGCTTGAATATTATCAACCGCACTCGATTTTTCTGTGAGTATGATATTTTTAGTCATAACAGGCCTGAGAATAGACTTTTACACAGTTTACTGGAAATGCTCTATAGATTTAGTCGGTGGGAAGCAAATAAAAAACGTTGCTATCGAGCACTGCAGGAGTTTTTGCATATACCAAAATCTGAAAACCCAGCTATGGATTTACGTGCTTGGGATTTTAGTCATGAAAATAGACATTACCAATCATTGTTCAGTTGGTGTCGTATATTAATCGGACTAAATCCTACGTTAAAAACAGGTGGTCAAAAAAGTTATAGCTTATTATTTCCAATGGAGAATTTATTTGAAAGTTATGTTTCTTTAATTGTTCAAAGTAAGTGTCGTCCGAAAGATGATTTTTCTGTGTTGATGCAATCTAAACACAAATTTGGCAACTGGCTAAATAGCGAAAAAGTAGATGATGCTTTTGGCTTGAAGCCCGATCTGATAATACAATCAGGTGGGTTTAATCAATTAATACTTGATGCTAAATGGAAAAAAGCTGAGATGAAAGTTGATGGTTATAACATCAGTGAAGCCGATTTATATCAGATATTCATTTATGTTCAGTATTTTAAACCGAAAACAGGATTATCATTTTTGATCTATCCTAAGACTAGTCAATTTGATAAATGCGTTGGGATGAGTCTTAAAAATTCAGCTGACATGACTTTCATTGTGTACGCAATGCCTTTTGATCTCAGGGAAGATACCTTTTGCTTGGATGGCTTTTTAGATATATCCAACTTGGATGCAGATAAAAGGAGTAGTCTATTTTTCCTCTGCTGATTTTTTGACTGTTGTGGTGATCCGTTGATTTTCAATTTTTATTCTGTAGATTCAAAATTTGATCTTGAAAAATATTAATGCAAGCTAATGTATAGTTAGCGTGCATTATATTGTACTCAGTTGAATGGCCGTTTGCTCAAACTATCGTTTATTTCGTGTCCTGAATGCTTTAACTGATACTCCAACTTTCGAGTTGCTGCCCAATCTATATGATAAAGAGTACCGAAAGATTTTTGTCATAGAGGATGCTGAAGTGTGACTTCAATACAGAAAGAATTATTAAAACTGAGATAGATTTTAACTTTGGAAAAATCTACTAATGGCCTTGAGGCAACTTTTTTCTATAATATTCATGATTTCTTGGGAAAAATTATCATTATTAATTGTAACCTTAAACATGTCTTTGCTGGTTGCATGATTTACTGCATTGGCTCCGGGTAACTGATTAAATTTATCTATTAATAGAGTCGTTAACCCAACTCGAAACTCAAAAATTGTTGATGTATTGTTTTGTTCAAAAGACACAGCAACATACTTGTCTGGAATGCCAAATCGGTAGTCGGGTACGTCAGTCTCATATCGAAGTAAATTAGGCTGCATTTGTTCTTGGCATAATTTCTGAATTAGGGCTGTAAACTGTTGAATATCCATATATAAGCTCTTATTGAAAGTGTTAAATCTTTAATTTAAAAGGAAATTATTATCACGCAATAGTGTTGCTAACCTCCCAAACTTCGCGAAAATTTGGTAGTGATTGAGCGTTTAGCCGCGAATAAAAACATCGTTTAAGCTGGCTAATGTTATTTCAAAGTTGTAACTACACTCGTGCAAACATGCATACTCATATAGCCAAGCTGCACGTTCATTGTCACTAAGGCGATTATTTAGCTTGTTCCTACCATGATCAGTGTTTGCAATGCCGTTGGTAGCTATTTTATTTAAGTTTTTTTGATGCGCCCATATGAATGCATTTTTAAGTGCTTTTTCCAGTATTGATGTTTGCATTCCATGATTTTTTTCTTCTGGAATAAATACTATCCACCTTCCTTTTGACCATTCTATGTACTGGTTTTGGAAGTTCTCAAATGGATTATGGCACGAAAGTTTTGGATGTCTTTTACAAAATTCTTTCCATTTTAAGTTCATTTCATTGAATCCGATATGCCCAAATATAATGCAAAGATCACAACTTTCTGCAACTTTAAAAATGTCATCAGAAACTAATTTTGGCATGCTTAAACTCCATACTCGATGCCTATAAAAGATTCGAATTTATAGTTTTTCCCATTTTAGTTGAGCATATTCAAAAATATGTTTAGTTGTTGAACTTTGCATACATCATTAACAAATGAAATCAACTTGTTGGAGTGAACAACCAGGCACAAAGCTTTCGCACGGCTAATCGCCACATTCAGTCGCCGTGTGTCGAATAAGAATTCGATACCTCGTGGCGCTTCATCGACATCGCTACAGCACATACTAACTAATACCACAGGTGCTTCCTGGCCTTGAAACTTGTCTACAGTACCAACACGAACTCCTTCCGGGAGTTCCGACTGCAGCAGAAAAACCTGCCGGTTATAAGGCGTGATGACCATGATATCGGTAAAGGTAATTTCTGTGGTTTGTCCGTTTTTATCTACATACGCCTGGCCGGCCAGTCGAGCGCAAAGCTGTTTTATTTCGCTGACTTCTTCCAGGCTGCTGGTGGTATTACCGTCGTGCTCTATCGCGATAGGGAATATGCCAAAAGGTGTGTTCCTGCCATCAGTAAGTTGGAAGTTTGGTAAATGCTGATTGTCATTCTGTGGGTCAGATACGAGCTGCCCCTGATAAATGCATTGGCTGATCCGCTCCGTTATAGCTGAATGCATCCGATAGCTGCAGTTCAGCAAAATGCCACGGTCTTTGGGGACTACTGCGAAATCTTCCATCAGATAATCAAGCGCGGATTGACCAGATGCCCCCGGATGACAGGCTTGTATTGGTTGCCCCAGCTGCATCTGATCGCCTAACAGCACCAAATTACGTGCACAGCCTGACATTGCGATTAGGTTTGCCAATGAAACCTGTCCGGCCTCGTCAACAAACAGATAATCAAATTGCCCCACACATTCACTCTTCGCAAGAACAAAAGCAGTCGCTCCCACAATGTCAGCATGCAAATGACCAAGTAATTTGGCATTTGAGGTCAGCCCAGTGATGCCATGTTCTAATAAATCGTGATTACCGTTCAACACGCACGCCGCTTCTGCATTAATGTTTTCTGCGTTTAATACCTGTTTTGCTGCCAGCAACAGATGTTGCAGTGCTTTGTGGCTATTTGCGCTAATGGCGACGCGTTTGCCACTTTTTACTAAGTCGGCGATTATCCGCGCGCCTGTGTATGTCTTGCCGGTACCTGGTGGGCCTTGAATCGTTAAGAAGCTATTGTTAAGAGCAGACACACTTTTGATGATTTGTGGTAAGTGATGAGACCCGTTGCTCACCATCAGCTGTTCAAGAGTTTGTCCCTCAACAAGTTCAGGTTTAGCCCGCGTTAATAGTTTCCAACTAAGTGACGAACGATGGTTATCACTTACAAAGTTGTAGGCCTGCTGGGTGAGAGCATTTTCAAGTACGGTTGCATTAACATACTCGTATGGCAATAACTGAAACCTTGTGGGTAATGGTTTACCTGAGATTAAGGTAACTTGATTATTTCGCAGGTCTAAATTTTCCAGGGTAACTGTCAACAAACCAGTGACTTCAGGCGCTATCACTATAAATTTGTCGGCTTTGGGCCGCTGAATTTCCTGTTCGGCCTCAAACTGCACAAGAAACTTATTATCTTGTTGCCTGATTATCCGACAGCCGGCCATCACGTCAGCTTCGTCGAGCAATTCGCTTTCTGGTTTGGCAGCCAGATCAAAAAGCCGCCAAAATACTGGCTTCTTTTCTCGTTGATAGAATTCGACCAACCAAGCCATGGTCTCATATGCCAGTTTATCATTTCCATTTGCCTGCCCGGCTTTGGCAAGAAGACGTTGGCGGTAGTCAATTAAATTGCTCAGATCTTTTGATTTTTTTACCTCGCCATCAACAGGCGCTGTCGCCGGGTAAATCTGGTGTTGTTGTGCTTCTTTAGCGAGAAACTTTGCCAGTTGCCAGGTCGACTCGCAGTCATCCCGGTTGTACAACCAAATTTTTTGCAATATTGATGACTGTGTCGGGTCTTTGCTCTCTTCGCCGGCAGTATATAAATCCCGCCATTGTTGATACTCGACCAATGAGTCGCCACCACTTGCTACATCGGTATCGCGCTTTGGCCTGTAAAGGTGCTCGACGTTTTTTATCGAGTATTTAGGTTCACCAATTCTCAAGCTGTTTCGGGTGATCTGGTACAAATCGACAAAAACCTGATTTCGCAGCAGATTATCGACTTCAAGCTCACAAAGACCGTATCTTCCCATCAGGCGGCGCAGTGCGGTGATTTCATAGTGGCCATAGTGGTAGATATGCATGTCTGGGTTATCCAGCCAGCGTTGATAAGCCCATTCAACAAAACCTTGCATGGCTAGCTTTTCTTCAGTTTCGTCATGTGCCCACCAGCCTCTGAAGCTAAAGTTGTCATTTTCCAGATAGCCGACACCCCAAAGGTATTCAAGTCCACCAGCTAACAAGGGGAATCCCTCTAAATCAAAGTAGAGGTCTGCAGGGTGAGGGGCTGGCAGGGTTGATAACGGGTGAAAGCCTGATTCCGTCGGCGGTAATAATTCGTAACATGGGGTCGGCTGACCAATAGATTGCAACTGCAACCGTGCTTGCTGTTGCAGCCGTTCAAAAATTTCTGGATTAAGCCCTTTTGGTACAGCCTCTGTGTAATCGACCAGCTGTTTCCGGCTGTAGATGCCAGCTTGATTCAGCTTTTTAATTTGTCGTCTGGTTATGTTCGCTGTCAGGCTTAAATGGTCGTTGTCTTCAAGCCATTTTTCCGCGGTCTTGCTCCAGCGGCCATACTCTTTGGACTCAAAAGGATCAGGCCATGGAGCGTCGCAACTAAAGGCTGCCTGATACGCTAAAAATTCCGATTTTACGTGTTGGTAATATGCAAAATAATCGGCAAGCCGCAGACGCTGTAATGCTCCACGACTAGGAACTACGGCAATCTCTTCAGGCAGACGACCTTGTAACTGTTGCAACATCTCTGCATAGCAACACAACTGCAGAACAAATTTAACTTTCACTTCGGACGCGAGTTTAGTGTCCCAGACTTCGTAGTGATAATCCCCAAGCAGGCTTTTACCTGGTACTTTGATAAGAAAATCGGCAAATCCGGCGAAAGAACCAGACTGTAACGCTGCCTGAAATATGACGTCGACACCCAATCGCATTTGTTCCAAAGTGGTTTGATGTGCCAGAGCAAAATCAGTTTTGTCACATATAGACAGGATGTCCGACACTGTTAAACCATCGTCGATAAAACGACGAAGTTGTGCACGTTCGTGACGGTCGCCTAAAGTTTGCAGGAGTGAGTTAAAGCTATCGTCCGGATCCGGCTGTGGCGCCAGTTCTCGGTGACTGAAATATAAACGTTCCATCCAACTGGCGTATGGGCTTTCATGAAAACAGGTTAAATCGCTGGGAGAAAAGGTCAGTTTTGAATTAAGAACTCGCATGCACTTGGTTCCATTTTGTGGACGAGTTTTAGTTATAGCATATTTAAGCGTCAAAAAATGACGGAGGGGTTAGGTACCCTGAATTACCTCTGCAAGCAATCAGCTTGCTATGGAGCCAAATATAGAGTCATCTGACATTAGGCAGAGTTTTATTTTTAAATAAACGCATTCCGTTTTTATTTGTAAATTGATTATTGTGGTGAGGGTGTTTAATGTCTTATTAAAAATTTTCCCCTGCATAAACCAGTGTAATATTTTTTTATATTTTTTGTTTGTATTTTAAATTTGAAGGGACTGTGAATGAATAGGTATGAATATCTTGCGTTGCCAGATGTAAGTAATTTTGTTTCTTGGTTGATGGCGGTTATTTCAGGAAGTGATAAAAACTTATTTAATCATAGTTATCTGATGGAATCTCGAGGGAAACCTCAAACAAAAAAACACTGGAGCTGTAATAGCTTATATGATGCTTTTCTCAAATATGAGTGGAGTTTCTCTTACACTGATTTTTTATCTGGAGAGATAGTAAAAGGTAAAACTTTTATACAAAGCGAAATCACATTAGCGGGCTTACGTCAAAATTTGAGAGATGCGGTACAAGAGAATAATGACGATCTATGCTTTGAAGTATGCTGCATGATCCTTAAATGGGGCGGAGTTTTGGGGAGTGAGACTTATGGAAATAAAAAAAGTTTGCTTCAGCTAAAACCCCAGTTGGCTCAATACCTAACAACGGTCCGGACGTTTTTTGCAGGTGACGCCTTGTTGGCTAAAGACTATAAAGTTCTGGTCGGTGGTGTATCTGAACCTATTCGAATGAATGCGGGTTATACAAAAATTTACTCTCTGTTGTGCGACGATTTTGTTATTTACGATGGGCGGGTGGGGGCTGCTCTGTGTTTGCTAGTACGGCTCTACCTCGAATTTGCCGGGCAACACCATCGTCAGATCCCTGACGGACTTAACTTTAGCTTTGGTCATGCAAAAAACCCTAAGGTGAATCGAAATCCATCGACAACCAAATATCAATTCCATGCATTACGCAACCAGCCTGCTATTCACATTAGAAACAATCTGATGGCAAATTGGCTTATAGGTGATTTGTCGTTACAGGATAAAGGACCATTTTCTAAGCATTCTGACCCGTATAGGGCATTTGAAGCTGCACTTTTTATGATTGGTTACAAGATTTAGGACTGCAATCTGTTGAGTCAATTTTGTGTATAAACCAGATTGAAAATCTTCCCAATTGACAGTTCTGTGTAGTGTTATATACGATTTCGAAACTGATATCTAAAGAGTCAGTTTCGAAGCTCCGCCCATGAAAAATTCAAATTTTCTAAATCCTACCTTGACTGTCAAGCCTTGTTGGCAGTGTCAATATTTAGCTCTCTCATCTGTTAGCGTAGTTGCTAATAACGATTGCGGAGCTGATTATGCTAGATCAATTAATTTTGCGTTCAACGACTTCTACATGCGGGTATCAGCTCAATCCAGAAATTACAGATGAAGCCGTTACCAGTGCTTGCTGGATTTTCAAGTTATTCCTTCGCTTTCCCCGGATGCGCAACAGCAGGGCTCTCGAGTCTTATGGCTTTGATACTGATGCTGTCGACCGGCTTATCGCTGAGGATAAACCGCTTATCCTTTCTGAACTTCTACATGAAGCTGAGCAAAGAATGCGGCAGAGCATATCTGCGTCAGTATTTGAACGCAACTTTTCAGAGTTTTGTGCTCTGCTCTCTTTAAAGCCGATCGAGCAAAAAATGTTTAGATTTGCATTGGTTTCAAACTATTGCAGTTTTATGTTTGAACATGTCCATGCTCCTTTTTACCTGGGCCGCTCAGCAGAGATTTACACGCAAGTAGGGTGCTGCATTGATGTTCACCCAGATGCGCTCGAGAATTTATTTGCTGGGGACAGTTCATTAAAAAGCTGTAACTTGGTAAAAAAAGTTCGCGGCCCAAATTTAGCTGAACAATTTTCCCACCCCGGCATTTTCGATAACCTTTTCAGTGATCGCTGCGAAATGGCTTCTATGCTGGCGATATTCAGCCAGCCAGCTATGGCTTCGAATCTAACCCCCGTCGATTTTAAACACATAGACCCAGAGTTCAGGTTGGTTGACAACTTGCTCAAACGAGCAATTAAGAGCAGACAGGTTGGATGTAATTTTCTGATTTTTGGACCTCCGGGCACCGGCAAGACTGAGTTTGCTCGCTTAGTAAGCGCGATGAACGGAGCCAATGTGCAGGAAATCAGCGCAATCAGAAACGAGGAAAATCTGGGGTCAAAAGACCGATTACACTCGTATCAGATTTGCCAGCGAATTTATGCAAATAACCCAGAAACGGTGATCATCTTTGATGAAGCTGATGATGTGATCCCCAGTGCTCTTGGGGTTCAGCTGGGTAATGTAGATCAACAAAAACAGGCGCTTCATAAGATTTTAGAATCCAATAGCGTACCGTGTTTGTGGCTGTGTAACAGCGTGGCCAATATTGATCCGGCGATGTTACGTCGCTTTACTCAAATCTTGATGCTGGATGTACCGCCAACAAGCATGCGCCTGACTATGGCCAAACGGATTTTTAACGGGGTTCAGCTGGCGGAAGGATGGCTGGAAAGATTGTGTCTGGATCAGCGCGTGACACCCGCTATTCTCGAACGTCTGCGAAGCAATAGTTGTGGGCTCACCACTGATAATGCAGGTGAGAATACGCAACTATTTGAAATGATGTTAAATCCGTTGCTGATTGCTATGGATGGCAACGAATTGAGACCGTTGCCTTTGAAAACCGCAATTAGCATCGATAGTTATAACGCAGACCATCACTTGGATGAACTGCTAAAAGGGCTGCGTCAGACCACAGATGTGAAAATCTGTTTGTATGGGCCACCAGGCACAGGTAAGTCTAGTTTTGCGGCGTTAATTGCATCACTGCTAAACATGCCGTTATTGAAGATTCAGGCCAGTGATCTGCTGGGTTCTTATGTCGGAGAAACTGAAAAGGCAATTGCCAAATCGTTCAGGCAAGCTCGTCAGCAAAATGCTGTATTGCTGTTTGATGAGGTGGACACATTTCTGTTGTCCCGTGATGGTGCAGAGAAGCATTGGCACAAGACAATGGTGAACGAATTTTTGTCACAGTTGGACGAGTTTTCCGGTTTGTTCGTCTGCACGACCAACTTTATCGAACTTTTAGACAAGGCAGCTCTGCGGCGGTTTGACTTCAAAATTAAGCTGAACTATCTCTCGGAAGAGCAATGTGCAGCACAATTATCAGCACTTATTTCTGAGTTCGGAATAGAGCATGCTCAGTCAGATTTTGCTTTAGATCTGCAGCGTCTGACACCGGCAGATTTTGTCTTAGCAAGACGGAAATTGAAGTTGTTAACCAGCGCAGCAATTGATATGGATACAGTCATTCAATATTTGTTAGATGAACAAGCTCACAAAACCGGCGACTCCCTCGAGCTTGTGTTGCATTAATAGAGCTTAAGATTTTTTAGCGCGCAAAAGCTAACGGTGGAGATAATGTCGATGGAATTAAACAAAAGAAAACTTGAGCAGTTATTGCTGCAGTTATTAAAAACCAATAAAGAAGCGGCTAAAAGCGCAGGCCAATTAGCAGATGAAATTGGTATCGAGCAGCTTAAGCGATATACAAAGAACGAAAATGTCTCTGACCAGCAGGTGAAAAAACAGGCACAACGGCGTATCCAACGCGTGTTGGATGAGTTAGCTGAATTACAACCCGCACAAGTACTTGTCAGGTATGAGCAGTTGCCGAGGACCTATTACCGTCAGCCAGCCAACGATTACGGTTCGCTTTTACAAGCATTATTTGGTGTGAACCCGTCACTCAAAATGCATTTGTCGCCTGAAGCGCAAGAAAGTGCATCTCGGCTTCAGAATAAAACCTCACGCCAGCAGGGGCTCATTTCTAACCAATGGCAAAGAAAGATTTATGTTGGCAGAAGCGGAGTTTGTTACCGGGCCCAAATCGATAACGACGTGATCGCCGAGGTTTATCACGCTGTCGATGCAGAAAAATTTATCGAATTTGACTATCTGACAAGCACAGGCAAGGCAAAGCATATTGAGGTGTTCCCTTGGGGGATTTTACTGAAAGGCGAAAACTGTTACCTGGTCGCCAATGCTTATAATAGCCAAAGAGAGTTGCCTATCACCTACGCGATGCACCGCATCAAGAACCCCAGAATTACCACTCGGAGTACGTTTGCAGCCGAGGGTATGCCAAAAGATGAAAACCACTTCCAGCGTTTTTGCCAGGAGCGTCAGTTAGATTTGTTTGCTAACGAGGATTCCGCAGAAATAGTTCTGCAGCTTCGTTTTTATAACGGTAAAGGACGAACCTTGCAGGATACAAAACTATCCACTGACCAGAAAATTGAGGTGTTGTCAGACAGTGAATGCAGACTAACTGCAACAGTAAAAGATTGTTTTGAATTACACCGCTTTATTCTTGGTAATGGTGATGATGTCGAAGTTGAGGCACCAACCGAACTTAGAATGTTGATTGCTGATAAGTTAAAAAATGCACAAAACCGGTATTCATAAAGAGTAAATTCATGTGCCAAATATTGGCTCCATCACCAGGTATGCTTTAAATATCAAGCCAACAGTGTGGAGCTCGTATGAACACCGAATATCTGTATGATTCAAATTGGACCCTCTATGCGGCGATCGACAAAATGCCTAATGGCGACCAGATCATCCGTAGCATGTCAGGCGGTATTATAGGCCGTTATTATGCCAGTTCGAATGTCACGATTGAAATACAAACAGGGCGAGTTGTAGCTCGTGGAAATGCGTTGACAATGTTATTAACTCCAAATGATTTTCGGCGTTGATATTCATTGGATAAATTAATTTCTGAGTTATCTGTTTTTAATCAATATTCGTTAATCAGCATTTTAGGGGCTGCAATGAAACACTCACAGAGTCAATATAAGAACATTACTAAACTTGATGTATATTTAGCCAAAATATATGCAGACGTTTTATTAGGCTGTGGCGTGGCTAAAAAAACGACTACTTATGCGGATTTGATTCATTCAGCAAGGCAAATTTATGAGCAAGACAAGTACTTAGCTAATGCAATTCCGGTATCTACCGGACGCAGATTAGATGTGATCCGTGTCTATACCCTTGAAAATGGTCTACCGGATATAACCGCTCTGGTTGTGTCATCGCTGACGGATAAGCCAGGTTCTTTAGGCCCCCAAGACCCCCAAATTCTGCAGGATGTTCTCTCTTTTGATTGGAGTGACATCATATTCGATTTTGATTCTTTACAGCTTTGTGTGGATGTTTCAATGACGCAAAAGAAATTGAGCGTAAAACGACCAGCTGCATTACAGCAGATGAGCGCATACTACAAACTTAACAAAGAAAAATTACCTACAAACATCTCGAAGCATCGCGATGAGATTATTGGGTTGATCACGGCTGGATTTCCACCTGAACAGGCATTTTATTCATTTTACTAATTTAGTGTATTTCTGTTGATTCTTTGTCGCATTATTTTTTGCTATGGATGTAGAGATGAAATTATTGCCTGTATTTTACGATCAACAAATGATTTGTGATGTCAAAAGTTTCTCGCCAAGTGCAGCTAAACCAAAGGCTGTGATTGATTCTTGGTTTAAAGATCGTATGCCGATAGCATTATGCGCTGTGTCGCCAGCTTCGAATGAAATTCTTAAGCTTGCACATGCTGAATCTTACGTGGATGGCGTTTTTGCGGGTAGAGAGCTGAATGGATTTGGTACCAGGGAGCCGATCGTTGCAGAAACATGCCGTTATACGGTCGGGGCAATGATTGACGCGACGAGAGAAGCTATTAGTAACGGTAAGGTTGCGATTGCGCCGGTTGCAGGATTTCATCATGCGGGTTATGCCGACGCTTTTGGCTATTGTACATTCAACGGCCTTGTCATCGCCGCTTTAGTAATGAAACGAGAGGGGCTTGCGAATCGTGTCGCAATTCTTGATTTAGATGTACATGAAGGCGATGGCACTAAGGAAATTATTGAAAAACTGGGACTGGATAACTTCATTGTGCATCATAGCCTTGGATATGCTGTAAATCCGGTTCCGGAAAACGCTGATATTTATCTTTCACTATTACCTTCGGTGATTGACTCAATGAAGCAATGCGACGTTGTCTTATATCAAGCCAGTGCAGACCCTCATGTAGATGACCCTCTGGGTGGTTTTCTAACCACTGAACAACTTAGGGAAAGAGACCGGATAGTATTCGAATCATGCAGTAGGATGGGATTACCTGTAGCATGGAATATTGCTGGTGGTTATCAGAAAGACGATGATGGTGGCATTAGTAAGATTTTGCAGCTACACCATGCTACCTTGGAAGAATGTATAGCAAATTTTGTTGACTGACTTTTAGTGTTGAGATAATTGGGGTACAAATTTTTCTAAGAATTAAATGTACCCCAAATAAATCATTTAGTTTGAGGAAATTGCTTTTTGAATATAATCCGCCAGCTTGCTTAAAGCCTCCTTTCGCTCCTCAAAGTAATCATGCTTGTTATAAATCCCTTCAACGCCCTTAAGTTTGTGATTGAGGCAGCGCTCGGCGACATGGCCGGGGATACCGATCTCGGCCAGTAGAGTACGGCAGGTGCGGCGTAGGTCGTGCACGGTGAAGTGGGGCATGTCGCCCATTTTGTTGGGCGGTTGTATTTTTTTACCTGGTTCTTGGCCGAACAATTTGGAGATGGCGCGGTTGAGCGTATCGGCGCCCATGTGGCCGTTTTTGCTGCTGCGCCGGTTTGGGAATACATACTCTGAATCGAATGCCCGCACTTTCAGCTCGTTTAGCCATTCAATGACTAACGGCGGGAGTGGGATCTCCATACCAACCCCGGTTTTGCTGCGCTCTTTTGGTAGTGACCAAACAGCTTTGTCTAAATTGAATTCTGCCCATTTAGCTTCTGTCAGTTCTGATTTGCGCACGCCCAGGCAGACCAGTAAAGCACAGGCTAAGTAGTTACTTCTGGTAAAACTGTCCAAGTTTTCCCGGAACACTTTAAATGCGTGTTTGACTTCGTCCAGGCTCAACGCTCGGTCTTTACTTGCCTCCACTCCGCCAGCATCGTTCACAGAGAACGGTGCTGCGGGGTTGTTGCGGGTGTAATCCAACTTGATGGCGTGGTTAAACATTTGCTTTAAGTACAGCAGCGCATCGTTCGCAATTGTGGGGCGGCCGGAATCGGTGATCTTGCGGATCACTTGTTGAATGTGGCGGGGACTTACATCTGTAATTTTGAACTTGCCAATCAGTGGTGCGATATCTTTGCTGTAAACTCTGGCCGGGATCTCTGGATGTTTTAAACGCTTCTCATTTCCAATTTGCCAATCGGCAAATAGCTCATTAACTAATACGACCGGTGCTTGTTTTGCTTGTTGCTTAACCTGTAACGGATCGACCCCATCACGATGCAATTTCGCATTTGTGGCGGCTGCAAGTCGCGCGTCTTTAAGAGAAAGGTCAGGGTAACGCCCTAATGTCAGCTCACGGCGTTTACCGGCAGTGGTGTAGCGCAGCATCCAGTAGGGATGGCCTTTTGCTGGTACCAGAAAATATAAGCCGTCACCGTCAGCGTATTTGCCAGGGCCTTTGGTGATCAGGCTTTGCAGCTCTTTATTAGTGAAATTGCCCATAAACTACCGTCCTTTTTTAATGCGAATGCAGTCGATTCAAAAAGTACCCCCCAATTGCTTGGGGGTGTTGGTAGCATACCCCCCAAAGTACCCCCCGTAAAGTGGTGGGTACTGGTGGGTATTTATGGACGTCGATAGACAATGATTAAGTTAAAAAATGATTTAAATCAGTGGTTTGTAGATTGTTTTGAACGTCAATAGATGCTATTCCACGTTCTGGATCTGCTCCCGCATCTGCTCAATCAACACCTTCAACTCCACCGCCGTATTGGTGATCTCCGTCGAAATCGCCTTTGACGACAACGTATTCGATTCGCGGTTAAATTCCTGCATCATAAAGTCGAGGCGACGGCCGATGGCGCCGCCTTGTTTTAAGTGATGGCGGGTTTCTTTGATGTGGGCATCGAGGCGGTCGAGCTCTTCGGCGACGTCGGATTTTTGTGCCAGGAAGGCCATTTCCTGCTCGAGGCGGTTTTGGTCCAGCTCGGCTTTGATTTCCTGCAGGCGGGTCAGCATTTTGTCGCGTTGCCATTGCAGCGCTTGTGGCAGGTGCACGCGTAAGTTGGCAACGTGTGTGGAGATTTGATCCAAGCGGTCACGGATCAGTTGTTCAATCGCTACACCTTCACGGCCACGGCCGGCGAGGAAGTCTTTCATCGCGATGTCAAAACCGGCCAGTAATTCGGCCTGCACGGAGTCCATGTCTTCTTCCTGGGTTTCCATTACGCCGGGCCAGCGCAGGATGTCGGCGATATTCAGCTGGGCTTGCGGGCTTTGAGCTGCCAAAGCGCTGGCGGCTTTCATCAGCTGGCCGGCAAATGCTTCGTTGATTTTTAAATCGCCGCTTTGCTGCGCCGCGTTATAGCGCAGGTTCACTTCCACTTTGCCGCGTTGCAGGCTCTGGCGCAGTTTGTCGCGCAGCAGGCTTTCCAAACCCCGGAATTGCTCGGGTAACCGAAAATAACTCTCGAGATATCTTTGGTTAACGGAGCGGATCTCCCAAACGGCGTTGCCCCAGGTCGCTTTAATTTCGTGACGGGCAAAAGCGGTCATGCTGTGGATCATGCGATTATCCTTGTGTACATCAAAAAACATGGAAAAACCGAGTATACCCACAAAGCCGCGCAGAAGGCCAATCCGCTGACTGCGCGAAAAACGCCGGCTGTGGCAGAGATGGCGGTATGGCGGTGAAAGCCCTATAATGCCGGCATCATTTTTCGCCAAATCAATGGCCATCGAGGTTTCCCATGCGTCCAAGCGGCAGAACAGCCAGTCAGATCCGTCCTATCAGTTTCACCCGTCAATTTACTGCTCACGCCGAAGGTTCGGTGCTGGTGGAGTTTGGCAACACTAAAGTGCTGTGCACTGCGTCTGTGGAAGAAGGCGTGCCGCGTTTTATGAAAGGGCAGGGCAAGGGCTGGATCACCGCTGAATACGGCATGCTGCCGCGCGCTACTCACACCCGCAACGACCGCGAAGCCGCCAAAGGCAAACAAGCCGGTCGCACCATGGAAATCCAACGTTTAATCGGTCGCGCGCTGCGCGCCGCGGTTGATTTAAAACTGCTGGGTGAAAATACCATTACTTTTGACTGCGACGTAATTCAGGCCGACGGCGGCACCCGCACTGCAGCCATCACCGGCGCTTGCGTGGCTTTATGCGACGCGCTGAACTTCATGCGTGCCAAAGGTCTGATCAAAACCAACCCACTGAAATATATGGTCGCTGCCGTGTCTGTTGGTGTGTATAAAGGCGAACCTATCGCTGATTTGGAATATGTCGAAGATTCCGCTGCTGAAACCGACATGAACGTGGTGATGACCGAAACCGGCAAACTGATTGAAATTCAGGGCACTGCTGAAGCTGAGCCATTCAGCTTTGAAGAAATGCAGGCGATGCTGGCGCTGGCGAAAGACGCAATTCGCGAAATCGTCGACGAACAAAAACGTGTATTGGCATAACAAATCTGTCTTTAAGGTCTTCCGATGAAAGCTTTTCAACAAGAATTTATTGAATTTGCCCTGTCGCGTCAGGTGCTGAAATTTGGTTCATTTACGCTGAAATCCGGCCGTACCAGCCCGTATTTCTTTAACGCCGGTTT
>Ga0247724_1000076_pt1 | contig 28539 bp, 45 predicted proteins | sample OKSTACKMC2E_FD_182776 | JGI IMG/M metagenome (GOLD analysis project Ga0247724, IMG submission 182776) | Subsurface sediment microbial communities from gas well in Oklahoma, United States - OK STACK MC-2-E | ecosystem: Environmental > Terrestrial > Deep subsurface > Rock core/Sediment | place... | reverse complement strand
AAACCTCCCAGGCCTGCTTCTCAGTCGTCGCGCCGCTGTACACCTCGGCGCCAAACTCGGCATCAGCGCAGAACCCATAGAGCCCCACGCCGGCCAGCTTTGCTGACTTGCCGTTCTTGCGCGGCACTTCCCAGTAAACAATCCTGAACCGGCGGGCGCCGGTGGTCTTTTTCACCCACCCGAACGCGGCGCAGATGTTGAACAACTGCCACGGCTCAAGCGTCAATAGCTGGCGGCGCATCGCCCAGGCGCCCTTGGTGTGGGGCAGCAGCTGGATGAACTTGGCGACCCGCTCAGCCTTGGCCGCATCGAATCGGTACGCGAAGTCCGGATCGGACTGCCGCACCAGATCATCAAGGTGCCGCTGGCAGGCCTGGCGCACATACCGGCAGACCACAATCTTGCCGGCGACAACGTCCCGGGCGTACTGGTTGGCCCGGTTGACGTTGGCGTTGGTGGTCTTCACAGGTTGGTAAACGGGTTGTCCGGTTTTTTCTTGTTGCCGCCGCCGATCAGCCGGGTGCGGCTTGATGGGTCGAGCCCCAGCAGCGCACCAAAAGTGGCCATCTGCCGTAGCGATTCCGCCGCCGCAGTGAAGGCCGGGTTCTTGGTGTAGCCAGACTCAGTGGCGATCAATACGCCGTGCTTGGCACATGCTGCCTCAGCCTGCCGCCAGCGGCTGTAGGCCGCGCAGAACGCCTCAACGTTGTGCAGATCCGTTACCTGCAGAACGCCGGCACCGCACAGCTGCTTGGTGATCATCACCCACATGGTGGCCGCTATTTCGTCCAGCCACTCGGGCGGCTTGACCGACCGGATCGCCTTGAATTCAGGCTCGTCTTTGTTGAGCTTCCGCTTTCCGGGGTTGCCCGCCAGCGCCTTTAATGCCGTTGGCTTTGGCTTCCGCCCTTGGCGGCCTGGATAGCCGGCCATAGGGCCTCCTCAAACTTCTCATTTCGCGGGTGTAAAAATACGACCTGGAGTGCGGTGTTGTCGGAAAAGGCTGTAGAGATTCGATCCCCCCTCCCCCTCACCGCTTAGCCGCCGTTTTGGCTCGGTGGCACGGGGCGCACAGAGACTGCAGATTGGCCAGGTCGTCCGTGCCGCCGGCTGACCGCTCAATGATGTGGTCAACCTCAGTGGCGTGCGTCACAATCCCGCGCCTCCCGCAGGCTTGGCACAGGTGATGATCTCGCTCTAGCACCTGCTTCCGGAGTTGCTTCCATCGCCAGCCATAGCCGCGCTGCTCGGCCGTCCCTTTTGCGGCCTGCCACTTACCCCAGTTGGTCTTTTCCTGCGGCTCACACACTGGGCACAAGCCAGACCGATTGTTGACAAGGGCTTTACGGCAGGCTCGGCAAGGCCTGGATGCCACTAAGCGGCACGCCCAGCAACCTCGACCCCACTGATGCAGCTATATGCTGCGGTTGCTTCTTTCGTTGACACGATGTGGATCGAGCCAAAGCTGTCCGTGCGCGTCTGGAATGCCAAGAATCCTGACGGTAGCGCCTCGTCGTTGACGTGCTGTTGGCTTGTCGGGCTGTTTGCAGAAACGTTGCCGACCCAATCACCAACGGTTGCTGTCGCCTTGTAGCTGGCATTAACCCTGACAGTAACGAGCGAGTCAGGAGCGAGCCCGCCAATCTCAACCCACACAGTCGAGTTGTTGTAACAATTGCCTTTCAACAACTTGTCGTTAGTGATCGTCAGTGATGCGTCGCCAGTATTCCCGCGACCCTCTGCATTCCCGTTCTGCTGGCCGTACAGCCGCACGAACGCGCCGGCGATGACATTTCCCGACAGGTCTTTTACTACTGCCGGAGGAACAACGTTTGCGGCGCTGCCCGTGGCCACAAAGCTGTTAAATGCCGACGGCAATGCGGCTGCGCTGGTGGCATTGCCGAAGGCGGTAATGAACGGATCTTGATTGTATGGCGCAGCAACTATTGGCCATGCCAGCTTTTGCAATGGAGTCGGGACGATACCCTGTGCCATTTTGCTGATTCTGTCGATGTTGACGCGGCGCCAGTATTGACGACCAATCGTATTCGGGTGGATGTAATCCACGAATGCCCAATCAGCAGCATTCCATGTTGCAGTATAAAAATCGAGCATCGGACGGTCGCTTGCAGCGTCCCACTGATCCGGCTTGTTAGTCTTGATCCACGGTTCCAGCCACACACGGTTGACGTAGGCGCTGCCTTTATCCTCATCCGCGCGGCATGAGTTGTCGAGATCGTAGTTGATCCAGCTGACATTTCCCCACAGCGTCCTGATGCCTGCCGCCTCACATTGATCGTGGATCCATTGCAGATCTGCCATTCGCGTTTCCCAGAACGCAGCAGGGGCGGCATCAACCCTGCCGTAACTTGATTTTGCGGTGTTGCAGTCGTTTGCGAAAATCCCGTTGAACACAACAACGGGGTTTGTCAGCGCCGACATCGCAGGGATAAGCGTTGCCATTGACGACCTGATCTGAGCAACCGTGTAGCCCTCTGTGGCATCCTCACGCACAGTCACCCCTGTCAGCCCGGCATCGGCCAGTGCTCGCGCCATGTACGTTGTGCCGCCCGTGGCAAGCATGTAGACATCGAGCGACGTAGTAGCAAAAGACAGCGTGCCAACCGCAAAAGGCTCGATCACCTGCTCAGGCTCAACCGGCGCCTCACCACGCCGACGCGCGACCACCATCCGGCCAGCGCCGATAATACTGGTGCGCTTCGAGCTTCTGAGCTTCATGGCTTCTCCACCTGTCGGTTCACGTCTGCCCGCACGCTTTCCAGCTTCGTGGCACAGGCCTTGAGCTCGGCGCGCAGGTCGTTGATGGTTTCGCCCGTGTCAGCCCAGGTCGGGTTACTGGCCGCTGGCATCGGGCATGGCGCTGGCAGTTGGGGGGCAATCCGGATCAGCCGCGTTTGCACAACCGGGGTGGTCGAGCATCCGGCGCAGATCAGCACCAGGAGCAGCAAAAGCGCAGCTCTCATCGGGTTCACGCTCCAGCAGTTCGCGGTACCGGCGCCGCCAGTCGGCAGCGGCGGTGGTGTTTGCGGCAAGCTTTGCAGCCAGTTCGTCAGCAGCGCGTTGCCGCTGGGCCAGCTCAGTGGTCAGGGTGGCGATGTCGCCGGCCAGCTGCTCGTTGGCTGCCATGGCAACATCGCGATCGCTCTCTGCCCGTTGCTGCTGCAGCTCGGCAAAATCAACGCGGGCCGACATTGCCCACACCGCAAGGCCAAGGCCGGCCACTGACAGCAGCAGCACGCCGATAATTTGCGGGGCAAGGCGGCTAAACATCGCCCCACCGAACGGCGGGGCCTGACCGCACATCAACATGCACCCATGACGGATAGCGCCCGAGGCCGAGCTCGCCGGGGTGGCGATGGATCAGGAAGTCGTAAACGGTGGCGGGTGAAACGCCTGAAACTTTAATATCAGCGGCCATCCCATACAGGTGCTGGCTGCGCGGTGATCCGCCAACCTTGGCGTTGTGCGCCTTGCACCGGCAGCCACTGGTGACGGTAACCGGCTGGCCGAAATGGTCGCGAACCTCTTGCAGCACCTCGACCAGCATGGCCGACACGGCATCAAAGCCGCAGCCGCAGCGGCAGGCAAACTCAGCCCGGCTGAATGACCGCGACAGATCGCCCATGATCAGCCCCTATCCGCCCGGTTGCCGAGCCAGCGCATGGCCAGCTCGCGCATCTGCTCAACGCCAATAAAGCCGATGGTGCCGCCGATCATCACTGACACGGTGGGCGGCCATCCGAACACATCGATCATGCTTGTAGCGCTCAGCGACAGTGCGCCACAGATCAGCGCCTCCAGCAGTATGCGGATCGGCTTGCGCTCTTTGCGGTCGTAGACGATCCGCAGCAGGGCAATTACAGCGGCCATGACAGCCCCTTGGATAGCGGGCGGAACGCTGAAGATCAGCGACCACAGTCCGGGATCTTTCTCGGGCATCTTCATGGCTTCCGGGTATAAAAAAGCCCGCTGGCAGCGGGCAATGGTTGACGACGTCCGGGGAAACGAAAAAGCCCAGCGCGGGGCTGGGCTTTGATTGGCGACACTTTGGCCACCATACGGGATTTAGGCTAGTTCTTTGCGCACAAAGAGTCAACATGTAGTGGTTAGGCCGCTCGCGACCCACAAAATAGGACGTGCGCGACCACCGCAACGGCGTGCCGATGCTCCAGCTCAATCACCCGGCGATCGATCTTGTTCTCTCGCGCAAACCGGTACAGAGGCACCTGGAACACATAGCGGGCGATGGCAACCGACCGGGCTACCGGGAACGGCTCAGCCAGCAGCCGCAGGGCATCATCAACGCGCTGGGCTGCATCAGGGTCAATACTGGCCACCCGGCGATGCTCGGGGATGGAGTCGCCGCTGTTAACGAGGAACCGCGCAAAAGCGGCTTGGCGTGGCCAATCCATAGCCAGCCGCTCAGTGCTTACCCACGCACCCCAGTTATGGAGCTGATCGATAGCCGCGGAGATAACATCTGACTGCATTGCTGGCCTCCGTTGATCTTGTTTTATCGGGTCATCGTCGCGTGGGCAGCCTCAGCCGCGAGGGCTGAATAGGCCGCCTTGTCGTCGTAGTCGTCTTGCCGGTAGCTGCCGCCGTAGGCCCTGGCCATTTTCAGCAGCTCCATGAAATGCCAGCCGTCGACCTCGGTCAGCTGGTGGCCGGTGATCGCGTTGAATGCCTGAACCGTGGCCAGCATCGACCGCTCACCGCCAGCCTTGTCCCGTTCCTCGCCGCGCTGATCAATCAGTGCCGCTGCCTCTCTCAATACCTGCCCAGCGCTACGCATTGCACATCACCCGCAAGATCGCCTGAATGTCATCGATGCGGCGCGAAGTCAGCACCAGCTCGCCAGGCTCCATCACGTAGGTTGGGATCTCCTTGGCGGAGATCACCGGCGCCACGTTCACAAACACCCCGGCCCTCGCCAGCGGCGCCCAACAGATGGCCAGATGCTCGATCTGGCTGTCATCACCCCACAGCCCGGCATGCGTCAGCGCATCGAGGATCGCCTTGGGCAAGTTATCCAGATCGCGGCGGCGGGCATCCGGCCGGCGGGCGCGAATGGTCACCGCCAGCGGGCCATTGCCAACCCTTGGCAACTTGCCGAACTGCTGCAGCAAGCGCTGAACCACTTGGCCTCGGTACCGGCGAGCGGCCGCGCTCAGCAGGGTCTTGCGGCCAACCCGGCGCCAGATGGCATTCACCGATGGCGGGAACGGGAGCTCAAAACCGTACCCGATCGGTGGCTGTGGACACTCCTCAGCAATAAATGGGGCAACGCCGGTTAACGCTTTGGTTTTGCTTCGCTTTATCGTCATGCTGCGCGCTCTCCGTCTAATGCCTGTCTAATGGCCAGCGAAGCCGGTAAGCGATAGCCGATGCGCTCCAGCTCCTGGTGCCACAGCTCCAGCGCGGCCCGCTGCTGGGCGTCGGCGTGGGTTTGGATGTAAACCTTGTCCAGCCCGCGCAGGGCGTGATTGATCAGCATCTCGCCCACCATGTAATCGATGCCCAGTTCCATCCAGCTGGTGCGGGCAAGCTTGCGCAGGTCGTGGGCTGACCACAGGCCGCCGCTCAGGCCGCGCATCATCTCGCTGGCCTTGCTGTCAGACAGCGGCAGCACCTCGCGCCCTACTCGGCCACCAGGGAACAGGCGGTTACCAGTGGCAGCCCACTGGCTGCACTGCCACCGCTGCCACGCCTTCAGCAGGGCAATGGCCGTATCGGTCAGCGGCAGCACATGCTCGCGGCGGGTTTTGGTGTTGCCAGCGGGCAGGTGCCAGCGGCGGCCCGCAAAGTCGATATCGCTCCAGGTGGCGCGGATCGTTTCGCCGATACGGGTGCCGTGCATCAGCATCAGCAGCGCCAGCACCACCGGCATGGGCTGCGAATGCTCAGCCAGCGTCACCAGCAGCGACGGGCAGGCGTGGCGCGGCAACCGGCCCGACTTGGCGGTGATCGGGCGGGTGATCAGGTCGGTGAACTTGATCCCAGCCATCGGATCGGCGGCCAGCATATCCAGCCGACTGGCGAGGCGGCAGGCCGCCTTCAGGCCCGCAAAGATCTGGCGCACCGTCGACAGTGCATAGCGCTGCTGCAGTGGCCACAACAGCAGGCGATTCAGGGTGGCGCGGTCCAGCTGCTCCAGCAGCACTTCGCCCAGGGCTGGCCCAAGGTGCTTGGTCACCGCCACCAACAGACCGCCGCGGCGGCTTTCGCTCAACGCCCGATCGGTGCGGGTGCGCTCGGCGAACCAGGTCAGCAGATCACCCACGGTCACGAACGCCGCAGGTGCGGCCACCGCCCGGCTGTCGCCCGCCGCCTTGGCCAGCAGCACCGGCAACTGGCGGCGCAGCTCGGCCGCATCCAGCTGGGGCCAGCCACCCAGCCGGCGCCAGCTGGGCTTGCCGCCGCGGCTGGTCACCAGATAGAACGTGCCACGGGTGCGCCCCTGGTGGATCCGCAGGTACAGTGGCCCATCGCGCAGCTGACGGGCATCACCGGCCAGCGCTTTGGTGATCGCCGCCGTGCTCATCCTCACCTCAATCGTCTGGCCACTGTCACAGCGCATGCACACCCCATCGGTTCAGCCAGTAACGCACCTCCTGTGCTGTTGATTCATCCAGTTCTGCCAGCTCCTTCCGGATCTCTTCCTTACTCACCGCCCTGCCTCTCCGGGCGTGGGCCATGCGGTGAGCGATGGCCCGACAGGGCCCCTCACCCGGCCAGTTGCCCATGGCCCGGCCTTGGCATCTGGTGCAGCAGCCAGAGCCACCACTGCTCCGGGTTCATCACCTTGGCCGGCGCCTTGCGCACGGGTGTGGCCCGGCGAAACTTCACGCTGAAGCGCTGGCCAGCAGCTTGAATGCCCTTCTCGGTCATCTCCGGCCCGAATCGCGGCGCGATCTGCCCAGCCGTCAGCCCCTCGGCAGCCAAGTCGCGCAGCAGCTGAACGCGCTCCGGGAACCAGAACGCCACCGGGCGCCCGCCCTTACCGTTGTTCACGGGCAGCCTCCAGCGCCTTGGTGATGGCGAAGTTGGCCACGTTGGCGGCGTCATTCCACATCACCACCGCAGGCACAACGCCAATGCCAAAGGCGCGGCGCGCCTCATCAATGGCGGTGAGCGGGATGCAGTTGCCAACGGGCTGCCAGGCGTCATGCTTCGCCATGTCAGGCCTCCTCGGTTGCGCGGCTGGCACCGCCAAAGCGGCGAGCCGCAAACGGCTTGTGCGGGCTGCTCGGTTCTTTGCGCGTTGTGCTTACCAGCCCGGCGCCGGTCATCACCATGGCAATGCGGCCATCGGCTGCGGTTTCGCCGTGGCGGTTCTTGGTGATCAGCACCTCGGTGTAGGGGTTCTCTGGCTCTGGCCGGTGCAGCATGATGATGCGGTCGGCCTCCTGCTCGATCTCGCCAGAGTCGCGCAGGTCGGCATTCACCGGGCGGCGCGGGCTTCCCTCAACGTTGCGGTTCAGCTGGCTGAGCACCAGCACCGGCACGCCAAGGGTGCGGGCCATCAGGCGCACGGTGCGGCAGGCATCGCCAACCGCCTCGGTGCGCTTTTCCGCCTTCGCCACCTTCAGCAGCTGCAGATAGTCCAGCACCACCAGGGCTGGCTTTTTGCCGTGGTGCCGCGCGTACTGCTTGGCGTGGCCCAGCACCTGCATCGCGGTAACGCCCGGCAGGTCGATGATGTCCACCGGCAGATGCTGCAGATCGCGCAGCGCGTCAGACAGCTTGGCGAAGTCGGTTGGCGTCAGCCCGATAGGGTTGCGCATCGTCGTGCCAGACACGCCCGACTGGTAGCTCAGCGCCCGCTCGGTCAGCTGCTCGCTGGGCATCTCAAGGCTGAACATCAGCACGTTGCCGGCTTTGGCGGCGGCCATGATCAGCTGCAGCGCCAGCGCCGTTTTGCCAAGGCCTGGCCGGGCGGCCAGTACCACCAGCTCAGCCCGCAGGCCCAGCAGAACTTCGTCCAGCTCGCGGATCCCGGTCCTCAGGCCAACGATGGGATCGGCTGACCGCATGCGGCGCTCGATGCCCTCCACCACCGGGCGCAGCTGGTCGCCCAGGCGCACCCAGCTAACCCGGCCAGCATCGGCCCGGTCAGAACTGGCAGCGGCGGCCAGCGCCTGCTCGGCGTCGTCGTCTTGCCCTTGCGACAGGTGGCTGATCGCCTGCTGCATCGCCATAACGCGGCGGCGGCGCTCGCCGGCGGCGGCCAGCAGCTTGCAGTGGCTGGCCATGGCGCCCGTCAGGCTGGCGTCACTGGCGATCTGGGCCACGGTGGCAAACTCCATCTCGCCGCAGCGGTTGGTCACCGTCAGCAGGTCAATCGCCTCACCGCTGTTGCGCATCTCGCGGATCACCACGAACAGCCGGGCATAGGGCGCCAGGGTGAAGTCATCCGGCTGCAGTGCCACCAGGGCATCGTCGCACTGGTCGGTGTAACCGATGCGCCAGCCGACGATCAGGCCGCCAACCACCTCGCGCTCAAGGGCGTGGTTTTGCAGGTGCTGGCTCATGCTGCCACCTCGTCGTATCGCCCTTCCGCCACCGCCAGATAGCACTGCTCGCTCATCACAAAATCAACCGAGGTCGGCGGCAGCTGCCGCCCCTCCTTGCCGCGCCGTGGCCGCAGCAGCCAGCCGCAGTTGTTGCGGATGCACAGCAGGTACTCGCGCCAGCCCTCAATGGTCATGCCGAACTGCTGCCACCACATCTGGGCCTTGATGGTGCGGTTGGCTGTCCACTGGGCAATCGGCAGCGCCCCGGCAGATTCGAGGATCTCCCGATAGGCGTCGGTGATCTCCCCCTGCAGCAGCTGCTGAAAGTTCTGCCGTGGGTGTTGGCGAGCAGCCGGCCTTGCAGTGGGTGCCGTGGTGGTGGGCTCTTCGCGCTCATGCGCGCAAGCAACCACGACCGAAGGGAGTGGTTGTTCTTCTGTATCTGTCTCTGTATCTGTACGCGTGACATCACCGTGACCGCTTGTGACAGTCACGCGTGACATATCCGTGACCGTCACGCGTGACGAGTCCGTGACATCGTTTGCGGCCTTGCCGCGCTCACGCTGGCGGCGCTTACGCTCGGCAGCAGTGGCGTCAGCATCGCTCACGAACTGGCGGGCATCCCACCCCAACGGCTGCAGCGTCTCGCGGTCGATCAGCTCAACCTCAGCCAGCCGGCGGGCGATCTCATCCAGCTCACGCAGCTGAACGCCAAGCTTCACAGCCACTCGGCGCATCAGCAGCGCGCCAGCCTCGTCCAGAATGCCCTGGGCCTTACAGCACAGCAGGGCCACATAGTGCCAGCGGTCTTCAAAGGCCAGCAGGCGCAGCTTGTCATCATCAATCGCCTCGGCATAAAGGCGCAGCCATGACTGTTTCATGCCACACCCCCAAGCTCTTTGGTAATGCGGCTGGCGATCCAGGCAACACCCTCGGGAGTGAATCGCGTCTGCTGCCAAGCGTGTCCGTGCGTCTCGCCGGTTTTCACCTCAAACAGCCCGCGATGCTGGTACTGGGCATAAGGCACCAGATCACGGCCGATGCGGTACATGATCCGGTTCTGCTCCAGGTACTCGATGAACTGCCGCTCGCGAATGCCCAGCACCTTTGCAACCTCGCGGATCGCCTTGGTGCTCTTGGCCTCAACGTAGCGATCCATGAACGCCACGGCTGGCGCGGCCTCTTGCAGCTGCTGCTGGGCCTGCTCCAGCTCCATCGCCAGGCGGCCAGCTTCAAGCAGGGCTGCGGCGTAGCTTTGTGGGATGGCTGGTTGCTGCTGCGCCTCTAGCTGCTGCCAACGGTCAACAACTGCGGCGGTGAACTGTGGCGACAGGCGGGCAACCAGCACCAGCGAGTCACGCTTGTTAAAGCGCATCTCCATGTAGGTGTTGCCGTTGTGCTCAAACGGGAACTCAGCCAACGGCTGGGTTAAAATTCCATCATCAGCAAGGCGGCGAGCGCTGCGCTTTACATCCGAATGGTTGCTACCAACAAGCTCCGCGATCTCGCGGCTGCTCATGGTCACAGCGGCTTGGTTGACGATTGGCATTGATTCGGTCATATTTTCCTCGCTGATATCGTCTCTATCAGAACCGAGGCCCGAAGCGCTCCAACGCTCGGGCCTCACCCTTTCACGCCTCAGGCACGGATGCCGGCAGCGCACCAGAACAGCCATCGACATCCGCGCCGTCACCAGACGGAGTGAAGCCATGTCGAAATTCAGCCTTGATAGCACCACGCTCCCCATCCCATGCCCCGGCTGCGGCAAGAGCACCAACAAGCAGATCGGATGGATAAAGGCGCACAAGCAGATGACCTGCAGTGGCTGTGGCGGTGTCATCGACCTTCAGGCAAAACAGCTCTTGGATGGCATCAGGGCCGCTGAGAAGCAGATCAACGACCTCCAGAAAAGCCTTGGGAAGGCGTTCAAGCGGTAACTGGCAAAGGGTCTTGATCGCCGCCATTGCGGCATCAAAGGCCGAAGTGTCGGCAGCCAAGGCTAGCTTCAGCGGCCAAATCTCAGCCGGGGTAAAACGCCGGTGCTCATGGATCTGAATCTCACGCTCATTGACCGTGAGTCGCACATCTTTTGCCTGGAACGTACCCATCACCACCTCCCCAATTGATAAGCCAGCAACAGCATCACCAGCAGCAGCGCGGTGGCGATCACCCGCATGGGCAGGTCGGCGGCTCGGCGGCAGGGCATGGCCAGCAGGCCAACCACCGCTCGGCAGCTGAACACGGCGGCCAGCACCAGAATCACCAGATGGCCCCAGCTCATACCCGGCCACCCCGCGCAATGCGGCTGCGCAGCTCGGCATCAGCAGCGCAGTCTGGGCACAGGCGGCAGCCCGGCACCGCTGTGCGGCGGGCCTCGGCTATCGGGGTGTCGCAGTCGTCACAGTGGGTGGCGCTGGGGTAAGCGGCGCCGCGGGTCACCCGCAGCGATTCCATGAATTCCGCCTGCTCCTGGGCGATATCGGCGAGATCAGCCATTCACCACCCCCGGAAACTCGCGCACGCTCGACTCAATCTCGGCGGTGGTAGACAGCGCCTGGCGCACCAGCTGAACGGCTGCAGTGCGGATGCGGGCGATCTCGGCGGGGTCAAACACGCCATCGGCGCGGGCCTCGCGGATCTCACGGGCGAACACGCCAAACAGCTCTTGGATCATCAGCATCTGATCGCTCAGCTCTTCGTCGCTAAGGTCGCTGTCTGGCAGCTTCACCAGCGCGCAACCGCGCTCAGCCGCCCACGCCCGCAACAGGCCCTCGTCGCCGGTGTTGTGGGTCAGCGCCATGGCCTCGGCTAGCGTCAGCACATGGTCTTCGCGGTCTGGGTTCAACTTGTCCAGCAGTGTGGTGGGGTTGCGCCCCATCTGCCGGGCCAGCTCGGTGATGTTGTGGGCGCGCTTGAAGGCGCGGATCGCATCTTCCATCAGGTGCGAGTTGCTGGCGGGCGCTCGCGGTGACGCTGCAGCGTTTGTGGGTGATGCTGTGGTCATGGTTAGGCGGCCTGATTCTCAGGTGGGTAGATGTCCGGGCGAAGCTCATGCCGTGGCACGCCAGTGGCTGCCTCAACGGCAATCACTCGCTCGGCTGGAACCCGGCCGTTCCGATGCAGCCAATTCCAAATGTGCGGCTGGCGCACGCCAACCAGTCTGGCGAGGGCGGCTTGTCCACCTGCCAGCGCCACTGCTCGTTCGAGGGCCGTCATATGCCACCCCTAGTGTTAACCTCGCTCAATGATAACTTAAAGTGGTCACCACGCAAGCGGCATCCGACCTCATGCCACAAAATCGACCACTTTTCGTTGCTTGCAATGACAACGGGTTGTGTTCGAAAGTCATCACATATGAAAGACTTACCAGATCGACTTAAGGCCGCCAGAAAAAGGCTTAACCTTTCGCAAAGGAAGCTTGGCGACCGCGTTGGCCTATCCCAGGCCGCGATAAACAAAATTGAGGCGGGGAATACGCTGCAGCCCCGAACAATCAAAGCCATCGCCGCAGCCCTTGAGTGCGAGCCGGAGTGGCTTGAGTACGGCAAGAACCCGCCAGCATGGGCTCAGCAAGATCGTCAAGCGCAAGACACTGCTGGCGCGAAAGGCGAGATCTTTACCGCCAGAGAGGCTACTAATGGCGCCGGAAAGGCAAACATTGATCAGGCGCCAATAGCGAAGAGATCTGTTCCCCTAATCTCATGGGTGCGCGCTGGTGCGTTTGAAGAGGCTGTTGATTTGCACCCATTGGGCTTAGGGGATGAGCTGATAGAAGTAACCGTTTCGTGCAGTAGAACGACGTACGCTCTGCGCGTGCGCGGCGAAAGCATGCTTGACCCTGCTGGTGGCGCTCACAGTTTTGCCGAAGGCGATATCATTGTTGTTGACCCTGAGCGCGCGCCAATCCACAGGAGCTATGTGGTGGCAAAGCTGGCCAGCGTAAATGAGGTAACTTTCAAGCAATTGATCTATGGTGACGGCGGGAAGATGTTGCTAAAGGCCATTAACCCTCGCTGGCCGCAGCCATACATTGAGATGACTGATGGGTGCCAAGTGATAGGCGTGGTTGTCGAGAAGGTGCAACGAACGGCATTTGTTTAACCATTATCGAACGGAGATCGACATGTGGTCTATTAAGGCGTTTTTTCTGCCAGGCTTAGCGGTCATCGCCTGCGCCGGCTGCATATCAATCGGCTCAGAAATGGCAACCCCGGCGGCCTATGAGCAGATAGTTGAGGGCAAGACCACGCCCAGTCAGGCCTTCGAAATCCTCGGAAAGCCGAGCTCAACCACTCGCTCCAGCGAGGGCGTGACCATTTACGGATGGTCACGAACATCAGCTGGCCCGCTCAGCGAAAAGGTTGAGATCACTATAATCACGCTTGAGTATCATGGCAGCTCCCTCGTAAGAAAGGCGATGACCACGACGGAGGCCTAACCCGCCATCACGAGAAAGCAAGCACCAAAACAGCCCGCCAATGCGCGGGCTTTTTGTTGCTGTCGCCCTGTGATGTGGGACCACTGGCGATAATCCAGCCCCAGAATAATTACTTTTGGTTGTTGACTACCAAGGATGCCCTGATATGCTGTTAACAACTTAACGTTGTTGGCAGGCAAGAGATGCACTCAACCACCCCTCCCCCATCCAGCACCGCGAAGCTGATGGAACTCCTGAAAGCCAGCGGCGGCCTTGGTGATCGCTTCGCCAAGCTGATGGACGAACACCTGACTGAGCAGGCCGTGAAGCGCCAGCCAGCCCCTGCAGCACAGCAGGAGGCGCAGCCATGAGCACCGCCCCGCGCACCCTGCCCACCGCCGTGGCCAACTTGCCAGCGGCCACCATCGACACAGGCCGCATCCGCGCCGCGCTGATGTGCGAGCTGCACCAGAAGCCTGATCCCTTCCTGCGCATTGCTGACGCTCGCCGCTGGCAGCTGACCCGCGCCGGGCTGATCAGCACCATCGCCACCAATCTCGGCTTATTCGATATCGCCGACACGGCGGCATCCATTGCCGACGAGATCGTCAGCAACCCCATCAGCCGGGAGCCACGCACATGAGCGCAGTACGCCAGGCCAAACCATCAAACATCGCGGCCATCAAGGACCGGCAGGCCCACCGCAAGGCGCTGCTGCTCGTATGGAGCCAGCCGCCGGCGCCGGCATCAACAGCCACCGCCAAGCGCGAGCGTCAGCTGGCCCAGCGCAATGCGCTGTTGAGTGAGGCGCTGTCGCTCGTCGGCTTCCTCGCCTGCCTGCTGCTGGCCGGTTGGGCCTGCACCGACCAGGCAGACCGGTTCTTTTACTGGCTGGCCACCGTCATCACCTGAGCAAAGCACCGAACCCCGGCGGTTCCGGGGAATGGGCGCGCTGTCCCACGTCAGCTCGTTAGCCGGGGCAAATCCACCCCGACCAGCGCGGGCCGAGGCAATAACGGCGAAGTCAGGCGGGAGCGTCACATGGCCGGCAGCCGCGCCGGCGGCGACAGAGCGGCCGGAGGCCCTGGGCACCAGGGCGCATCCGAGAGCGCACCACGGTGCGCTGCCAGATGCGAAAAATAACCAGAGGTGAACCATGAACGAGCAACACACCGTCACCGCCCGCCTCTCCTGCGGCGCCTATGTGGCTCGCATGGGCAGAGTGACCGCATCAAGCACTCACAGCCCGGCGGCCTCGGTTACCAGGGCGGCAGAGAAATACGCGGCCGGACGCCAGTTCGCCATTGAGGCGATTGACGGCGATTCCGCTCACGGCCATCGGTTCCTTGTTTCGATCTCACCGGAGTAATGACCATGAAAAACACCCTGACCGACCTGAACAACCACCTGTTCGCCGCCCTCGAGCGACTGAACGATGAAGGGATCACCGGTGAGAAGCTGAAGGAAGAGCTGGACCGGGCGCGCACCATCAGCCTGGTTGGCAAGACCGTGGTGGAAAACGCCCGACTTGTGCTGGATGCACAGATTGAGCTGGGCGGCGGCAAGGCCGCGCAAACCGCATCCACCAAGATGCTGCTTGGCAACGAGGCCTGACATGAAGCGCTTCATCTACCAGCAGCACCACCTGGACTTCATCAGCAGCTGCCTGAACGACGAGCCGGTGATGGGCTATGCCGAGGCCGCGAAGGCATTCACCGCCGCGTTCGGCGTGCCGAAGACTGCCGCGGCCATCCATTCCCTGGTGAATCGGGGCACCCTCAGTGCATCGCCAATGGCCTGGCGCAGCACCCTGTTGACGCCCGAACAGCACGAATATCTGGCGGCTGGTTACAAGGTGTGGCCACGCAATGAACTGGCCATCCACATGAATGAGCGGTTCGGATTGAGCCTCGGCGTCAAGCAGCTGGTTGCCTACGCCAAGAACCATGGGATTAGCTCTGGCCGCAGTGGGCAGTTCAAGAAGGGCGAGAAGCCGCACAACGCAGGCACCAAGGGCCTGATGAAGCCCAACAGCGGAAGCTTTAAGCCTGGCAATCGGCCACACACATGGCGACCAATCGGCAGCGAGCGGATCACCGATGAAGGGTACCGCCAGCGCAAGGTAACAGACACCGGTTATCCGCCAGCAGACTGGGAGGAAGTTCACCGCCTGGTATGGCAAGAGCATCACGGCCCGATCCCGGCTGGCCATGTCGTCACCTTCATCGATGGCGACCGCCTGAACTGCACCATCGGCAACCTTGAACTTGTGAGCCGGGCGGACCACGCAGCCCGCTCAAAGCTCGGCTACTACGCGATGCCGGCCGAGCTAAAGCCTGCCATGGCCAATGTCGTATCGCTGAGCCGGGCCATCCGCAAGCGCAAGCAGGATGTGATGAAGCGGAGGAGCGCATGATCCCCACCATCCCCGGCGGCTACGGGGTTATCTACGCGGATCCGTGCTGGCAGTTCAAAGACCAGAACCGCAACGGCAACCGTGGCGCTGGCTGCAAGTACCAGACGATGACGCTGCCGCAACTGATGGCCCTGCCAGTCCGCCAAATCGCCGCGCCTGATTCCGTGCTGCTGATGTGGCATGTGCCAGCAATGCCGGCAGAGGCGCTGCAGCTGGCCACCGCCTGGGGCTTCACGGTCAGGACCATGAAGGCATTCACCTGGGTGAAGATGAACAAACGGTTTGCGGACAATCTCCGCAAGTCCTGCCGGAAGTCGGGAACCGATATCCATGGCATGGACGAAGCCGACCTGCTGCAGCTGATGTTCGCGGCCACCAAGATGGGCCTCGGCCACCACACCCGCGGCAACACCGAGGATGTGCTGATCGCCGTTCGCGGTCGTGGCCTTGAGCGCCAATCCAAGAGCGTGCGCCAGCTGATCTTCTCGCCAGTGCGTGAGCACTCCCGCAAGCCCGACGAGGCCAGGCACCGCATCGAGCAGCTTTACGGCGATGTGCCGCGCATCGAGCTGTTCGCCCGCCAATCCGCACCCGGCTGGGACAGCTGGGGCAACGAATCAACCAAGTTCGACCAGGAGGCAGCGTGAGCCGCGAGATCCCGATCATTTTCAATGGCGACATGGTGCGCGCCATCTTGTCAGGCCAGAAGACGCAGACGCGGCGGCCGGTGAAGTCAGATTTTATTCAGTCAGATCGCGCTCCGCTTGAGGTTGCGGCCGGGATTTTCCACTTCTGGTGCAGCGGGGAGCACGCATGCCCACATGGCCAGCCGGGCGATCTGCTGTGGGTGCGGGAGACGTTTTCAGAGGCTGGCGGAAACGCGCCAGAGCTGATGCTTTATCGCGCCAATTACCCGAGCCATGTAATTAGCGACAGTCGCGGATACGAGAATATCCCACCAGCCTCCGCCATCAAATGGCGCCCGTCAATCCACATGCCGCGCTGGGCCAGCCGCATTCTGCTGCGCGTCACCGCCGTGCGCGTTGAGCGTGTGCAGGGCATTAGCGAGCAAGATGCGTGGGCTGAGGGGTGCGAGGGCTGGGACGATGACGTTACTGGCGGGCTGTCTGGATTCGACGAGTTTGCTGAGCTCTGGGATCGCATCTACGGCAGCTGGGCCGACAACCCATGGGTATGGGTCATCGAGTTTGAGCGGGTTACTGATAGCAAGCGGGAGGCGGCATGAGCCGCAAATCATCAACTGAAACCCTTGTCGCCGCCATGCGCGTTCTGGCCCGCGACATCCAGAGCGGTGACGGCGTGGCTAACGCGGCGATTGCCGAGGCTGCAGATCGGCTGGAGGAGTTGGAGAAGCAAGCCGCTATCGGGCGGCGGGCGGTGGAGATGCTTGCTGACACCGCAGAAAAGGTTGAATCCCTAGTGGGCTGGGTTGGCCGCAACATGGATTGCGGTTGCACCCCGCTGGAGCTGGTGAAGGCTCGCGCGTTAATCAAGATCCTGCGGGATGCTGAGCAGGCCGGAATGGGGGTGGAGTTATGAGCCGAGTAATCGACGCGCTGGGATACTACGAGGCAAAGGCCCAGCAAATGCAGCGCACCTCACTGCGCGGAGACACCAAGGCGATGTTGGCGCTTATGCAGGAGCTGGCGATTGATGGCGGCGCAATCGCAAGGCGCGCTATTGACTCGCAAACTGCGCCAGAGCCTGCAACGGTGGCGGTCAACCGCGAGGCGCTGGAGGCGTTGCGGTCTGCGATGTCAAAGCTCCGAGCGCCAATGTCGCGCACAGAGTATGCCGTGGCCAGGGCTGGCATCATCGAGGCCGCCTGCCGCCTGTTGGCAGGGGGTGAGTGATGAAATCAAGCCCAACTCAGATCATCAAATGGCTTCGCACTCGCAAGCAGGGATCATCCCTGCCGAACCGGGAAAAGGCAGCTGACCTCATCGAGGAGCTGCAGGCCGCCGTCATTGCCTCGCAGTCCCGCATTGCCGAGCTTGAGCAGGCCAACAACCGAGAAATACTCGACAGTTCAAACCATGTTCGTGACGCCACGAAAATGGTCACAGACCGGCAGCTGGCCGATGTGGTTAACGAGCTGCGCGCAATTACTGCTGCAGCTGACGCGGTAATCCAGCGCTGGCACACGCCGCTGTGGAAAGATGCCCGGCCCACGGCCGAGTACATCGCGGTGCTGCGGCGGGCTGCGGAGTCGGCGCACAAACTGCTGGTGGGGGGTGTGGAATGAGCGACAAACTGATGCGCTTCGACCCGGCGACTGGCGAAGAAAGACCATACCCGAGCCACGCCGCCCAGTGGCGTGAGTGGCACGGCGTCATGGCTTGGTTATTCAACCCATGGACGGGTGAGCGGCGTCACGCCAGCGACGTTGGAAGCGACCCGTATGGCCTCCTGATTTTGCCTGATGGCGAGTCGTTAAAAGCCGCGCCAGAGCCTGCCACGGTTCCGGTCAACCGCGAGGCGCTGGAGGCGTTGCGGGCGGCACTTCAAAAGTGTGAAGAAATCTGGGATATGGCCATAAGTCAGAAGGTATCGAGGAGAAAGCTGAGTGCGGCCAATAATGAGGTGCTTCGCGCGGCGTTTCGCCTGATTCGCGGGGATGAGTGATGGCCATCTTCCTCGCCCAGTTCGTGACGGTCTATCTGCTCGGCGTCCAGTCGCTCAACGTCCGCGACGGCAACTACCTGGGCGCAGCGGTTACCTCTGTTGCCCTTGGCTGTAGCGGCTACTACCTCGCTGCCGCCGTGGGCAAGCTGCCGGCAGATGCCTGGTTCTCGGCCCCGTGGTGGGCCTACATCGCCGCTGGCCCGGTGGCGATCTGCTCAGCAATCAAAACGCACCCGCATCTAACCCGGGTGCTGCGCAAGCGTGGAGGTTGAGATGGGGGCAGCCCTGAACATCGATACCGGCATGTTCCTGTCAGAGCAGGAGCTGTATGGGCTGACCGGGTACAAGCGCGGCTGTGATCAGCGGCGCTGGCTCATCACCCACGGCTGGCCGTTCGAGATGAACGGCAAGGGCAAGCCAACCGTGCTGCGCACCGTCGCCGTTGCAAAACTGGGTGGCAGCGGCAACCATCATAACGGGTCACCGAGGCTGAGACTGGCATGAGACCGAGAAAGCGGGACAGGAACCTCCCGCCGTGCGTCTACCTGAAGCATGGCGCCTATTGGTACGTGAAGGCAGGTAAGTGGACACGGCTGGCGTCAGACCTTGGTGATGCGCTGCAGGTTTACGCCAAGCTGGCCGCGCCACGCGGCGGCGGCATGGTCGACCTGATTGAGCGCGCGCACCCGCACATCATCAAGGACGTTGCCGAAAACACCCGGAAACAGTACGACCAGGCGCGCCGGGCTCTGGCTTCCATCCTGCTGGAGTTCTCGCCGCGCCAGGTGCTGCCGCGGGATGTGGCGGCCATCAAGACCCACTACGCCGACCGGCCGAACATGGGCAACCGGCTGCTGAGCTATCTGCGCATGGTGTTTGCCCTGGCCGTCGAGTGGCAGGAGGTGGACAGCAACCCCTGTGTGGGCATCAAGCGTCACGCCGAGGCCAAGCGGTCGCGGTACCTTAACGACGCAGAGTTCACGGCCATCCGAGCTGCAGCTGGTGATAGCCTGCTGGCGGTTATCGATGTGGCTTACCTCACCGGCCAGCGGATCATGGATGTTCTGCGGATCCGGCTGGATGACATCACCACGGACGGGATCCAGTTCCGGCAGCAGAAGACCAAGCAGCGGCTGCTGGTCAGCACATCACCCGATCTAAACGACGCGATCCAGCGGGCCAAGGCCCTGCCGAGAAAGGCGACCAGCGTTTACCTGTTCTCGACTGCCAGAAGCAGCACCCCCTACGCTTACAGCACGGTGCGCGACATGTGGAACCGCGCCGTATCGGCTGCCGGCATCCAAGATGCTACTCTGCATGACCTTCGGGCCAAGGCCCTGACAGATGCCAAGCGCCAGGGCAAAAACGCCGTGGCCCTGGGTGGCCACAGCGATCCACGCATGACTGAGCGGTACATCCGCCAGCGCGAAACAACGATCGCAGAGCCGCCGAGTTTTAGACAGCCCCTAGACAGCATTAGACAGAAGCATAGCAAGTGACTGATTTACTTAACCTAGAGTCTCACACACCGATGATGCAGCAGTAGTGCCATAGCGGCTGTAAGTGGCTGAGCGGGCACGGTTCAGATCCCGGCCTGTCTAAAATGGTTCGCCCTGCTTGCCCTGCCTAACCCTATGTTTTGCCGTAGTTGGCCGCCCTTGTTTTAGACAGGTTTTTGGGTGTTGCGGCAGGCTGCCACGGCGGATTTTGAATCCGATCCAGAGGGCAGAGATCAGGCGGTCTGGAGTGGTGCGCTGTGAATTCGCACGCCGAGTTAACCGCCTGATTTGACTGAATGGGCCACAGCAGTATTCACAAGCCGGGACGCCGAGTACCGGTCAATTAACCAGCAGGAGAACGACTATGGACCACTTTGGGATTGGAGCTGCAATACGAGCCGCCACCATGATGTACGCGCAATCGGCACGCCGCACCGGCAGGACAACGTCACTTATTGAAAGCGTTAAGGACGGAGATCGCATCTGCTTTTCAAGCCATCAGGAGGCTAGGCATGTGAAGGCGCTTTGCGCTGACCGTGGAGTAAGGGTCGAGTGCGTCGTTGTCAGCCCAAGCCATCCCGAACAGCTGCTTGATCTGGGCACAGCCCAAGGCCGAACGCTGATGGACCACTCTTGGGTCGAGCAATACTACATTGCGGCGATTGAGCGCGCTCAAGCCGAAATCGATCAGTTTGAGGCCAGACTGTCTGGTTACGGCGTGGCTCACCGCGAAACAAGGCGCCGCGCAATCGAGCTGGCGAAGTGGAGCGTTTAAGTCCACCGGATGGCGACCAAGGAAGGAAGTCATAGGGGCCCCACACCTAGCGGATCCCCGCGCCTCTACGCCCCCGCATGCAAACCGGCCGAAAGGACCCGCGAAAATGCCGGGGCCGCGCTGGATTGGTGATTTGCGTCTCAATAAAAAGGGCTATTCGGAATTACGTGTGTAAAGGGTTAAGTCCTGCTATAATCCAAATCCGGATTATCGTGTGGGATTGCATAATGCTCAGCACCTCAAGCTCAACAGCTCTTTCTGCCCTGCCTCAGCATCGCTGGCTGTCATCTGCGCTGCCAGTTGAGAACTGCTGGGAGGGAGTATCTGCCGTCACTGAAAATGCAGAAGACATCCTTGAGCCAGAGGACTTTGAGGGGTCGCCTATGTGGTTTTCTGCCAGCGTCCCGATCCAGTGGGAAACCCCGTCGCCGAGCAAATTCGAGGCGCTTGATGAGTGGAATGACCGCCTTAACAGCCTTCGGTCAATGCCTCAATGTGACGTGCTTCCAATAATCCTGTTCATGGATGCTGCCGGTAATCTTAAAATCATTGACGGCTACCACCGCATCGCCCTGGCAATCGAGCGAGGTCAGAGTGACATTTCGGCCCTAGTTCGTTACGCGGCCTAGTCGGCATAATGCCCGAATGACAGATATTCTTGATTTGCCAGATTGGATCGTCCTGACCTCACGCCTCGATGACGGCACCTATACCATCGAGGCGGAGTACACCCAGCCACTTCAGGCCTGCACCAAGTGCGGCGTAGTGGGCAAGCTGTACCGCCACGGCCCCAAGGTCGTTACCTACCGCGATAGTCCCATCAGGGGCGCCCACGTGCAGCTGGCTGCCAAGGTTCAGCGGTACAAGTGCCGAGAGTGCGGCGGAACTTCCTTGCAGCCACTGGGCGGGGTTGAGGTTGACCGCCGGATGACTCAGCGCTGTGTTGAGTACATCAAGACGCAGTGCATGCGGGACACCTTCACCAGGCTGTCGCAACACATCGGCTGCGACGAAAAGACCATTCGCAACATCGCCAACGATTACGTCCAGCACATGAATGCCCAGTTCAGGCCATACCTGCCTAACTGGCTTGGGATCGACGAAACCAAGATCGCAGGCGACATGCGCTGCGTCCTCACGGACGTTGGCCGAAACGTGCCTATCGATATCCTCCCCAGCCGCGATCAGGACACCCTGGCGCGCTGGCTAGCAGCCTTTCCTGACCGCTCAACGCTGCTTGGGGTGGCTACTGACATGTGGCGACCATACCTCAACGTGGTGAACATGATGGCCCCAGGTGTGCCGGTCGTGATCGACAAGTTCCACGTTGTCAGGATGGCCAACTATGCTCTGGACAAAACCCGCATTCGCCGAGGCAAAGCCCAGGGCGTCAAGGTCAACAAGGAGTGGAAGCGCAGCAAGGTGCTGCTCAACAAGAGCGCCGCGAACCTCACTGACAAGCAGTCCTTCAACCTCGATATGTGGCTGGACAATGACCCCGAGGTCGCCCAGTCCTACCAGCTGAAGGAAGACTTCTATGCCCTGTACAACCTGCCCAAGGCGGACGCTATCCCAGCCATGGAGAGCTGGGTTCAGCACGTGAAAGCGAGTGACGTAGCTGCTGATTACAAAGACCTGCTTTCCGCCCTGAAGAACTGGCGGCAGCAGATCGTCAACTACTTCGATCACCCCATCACCAACGGCTACACCGAAGCCCTGAACGGTATGACGAAGGTCGTCAACCGCAACGGGCGCGGCTACACGTTCGAGATCATCAGGGCGCGCATGCTGTTCTCCAACAACTCCCGCGCAGGTCAGTCACCGGAATGGTTCTGCGTGAGCTGCGGCGGCTTGTTCTTCGAGGATGAGCGGGCCGTCTGGTTGCCTGTTGAGGATGGAGACAGCCGCAGGCACTGCCTCTGCGCGGAATGCAACGACCGCTCGATTACACACGCCAAGGAGTTCTACGACAACCTTGATGAGTTCTTCGAATCCACACCATTTTCCGAATAGCCGAATTCCTGCAGCTTATGCCGAGCTTCCACCGCTAGCTGAGTGGCAACGTGCCAGGGAGCTTCCGCAATCTGAATTTTTCACCGCCGCACTTTTCGCGCTGTCTGAGCGAATCGGCCGCCGCGCAAAATACAGAGATCTGGCGGAACTTACGCACTACAGTTTGTCTCGCGTTCAAAAGTGGGCCACCGCAGGCACCGCTCAAGAGCCGCTTGCGATTACGGTTCGACATCACATCTGGCTTGCAGTGACTTATGCGGAAGCGCCCCGTTAACGCCGGGGCCACGCGGCTGGCGGCCGGGATCTCCCAGCCCATACCAGACTCCAACCGGCAATGCCGGACTCATCGGTAATGCTGCCAGTGGCCGCCCAACTGTCAAGGAATCCTTGACAGCTCACCCTCAGCCCACCGAAAACACACTCCACCGCAATAAATCAGAAATTGCGCGCAACCGCCTGACGTGCATCACATTGTTAGTGATGCGCTCGGAGCCCGGTCTAAGCCATATCTAATGCGCAGCGATGCCGCATATACTGTATACATGTACAGCAAAGGCGCGCAGCATGAAGGCTGTCAGGCGACGGTTCAACCACAGCAAGGTAGTGCTGCTGGCCAGCGGGGAAGTCATTGGCTCGGCGTTCTGTGGAAAAAGCGTGGACGTGCGGATGCGGAATGGTGAGTCCCGGCCGTTTGAATTTGGTGGCTTTGTCAGCCACGCCGATGCCGAAAACGTGCAGCGGGTGAAGATCCGCGACATCGAGGCCTGGACAGAGGATGTGGCGGGCATGGGTGGGTGGCAGCTGACAGGCACGGCCTTTGATGGCCATGTGGTTGGGGTTTACATCGGCGGGATGGTGATGATCGTAGAGGGGCCTAATGGCGGTCCCATCATCATCGCATGAGGCGGGATCTGGCTGGCTTCGGGCTCTTGCGGCCGGTGCCTGGTTGGCTATGGTTATCGCAACGGTGACATCCAGCGCCGTGCCCCCACGAAGCAGTAGCGCCCGCCCTTATCCAGGCGGGCGTTTTCGTTACTCCGGCCAACCGATAGTGATCGCCTCTACCTCGGCGACCGTTGTGGCTGCTTCAATGGCCAGCTTCAGTTGCCGCTGCCGGTCGTGAATCTGGCCAGCGATGGTGATCATCGTTTGGTACAGGGCGGCCATGTCCGCCGAGGTCATGGGGACATCGGCGTTATCAGCGTCTGTCCAGTACCCAGTCGGTGGCTCGATACCAGCCAACGCCACGGCCATGATCCGCTGGCGCGCTGGCTCGTCGCTGTCCCAGCGATGGCCGTTCCAGTCAAAGCCACCAGCCTCCTGCTCGTCGCGCCAGTCGTTCACGCGGCCGCGCGCCGACGCTTTAGCCAGCGCCAGCAGATCGGGCGCAGCATCGTCCACCCAGTCTCCGCCCGTCCACTCGCCAGTGATGGCATTGCGGGCGCCGGTGTAGCGGGCCTGATATAGGCCATCCGGGCAGCGGTCGCGGGTCCAGTTGTCGAGATGTGGCTCCTGCGGGTCAAAGGCCGGAGCATCGCAAACGATGCGGCCCCCAGCGTCCAATTCAATGGCATGGATGGTGGTCATGCGAGCCTCACTGCTGCGTTGATCACTACATTGTTGTGGCTGGCATTTATGCCGGCGACCGCGACATTACCACCTGGATAAACCAGTATTCGCGCGTTACTCCCCGCTCCGGCCTCAAGAGCTCCTACAGTTACATTCCTAACGCCGGCCGGCCTTGAACCAGAAGGAATAGCGAATACAACGGTGCCATCACCTTTTGTTCCCGCCGTAATGATCCCGCTCAGGTAAAGGACCCCAAGCACAACGCGGTACGCAAATCCGGTAGCGTGTATCGTCCAGCCGTTCTGTAGGGTTGGCGCAGTCCATGCCACGCCGTCGACGTTGCCTGTGGTGTAGTTCTCGACCCATGCTGACCAGGTGGCGCCGCCGTCACCACTGCCACGAATGTACTGACGGATCGGGGCTCCGGCGTACGTGTAGGCAACTTGAGTGATCCGGTTGTTTACCAATCCGATCGTTTTCCCGCCGACAACAAGCACCAGATAGGCGGCGCCGGATGTTGGGGCTCCGGGCGATCCAGCGTTGGCAAAGTAGACGCCGGTCGTGATCAGGGTGTTGATATTTGGCGTGCCAACTGTTGGGCCAACGCCGAGAAGCCCGTAGTCTCCAACACGGGTCACTCGCCCGGCAGTTACGTCCGTGTCGCTGGTTGTAACATTGGCCGCCGCCGCCGTCCCAAGCCCATTCAGCGCGCCTTGGGTGTCTGCCGCCAGCTGCGGATAGGTTGGGATTTCACGCGGGCCTGCGGGGCCGTCTACGGTGACGGTGCCCATGGCGTATTGCCAGTCCTCCATCACACTCCACCAGCTGCTGTAGCTGGCGTTCTGCTGGGCAACCTCTAGCGCCACTTGCCTCAGCAGCGCTGCCGATGGCATCACCACGGCTTTGGCGTTGGTGATGTTGGGGCCGTCCCACGGCGTGGCCAGGGTGATGGTGGCAACCCCAGCAGCTGGCGCTGTACCCGATAGGCAGCGGGCCGGGAGCTGGCCAGCAATCATCAGGGCATCGCCTGAAATCACACTCTCCATGGACACGCCGTCGCTGACGGTGACGGTGGTGGCGCCAGTGGTGACGCTTACCTGGCTGGATTTGATCCAAACAGACATTGTTACTCCTCTGCAATCCTAATGGATGCACGTCCGGTTGAGATGGCGTAGTGGTCGCCGCTTTGAGCATCGATGACAAGCCGGTATTCGATGTCGCCAGTCAAGGTCGAGTTATCCGTGACTGTCTGGCTACCAATTGAAAAGTAATGAGACACGACCGTGGTTCCGGGCGCGGCAGGCGGCCATGGGTCGCCAGGGATGTACGGGAAGAATGTGGCCGTTGACGAAACTGTTCGCGTCCAGGTGGCGACGACCGTCGCCCCCCTGTAAAGGCGAAATCGAAATGTAGCCGTCCTTGTTGGGTAGGATGCCGTGACGTTGCCTTGGTATTGATTGCCGTCACCGCCAGCCCCGCTAGCCGCGCCGTGGCAAACAAAAGCGCTGACAATGATCGTTTTCTGGCGGCCGTTAGATCCGGCGTGAACAACGCTGATCCAGTCACTGGAATTCCAGTTTGCCGAGCTCAGATTGAAGTTGCCTGCCGAGTTCAACACCCCTGCAGACAGCGAGCCGCCGTAGTACTGACTGCCGTCCGTCTTTTTGTAGCTGAGCGCTCGAGACTCGGTTACGTCGCTCATCTTCACGGTGCCGTCAGCATTCAGGCTGCGCGGGCCATACCACTCCACAAACTGATTGCTGCTGCCGAAAGGCACGGGGCTGCTCAGGGTCATGTAAGCAGAGCCGATCTGCTGGATGGCGCCCTCTACCACGGCCTCTTGTCGGGCTGTGTCAAATCGAAATACAGCCTTGCCGTCGCTGGGCCTGACGATCTGCAGCTGGTTGGCCAGCAGCTTGATCACACTCTCGCTTGAGCTGCCATTAATGTAGATCCCGGTAACCTGACCCAGCGCGTTGACGCCGAGAAAGGCGCGGGCCGTCAGGCCATCAACATCATCTGAGATCACCTCCAGCTGTAGCGTGGCGGCTGCCAGCTGCTCGCCGTTGGCGCTAACAGCGGCCTGCAATGCGGCGTCAGCAGACGATCTGGCAGATGCCTCGTCGGTAACAGCCTGCTGCAGGCTGGTGACCTGTGCAGATCGGGTCGATGCCTCACCATCGATCTCGGCCTGTACACCGGTGATAGCCGATGCGCGGGCGCTGCTCTCGTCAGCAATCGCTTGCTGCAGACTGGTGACCTGTGCAGATCGGGTCGATGCCTCACTGGCAATTGATGCCTGGACGGTTTCGATCGCTGATGCGCGGGCGCTTGTTTCATCGGCAATCGCCTGCTCAGCACGGCGGACGCTAGCGGCTGAAGTCACTCCGCCTCGCTCGGCCCTTGCCGCCCGAACCATGCTCAGGATCCCCGACGCGGTTCCTTCCCCGATCTCACCAACCGCATCATCAAGGCCGCTGACTGCTGCGCCAAGCTCGTCCATCGCTGCATCCAGATCGGCCTGACCTGCAGCAACGACACCTGCTAGATCGTCCAGATCCTGCCGCAGCTCCTCGTTGCTGGCGCCTCCGGCTGCGGTGGTGGCCGCAACCTCTACCCAGTCGGATACGCCAAGGATGTTGCGGGCCCGAACACTGAAGTGGTACCCGGTCAGCGGCTGCAGCCCGCCTTGGGTGTGGCGGCCAGATCTGGCCACCAGCACTCGCTGGCCGGTTGGGCTGGTACCGCGAAACCAGAACTCAAACTCGACGCCTGCCGGCAGGCCGCCGCCCATCACCGGCTCAAGGGTTACGGCGTTGGCACTGGCAGTCACGGTTACGCTGTCGGGCTCAGTCGGAACACCCACATTAACGGCGATGCTGGCCCACTGGCCGAACGCAAATGGGCCAACAGCGCGCACTCGCGCCAAGGTGGCGCCAACGCCCTGCTGCACCAGGTAGTGGCGGTCGTCGGTGGTGGCACCAGTCAGGCGGTTGCTGTCTGAATCCAGCAGCTCGACCTCATACCGGTCGGCAACGTCATCCCACGACAGCCGAGCGAAGCTCAGGCTCTCAGGAGTGAGTTCGAAGAACAGGCCAGTGACGGCTGGCACCTCAAACGGGGAGCCGAGCGAGGTGTCAGGAAATGCCGGCGCGTTGGGCTTGCTGCTCCACGGATAGCCGCTGTCCTGGTGCTCTCGCAGCTCCAACTCGGTCGTGCCATCCGCCTCAAGTCGAGCCTTCATCACTCGAAACGGCTTGGCCTCCCACCCTCGCAGCTGGCTGTCGAGGGTGATCACGTCCAGCTGCTCCAGCCGCATGGCGGTTGGCTTGGCGGTGGTCTTCACCATCAGCCCGTCGCGTGATGTGCGGGCCAGTACCTCAGCCATCTGCAGCGCTTCGGCGTAATTGTCGATGCTGGTGAAGCTGAAGGTCTTTTCCTGGCGAACTCCGTAGTCCTCGGCCAGCCATTCGTCATCGAGGGCGGAGCCCGGCAGCGGGAAAACTGCCTCTTGGGTCGTGTAGCGCGCAGTAGCTTCCGGATAGCGAATGATCACCCGGTTGAATCGGTCGCCTTTGCCGACCGCAGCCACCTTGATGGAATCGGCCAGATCGTCAACGCCCAGGTGCAACACCGGCGCTTCATCGCGCTCAATCTTCAGTGCCAGGCGTCCGCCACGGTCTATCAGGTAACCGCGCATCGATTCGCGCAGGTCATCGACGTTGTTGAACAGGGTCTCAGAGGTATCGACGATGGCATTGCAGGTCATCATCGGCCGGCTGCCGCTCTGATCGATGACCGATTGGTCACAGAAGGTCGCCATGGCAACAAAGCTGGCATCATCCAGCTCTGCCGTGGTCAGCCCTTTGCCAAAGAACGGGCTGAGCAAGTAGTCACGCAGGATCAGCGCCGGGTTGCTGCTGCCAATGCGGCTGCCATCGCGCGGGTCGAACACCCGCCGCCCCTTGATGCGGGCCTTCAGGCCGGGCTCGCCGCGCGGGTAACGGTCGCGCTCTTTCCTGTCCTGGCACTTAATGTAGGTCACCGCCAAGCCGCGGCACGGCACGTCACTTACATCATCGGGGGCGCCATCAACAAACCATGCCGGCGGCGTCTGGCTGTCGGTGCCAAGGCGGTGCTCATAGGTCAGGCCCGTGTAATTGTCGGGGGTGATATCGTCCAGCCACAGCTGCTCTATGGCTTCAACCTCGCCGACACACCACACCGCCACCATGAACAGGGCGTTGTTTTGTGCCCCATGGTTGGAGATGGTACGCACCCCTTTGTAGATGATGACGGGGGCCACCTCGCGGGTGCCGTAGACAATCGGGATCGGTTCGTCGGTACCGAACCGCGTGATCTGGAATCCTTGCTGATCGGCGGCTGCCTTTTTGGCGGCGCGCTTGCTGTAGGCGATAGACCCGTAGGCAAAGGCGGCCGCAATCGCCGCATAGATTGCGTAAACAGCCCAGGCTGCAAGCTGGATGGCCATCAATCCCTCCCGGGCTTACCGTTAAACCAGATCACCTCGGGGGCCTTGCTGGCGAATTTCATGGAGTTGTCGCCTGGGTAGCGGCGCTGATGGCTGCTTGAGGTGGTGCGCCAATCGTTGACGCGCTCAAAGTCGGCCCAGGGCCCGGCGATGCTGAGCTGAATGGCAGGTGCAG
>Ga0247724_1000075_pt1 | contig 28996 bp, 14 predicted proteins | sample OKSTACKMC2E_FD_182776 | JGI IMG/M metagenome (GOLD analysis project Ga0247724, IMG submission 182776) | Subsurface sediment microbial communities from gas well in Oklahoma, United States - OK STACK MC-2-E | ecosystem: Environmental > Terrestrial > Deep subsurface > Rock core/Sediment | place... | reverse complement strand
CGCCAATCTCGGAAGCCAACCCCATTTCACGGCCTTTGAGCCAGAAATGCTGGAAACCACAGGCCCAGCAGTCTTTGCCTAAAAAGCCAAAAGAGTGCAGATAGTCTTTGCCCACGTCGCGCCAGTTTTCAAACATGATGCCGAGCTTAAAAGTGGCGTTGGTCGCGGCCATCATGTCGGCTTCGTTGATATTGAGCAGGCGATGGTACAGATGCAAAGTCGGGATAGTCGCTTCGCCAACGCCGACAGTGCCAATCTCGTCAGACTCGACCAACGTCACATCCAGCTGTTTGCCCATCAGTTTGCCAAGGGCTGCCGCGGTCATCCAGCCTGCAGTGCCGCCGCCGGCGATCACCACTCGTTGTTTTTTCATCATCTGCATCTGTCCAATCCTGTTGTTTTATCGTTGTAATTTCTGAATGATCAGGCTTCTGAGCGCCCGCGCCGTGGCTTCATCCAGCGGCTGGCGCAATAAGCCCTGCGCCGCCGGTGGCAGTTCTGCACCACCGCCCGGTTCGTCGGCAAAAATGTAATAGTCAAATAACGCCTGCCAGGCCTTGCGCTGCGCTTTGGGTAAATGGCGGATACTGAGCATGGCATTCAGCAACGCATTGTTTGGCCGACCGAGATATGCCGGCGTGTCGCGCCACCAGTGCGTCAGCAGTAAATTTACGTCATCCAGCGCCTCGACGTGGTGCCACCACATCGACGGCATAAAAAGCACATCCCCAGGTACTAAAGTCACCTGAAAACCAGCGGCTAATGCGCCGGCAAAACGCGGAAACCGTGCAAAATCCGGTGCGGCAAAATCCACCAGACTGACATCCTGCCCGCCCGGCGCAAATTCCATCGGCCCCGGATACAGATTCACCACCTGCTCAGGCGGGAACAAGGTAAAACGGCGATGGCCAACCAGATTACAAGCCAGGTTATGCGGGAAATCATAATGCGCCGCGATGCGGCTTTTGCTGCCAAGCCAGATACTGACTAAAGCCTGCGCTGCGCCCGGCCCCCCATTAAGTAAGCCTTGCAGCGGCAGCTGATGCTGTTCGCGGATGCCGGGGAAATACTGGCCGACTTCAGTTGAACCCATATAAATCGAGGCGCCGCTGGCGCTTAGCGCCGGGTCCAGCAGCCGCTGACATAAATCAGAAAAGGGCAGCGGGCCGCCCTGATAGTTAAAGCCGGAAAAATCCGCGTTGTAAAACACCCGGCCCCGGGTTTCAGGCGGCAAATAGCAGGCGCTCACCGGCAAACCGGCACTGTAGCTTTGCAACAAGTCCAGCGCGGCCGCCGGACTTTTTAAGCCGGCCTGCGTCAGCGGCCAGTCACGGCACAGGCCACGCAGTACCAGCGGCGCTTCGGCGTTTTTTAACACCGCCGTGAGCAGCGCCGCATCCGGCAACTTGCCTGGCTCAGTTGTGAGACGCAGTTCCGCGACCGGCTGCATGTTTTATAACCCCAACTGTTGGTTTTTCAGCGTCACCAGCTGCCGGATCTGCGCTTGTGAGGCGATCATCAGATAAATCGCTTGCAGGTAACCATGCTGATGCAATTGCGCCAGTGCTGCGCCATCAAGATTTGCCAGCTGCTCTTCAGCGATGGTCAAAAAACCCACCAGCTGATGGCTGCTGCCATCTTTTAAAGTGACATTGACCGTCACCGGTTCCAGCAGCTGATATTGCTCCAGCAACGCGACGAAATTGTTTGCATCCTGCATACCCAAATGCAGTGTTTCCAGCATACCCGCCATGTCCTGCAGAAACGGCGTCTGGCCGCCATAAGGCAAAAACAGCGGCTCGCCTTCATCTTTACTGACACGTGGATGGTCCAACGCAATATGCAAAACGCGTTGCTCCCGCACCATGCCGTCTTCCCGCACTTGCTGACGGCCGATTAAAAACGGCTGTCGACGTACCGACAAAGGCAGATATTGCTCCTGCCAACCGTCGGTCAGAAACAGATTCTCGCCATGGCGAAAGCCAAACAGCGCGACCGGATAAGTTTGCTGGCTCTGATTATCTTTGAAAAAAAACAGCGGATAACAGGCCGCACAACTACGAAATTCCAGCGGGAATGTAGTGGCAAACCATTGATTGTCGCCGTACTTCGCGCCACGCGCCGTGATCACACGCAGATCGGCATGGTCGGCGGCATTTAATAAAACAGTGTTGGTCATGCGGCAATCCCTCTCTTCATTTTTAGTTTTGGTTTTTCAGCGCCAGCTGTTGCAGCAATTGCCGGTTATCCGGCAGCAGTTGCTGCAGCCTGGTTAAATCCTGGTAGTTTTGCGCAAACAACGCGCGGGCACGTGCCTGTTGCGACGGTTTGGCCGCTAACGTCTGGCTCAGCGCACCCATGCCGTACAACACATATTGATAGCTGGCGGCCGGAAACAGCAAATCCTGATAAGCAAAATCAAGCGGTTGCGGCACTTGCTGCTGCCACAGCTGTAGCTGGTCCTGTAACGTCTGCGGAATAGAGGCGCTATCGCGGTGCGCGCGCCAATACGGCGTGTCGCGTTTGGACAACACATAATGCAGCTTCAGAAATTCGATAATTTGTTGCCAGTGGCGCAGGAAAGTCCGGTTCATTTTGGCACCAGCCAGGCTGTATAACGCCGGATCAAGCGGTAGCGCGGCGGCCAGGGTTTTGGCACTCCATTCGACCAGGGCCAGCGCTGAGGCTTCCAGCGGTTCGATAAAACCCGCCGCCATGCCAACGGCGACACAGTTGTGCTGCCAGCAGCCATTTCGATAGCCCGGCTTGAATTGCAACTGACGCGGTTCTGCCTGCTCTGCAAAAAACAGCGCCGCCTGTGTGCTACCTGCCGTTTTTTTCAGATAATTCCGCAGACAGGCATCGGCTTCGTCGTCAGAGCAATAATCGCTGGCATACACAAAACCAACTCCACGACGGGTCGGCAGGCCAATATCCCAAACCCAGCCACTGTCTTGTGCGGTTGAAATGGTATTGCTGGCAATCGGCGTGTCGGCATCCGGATAGGGCACCTGCACGGCCAAAGCGCGATCGTTAAATAAGATATGTTTGACGCTGGTGAGCGGCGTCTGCAGTGCTTTTCCAAGCAACAAAGATTGCATACCAGTGCAATCGACATACAAATCAGCCTGATAAACACCAAGCTCAGCGCTGCCTGCGGGCGTCGCCAGCAATTTGTCGATAGCGCCGTCAGCACGCAGCACCACCTCTTTTAAATGCGCCGGCACATAACGGACGCCAAGTTTGTCCTGACAATGGCGCTGCAATAACGCGGTAAATTTGCCGGCGTTTAAGTGGTAGCCGTAATTGAGTACCGGCTGATAATCCGGTGCCTGGGGCAAACGCGGCGCAAAACCGGCCTTGCTTAACTGATATTGCGTGGTGACGGCATCGGCAAAAGCGATGTCGCCGGCAAAAGGCAACCAACAACCGGCCAGATTAAATTCCGGCCAACCAGCCGGCAGCATGAATGGGTGCAAATAGTGGCTGCCGGGTTCTAACCAGTCGACAAACAAAGAGCCTTGCTTGGCGCTGACGTCGCAGCAACGGAAGAATTCGGTTTCAGAAAGACCAATCAGCTTTAACGTCTGGCGCATCGAGGGCCAGGTGCCTTCGCCGACGCCAATGGTTGGCACATCGGGCGATTCCAGCACAGTGACTTGTACCCGCGGCTGCGCCGCCAGGACACCTTCATCGAGATTGTGCGTGGCACTCAGTACCGCAGCCGTCAGCCAGCCGGCAGCACCACCACCAACAATCAGCACTTCAGTTTTTGCAGGAGGACAACTTGGCATCGGCCTGACCTTTTACCGCTTGAATTGGAACGAAAATGGCGTATCACGCTAAATACAGCCGAAAAAAAAGCGCTCTGCAGCATGCAACAAACTACAGTTGCAAACAAGAGAGCGCTTACAATTCAGCAGAGCACTTCCTGTGCACCTGCTGTTTTTCTTGACCTACAACCGCTTCACTTAGAAGCTGTAGCGGGCACCGATGCTATAACGGGAACCGGCTTCAGTCAGATTCAACACCTGCTCTTTGGCACGGCCATGCACACGGATGTACTCGTCTGTGATGTTTAGCGCTTCCAGATACACAGTTAAGCCTTTCACCTGTGGCAGGTCATAGCTGACCGACGCGTCAATTTGTGAATAAGCTTCAGTATATTGCGGGTTGGCGCCTGTGCCCTGACCGCGTGAATTTAAGAACTCATCGCGCCAGTTATAAGCAACCCGTGCCTGCAGACCATTGTTCTCATAGAACAGGATGGCGTTAGCGGTGTCACTTAAACCGACCAGCGCCGGCTGATCTTTCAGGATAAAGTTGTCATATTCAACACCTGAATCCACCATGGTGTAGTTCAGGATAGTGCCAAAACCGGTCTCGCCAAAGGCGTGCTGGATGGCAAATTCCCAACCGTCGATGGTCTCTTCTTCCGTACCGTTTGATGGCGTGTCGATTTTAAAGATCATCGTATTGTCTTCACCGGTTTTACCGCTGATGACTTTACCCGCTACGTTGACGCTCGGGTCGTTCGGATAATTGGCGAAGATCCAGTTACGGATCGCCGCAGCATCCGCGCCCACCGCCGCTAAAGCTTCGCGGTACTTTTTACCATCCGCCGGGTTCGCCAGGTTGTAAATGGTCGAGTCGACTTTGACGTTGGTAATAAAGTTGGTGACGTTTTTACGGAAATAACCGGCAGACAAGTAACTTGCCTCGGCATAGTACCATTCGGCCGAGAAGTCATAGTTCTGCGATTCCAGTGGTAACAGGCTTGGGTTCCCTGATGAGCCGCTGCCGCCTGAACGGTTCGCCAGCGTGCCGACCACAGTACCGCCCTGGATAGACACATAGTCCGGACGACCAATGGTTTCGCTGTAAGCGGCCCGTAACATCACATCTTCAACAATTTCGATATTGAAGTTGATGCTTGGTAACAGGTAATCGTAGTCACCTTGCTGCGTCTGGAATTCACGCTGACCACTGGCATGTAGTGCGATTTCAGTATCGGCGATCCAGTCAGCGCGGTCATAGGCAGCCACTGCAGAAGTCGAGGTCACGTCGGTTTGTTCATAGCGTAAACCGACATGCAAATCGTACGGTTTACCTTTCCAGTCATTGCGGTAGTTGTATTGCACGTATGCTGACTGTGACTCTTCTTCGGTGTAACGGTCCGTATCACTGGCGTAGTCAGTCGATGGACAGAAATCCGTGCCACAATCGCCTTTGCCTTTATAACCTGCAGGTGTGTACAGTTTTTCTGCTTGTGCACGCACCCGTTCAAAATCCCACATAAAGATTTTGTTTAGCACATCAAAGTTCTTACCGGTAAACGCCGAGAAATTGCCACCATTGGCAGTGAATTTGTCGTGAATAGTTTCAGCCGGGAACCAGCTTGGATCTAAATCACCGGCTTTACCGACACCACCCCAGTCGTTGCGTTGCACGTTGACTGACTGTGAATGGTTATCCACTGTCGTCAGCGCAATACCAAAATCGATATTCGATTCGTCGTTCAGCGTGTAATCGCCGTCTAACTGCACCTGTTCAATCTCAGATTTGTTACGGGCATTACCAAACACTGAACCGGTCACACGCATATCCTGCGGCGTCACGGCATTGCCACCACCAACCGCCAGCACCGGTAAATCACCGCTGAAATCAGTTGCTGCATAAGTGCGGACAAAACCGGCCGTACTTAAACTACTGTTGGAACCATTCGGGCTGTTCGGTTTGTTTTCCGCTTCAGATTTGTGCGCGTCAAAGGACAGGCTCAGCTTGTCGTTGACTTCCCACTCGAGGTTAAAGCCTAAAGAACCGCTTTCATTGCGCACGCCGTAGTCACCGGCACCCATCGACAAATCTTGTTTGGCGTCGTAGGTTTCGGAATAGACCAATGGTGAAGAGACAGGGCCGTCAGTCCAAACGCTGGATGAAGGCGCGAACGTAAACCAGGCCGACACGTCGTTATATTGGGTGTCGATATCGTTACGCATGTAGGTGTAATCCAGCGTCGCTTTGATGTCATCGCGTGGGCTGTATTGCAGCACTAACTGGCCGTTGGTGCGTTTACGTTGTTGTTCTTCAAATTTATAGATGGTGGTTTGCGGAACTGAGTAGACTTCATCGGCGCTTGGACGGTTGACCTGATTGGTCTGTGGTACACCACCCCATTCAGCGGTACCGGCCCCCCAGTTATCATCGACTTTACCTAAAAAGCTACGCCAGCCAGTGCCTACGTTGGCCTGCTGATTGCCGCTTTCGCGTTCCTGGTAAGAACCTGACAGTAAAATACCGAATTTATTGTCGTTAAAAGTATTGGAATACAACGCTGAGACTTCTGGCGTCGTACTACCTTTATCAGTGGAGCGGTCATCAACAGCAGCAACGCTGGCCGTTGCCTTCTGGCCTGGTGAATCTAGCGGGCGCAGCGTCTGCACGTCGATAGTAGAACCGATACCACCGGTTGGGTTTGAAGCCAGTGCGGTTTTGTGTACTTCCACACCGCTGATCGAATCAGAAGAAATGTTGGCAAAATCAAATGAGCGCGAGCCTGTAGTCACCGGCATCTGACGACCATTTAACGTCACCAGGTTAAAATCCGGACCAAAACCACGCACCGTCACCTTGCTGCCTTCACCGTTGACGCGGTCAATCGACACACCGGTGATGCGCTGCAGCGATTCTGCCAGGTTGGTGTCCGGGAACTTACCGATATCCTCGGCTGAAATCGCATCGAGAATACCTTCAGATTCGCGTTTGGTGTCCATCGATTTGATCAGACTGCCGCGAATACCGGTGACCGAAATCACCTCAATTTTATCTTCTTTTGCCGCTGCGGCGTCATCAGCAGCTGCATAACCCGGCATCGCGACGCCAAGCACCAGTGCAATACTGGTGGCCAGTCTGCTTTTGTGAAATGTAGTTGGATTCATTTAGTTTCCCTGTCGACTTTTATTATCTGGCTTCGTTTGTCTGCCTGAACTGCAGACGTTGCGCCTTTTTCTTTGGTGTTGATACTGCCCTGACACACTCTTGAAAGCGCTTTCAGGACATTAGTTGATTTTTTATAACCCGTCAATACAAAAAATGCAATGCATAATATCCATATGTTTTATATAGGTTTATAGTTCAGTAACCGGTTACATATTCAGCGATTTCTGCACAGCTTCTGCCCACCCTACTCCGCATGCTGGCGGAAAAAGCGCTTTGACAGCGCCGCATTTGATGCTATATCTGTAAGCGCTTTCAAATCATCAATTTGGCCACGCAACGTCAGTATTGCAGGCGCCACAGCGCCGCGCCGGGCCAACTCTAATACGGGGACTTTATTTTATGTTGTCAGTATTGCCGGTTTTTACTCTGAGCTCTGTAACCCATCGTCTGGCGCCTTTAACTTTGGCGGTCACGCTGGCTTTGACGGCGGGCAGCGTCAGCGCTGCAGCGTCAACTGCAGACCAGGCTAAAGCGCGTGATATCCAGCGCTGGCCGGTCCTGACTTCTGCCGTGCCGGTAGATGCCAAACTGGAACAACGCTTGGAAAAAATCCTTGCCGCTATGACGCCTGAACAAAAAATTGCCCAGATGATCCAGCCGGAGATCCGCGATATCACCGTCGAAGATATGCGCAAATATGGCTTTGGATCCTATCTCAATGGTGGCGGCTCTTTCCCGGCCAATAACAAACACGCGACACCAGCCGACTGGATAAAACTCGCTGAAGCCATGTATCAGGCATCCATTGATGCCAGTCAGGACGGCAGCAGTATTCCGACCATGTGGGGCACAGACGCAGTGCATGGCCACAATAACGTCATCGGCGCGACCATTTTCCCGCACAATATCGGCCTTGGCGCCGCGCGTGACGCCAGACTGATTGAACAAATCGCCCGTGCGACAGCGGTGGAAGTACGTGCCACCGGCATCGACTGGATTTTTGCACCTACTGTAGCTGTACCACAGGACGACCGTTGGGGTCGCACTTATGAAGGCTACGCCGAAGATCCGGCGCTGGTACGCGATTATGCCGCGGCCATAGTCCGTGGCTTACAGGGCGAACCGGGTGGAAAATTCCTCACCGACCATCATGTGATCAGCACAGTTAAACACTTCCTCGGCGACGGCGGTACTGAAGGCGGTGTCGACCAGGGCGACAATATCGCCAGCGAACAACAGCTGATCGACATTCACGCCCAAGGTTATGTCGGCGGTCTGCAGGCCGGCGCGCAAACAGTCATGGCGTCTTTTAACAGCTGGCACGGCGAGAAAAACCACGGCAGCCAATATCTGTTGACGCAAGTGTTAAAACAGCGCTTTGGCTTTGACGGCTTAGTGGTTGGCGACTGGAACGGCCATGGCCAAATTCCGGGCTGCACTAACGAAAACTGCGCCCAGGCTGCCAACGCTGGTTTAGATATTTATATGGTGCCGACAGCCGCCTGGAAGCCGCTCTATCACAATCTGCTGGCACAGCTGAAAAGTGGCGAGATTGCGCAAAGCCGGATTGACGATGCAGTGCGTCGCATTTTACGGGTGAAATTACGCGCCGGATTATTTGACCGGCCAGGCCCGGCCAAACGCGCGCTCTCTGGCAAGCTGGAACTGATTGGCGCCGCTGAACACCGCGCTGTGGCGCGCGATGCCGTGCGTAAATCGCTGGTATTGCTCAAGAACAATCAGTCATTGCTGCCAATATCCCCCAAGGCAAATGTTTTGCTGACCGGCCCTGCCGCTGATGACATCGGTTTACAAAGCGGCGGCTGGACCATCAGCTGGCAAGGCACTGGTAATGTGAACAGCGACTTCCCCGGCGGCAGCTCGATTTATCAGGGCTTTGCTGCACAGGTCAAAGCGGCCGGCGGTCAAATCCACTTATCCAAAGATGGTAGTTTCCAGCAAAAACCTGATGTGGCTGTGGTGGTGTTTGGTGAAGAACCTTATGCCGAAGGCAATGGCGATATCGATAATCTGGAGTTTCAGCGCGGCAATAAAACGGCGTTAGCGTTATTGAAGTCACTGAAACAACAAGGCATTCCGGTGGTTAGTGTGTTTTTAAGTGGCCGGCCGCTGTGGGTCAATCCCGAGCTGAATCAGTCGGACGCTTTTGTCGCCGCCTGGTTGCCGGGCAGTGAAGGTGCCGGCATCGCCGACGTGCTGCTGAAAACCGCCAGCGGCAAAGTGCAATATGACTTCCACGGCAAGCTGAGTTACAGCTGGCCAGTATCGCCGACGCAATTTAAAGTCAATCTGAACGACGGTCAGACACCATTATTGCCCTATGGTTTTGGCTTAAGCTACACCAGCAAAGACAGCGGCCCGCTCAGTAAAGCATTGCCGGAACAGGCAGCCGGCGGTAATGGCGCCCATGAGCCACTGCCGCTATTTGAACGCGCAGCCAAAGCACCGTGGCAGTTCTGGCTCCGAAGCGGTACGCAAATGGCTCCTGTCACCGCCAATGTGCAGACACTGGGTGACCTGAGCTTTAAATCAATAGACCGGCGCGTGCAGGAAGATGGCCGCGAAATCAGCTTCGGTGGCAAGATTGATAATGCCGTGGCGCTCGCTAGTAATTTCCCCCGCGATTTGCGTGGCTACCGTGAAAGTAATGCCGTGCTGGAATTGCAAATCAACCCAGTACAACCCGTGCAAGGCCTGAACTTAAGCCTCGGCTGCGGTGAACAATGTGGTGGCTCGGTCGACCTGACATCAGTGCTTCAAGGCAAAACCGGCTGGCAGACCCTCAGTATTGACCTCGCCTGTTTTAAAGGCACCGACTTTGGCAAAGTACAGCAAAGCTTTGTGTTAAGCAGCAAAGCCGCCAACAAAGTGCAGCTGTCGGATATCCGTCTGGTACCAGGTTTGGCCGGCAAAGCCAGTTTGTCCTGTCAGTGACAGACTAAAAAATCAATAGCAGCGGCTTCGGCCGCTGTTTTTTTGCCATCACTCCCGGCTAGCAGACGACAAATTCAAAACACTCATCTCAACATCGCCTTTGCGCTAATAGGCAGCAGCGACAAAACACGTTAAGGTACTGCTTTGGCTTTTTTACAGCAGGCGACAGGGAGGCGGTGTGCGCGCAAAACCGGAAGTTTATCATCGGGGCTCACTGGCACTGATTTGGGATCAACGCATGCTCGATGCGCAGGTCGCTTTGTGGCAACAGCTGGGTAAACCGGGCTTTTTCGCTGCCGTATTGGATGTACTCGAAGCCGTCTGCCCGGTCGACTCCAGCGGACTTTTGGTGTTTTACCGCCAGCAAAAGCCGTTAAGCCTGCTGCACCGGTTCCATCCGTTTGACCGCAGTTTACACGCCGATATTTATTCCACCGGGCCTTATGCGCTGGACCCGCAGTATCAGCTGTTTTTAAAAGGCTGCCCAAGCGGTACTTATTGGCTGGCTGACGTGGCACCCGACGATTTTTATCAAAGCAGTTATTACACCGCCTTTTACAGCAAAATCGGCGTGGCCGATTCGATTGATGTGCTGTGGCGCATTGACGACAACACGGCGCTGAATTTTTTTATGCAGCGTAATATCAACAGCAATACCTTCAGCCGTGCCGACGTACAGGCGCTGAATATGGTGATGCCGGTGCTCGATGCTGCGCTGACCCGCCACCATCAGCTGGCCACGCCCTTGCCGCTCGCCAACAGCTCAGACCAAACCCATTTACAGGTAGAAACTACACTGAGTAACTTCGCCAGTTCTTTGCTGACGCCACGCGAGCGGGATGTATTGTGGTATCTGCTGCGCGGTTATTCTTCAGCGCTGACCGCGGAGAAATTACAAACCTCGGACGGCACCGTCAAAATCCATCGCAAAAACATTTACCGCAAACTGGAGATTGGCTCACAGGCGGAATTATTCTCGTTATTTATCAATTGCATCCCCTTCGCCCGCCCCGGTTTACCAGAAGATCCGCTGCATAGTTATCAGCAGGCACAAGAGCACCATATAGTTTAATAAGCGAACAGCAGAGCAGCCTGAAATTGCCTCAGGCAAGGCGACACAGCGAAGGAATAGTGGCGCTCTTTCGAGCTGTGGCAACGCCGCATGAGGCAATTGCTGGCGCTCCCGGACGGGCGATAGCAGAATGGCCGCATGCGGCGTTAAATTTTCTCGCTTTAGAACCACTAAAGCTTCAAAAAGCTGCCTTGCCTGCGGCCATTCTGCTTATCGCTGCTGCCGCTTTTTTAAACTATATGGTGCTCTAGAGCCCGCCGGCCCGCTCACTGCATCAGTCTGAGGCAAGTCGCCCGCTTGCCTATTCCTTAAGCAATAGGAAATTTCGCGCAGACTGAAATTAGACGCTTTGCCCTATCCCTAACTGGATATTTCTGTTCCGGGAACTCAGCTCTAATATCAAAGTCGGCTCGCCCCGTACCGGACTTTTTGCGCAGTGCGGACGGCACACGAATACAGATTAAGGCAGCCGCAGACAAGCACAACGCTGGAGATCCTATGCAACGCAACAGTTTGAACATCCTGAAAAAAACCGCTCTGGCCTCGCTGGTCGCGCTGGCTCTGGCCCCCGCAGCACAGGCAGACTTGTCCGTCGGCTCGATTTTTGGCCAGGCCGCCAAAGGCAGCACTGTCACAGTACAAAACCTCGACACCGGCTTAAAACGCCAAATCCAGGTCGACCAGAATGGCCGCTTCCAATTCAGCCAGTTACCGGGCGGTCGTTATAAAGTGGAAAACGCCGGTATCGCCCGTGAAGTCACAGTATCGCTCGGCACAGGTACCCCGGTCAGTTTTGCTGATGGCGACATTGAACGCATTGCGGTACAAGGCCGGGCTATTAACCCAATCGACACCTCGTCGGTCGAATCCAGTACCGTGTTTAGTGCCGAGCAGCTGGAAATGCTGCCGGTTGGCCGTGATATTTCTGACGTAGCATTGCTCGCGCCAGGCACAGTGCGCGGCGACAGTGGTTTTGGCAATCTGGCGTCCTTCGGCGGCGCATCAGTTGCCGAAAACGGCTATTACATCAACGGCTTTGACGTCACCAACGCCCGCACTTTTTTGTCTTATGGCAAAGTGCCTTTTGATGCCATCGGTGAGCAACAGGTGAAAACCGGCGGCTACGGCGCAGAATATGGCCGCGCTTTGGGTGGTGTCATCAACATAGTCACCAAACGCGGCACCAATGACTGGGAATTTACCAGCTCTGTGGTGTGGGACCCGGCCAGCCTCGCCGGCCACGGTAAAGATGTCGTCAGTAAAGTGCCGGGCTTAGCACCGGGTGACAACAGCTATTATTCGGCTTACCGCTCAGCCGATGAAGAAGACAAACTGGTGTACAGCGTTGGCGGTGGCGGCGCTATCATTCAGGATAAGCTGTTTATCTATGGCCTGGTCGAAGGCAAAAAACAAAGCGCCGACTATTTTGATTCAGACAACAGCACAGCGACCGATAACAACAGCCCGAATGGCTTAGTGAAACTGGACTGGTATATCACCGACAGTCATATCTTTGAGCTGACCGGTATCCGCAATGTCAATAAAACGGACTACACCACTTACCGCAACCCAAGCGACCAGTATTACACCGGCCAGCATGGCAATCTGCGTACGCAGTATCAGGAACGCGACGGTGGCAATATTGTTATCGGTAAATACACCGGCCAGCTGACCGACAATTTTAACTTAGGTGTGATGTACGGTTATCTGAAAACTGACGCCGCTTATGTCACACCAGACCCGCTACCGGGTAACGAATGTCCGCTGGTCGATATTTACGATCAGGATACTGACGATATCACCGACGTTGGCTGCTGGAACGAAATTAACGTACGCACGCTGAATTTCGGCCCGAACACTGACGAGCGCAAAGCGCTGCGTATCGATGGCGAATGGGCGCTGGATGCCCACACCATCCGCTTTGGTTACGACAGTGAAACCTTCACCTCAGTACGCGCCGGCGCTGAATATTCCGGCGGCGTGTTCTATCGGATCTATACGCCACTGCCGTTTGCCGACCGCTGGAATGGCGTGAACGTGGCGCCAAATGCCAATGTGGTGCGTAAACGTACGCGTAGTTCGCCAGCCGGCAGCTATGAAGTGAAAAACGACGCGATTTACCTCGAAGACAGTTTTTATGTCACGGAAGACGTGATGCTGTATGCCGGTTTACGCAACGAATCTTTTGATAACCTCAACGGCGACGGCGTGTCTTTTGTCGACGCCAAAGACATGCTGGCGCCGCGCTTAGGTTTTGCCTGGGACGTCAATTCAGACGGCAGCGCCAAAGTCTTTGCCAACGCTGGCCGTTATTTTATTCCTATCGCCGCCAACACCAACGTGCGGGCGTCGAACTGGCAATATGTCACCACCGAATATTACCTGTATGACGGCACCGTCGACCCGGTGACGCAGGCGCCACGTCAGCTCGGACAAAAACTCGGCGATACGCTGACCAGTGGTCGCAATACCTCACCGGATCCGGCCACTGTTGCCTCGGCCGACTTAGAGCCGATGCTGCAGGACGAGCTGATTGTCGGTTACCAACGTGAGTTGTTCGATGGCTGGACCGGTGGCGTGAAAGCGATTGCCCGCGAAGTGAAAAACGGCGTCGACGATTATTGTGGCCGCCAGGCCTTTATCGACTTCGCCGCTGATCAGGGTTATGACGATTTCGACGCCGACACCCTGGCCACCTGCATTATCGTGAACCCGGGCCGCGACCTGCAGATGGATATGGATGTTGCCGGCGATGGCGAGTTAAAACGCGTCACAGTCTCCAATGACTATCTGCAGCTGGAAGAATACAAACGCACTTATAAAGCACTGGAATTCTTCTTTGAACGCGGCCGCGCCGACGGCTGGTATCTACAGGGCAGCTATACACTGGCTTACAGCAAAGGTAATGCCGAAGGCCTGGTGAACAGCTTCCTTGAAGTGGAATCGCCCGGCCTCACCAACGACTTCGACCACAAAATGTTTGTTGATGGCACCGACGGCTACCTGTCGAATGACCGCCGCCATAGCTTCAAAGTATTTGGCGGTTATGAACTCACTGACGAGCTGGAAATTTCCGCCAATCTGGCGGTGCAATCCGGCCGGCCGGTCAGCTGTTTTGGATATCCGGCCTTTGACGTCGACGACCCGGAATATGAAGTGTTCGAACGGTATGCCGCGTCCACCCTGTATTGCCGTAACGAAGCCGGCGAGCAGGTGCTGACCCAGCGCGGGCAGTATGGCCGCACACCATGGACTTACACCTTAGACGCCGGCCTGACGTATCAGCCGGTGAAAGTACCTGGCCTCAAGCTGCAAATGCAGGTGTTTAACCTGCTGAATAGCCAGCAAGTCACCGAGTATGACGAACAGGGTGATGTCTCGCTGGAAGATACCGGGCAAAACCCGAACTTCCGCCATGACCTGAACTATCAGACGCCCAGATCTGTCCGTCTGACCGCGCGTTACTCGTTTTAACAAGCGCCGCTCCCCGCATGTTGTTGCCTTGGTGGGGAGCGGTCTTTTTCCGGAGTTATCATGTTAGTTTTTTTGAAACGGCCCGCTTTTGCGTTGCCGGCGCTGACACTTTTGCTGTTGTCCGCATCGCAGGCGTTCGCCGCGCAGACTTTGCCCGGCAAAGAACTATGGTTGTTTGGTGGCGGTGAGCGCATTTGTTCCAGCGTGGAACCGGAATACTGCGAAACTTCACAGCTGCAGGCAGCACAAGCTTATTTTGCCGCCCGGCAGGCACAGACCGGCAAAAGCTATCGTTGTGATAAAACCAGCCTGCAGCTGTTGCAACAACTGCCGCACTGGCCCGTAGCCGGCGACGGCGAAACCCGCCGCGCCAGCATTTTGCAAGCGCTGCGCGGTCAGCAGGACCAGCTTCTGACCAGTGCTGCTTTGGATACATTCAGCGCACAGCAACGGCTCAGCGGTGACGAATACAGTGTAATCGAAGACAGCTGTGAAGTGAGGCCGCAGCGCCCGGACGGCAGCACGGCGCGGATGGCAGTGTATTGGCCAGGCACTTATGCCGTGACCCAGCATTTGTTTCAGTCTTTTGTCACGTCAGCCCAGCAGCGCCGTCAGCTGCGCAGTCCACAAACCCCGGCCACGCAAAAACCGCGGCTGCTGCTGATCACCGCCTCCTCTTACAACCCTTATGAATGGGTCGACTATTACCAACAGCTGTTCAGCGCCGCCGGTGCTGATGTCGACTGGCTGCCGCTGGAACCGGCGCTGAGCCAGCAAAACCAGCCGTGGGATTGCAAAGCCATTGAGGCAGGCCGGCTGAAACACTCAGGTCAGCTGCGCCGCGCCGAACGTTATCCGGAACTGGCGGCACAGCAGCAAAAACTCTGTGCTGATCCCAAAGCCATGGCCGAATTAATTGAACGCGCTGATGCAGTGTTTATCAACGGCGGCGATCAATCATTAACGTTAAGAGCGTTGACCGGGCCAGACGGCAAGTGGCTGGCGCTGACCGAACGCCTGTTGCAACGCGTCCGGTTTGAAGCCGTGCCCTTAGGCGGGTCCAGTGCCGGCAATGCCGTGCAATCGGGTCGCCCGCTTGGTGACATCGCCATGATCAGTGGCGGACGCAGTGCCCATGCGCTGCAATTTGGAGCGCTGGCGCATGATATCGACGCGCCGCTATGCCGCTTAAGCCAAAGCTGCGGCAAGGTACTTGCCGACGAACAGCTGACCTACCGGCCTCAAGGCGGGTTGCAGTTATTCAGCCTCGGTATTGCTGACACGCATTTTCGCGAACGTAACCGCGAAGGCCGTCTATTGACACTGGTACAGGCTGCTAAAGCGCCGGCTGGTTTTGGTGTCGATGAAGCCACAGTGCTGCGCGCCCGCTTCGCCCCGGATAAGGACGGCAATGGCCAGGACGCCATGCTGGAAGTGCTGGGCAGTGGCGGCGTCTGGGTGATAGACCGCACGGTCGCGCAGGGCAATCTCACTGCGCCGGAATCTAAGCTCACGCAGCTGAAAGTCAGCCGCCTGCTACCCGGTGACGTTGTGCACTGGCAGCTGCTGTCGGGTACTGGCACTGCTGCAGTGAAGTATAAGGGCCAACTGTCTTGCGGCGAGCCTCCGGCAACCGATGTGGCCAAAGTGGACAGCGAGGCTTATGCGCCGCTGAGCCAACCTGGCCTCAGTATACGTTGGCAACTTGGCGTCGAAGGTAAAGTGGCAGCCTGTCAGCGTAGCGACGGCCGCTGGCATTATCTGGCGCAGCCGCTTAGTCTGCAGCTAAACCGCACTCAAGGATAGCCAGATGCATGCACCTACTCCTGTCACCAACACCAGCCGCGGCTGGCAAATGCCCGACACCCTGCTGATTGTCGGCGGCGTGTTATTGCTCGCTTTACTGCTGACTGCCCTGCTCGCGCCGGGCCAGTTTGAAACCAGGCTGGATGCCGAAACCGGCCGTCATCTGTTGCAAGCCGGCAGTTATCAGGCGGTCGGTGAAGCCTCGTTAGCACCGATTTTTACTGCCGGTGAGCAAACCGGCTTTTTCAGCGCCTTTTTTGACGGCATGACCTCCGGCAGCCGCTCCGGCTCCGCCATTGGCGTGGTGGTGTTTATCCTGCTGGTCGGCGGTAGCTTTGGCATAGTACTCAGAACCGGCGCTATCGACGAAATGCTGAAGTGGCTGATCAACCGGCTACAACACAAAGCCCGCTTGTTATTGCCAGTGATGGCGCTGTTTTTCTCGTTGGGCGGCGCCGTATTTGGTATGGGTGAAGAAGCGATGGCTTTTGCCGTATTTCTGGTGCCGCTGGTGCGCTTGCTTGGCTATGACGCCATCACAGGGGTGTTGCTGACCTACGGCGCGACGCAGGTCGGTTTTGCTACCTCCTGGATGAACCCGTTTTCGGTTGCTATCGCCCAGAGTATTGCCGGCCTGCCGCCTTTGTCCGGTGCCGGATTTCGCATGGTGATGTGGCTGGTGTTCACACTGATTTATATCATCTGGATGATGAGCCGCGCCGAACGGCTGCGCAAAAACCAGCAAGGCGCAGCGCCAGTACAGCCTTTTGCACTGGAGCAAAAGTTCGCCTGGCCACATTTGCTGATTGTGTTGTGTTTTGCCGCCGGCATGGTCTGGCTGGTCTGGGGCGTCGTGACCCAAGGCTATTATCTGCGCGAAATTGCCAGTCAGTTTCTGGTGATTGGTTGTGTGTCGGCGCTATTAGCCCGGCTGTTTTTACCGCAACAAGGCCGTACCAATGATTATGTCGACGCCTTTAAAACCGGCGCCGCGCAGCTGTTGCCGGCCGCCATGGTAGTGGGCATTGCGCAGGGCATTTTATTGCTGCTGGGCGGCACAGATCCGGCCAAACCTTCTGTCATCAACACCATTTTGCAGCACGCAGCCAGCACTATTGATGGCCACAGCTCGATGGTCGCCGCGCAAGGCATGCTGGTGTTTCAGAGTGCGTTTAACTTCCTCGTTACCTCGGGCTCAGGCCAGGCAGCGCTGACGATGCCGTTAATGGCGCCTTTATCCGATTTAGTCGGGGTGTCGCGCCAAACCGCAGTACTGGCGTTCCAGCTTGGCGACGGTCTGGCCCATTTGTTCTATCCGACCTCCCCTGCGCTGATGGGAACGCTGGCGATTGCCGGCGTTGAATTCAGCCGCTGGCTCAAAGCCATGTGGTCGTTTTGGTTATTGCTGACACTGATGAGTATCAGCGCGATGGCGATTGCCGTCTGGACAGGATTTTAAAAGAAGGTATTTATGATCACGCTGATTGAACATGCAGAAGTTTTCAGCCCACAGGCACAGGGCCAGCAACAGGTGCTGGTCGCCGGCCAGCGCATCAGTGCAGTCAACGCCAAGATTGATATTCAGGGCAATGCGGTGCAGCGCATCAACGCCACTGGCTGCTATCTGGTGCCGGGTTTAGTCGATTCACTGGCGCATATTATCGGTGGCGGCGGTGAAGGCGGCTTTCGCACCAGAACGCCGGAGCTCAATGCCGATGATGCCTTTGCCAGTGGCGTCACGACTCTGGTTGGCGTGCTCGGCACTGACAGCATCACCCGTACCCTGACCAACTTATTGGCCAAAGCCCATGCGCTGACCGAAGAGGGCCTGAACTGTTATTGCCATACCGGCTCTTACCAAATCCCGGTGCGCACTTTGTTCCCAACCATCAGCGAAGATTTGCTGCTGATTGATAAATTTATCGGCGTCGGTGAAGTAGCCATTGCCGACCACCGCAGCTCCCAGCCGACACCAGACGAGCTGAAAAAACTAGCCGCTGAAGCGCGGGTGGGCGGCATGTTGTCCGGCAAGGCCGGCATCGTCAGCGTGCATGTCGGGCCTGCTTCTGCGGGGGTGTCGTTATTGCGCGAAGTTGCGGCCAGCAGCGATATTCCGCTGACCCAGTTTTATCCGACGCATATGAATCGCAATCAACAGCTTGTGGAGCAAGGCTTTGCCTTTTTACAAGCCGGCGGCTGGATTGATTTTACCACCAGTACTACGCCGCAAGAACTGGCCGCCGGTGAGGTGCAATGTGCCAAAGCACTGCTGCAGGCCTGGCAACTGGGGCTCGATTGTAGTCGCATTACCTTTTCATCCGATGCCAATGCATCTTTGCCGCTGTTTGATGACCAGCAACAGTTTATTGGCCTTGGTATTGGCCGGATCGGTAGTTTACTGGAAGAAGTAGTCGCTGCAGTGCGGCTGGGCGTACCGCTGCCAGTGGCGCTCAGCGTCGCGACAACAAACCCGGCGCGGGTGTTGAAACTGCCACAAAAAGGTGAAATAACCGTCGGTAAAGACGCTGATTTGGTACTGCTGGATAAAGAGACGCTGGCAGTGCGGGCTGTGATGAGCCGGGGGATCTGGCGCTATAGCGACGGCAGTTTGCCTGTCCCTGTGCAACGGGACTCGTTATTTATCTAACCTCTTTTTTATTCCGCGTTGATAGCAAAACAGCGCCAACCGGCGCTGTTTTTGTTGTTGCTGTTTATATTGCTCGTTATAGCAAAATCAGGCCTGTGGTGCGCGGTCCGACATCCATTTTTGTACCGCAGATACCAGCTCATCCGGATGAAACTTGGCGATAAACTGGTCCGCACCCACTTTTTCAATCATCGCCTGATTAAACACACCACTTAAACTGGAGTGCAGCACGATATGGATATTGCGCAGCCGTTCGTCCGCTTTGACTTCGGCGGTTAAGGTATAACCATCCATTTCCGGCATTTCGATATCCGAAATTAACAGCGGCATTTTGTGCGAGATATCGCCGCCAATGTCATCGGCCAGATTTTTCAGCCAGTTCAGCGCAGAGCGGCCGTCGTTGACGGTCTGAATTTCAACGCCAATCGCCGATAAAGCCCGTTTAACCTGATTGCGCGCCACCGCCGAATCATCCGCAACCAGCACCACCAGATTTTTAAAATCAACGTCTTTGGATTTTTCTTTAACCGATTCACTGACGGTTTCATCCGCTGGTGAGATTTCATTAAAGACTTTCTCGACATCGAGGATTTGCACCAGCTTTTTGTCGACTTCAGTCACAGCCGTCACATAATGCGCCTTACCCGCCCCTTGTGGCGCCGGATGGATTTGCTCCCAACTACTGCTGACAATGCGGTCAACGCCTGCAACTAAAAAGCCCTGGGTATTGCGGTTGTATTCGGTGACCAGAATATAAGCAGTAGATAAATCTGTAACCGGTTTGCCACCAGTGGCCTGACTCAAATCAATCACAGTCACCGGCTCACCACGTAAATGCGCAATGCCACGCACATGCGAGTGCGCTCCAGGTAGGGCTGACAATTCCGGGCATATCAGCACTTCACGCACCTTAAACACATTGATACCAAACAACTGCGCGGAATTGAGCCGGAATAACAACAATTCGAGCCGGTTTTTACCAACCATGTTGGTCTTGGAATCGATACTGGATAATAAACTGCTCATGAGCCCTCCGCGTGGCTATGCTGCTGATGCTGAACTGACCAGACTAATGATATATAACCTGTTGCTAAACATAGCAAAGTTTTCGGTTGGAGAAACTGACTTCGGACAAGGAATTTCATTTGAGCTACTGATGACAAGTGCTTGCGGAATAACAGCGCTGTGATTGTCTGTGTTCCAAGGGCATCTTCTGATAGATTGGCTAAACCCGGTTGCCCACGCCCCCAACAACAATACATCTTATAAAAACATTATATTGTTTTTATTTTCACACAAAATAAACACCAGAGTCACAAAAACTCCTTTAATTGGATGAATTTTCATCAAGAACAATTGAGGAGACCTGAATGACAAGGATATACCTGAGCAGATATTGGTTCGCTTACGCGGCTTTGCTATTGGCATGCAGTTGCCCAATGGCTGGAGCGGCTTCACTTAACTGGGATCCTGCGACCCACCACATACTGCAGGCGGATTTTAACCACGACGGCTATCCGGATTTGTTATTTCAGGCAAAGACAGCTGCAGACAAACACTATCTGGTTTTAGGTCAAAATAGCGCGGCACAGCGCTATGACTATACAAACCCCATCGAATTACCGCAGAAAATTAATCAGGTGCATTGGCACCGGGAAAAGTTCCAATTGTTGGCGCTGACAACGACTGCGCAAGATGACGCAGCTTTAATGGCCATTGCAAATAATGGCAGTTCCGCCTGGCTATTTAAGTACATCAACAGCGCTGCAGACCTGTCAGTTCCAACACAACACTACGATTCCAGGCAATTCAAATGGTTACGCGCCAGTCCCTCTTCACTCTATTACAGTGGTGATTTCAATGGGGACGGGAAAGCAGATCTACTGCAACTTGACAGCATTAAAGGCGAACATCAGCTCATTCTGGCAGAAAAACAGCATCATTTTGGTACTGCAAAAAAACTATCCAAGACCGTGCAGTGGGGACTGAAAAATAATGAACGTTTGATCATCCGAGATTTTAACAAAGACGGCCACGATGATGTTTTTGCCTTGTCAAAGGACGGTAAGCAACCGCATGTGTTGCTTTATAGTGAGGGGAAAGGCAGGTTTGCCAGCGATGACGGGAAGTTAATCCCGGTGCGGCAAGCTGATGTCAGCTGGTCGGATAGCGCATCAGGTATTACTGCAGTCAGACGTAAATCGGACCATCAGACGGTTTTATTTCGGGCTTACAACCATGCGGAACGGACCGTGCAAAACAGTAATTGCGCTGGCAGACTGTTTGATACTGAAACCATGATTGCTGAGGAATATTGCCCGGTTGTCAGCATTGGCAATACTGTAACGCCCTCATTGCAGTCCGATATCACGGAACTGCAAGGTTGTCCGGGAGATATGATTGCGGCTGACGAAATCACCACACTGCAAGCTTGTCCTGTTGGTATCATTCCCAAACCTCCGACTGAGGCGCCCCGAGTGAGCTTTAACCAGGCGGCGCAGGGTGTCCAGTTTAACGTCGTGCTGGCAAGCAACAATGACTACAACGCACTGACCTATCAACTATCAGCTCAGGATCCCAGCGGTAATCTGCAGTATTTAGGTACAGTCGCGGCACCGACAACTCTATCTCCGCCGAAACCGACTGCATCCCTCAAAGTGTCAATTAACACTGCAGGGAATTATCAATTAATGTATCGGAGCTGTAACTACAATGGCTGCTCGGGGTTTGGGCCGTCCTCGACTATCACAATCCTGTCACCTGTCGTGTCTCACACCGTCACAGCAACTGCGACAGACGGCGGCAGTATTGCACCGACTAACACCAAAGTGATCCACGGCCAAACAACCTCTTTCAATCTATCGACAGCAGTTGGCTTTGTAATTTCATCGGTGCAAGGTTGTAATGGGAAATTATCTGGCAGCACCTACACAACAGGGTCTATTAATGCAGGCTGCGAAGTAGATGCTGTTTTTAGTCGCCAGTCCTATGTTGTCGGTAGTTCAACAGATGGCGGCGGCACTATTTCACCAACCCCTTCAACAAAAGTGTTACATGGCGACCGCGCCACTTTTAATGTGACGCCAGGGATTGGCAAAGAAGTGCTTGATATCAAAGGCTGCAATGGTCAACGGACTGGGAACGCTTACGTTACAGGCCCTATCACCTCGGTATGTGATGTTCACGCCACTTTTAAAGCGCAAACCTTTACAGTAAAGGCCAAAGCCGCAGCGAACGGCACCATCGCTCCACCGAAGCAAACTGTCGAATACGGCAAAACAACCACCTTTATTGTGACGCCAGACACTGGCTACTCGCCAGATGCCAGGGGCTGCAACGGCGAACTGGTTGGCACCATCTACACCACTGGGGCTATTACCTCTGACTGCGAAGTAGATGCTGTTTTTAGTCGCAAGTCCTATGTTGTCGGTAGTTCAACAGATGGCGGCGGCACTATTTCACCAACCCCTTCGACAAAGGTGTTACATGGCGACCGCGCCACTTTTAATGTGACGCCAGGGATTGGTAAAGAAGTGCAGGCTATCACGGGCTGCAATGGCAAGCGCTCTGGTAACTCTTACGTTACAGGTCCTATCACCTCAACATGTGATGTGAAAGCCACATTTAAAACGAAAGTCTGGACAGTAACAACCACAGCCACTGCGAACGGCACCATCGACCCTCCGGAGAAAACTGTCGACTACGGAAAAACAACCACTTTTGTTGTGACGCCAAACACTGGCTACTCTGCTGATGCCTGGGGCTGCAACGGCAAACTGGTTGGCTCCGTTTACACCACCGGTGCCATTACAGCTGACTGCCAAGTCAGCGCTACCTTCAGCCAACGGAAGTACAGCGTCACGACCACTGCTGGTGAGAACGGTACTATTTCTGCCGGCAAAACCGTCAACCACGGTCAGACGACAGCATTCACCGTGACCCCTAACACGGGCTACACCGCAGCAGCCTCAGGCTGTGGCGGCAGTTTGTCTGGCAAGACTTACACCACAGCGGCTATTACCGGTGCATGTACTGTCACGGCAACTTTTACAGCTCAACCTTCAGTACAAACCATCATCTATTTACACACCGACGTGCTTGGATCCGTGATTGTAGAAACCGATGCCAGTGGCAACGTGAAAAAACGCACGGAATACAAACCATTTGGCGAGAGCAAGGATAATTAAGGGATTAATTCAGATGAAGCATATTTCTACTCTGACCATTCTGGCCACTTTGGCGCTGACCAGCCTGTCGATAAACGCGGGGCCGGAAACACAAAAAGTTAAAGATGCCACCGCAATCTGGCTTGCTGCGATTGAACCCGGCGTTACACCAAAACAGCCGAAACAATACAAAGCGGTGAAAAAAGCCAAGAAAAAAGATCAGGCGCAGGGCGGCAGCGTCACGTCCGTCTACGACGAACTGATGAGTGATGATGTCGTCGTGCCGGGTACCAATATGAGCGCGATGATTCTGGATAAACTCAAGGTCAGCGAACAAGTCACGCCAGAAACCACCGCTCTGTTCGGTGAAACCATTGACCTCAATACCGGCGCGGTGTCTTTGCAACAAGTGGATATCAGTATCCCTGGCAACTTCAATATACCGGTCGAGTTTCGCCGTATCTTCAAAGGTGCAAACTATGCCCACTACAGCAACCTGAATCTCGGTGAATGGAATATTGCTATTCCAAGTATCAGCACGACGGTGATTTATGATCACATCACCTATCAGCGATTCTCTGGGAACTGGGGCAGCGGTAGCATGTGTTCAGGCCAGCTCAATCCGGGCAATTTTGCTGTTGGCCCCAACCAAATTCTCGCATCCGGTGATTATTGGAGTGGTGAGACGTTGGATATCCCCGGCGTTATCAGTGAAAAAGTTCAGGTGAAATATCAGAACTATGCCGCACAACGCTTTATTAAAAACTGGAAATTTGCCTGCACGACTGTGTCTGTTGATGGTGCGACGATTGAAGGTTTAAAAGCTACCTCACCAGAAGGCGTCACTTATGAATTTACTCAGCCTAAGCTGATCCCCACCACTCCGATGAGTGCGGCCAATGGTCTGGGGTTTGACGAAGTCGTTGCCAAGTATCATGCGTATTTATTGGTATCTAAAATCACCGACCGTTTCGGCAATACGGTGAATTACACCTATACCGACGGCCAGCTTAGCTCCATTTCTAGTCCAGATGGTCGGCAAATCGATATCGCTTATGAAACCAATACTTATGGTAAAAAGCGGGTCAGTTCCATGACGGCCAATGGCCAGACCTGGACTTACCGTTACCAGAATGCAACTCACCCCAGTAACAATGACTCTCTGATTGAAGTGGAGCGGCCGGACGGCAAGAAGTGGCAGTTCTCTTTAGCCGCACTGAACATCACACCAGGCAGTGCCACGCAGCGTGACTACTACTACCACATTAAATACAACCCAGAAGGTGACGAAGCCATTGTCGACCTTTACCAAATCATCGAAACCCAATGCCTGGATTTGTTACCGGCGACCAATCCGGCGCAATCAGCGTTCTTAGTTCATCCCAATGGCGCCCGCCTCGATCTATCAATGCGTTTTACCCGGTTCGGCCGCTCACAGGTGCCTAAAGTCCTGTCAAATTACAGCGGCTATCCCCATGGTGACGTTCACACCAATGACTTATGTTTTGTGACGAACTCGCTGGAGCAAAAAACGCTGAGCGGCCCGGGGCTATCCGCGATGAGCTGGCAGTATGCATATTCCCAGAACAAAGGTTCGTGGAACGTTGCCGGTACTGGTGAGCAACTGGCTGGCCTTGCAGCCACCCCAGCCACTTACGACCTGATGGATTTACGCTCTACAAGCATCACTACACCTGATGGCGCCAAAACCGTGCATATCTTTAGCCGGCGCTGGGACCATACCGACGGGCAGGAAGTTGGCACTGAGTATTACGACACCGATGGCAGCAGCTTGCTACGACGGATTGAACGGAAGTTTGCGGCGGTGGCCACCGGAGGCTCAGTCGAGATGACCTCCTACACCGGCAATGAACTCGGGACTGCGTATCTGACCGACAACCCGACACCGCATGAAAATTACATCAATAAAACCAGTGAAAAAGTGATTAGTTACACAGGCGGTGTGGCAGGAGATAGTTTCACCACCGAATATCCTGAGTACAACAGCTATGGTTTGCCGACCAAAACCGTAGAAAACAATTCACTGGGCGTACCTGAGCGCACCATTGTGACGACTTATCATCAGGACACCAGCAACTGGGTGTTAAACCAGGAAGCCAATCGTCAAATCAGCCAAAATGGCAACAGCTATTCTGAGCGTTCAGCGACTTACTACGCGCCAACCGATGCAGAAAAATCATTACCAAAAACCGAAAGCCGCAATGGACAGCTAGTCGTCCATAGTCACCAGTACAACGCGGACGGTACGCTGAAAAAAACCACTTACGCCATCACCGACCGCTGGGTTGAATTTGGCAGTTATAAACGGGGAAAACCAGAGAATATCAAACTGCCCAACCGCTATATCACCGGAAATTTTACTGTGAGCCTCAGTGTCAACGACACCGGTACTATCGCCTGGGCGAAGGACCTCAACGGCAACAAAACCAGCTATAGCTACGACAGCCTGAACCGGCTGACACTGATTGACCCGGAAGACAGCCAGTGGCTCAACACCAGCATCAGCTATGAGGCCGATACCAGCGCGGTTGGCGCCCTGCTGCAAAAAATCACCCGCGGCAGTTACCGGAAAACCATCACCTTAGATGCGCTAATGCAACCGGTACTCAGTAAAGAATGGGACAACGACGATGAAGCTGACACAGTGCGTTATATCAATCAGCAGTTTAACGCATACGGTAAGGCAACTTTTACCTCTGTCCCTTCAGCTTCCAGCGCCGAAAGTTACGGCACCTCCACAACTTATGACGGTTTACAGCGCATCGTCAGCCAGACCAATACCGCCAACGGCAACCTGAGTTTCAGCTACGGCAGCAATAACAGCATCAGTGTCAGCAACGGCAAAGGCCACAGCACCACTACGCAGTATCTGGCCTATGGTAGCCCGGCGACAGATTTGGCCATGCTTATCAGTCAGCCAGAAGGTGTAACCACTACCATCAGTTACAACATCGCCAATCTGCCTGTATCTATCACGCAAGGCGATGTCACCGAAGAGCGCCGGTATGACAGCGCCATGCGCCTGTGCCTGCAAAAACGGCCGGAAACCGGCATCAAAGTACTGAAATATAATGTACTTGGCCAGGTCACCGACTATGCCGAAGGGTTGTCCGATAATCCGGCGGACAGCAGCAATAGTTGTTCTGACTACATCAACGCAGCCAGCAGCTGGGTCACCCAAACCTATGACAAGTTAGGCGACGCCTGGGAAACCAGTTATGCCGACGGCACCGCCACCAAAACCGTCACTTTAGACCGCCAGGGCAATTTGACCGGCCTGGTAAACGGCAATAACAGCTGGAGTTATGCCTATAACAGCCTGAACCTGCCCTACGAGCAAAGCCTGAGCCTGGACAGTAAGACCTATACCATTGGTCTTGCCTATAACAATCACGGCCACTTGCAAAGCAAAACCTACGGTGGGGCCACACTTGCTTATGCGCCCAATGCGCTGGGGCTGCCGACACAGGTCGCGGACAGTCAGACGTACGCCAGTGATGTGTTATACCACCCCAATGGTCAGCTCAAAAGTTACACCTATGGCAATGGCCTGACCTTCAACCAAACCCTGAATGCAGCCTTTAAACCTGATGAACGGCGGGTCAAATCTGGCAGCACAAACCGCATGGGGCAGCGTTATGGCTATGATGACAATGACAATCTGGATGCTATTACAGACCTGGTAACCGCCAGTCAATCTATTAGCATGACCTTTGATGACCTGGACCGGCTGGACACCGCGAGTGGCGTTTGGGGTACTGGCAGCTTTAGCTACGACAGCCTTGGCAATCTCAGCAGCAAAGTGCTGGGCACGCAAAACCTGAGTTACAGCTACCACAGCACCAGCAAACGCTTAAATACCGTCAGCGGGGGCTACAGCTTCAGCTACGACGACCGCGGCAACGTCATCAACAATGGCAAACGCGCCTTCCAGTTTAACCGCGCCAACCAGCTGACCAGCTCAGGCACCATCAGCTATCAATACGACGGCCACGGCCGCAGAGTGAAAAAAACCGGCTCCAGCAATGGTTACAGCATCTATGACCTGTCCGGCACCTTACTACTGACCGACGGTCCGAACGGCCAGACCCGTTATATTCACTTAGGTAAAGAGCTTATCGCCAAGACGGGTTCCGCAGCAGCACTTGAGGACAAACCGGGTTACACCGGCCATGTCGAAGACAAGGATTTAAGTTTAACTTATATGCAGCAGCGGTATTATGACCCAGTGATTGGGCGGTTTTATTCGAATGATCCGGTTGGGTTTACAGCTTCGAATCCGATGATGTTTAACCGGTATGCTTATGCGAATAATAATCCGTATAAGTACACAGATCCGGATGGCAGAACCCCTGCGTTAGCGTGTGTTCCTGCGGCCCCTGCGTGTGGAGCTGCAGCAGCTGGTGCTGTAGAAGCTATTGGAGCCGCAGTTATAGGTGCTGTGAGTATTGTTGGCGAAATAATACAAAATGCAGAGAGTGATGCTCCGTTAGATACTCTTGTTGATGATTTAAAGGGCGATAAAACTCCAGTTCCTGGCGTAGAAGGTGAACGAGGAGGTCTTTTAGGTACGCCAGAGCAAGCGGAAGCTGATTGGGAAAAGATAAAGAATACTGAAGGTGCCGAAGTAAAAGATGAGAACAATGTTAAACTGCCTGGTGGACATGCGAATAGGCATACATCTACGCGTCCTTACCCTGATGGGTTACCTGCAGGAACAGATACTATCAAAGTATACAAGCCTGGACAGAGCGCACCTGTATACACAGGTCGATATCCTGAGGTAAAAAAACAATGAATACGAGACTAGATGAAATTCGTGTTGCTTTAAAATGCCTGCAAGACATTGATAGTATAAAACTTCCAGAACAGTGGTTTGCTATAGCATTCAATAGAATACTCTACACGAATTTTGCGCCAAAGTTCATGTGGGACGTCTTGCTTGATTTTTGTAGCAAATACTCAAATGACTTCAAATGTTATATCGGTGATGAGAGATTTTTTTATACAAATGATCTTGAAGGTATGGATGTCATTGATTTGTCCGAGCAGTCAATTGCCGAGTATTTATTAGCGGATTTTAGATTTACTAGAAATCATGTGATACTTAACTCGTCTGATTTCTGGGTTGTTAGGCTTGATCAAGACGTAACATATTTTTTATTTCACGTGGAAAGTTGGGAGTATATATCTGAGTTACTAGGTGGTTTTTCCAACATAGAAAATTCTATGCTGAACGATTTTGATGGAATAAAAGGTCAGTCAGATATTGTAGAGAATTATGTGTCTGCATTATTGCAAAATATTAAACCGGTAGCGGTTTAAAACCCATTCAACCACAACAATAAAAGGGACAACAGCTGTTGTCCTTTTTTTTCTACCCCAAACCGCGCAAAACCACCAGCAGCCCGATCTGTCATTTCCAGCAGTGAGTATAAGGACACCCATTAAACGGTGTCCTTTTTTCTACCTAATGTGAGCAAAATCCCCAGCAGCCTGGTCAGTGCTTTCCAGTAGAACTGCTCAGTATTCGCCAGCAGGACTGGCAATGTGATGCAGCGCCTACAGCTGCTGGCACTGACGAAACTGCTCACCTCTGCTGATTTTGACTGATCAACAACACAATATGCGACAGCCAAATCGCAGGCACAAAAAAACCAGCACTTGGCTGGTTGTTGTTTTACTGCTGTTCAGTGCAGTAAAGTGGCGGAGCGGACGGGACTCGAACCCGCGACCCCCGGCGTGACAGGCCGGTATTCTAACCGACTGAACTACCGCTCCGCGCTGGAGTGAGCTACTGCTCAGAGTTTGCTTTCCTGAAGTGGCGGAGCGGACGGGACTCGAACCCGCGACCCCCGGCGTGACAGGCCGGTATTCTAACCGACTGAACTACCGCTCCGGACAGGAAACGCGTTT
>Ga0247724_1000074_pt1 | contig 29639 bp, 23 predicted proteins | sample OKSTACKMC2E_FD_182776 | JGI IMG/M metagenome (GOLD analysis project Ga0247724, IMG submission 182776) | Subsurface sediment microbial communities from gas well in Oklahoma, United States - OK STACK MC-2-E | ecosystem: Environmental > Terrestrial > Deep subsurface > Rock core/Sediment | place... | reverse complement strand
CATCGGATGGGCGAGGAAGTCAGCGAGCAGATTGAGTTTATCCCCGCCGAAATCCGCGTGATAAAACACGTACGTCCAAAATACAGCTGCCGCACCTGTGAGCGTGAAGGCACTGAAGTGGCAATACAGATTGCCGATGTCCCTGACACCCTCTTCCCCAAAAGTATGGCGACCCCCAGCTTAGTGGCTCAAATCATCAGCGCGAAAATGCACTATGGCTTGCCTCTGTACCGGCAGGAAAAGATGTTTAGCGAGGCAGGCATTGAGCTGAGCCGCCAGACCATGAGCCGTTGGCTGATTAGTTGCGCCGACAAGCTGGAACCGTTGTTAGCGCTGATGAAAACGGAACTGTTAAAGCAACCGGCACTGTGGGCCGACGAGACCACATTAGATGTGCTGGATGTGGATAAAAGCACCTGTTACATGTGGGTGTACGGCTGTGGCGTAGAAGGCTCAGCCGGTGCAAAACTGGTGCTGTTCGATTACCAGGATGGCCGCAGCGGTCAGCATGCCGTGCAGTTCCTTGATGGCTACAACGGCTATCTACAAGTCGATGGGTATGCCGGTTATGAACAAACATCCGCTACCTTAGCTGGTTGTTGGGCGCATGCGCGTCGTAAGTTTATCGAAGCGCAACAGGCGCAAGGCAAAGGTAAGACCGGTAAAGCCGACTGGGCGATAAACCAAATCCAGAAGTTGTATGCACTGGAAAGCAAACTGAAAACCCAGTCAGCACAAATAAAACAGCAGCAACGCCAACAGCTTGCTGCACCGCTCCTGAAACAACTGTGGGATTGGCTGGAAAAATCCAAAGACACCATCCCCAAAGAAAGTCTGGTCAGCAAAGCCATCAGCTACACACAAAAACAGTGGCCAAAGTTGATACACTATCTGGACGATGGGCAGCTAAACATCGACAACAACAGAGCAGAGCGGGCAGTGAAGCCCTTCGTGATTGGTCGTAAAGCATGGCTGTTTGCCAACACCAAAACCGGAGCCAAAGCCAGTGCTGCACTGTACAGTCTGGTCGAAACGGCCAAAATCAACGGCTTAGAGCCTTATCACTATCTAACACAGCTGTTTGAGCAACTGCCAACAGCAAACACGCCTGAAGCATTAGCTAAACTGCTGCCCTACTAAACGAAACAACAACCATGCCGCAAGGTGTGGTTGTTGTTACGCTTACGAAACAAATTTTGGACTCTGTTAATCACGTTTTAGCCAAAAGTGTAGATTAGAAATTTAGTGGGTGTCTTTGAAATTGTTATGAAAAGTTACTTTAAAAATGGATAGGTATGAGAACCACCAAAGTAGTTAAATCTTCGCGGGGGCGTCCTGTCGGAGATCATGATGAAAAACGCAATGAATTGTTGAATATTGCGATTCATTTGCTCGCCAATGAAGGTTATGCCGGTTTATCAATGCGTAATCTTGCTACTAAAGCCAATGTAACTACCGGTGCGATTACCTATTATTTTGTCAATAAAAGTGAGCTGATGAAGGGGGTATCTGACGAGTTATTTAGCCGGTTTTCGCAGTTACTGGCTAAAAATACCGACGTCGATGTAGAGCAGGCGATTAATGAGTGGGTTAGCTGGACTTATAGTGACGACGGCGACTTATGGAAAGCCTTTTTACAACTCCAGTCTTATACTGCTGAGGATGAGTCTTTTGTCGATTATGCGCAAAAACGCTATGACGTTTTCATTGCACAACTGCAATTTTTCATCGAAAGCGGCCAAAAAGCTAACCAAATAAGAAATGACATTCCTGCAGACATACTCGCTGAGCAGCTTAGTGCTATGGGGGATGGGCTGATGATAATGCGCTCCATTTATCCCAACAGGCTGTCTGCAGAAAAAATAGCTCAGTTTAAAGAAGGCCTATTTACTCTGCTTCGGCCAGTGTAGACCGTGTAACGCATGCCACACGGTCTGCACTTTGCTACAAACACTGTACTACGGGTTTTGAGCTTTAAAAATCAGCGCATATAAAATGGGCAACACTATCATCGTTAGCGCGGTTGCAAATATTAAACCGGCAATAATGGTAACCGCCATAGACACAAAAAATGCATCAAAAATAAGCGGGATCATACCTAAAGCTGTGGTAAGCGCCGCCATAGCAACAGGGCGAAGCCTGCTTACACCGGAATTTAATATCGAGTCTGTCAGAGATTTTCCTTCGCTTTGCTCTAAGTTAATTTCCTCGACCAACACTATGGCATTTTTTATAAGCATGCCAATCAAACTTAAAAAGCCTAACAATGCCATAAAGCCAAATGGCTGATTGGTTGCCAGCATACCTGCTGTCACACCAATCAAAGCAAGCGGAACGCATAACCAGATAACTAAGGTTTGTTTTAACGAGTTAAAGATGACTATCGTTATTAAAATCATGGCTAATATGAATACAGGAATACTCAATGCCAGCCCTTGCTCGGCTTTGCTGGCGTCTTCATATTCACCACCCCATTCCAGCTTATAACCAGAGGGCAGTGGGAGCGCTTCTACTTTCGGTTTTAACATGGCAAACAGCTCGGATGCTGTGCCGGTTACCGGATCGGCGAAAATAGTGATGGTTCTCTCCCGGTTTCTTCTGAGAATTAAGCCATCTTCAAACCTGGTTTCAAAGCCCTGCAGAACCTGCCTTAGCGGGATCATTTTTTGCGCATTAGGGCTCCAGATTTGTAGATTGTCTATGTTGGTAATGTCTGAGCGCTCTGTTGCTTCAGCCCTGACAATAATTGGTAGCAGTAAATTGTTTTCTCTGTATACTCCGGTCGTAACGCCTTCAAAAGCCTCTTTAATGGCTTCGGCTACCATTGTCCGGTTAATGCCGTTGGCATTTGCCTGCTCTTCAGCGAGCACTGCTTCAATATACAACTGTTTGTTTCGCCAGTCAGTTCTGACACCCTTTGCGTTAGTTTCTTTAGAGAACACTTCAAGTACTTTATCGGATGTTTCTCTTAACATTTCAGTATCAGGCCCGCTGATCCTTGCCTGGATCTTGCCGATTGTGCCAGTGCCAAGTTCAAAAGGTGAGGCGTAAACCAGAGCATTAGGTAACTGTTGTAATAGCTCTGCTTCAATTTTAGGAATTAACGTTTTGATTGCGGTGTAATCATCAACATCAACTAAAAATTGCGCATAGCTGCTATTAGGTTGCTGTGGCTGATAGGTCAGCAAGAATCTCAGCGCACCTTCACCAATGGTTGTCGTTACGTGCTCAACATTGGCTAATTGCGATAAGTATTCTTCAACAGACTGCGCATTTTTCTGTGTGTCTTCTATGTGTGTTCCCTGTGGTAACCAGAGATCAACCATAAATTGAGCGCGCGTTGAGCTGGGGAAAAAGTTCTGCTGAACAAACGAAAAGCCCCACAAAGACAGCGCAAAAACGCCGATCACAGATGCCGAGCTTAAATATCTGTGTCGGATGCAGGAGGCCAGGAAATTGCGGTACTTGGTGTAAAACGTACCCTGGTATGGCGTTGCCGGATCGCTGGTTTTTGGCGTTTTTAAAAACATTACACATAATAGTGGGGTTACAGTAACCGCCGTTACCCAGCTTAATAGCAAAGATACCATTACCACCTGGAATAATGAGCGACAATACTCACCCGTCGCATCATTGGAAGTACCGATGGCCGCAAAAGCCAATATTGCAATTAAGGTAGCACCTAATAGCGGCCAGGCTGATTGATTCACCACTTTAGGGGCGGCACTTTGTGCACTTTCGCCTTTTTGCATTCTGATCAACACGCCATCGACAATTACAATGGCATTATCAACCAACATACCAAGCGCAATGATTAAGGCTCCAAGAGAAATACGCTCTAACGCTACACCCATAGGGGCAAGGAAGATGAATGACCCCGCGATGGTTAGAATTAATACAAAGCCGATGAGCAGGCCGCTTCGAAGCCCCATAAAAAATAGTAAAACCACGATTACAATGACGACAGCTTCGGCCAGGCTTGACGTAAAGCCGGAGATGGCTTCTTTAACACCTTCTGATTGCAGCGAAACATAGCCAAATTCAATCCCTGCAGGCCGCTCACCTTCTAACGCCGACAACCTGGCTAAAACGGCTTCTCCCATCTCTACAACGTTGCCGCCGGAAACGGTGGAAATTCCTAAACCGATACCGGCTTTGCCATCATAGTGGATCAGTTGCGAACCTGGCGATTCATAGCCTCTGCGTACCTGAGCAATGTCGCCCAGATAAAACTGTTTCGTCTGATGGGAAATCAGCAGTTTCTCAAAATCACTAACCTGGGTAAAACCACCTGTGGTGGAGATAGCAAGGTGCGTGCTGCCGACATGCGCCTTACCTGCATCAACCACCAGGCCTTTGCTGCTTAATTGCGCCGTGATGACGTCGGGCGACATACCTAACTGCGCCATGCGGGCGCGATTAAACTCAATATAAATCGCTTCCCGTTTCTCGCCGAAACTGGTTATTTTTCCCACACCATCGACAAGTAATAGTTGCTGCTGCAGGTCGTCAACGTAGTTTTTTAGTTCCTTAAAGCTGTAACCATCACCGGTAACAACCATAAAAATACTATACACATCCCCATAATCATCCATCACTAACGACGGGCCTGCACCTGGTGGTAAATACGGTTTTACGTCATCTATTTTCTGCCTCAATTTATTCCAGACTTGCGGCAAGGTTTGCTTGTTATAGTTTTCTTTAATGGTGACGGTTATCGTTGATAAACCCCGTTCAGATTTTGACGTTACCTTGTCTAATTCACCCAACTGCTGCACTGCTTTTTCAAGTAACTCTGTTACTTCCTGCTCGACCTCCAATGCAGAAGCACCGCTGTAAGGCGTGATGATTAATGCATCTTTTATGGTGAATTCGGGATCTTCCAAGCGGCTCATACCATTAAAAATGTACAGGCCGGCAATGAGCATAACAACGGTTAAAACCAGCGTCACAACTCTGTTATTTATAGCAACAGCTGCAATACTCATGATTTAATCCTTCATCGGGTAAACTGGATAGCCGTCATATAGGCTATGCACGCCGGATACTGCTATTACATCTCCAGCCTTTAAGCCAGAAACAACATTGGCCTTTTCCTCTGTGATATTGCTAACGGTTACGGTTTGTTTGGTCACTTTCCCTTGTATCGGATCATAAAGCCAAACAAAGGCAGAGTTGTCACTATTGCCTACAACAGCATGCAGTGGAATTGACAGTGCATTTTTCTGCTCATTAAGCTCGGTATAAATAGCATGGCCAGTCATACCTGAACTGACAGATAAATTGTTGGGTACGCTAAAGGCAACTTTGACTTTATACGTTCTGGTGACACTGTCTGCCTGGCCGGAAAATTCGGTAATAGTGCCTTTAAACCGTTCATCGGGAAATGCACTCAGTGAAACAAACAATTGATTATCAATATTAATGTCAGTGGCGGATTTGACTCTTTCACCTTGCGCCCAAACAGATTCAGGCACACTTACCACCATTTCATACGCTGCTTCACTATGTAGTTGCATGATAGGTTGCTTGGCATGCACAGTAGCAAAGGGTTCAATCTCTCTTGTCACTATGCGCCCGGCAAATGGCGCTATTAACTTAGTTTCCATTAATGCCTTATCTGCCTGATTAAAAGCCGATAATGCGACGTCAAGGTTTCGTTTAGCCTGCTGCAGCGCCTGAGCCGTAACAGCATTTGCTTTTAGCGCCTTTTCGTACCTCTGATAATCTGCATTTGCAACGGATAGATCAGACTTAGCACTGTCTAGCTGCGCTTTATAATCACGTTCATCTAGTTCCGCCAGTATCGTGCCTTGTTTGACAAAATCGCCTTCTTTGACATGTAACTCAATCACTTTGCCCGGAACTTCAAATGCCAAAACAGTTTCTTTGACAGAAGACACACTGCCTGGATAACGATAAGTTGACGTGGTTGCTGTTTGCTCCACCGTAAACAGTTTAACTGGCCTGGACACTTGCTCTTTGGTATCAGGTTGGGATTGTTCACATCCAACAAGTAATACAACGGCTCCAAAGAGCGGAAAAGTAACCTTTAACAGGTTTGGTAGTTTGTTCATGGGGTCCCCCCAGTAAAAGTGCTCAAATAACAAACACCCGCTAAAGCCTAAACCGCCGGTGCTGGCCAATTGAGCAATTCTAATACAGTTTCGCCATTTAACAAAACGGTTGTTATTTAAAATGGTGAAAATCTGGATGCAGTAGGCGATACACGCAAGACACGAATTTACTTGCAACCAACTAAGTACTTATATTTAGGTGGATTATTCTGAAGCTAGCCTCAAGCCTTTCTGCAGCCAGAGTGCATTAATTTACCATCGATAAGTTAGGCATTTCCTGTCCATCTCAGGCTACCACATTTACTTTTATCCAAAAAAGATGATTTACTTCCGCTTATCGCTCAAAGCGGTCCAATCATAAATTTGGCTCGTTAAATTTAGCTGTTGTTACTGGTCACAACAGCTAGTCAGAAACACACACGATTCATTCATCTATCTGGTCAATCGAACTTTCGGGGATCTTTAGCATGTTAGCTCTATGAAAAATTCTGGAGCTGACAATGAGAACCCCCTTGTTACCTTGGTTCATCCTATGGGTGACCATCCCAATCATTATTTTCTTTCTATTCATTTTACCCGCCCATGCTAGTGATGGGCAATTCTATCAGCGTGGTCAGGAAGGCTGGTTTTGGTATCAGGTCATTCCTGAACCTAAACAGCCTGATGAGCTTACGAAGCCGGAATTTGGTGCGGAAGAGTCGAGTCAGAGCGAGCTAAAGCCTTTTAGTGCTGCCTGGTTTCGTGAGCACATGCAGTCTTTCATGGACAAGGCAATTGATGAGCCGACGAATGAGAACGTCAGAGCCTATCTGTATCTCCAGCGCGTCATGTTGGATAAGGGCTCACAGTTTGCTGATGTTAGTCAGCAGGTGGTCATGGGCGATCCAGTTTTGGATGAAATCAGTCGCAGACCCTTGGCGACCTATGCTGCCAATCGGATGGATCGAGAAGCTGGCGCTCAACGTGATGTAGCTTTAGGTGAAGTAGCAAAACGGGCTGGCTTGTTCTTCTTCTATCGTTCGGATTGCCCTTACTGCCACGCTCAAGCGCCTATCATCGAATCCATGGCTTTGAACTACGGTTTCGAGGTGTTTGCTATTGCTGTCGATGGCATGCCTTTACCGGGTGGAGAGTTTCCCAATTACAAAGTCGATTCAGGACAAGCACAATCCTTGTCCGTTACGACTGTCCCTGCCGTGTTCTTAGTTGATCCGCCTAATGTCATCACTCCGATTGGCCAAGGCGCAATGAGCCTTGATGAGCTCAATAATCGAATCATTCTTGCAGCCCATCAAGCCGGTTGGATTGATGATCAAACTTACTCTGCCACAAGACCTGTTCAACCCGGCGTGTCACTCGCGATGTCAGCCCAAGAGCTTAACGAAAAGATATTACAGGACCCTGAGTTCCTTGTTCGCTATCTGCGTGCACAAGGAGGGTTATAACAATGAAAAAAGTATTCCGAGTATCGCTAATCGCCTGTTCGATTGGTTTTTCGTCTATGAGCCAAGCAAGCTTGCAACAGGAGTTGAATCAGTTGTTTGGTTCAATGACCAACACCACTGCGCCTGGTGTATTCGAGAGTCAGCGGCGTGGCGTTATATCTGGTGGAAGCGTTGTTGTCCGTAACAGGATCATGAACGAGAACCTCGTCTCAATGGTGCCTCCGTCATTCCAAGCAGGTTGTGGCGGCATTGATATGTTCGCTGGAAGTTTGTCATTTGTTAATGCAGATCAGTTTGTTCAATTACTTCGCTCTGTAGCGGCAAATGCCAAGGGATACGCATTCCAATTAGCGCTCAGTGCTATGTGTGAGAAATGCTCTCAGCACATGGAGACACTGCAAAAGAAAATCCAGCAGTTAAACGAGTATTTTGGCAATTCCTGTCAAATGGCTCAGGGAGTCGTGAACGATACCCTGGCTGCTTTTGGTAAAAAGGGGCAAACAGAAGCCAGCATGTTGAGCTCACTTAAAGGGGCTGGAGACATTTTTACCAGTTGGAGTGAGTCCAATGGTAAGAACCCTTATGAGAACGCTTCAAGTGTCGCGGCATCTGATGTGAACAAAACAATTAAAGGTAACTTGGTCTGGCGAGCACTGAAACGTCACTCGGCATCAAGCTGGTTTGCATCGGGGGATGATCGTTTTCTTGAAGCGGTTATGTCGGTGACGGGTTCGATCATCGTTGGTGATTTGGCTAATGCGGCTGATGGTCAAGGTAAAGCCCCAAAACTGACCAGACTGAATGGCAATAAAGTGACTATTGAGCATCTAATTCATGGCGGTAACGTCGCTATGTACCGATGTGACACAGTGACACAAGACGGCTGTCTGAATCCAACAATCACTAACGTGACCCTAACCGGGTTATCAACTCAGGTCGAAAATTTACTTCTTGGTACAGGTTCTAGTAACGGCATTATTTTTAAATTTGCTCGAAATACAGGGGCTGCTAGCACCACCGAAAAGGCTTTTATGACCTCGGCTCCCGCGAGCATTGGCGGCATGATTCGAACACTTTCTGCATTAAATGAAGGGGCTGCTAGGTCGTTTGCTTCAAGAGCTGCACCATTTATTGCTGTTGAGATGGCCCGGGCATTGGTTGAAGACATGCTCAATGCAGCTAGAAGCACCTCTGGTGTAGAAGATCATGCCTATGCGAAGTTGTTAACTGAAGACCTTGAACGTGCACGTCGCCAAATCAATGAGGAGTACGCTGCGTTGCAGCGAAGATACGGCTCAGAGCAAGAATTGCTGGCGCATTTTAACCAGGTGATTCAGACCATTCGCAAACAGCGTTATTACACCGTTAAATCTACGGCGCTGGGGGAATAGGTCATGTGGGAAATCTATTCCATCGGGGATTCGGCTTTTTTAGAGCAGGTCCTGAACGCTGTCGCGATGATCACTGGTACAGGCGACTTTACTTCAATGGTTCGCATTGGCTTGCTCATTGGGGTATTGATGGTCTCTGTTCAGGCCTTAATGCAAGGTGGTCGTGGGATTAACTTTCAACACGTCTTAGTCTCATGGCTAGTCTTTGCAACCATGTTTGGGCCCAGTACCCGAGTGAGCATTGAGGATGCGTACACGGGACAAGTTCGAGTGGTTGATAATGTGCCCATCGGTGTTGCTGCCGCAGGTAGTACGATTTCGACTGTTGGCTTTCAAATCACGCGATTGTTTGAAACGGCGTTCTCAACTCCCGCCATGACGGAATACGGCTTTGCATCCAGTTTACAGTCACTGATTAAAGTGAGAAAACAGGTGATGGATCGCTCTGGGTTGGGTGATGCAAATCGTGTCGCTGGCTCAGATATCGAGCAATCGTGGTTTAACTACATCAAAGAATGCACCTTGATTGGCATCGACATCGGCCAAAAGAACCTAGATCAGGTGCTGAGTGATCCTAACCCGATGACTGCGATTAGGTTTGATTCGCGCATATATGGCACACGCATCATGCTCAGTGGTAGCAGTAGCGATCTGGACTGCACCGATGCCTATAGCCAACTGAAACTCATGACAGAATCAACCTTCATTCCGAGGCTTAAACAGGTTCTGTCAGCCTCATTGGGGACTTCGTCCGCCACTGACACTGATGACGTGATCCGAAATGCACTGAATAACCTTGGTTTGGCTTCGGTTAACACCCAAGAGTACATGACCGCCTCAGTGCTTTTGCCTATTTATGAGCAAAGCGTGACGGGCAAGTATATGGATGATCAAGCTTTCACCGCCGCCGTTATGGTTAATCAAGCGATTGAACAGCGCAATACACAATGGGCGGCGGAGCAGACTCTTTTCCAAAGTATCGTTCGTCCGATGATGACGTTTTTTGAGGGTTTCATTTACGCCATCACCCCTTTGATGGCCTTTGTGATAGCCCTTGGCCAAATCGGGATGCGAATGGCCGGGAAGTACTTGTTAATCCTGCTTTGGATTCAACTTTGGATGCCTGTCATGGCCATCATTAACCTGTATATTCATTTAACCGTTGCAGGGAAAATGTCGGCTCTTGATGCCTTTGCAGGTACAGAAGTGCCATCTTTTGCTGGGATGATGCAGATGGATTCAGTGCTGCAAACCTGGATAGCTACTGGCGGCATGTTGGCGTCGAGTGTTCCGGCAATTTCGCTCATGCTCGTGTATGGCTCAGCAATAACCGCAACCCACTTGGCTGGACGTCTTCAAAACGGCGATGCCATTGATGAAAAGCTGGCTAGTCCAGATGTCTCAAAAAATGCCCCGGTGATGCAATCACAGTCAATGTTCCAAAATTCAGCCCTCACTGGTTCTGCAATGACCGGTGCGTCAAACTTACTAAGCAGTTTCTCTGTCGGAAACGCAGTGGGTTCAATGGTCGGCTCTGCAAAAGAATCCATGACTCAGGCAACTCAAGCCTTTAGTCGTCAGGTTGGCAATACCATGAGTCGAACTTTTGGTGAAAAGCTAAGTTACGACAACCTTTCTTCGGTTGGACGTCAGATCGGTTCTTCTAATTCCGCATCTAGCGCCGTTGTTAATCAGGTTACTGATGACCTGCAAACACGGTATGGTTTCGGAGACGATAAAAAAGACGCTGTACGTGGCTTGGTATCTGGCGTGTTATCGGGAGGCCTAAGGGTCGGTGGCGATGGAACTATTACAAATACCGATGATAAAGAAGTAGCAGACAAAGGGTTCTTGGGAAGATTACTTGGTACAGGGGGGAATGACTCCCCACAAGGTAGCTTGCCTGGAGTCGATAAGCCTGAATCCTCAAGAGTGCCAAAAATATCACGGTTACGAGCTGGGTTGGATCTAGGTGGTAACTTTAGTGGCCAAGTTGAGTCATCAGAAGGCAGTTCTCGATCTACGACCGCAAATACGCTCACTGGGGAGATGCAAAGCTTGGCATCAAGTGATTCACGACGTGCTGAGTATCGCGATGCAATGGTTAAGGACCTTTCAGATTCAAGACGCTCTGGCATTGAGATGTCCTTGTCTAACCAAGACTATCAGTCACTTCAGAGTTCAGCACAAGACGTTATCACGGCATCAAACCGTTTTAGTGAGCTTGATCAGGCCAGCTACAGTCTATCAGGACAAAGGAACACGGATGGTGCGACGTTAACTCGATTAGCAGCGGATAATCCTGAAGTCATGGATTATTTAGGTCGCTATATGAACCAGCATGTTGAAGCAGGTAACCGATTACGTGAAAACCTTCCAATGTATCAGCGCTTGCTACCTGATGATAATCAGGCATATGTGGCCGCAGCTATGGAGTCTTTAACCTATAGCAACTCCTCAACGCCCGCTGAACGAGACAATGATTATCAAGCAGCAATGACTGTTATGGCCATGGCTACCGGAGCCGATTTACGATCAATTCAGCCGCGCTCAAATGAAGGCTTGTCATCAGCTGCACCTACTTTTGGTGGCACTCAAAGCCAAGTGGAATCGGGTGTATTGGGCGGCTACGAGGATGCTGCAACTGTTCAAACGCAGTTCAACTCAGCTCAATCAGCTTACCAAGCCAATCTGTCTGGTGTTGATGGGCAACTAAATACACATCAACAACAAGCCCAGCAGGCCGTAGCTTCTGACACAAGTACCTATCAATCTGAACTAAACAGTGCAGCTGGCTCTCAGTGGCGATCTCGCATTATGGCTGATGATAGCGGAGTCTCTGGTGCTGAAATGTTCTTTAACAGCGCCAGTGCTATTGGTGATTTCAGTGGCAAGCATACTGATGCAGCACTGCATACCTTGAATCATTTTGGCGAAGATTATGAGAGTTACAAAGAACAGGCGCTTGAAGATCCTGGCTCACGAGGTTTCTTGCACAATGCTACGGTGGCCAGCAAATCAACATGGGATGGCTTAAAAGCAGCCGTTGACGCAGGAACCTCTTTGGAAAACCCATTGACGGCGTTTAATGATGCATACAGTGGATCGAGTTCGCAGTATGCCTCCGAAGTAAACTGGGGCACTAAGTCTGAAGCCATGTTGGCTGGGGCATTTGGTGCGGCAGTTAACAATCGATATGGTGAGTTCTTAGAACAGTATGCCGATGATTTTAAACAGGAAGCATACAGCGAAGGGCAGAGAATGGGATTGACCCCGATTCAAAGTCAAGTGTTCGCTCAAGCTTTCAATGAAGGTTTGGCGGGGCGTGTATTCAACTCTGAAGACTCATCGAGTTGGTCGCCTGAGATGCTTGGCCTAAGGGAGCAAATGCTAAATGAGTATCGTCAAAAGGATGAGAGTGGCGCTTACATCCCTGACAGTGTGTCTGAAGAAGATAAAGCATTTGTGGATAAGCAGATAGCGGTGATCTCAAATGCATCCCTTGCGGGAGATTATGCTCAGAACAACTTGATCGATATTAGGGCATATAACCAGGCATCAGGAAATAAATAAAACAAGGAGTAGAAGCTCAAGGCTAACGAAGTTTTATGGCTTAATTACGTAGATAGGGATATATTTCTCCGTACTTAGATACGGAGAAATATAACACATGTACACAATTGGAAAATTAGCCGAACAAGCTAGTATCAATGTTGAGACTGTTCGTTATTACGAACGACGTGGTCTTATAGAAAAACCTGAAAAACCGCATCTAGGCTACCGACTTTATCCTTTGGCAACATTAAACCGAATAAAATTCATTAAACGTTCCCAAGATCTTGGGTTCACTTTGGAAGAAATCTCCAATTTACTCAGCCTTAATGACACTCCCTGTATAGAAGTGCAAGAAATGACTTTACACAAGCTTGCAAGTGTGAAAGTCAAAATAGCAGGTCTTCGCCGCTTAGAAACCGTTCTCACAGAATTATTGAATGAGTGTAATTCTAATACTAACCAATCCCACTGTCCCATTATTGATTCCCTACTTCCTGAAGATTAATAATGATTCAAATTTTATCTTGACTCCGTAGTTGGGTATGGGGTTTAAACTTGTTTTACTAAAGTACGATAAGTAGAGTGAGTTATGTCAAAAAGTAATCCCAACTTTCCAATCATCGGCGGTGTTATTGCCGCTATTGGCGCTGGTCTTTGCTGCGCTGGTCCTTTCGTCTTGTTGCTGCTAGGCGTGAGTGGCTCCTGGATTGGTAATTTAACCTTGTTAGAACCTTATCGTCCCATTTTTATCCTGCTGGTTTTAGCCTTATTTGGCTTCGCAGGCTGGAAGGTCTATCGCCCCGTCGAGGACTGTGAGCCAGGCACCGCCTGTGCAGTTCCTCAAGTGCGAAAACGTCGGCAGGTGATCTTTTGGTTAACGGCACTGACTGCGTTGGTTTTAGTCACCAGTAATTATTGGATTGTCTGGTTCGCCTGATGACGATTTCTAACCTTTTATTTTGATTAAATCTTTATGGCTTGCTCTTGGAGAAAATTATGAAAACACTCGCCCTAATGTCCCTGTTCGTACTGACCAGCCTGAACGCTTTAGCTGCCCCGAAAACAGTTACTTTGGAAGTCCCAACCATGAACTGTGTGACCTGTCCCTTTACCGTGGAAAAAGCCTTACAAAAAGTCGATGGCGTCAGTAAAGCCGAAGTGACCTTTAAGACCAAACTGGCGGTGGTCACCTTCGACGACGAAAAAACCACGGTAAAAGCACTGACCGAAGCCACCACTAACGCGGGTTATCCGTCAACGCTCAAGGAGTAAAGCATAGAAATGCTAATACGGTTACTGACCCGGTTCGGCGATAAGATTAGCTCATTGGGCGCGCTGGTTTCTGCTATGGGATGCGCCATGTGTTTCCCGGCCATTGCCAGTCTGGGCGCTGCGGTAGGACTGGGTTTTCTCAGCCAATGGGAAGGTCTGTTTGTTAGCACGCTATTACCCCTGTTTGCCTGGATTGCCTTGGTACTCAACGGACTTGGCTGGTTCAGCCACCGGCAATGGCACCGTAGTGCGCTGGGTGTGGCCGGCCCCATTTTATTGCTGTTATCGCTCTATCCGTTTTTCCAGTACGGCTGGAGCAGCTATGTCACCTATTCAGCATTAGGCCTGATGGTTGCCGTATCGCTTTGGGATATTTTTTCACCGGCGAATAAACGCTGTGATGATGACAGCTGTGCTGTTTAACACGACGCAATGCCTGACTACTATTTGAGGAAAACGAATGATCTTACTATCGATAGAAGGGATGACCTGTCCAAGTTGCGTCGCCCACGTTAAAGAAGCACTCGATGCGATCGAAGGCGTTAATAAGGTTGAAATATCTTATGAAAACGCCAGAGCAACGATCACCACGAACGGTGGGGTCAGCGTAACCGTTCTCATTGGAGCAATAGAAGCTCTCGGTTATATCGCAAAAGAATCCACTGGCACTGCAAAAGAAATTACTTCACCGAACGACTGCTGTGACAACGAAAATGCAAGCAACACTGAAAGCAACCAAACTCAACACGTGGCGATTATCGGTACGGGTTCCGGCGCTTTTGCCTGCGCTATTAAAGCCGCTGAAGGTGGTGCCAAGGTCACTCTTATTGAGGGAGCCGATGTGATTGGCGGCTGTTGCGTGAATGTCGGCTGCGTACCCTCAAAAATTCTAATCCGCGCCGCTCAATTGGCTCAGCAGCAACGCAATAATCCCTTTACCGGACTGGAAAATCATGCGCCCCAATTGAGTCGAGCCTTGTTGACTCAGCAGCAGACCGCTCGGGTCGAAGAGCTGCGCGCGGCAAAGTACCAGAATATTCTGGAGACAAATCCTGCGCTTAGTTTACTTAAAGGTTGGGCGCAATTTAAAAATGCCAACACCCTGATAGTCAGAAAAAATGATGGAACCGAGCAGGCAGTTCACGCCGATAAAATCCTGATCGCTACCGGCTCCACGCCAACCATTCCTCCTATTGATGGTTTAACTGAAACACCTTATTGGACCTCTACCGAAGCGCTGTTTGCTCAGGAATTGCCGCAGCACCTGGTCGTGATTGGTTCGTCGGTTGTAGCGCTGGAAATTGCCCAGGCTTATCGCCGTTTAGGCAGTGAAGTCACCATATTAGCAAGACATACATTGCTTTATCGGGAAGATCCCTTGCTCGGTGAAAAACTCACCGGATGTTTTGAAAAAGAAGGCATTCGAGTATTAAACAGTACGCAAGCTACCAAGGTGACCCACGATGGAAGCCAATTTACATTGGAAACTAACGCGGGCGATCTACGCTGCGATCGTTTGCTGGTAAGCACCGGGCGACACGCCAATACTTGCCAACTCAATCTGGGCGCGGTGGGTATTACGACCAACAAAAAGGGCGAAATCGTTGTTAACGAACGCATGGAAACGAATGTTCCCGGTATTTACGCCGCCGGAGACTGCTGCAACATGCCGCAATTCGTCTATGTCGCCGCGGCCGCCGGTAGCCGTTCCGGCATCAACATGACGGGCGGATACGCCAAACTGGATCTATCCACCATGCCAGCAGTGATTTTTACCGATCCCCAGGTGGCAACTGTTGGGCTCACGGAAGAGCAAGCCAACGCACAAGACATTGAAACCGACAGTCGTGTATTGGAGATGGAGAACGTGCCGCGCGCACTGGCGAATTTCGAGACCGATGGTTTTATCAAATTGGTGACGGAAAAAGCCACTGGCCGCCTGATCGGGGCGCAGATTCTGGCGCATGAAGGTGGAGAACTGATCCAGAGTGCGGCGCTGGCGATCCGCAACCGTATGACGGTGACGGAATTAGCCGACCAGCTTTTCCCTTACCTGACTATGGTGGAGGGTTTGAAGCTCTGCGCCCAAACCTTTAACAAGGATGTCAAAGAACTGTCCTGTTGTGCTGGGTAACGAACTTGAGTTGATCCGTATTCATTGATGGAAATGGCATTTTTCATTCGTAGTACGAAAGTGCCAATCAATTTTTTGAGTATAAGTAAAAAAGCAGTCAATTTACTATGACCTTGTTTTTTTAGGGAGGATAGATGAGCGACCATCTGCAAATTCGTTTACCCAGTACCAATATTTTTTTTCGCTCAGGCTTAGTTCTCGACCGGTATCTTTCAGTTGTCTTTGAAATAAATGGATTAGTCCGCTTAAGCCTAAGAAGGCTAAACCGACACATAAAATTGTCCAACTCGCTTGCCAATATGCGATTGCTACAAGCATAGTGATGATGGCTATAAGTCCGATGGGATTACAGGTCACTTTGAATCCCAAGTAGCTGAAAAAAACGACGGTGCAAATCAGAAATGGCAAAGCCGCTAACTTGGCAGATGCCGTTAATATTTCTGAGGGAAAAAAATGAGCCGCAGCCAAAGTCGCCAGAAAAAGCCCCAGTGATATAAACCAGCAGCGTGCTGGTAAAGATTTAAGTAATTTTATCATCTTAGTACTCTCAAAGTGCACGGGCGGTGCACAATCAAATCATGCATCAGCATGTTAGTTCTCAAAAAGTGCTCTAGTGGTTTGCTCGGCCATAATCTCACACACAGGACATTTAAGCTGAATGCGCTGTTGAGATACCGTCAAATACAGACTGCCGCATCGACACCGGTGTAAGGATGCAAGCTGTGATCTTAAATCACGAGCTAGAACCCAACCTTCATTGATGGTCAGTTTTTTCCAGGGGATCTCAGCTGGAAGATCTGCCTCTTCTCTTGCAACCAAGTACGCATCGTAAGCCTTCATCAAAGCATCGATATTTAATTTCTTGTAGACATTATCACCACCAATATTGACATAAAGCGCCATCAGCAGGGAGCCTTCAACTAGGGCTCTTCTGCTTTTAACGATGGCATCAGATTCTGGCAATTGACCTGGACAAGGTGACTTGCCAGTCACTTCTTTGTGCAGCCTTCTGATAATGTGGATTGGCAAACCTGTATCGAGCGCGATAATGGTCGTTCGAAATCCGTACTTAATAAGCAGCGAGGCTCGGGTAAACAGCTCACTTTTGGACAGGTTATCAATCATGCATCCCCCTTGTTGTTTAGGGTTGATAATAAATAAGCGATTCTTGGGATACCTGTACCTTTGCTCTTCACCATCTCAATCAGTTGGCTTTGGTTACCCCTTGGTTGAAACAGCATGAATGATGAGGTCGCCACTCGTTGCAGGTCGTCAACACCGGCATTAATCAGTGCATCCACCACGTCGCGTGTAAGTCCAAAGCGCAAGACCGCCTCTTGCGGATCAATGCGCGCCAATTCACGTGCTGCGTGTAGGTACGCCAAATTTAATTGATAGAAGTCTTGTTGATTGGTTGTCATTGACGGACCTCCAGTTCATGTAAAATATTGCGATAGATAGAAAGCACTCTTTGCCCATACCAGCGTGCACGATCTTCGTTCCAACTGTGATAGCGGCCTATGCCAAGCTCTAAATCATTTGGTGAAGACTTGATTGCTTCGGCCAAAATACTTGAGCCGACCGTAAGGTTGGTGATGGGGTCTAGCAGTTCCGCTGCTGAGCTCACCCGATGCCCATGCCAATGCAAATTGATTTGCATAAGGCCAATATCGAGCTGATATTTTTCAGTCTCTTGCAGTGCCTGGTTTAACAGTTGCTCTGCTTCTGTCTTAGATTTGGCGTAGGTTGCGTTTGAACCATTGCGAATTGCGTATGGCCATGGACTGGTCATGTTGAGACCACGATGTGAGGCCGACTCAGCCAAGGCAACGGCGTAGAGCATGACTGGATCAATACCAACGCTTTGTGCTGCTTTTTCCCACTGATAGCCCGGAAACGCATAGACTGAAGTGCTTGCGGACATGGCTATCACTAGGGCAATGGTTTTTGCTTTAATCGTTTTCATTTTTGTCCTCTAATTGATTTCCGAGAAGCGCCTGAATGGCTTTCGGGCTTATTCTTTTTAAAGGCACTGCGCTAAAGTTGGCGATGCCTCTCGTGTAAACTTGTGCCGCTTTTGACCAGTCGCCCACGGCAACAGGCGCTTGCATATCAAATCCTTTTTGCTGGTTCTGATGGTCTGCAATACCCTGTAATAGCCTTGGGTATTCACCCACTTCGTCCCGCAGCAAGTAAGCCTGGTAGCGTGTTAAAAACTCTTTTTGCTTAAAGGGGTATTCCCTGTCATCAACCTTGCAGAGTTCAACCCATCCACCCATATCTGAAATCACGCGGTGGATAAGCGCATCGTCAAACATCACTGATGTCCAAGCGCCAACCTGACGAACAGCCTTGTCAACTTTGTTCCAAGCAACCATGGCTCTTGAGCCCGAGTTGCCGTCGATATGCTTGATGACGTCAGCGGGCTTTGGAAAAAATTGCCCAGTATCCGGTGATTGAATATGCCGAGTCAGACCGATTCGCACTTCTTCAATGCTATAAGCACGAAGGGCTTCAAATGCGATGGATAGCAATTGCGGTGATACGCTTTTGCCATACATGGCCCAAGCGGCTCCCCAAACCTCAGCAAACTCGCGTTTATCAACCTCCTGCACTTGAACGAACCTCCCGAATACCTGGTCCGGCCCAGCTTTCGGCGATGCGGCGATTGCTTTCTTCAATATTCAATTGGTGATTGCTGCCCTTTAGGCTCGTCGATGATTGCTGTACTTCATCAATGCGAACGTACTCGTCTTCCCATTGCCGGTTTAAAAGCCAGTTATGTGGCATAGGGGTCTTAGTCCGATCTTGATACTGCAATCGGTTGTCTCGTTGCTCTTTCCAGCGTGTTAGCACTTCCAAGGCGAGTTCATGGTCTTCATTGAGGCCCATGCGAAGCCATTCTTCTTTGGCTTTCGCTTTTTTTTCTTTGCGTATTTGTACATCCCAGAAGTCTTCGAACTGTATCTGGTTAACAGTTTTAACTGTTGGCTTATTGCTTCTCTCAGAGTCATCCGACCGTTGAGAGTCCCTTACCGGGTTGCCATCAGGCATAAACAATGATGAAAATTCTTCTGGAAGCCGAGCTTGAAAAGCGGCAAGAGATTTCAAAAGCGATGCCATACCAACGAAGTCGGCAGGTACATCTTTAAGCAACCGAAAGGCTGCCTTACCTTGGTTTGGGTTTTCGATTGGGTTGTGCTTCAGAAAGCTTCGAATCAAAGTCCAACCAGATCCCTCGCAACGAATCAGGAACTGATCTTGTTCTAACTCACTTAACGTCTTGGCAACCTGTTGCTCATCCCAGTTCAAGTCAGAAGCAACGTAACCAATCGGCAGTCGAAAGCAGCCAAGCAAATTACAATGTGGGCATGTAAGCAAATACAGTCCTAGCAACTTCGCTGAGTCACTCCAGGACAAAACATTTTGCTTTAGCCAAAAGCGGGTATAGACCTTGCCATAATCACGCATGGAGGAACTCGCTTTTGTGTTTACGTAAAATGCTGACCATTATTTGCCCTTAATCCTACTGGTTACTGGCTTTCAGCTCGCTTGGGCATTCGGGATAGATGTCCGGTCTTAACTGAGATCGGGTTACCTGTCCTTGCGTAGCTTGTTCGATGGGTAAAACGAATTCAGCGGGAACACGCCCTGATTTATTCAACCAAAACCAGACGTTTTGCTGTTTTGAGTTGATGGCTCTTGCTAATGCTGATTGCCCGCCGACCAAGTCAATGGCACGGCGGAGATGTTTTTGTGTCGTTTTGAACACTTCCATACCGTCTCCTGTTACAATAATAACTGTTACAAGATTGAATGTTACAGTTTAAACTGTAGATAAGTCAACAGTTAAAATTGTTGAAAGACTACAGTTTTATTTGTAGAATGCGGGCTTATGAAAACTTTATCCGAACGACTAAACCATGCCTTGCAGCTTACTGGGGTAACTCAGTCTGAGTTGGCTCGTCGCATTGGTATCAAACAGCAGTCGATCAGCCAGATTTGCTCTGGTAAATCGGCTAGGTCTCGTTACACCATGCAGATCGCGGAGGCGCTTCGCGTGAATGCTCATTGGCTCGCCACAGGTGATGGCGAGATTGGCTTGGGGGTCGGTAATGTAGAAGTCGGGCCTGATATTAAGGGAAGAATTCCTCTCATTAACTGGGTTCAGGCCGGTGATTGGACTGAAATAGCGGAGGGATTTGCCCATGAAGATGCTGAGGAGTGGCGTGAAGTCACTGGGAAAGCACATGAGGGTTGTTTCGCACTTCGCGTAAAAGGCGACAGTATGGAAAATCCAAGCGGAAAAAAATCCATACCTGAGGGGGCAGTGATCGTTGTTGATCCTGAGTTACCTTACTCTTCAGGTTCATTGGTTGTTGCGCGTTTGGATGATTCGAAAGAAGCAACCTTTAAGCAGTTGGTTATTGATGGTGAACAGAAGTATCTAAAACCTTTGAACCCGCAATACCCTGCAATACCGATCAACGGCAACTGCACCATCATCGGTGTAGTACGACAAGCTATCATCGATTTCTGGTAGCGAAGGAATTTGTGGTTTAGCCACAGTTGTTCATTAGCTGAAGAAGCAACGATTGCAAACAGCTACAACTGAGCATTGGTGCACGCTGAGAGTAAATGGTAACCGATTAGATAACCATTGATTGTTTATAAAGTCAAGATCAGCGAAAATAGCGGCCAATTACGATTAACACGACGGATTTGACAAGCGAAGAACTGAAAAGAGAGTACTTCCAAAAGTGTGTACAAATCCGTGTACAAACTAAAAGAATTTATACATGGCAAACCAAGATTTTCTTAATGAAATCAATAAGCGAAGGACCTTTGCTATCATCTCTCACCCCGACGCCGGTAAAACGACTATTACCGAAAAAGTGTTGTTATTCGGGCAGTTAATCCAAAAAGCCGGTACTGTTAAAGGCAAAAAATCTGGCCAGTACGCCACGTCTGACTGGATGGAAATGGAGAAAGAGCGCGGTATTTCGGTGACTACTTCTGTGATGCAGTTCCCATATGCCGATTGTCTGGTCAACCTGCTCGATACTCCGGGTCACGAAGACTTCTCGGAAGATACTTACCGCACGCTGACCGCAGTCGACAGCTGTCTGATGGTCATCGACGGCGCTAAAGGTGTTGAAGAGCGCACCATCAAACTGATGGAAGTCACCCGTTTACGCGACACACCAATCATCACATTTATGAACAAAATGGACCGCGATATCCGTGATCCTATTGATTTGCTTGATGAAGTAGAAAGCGTCTTAAAAATCGCCTGTGCACCTATCACCTGGCCTATCGGCTCTGGCAAAGAGTTTAAAGGCGTGTACCACATCCTGCGCGATGAAGTGATTTTTTATAAATCGGGCTTCGGTCACACTATTCAGGAAGTTGACATCATCAAAGGCATCAACAATCCGGAACTCGATGCCCGGATTGGTTATTTTGCTGCGGACCTGCGTGAACAAATGGAGCTGGTACAAGGCGCCAGCCATGAGTTTGACCGCGAGGCGTTTTTAAAAGGTGAATTAACGCCGGTGTTTTTCGGTACTGCCTTGGGTAACTTTGGTGTTGATCATATGCTGGACGGCCTGACTGAATGGGCGCCGGCGCCGCAGCATCGCGCGACGACGGGCCGCACTGTCGAACCGACTGAAGAAGGCTTTTCGGGTTTTGTGTTTAAAATTCAGGCGAATATGGACCCGAAACACCGCGACCGCGTGGCGTTTTTACGTATCTGTTCCGGCAAATACGAAAAAGGCATGAAAATGCACCACGTGCGCATCGGTAAAGATGTACTGGTGCCGCATGCACTGACCTTCCTCGCCGGTGACCGCGAGCACGTTGAAGAAGCATTCCCGGGCGATATCATCGGTTTACATAACCACGGCACTATTCAGATCGGTGACACTTTCACCGCCGGCGAAAAATTTACTTTCACCGGTATTCCAAACTTCGCGCCTGAGCTGTTCCGCCGCATCCGCCTGCGTGACCCGCTGAAACAAAAACAATTATTAAAAGGCCTGGTGCAGTTATCTGAAGAGGGCGCGGTACAGGTGTTCCGTCCACTGGATAACAACGACCTGATTGTCGGTGCTGTGGGGGTGCTGCAGTTTGATGTGGTCGTGCACCGGTTAAAATCTGAATACAACGTGGATGCGATTTACGAGAGCGTCAACGTCAGCACGGCACGTTGGGTTTACTCAGACGATGCCAAAGCGCTGGAAGAATTTAAAAACAAAGCCAGCACCAACCTGGCACTGGATGGCGGGGATAACTTAAGTTATCTGGCCCCGACTATGGTAAACCTGAATTTGTCGATGGAGCGGCATCCGAAAATTCGCTTCCATAAAACCCGTGAACACGCGCACGCTGGTTAATAACAAGGTTTTACACAGGATTTAAAATGAATATCAAACAGTTATTGGCCGCAAAAACGCAGGCCGCGATGATCAAAGTCGGCTTACCGGCTGATACCAATACCGCCGTCACGCAAAGCACCAAAGTGGAATTTGGCGATTACCAGATTAACGGCGCGATGGCCGCTGCCAAGTTATTAAAAACCAACCCACGCGCGTTGGCACAGCAACTGGTGGATGTGCTGGAACTTCATGATATCGCTGACAAAGTCGAAATCGCCGGCCCGGGTTTTATCAACGTGACGTTAAAATCAGACTGGCTGGCGACACAGCTGCAGCAGGCAGTTGCTGACCCGCGTTTAGGCGTCAGCGCTAACACAGCGCCGCAAACAGTAGTCGTTGATTACTCAGCACCAAACCTTGCCAAAGAAATGCATGTCGGTCACCTGCGTTCCACCATCATTGGGGATGCCGTGGTGCGCGCGCTGGAATTCTGGGGCGACAACGTCATCCGGCAAAACCATATGGGCGATTGGGGCACACAATTTGGCATGCTGATCGCGCATCTGGAAGATAAACTGGCTGCCGGTGTGGATTTAGAAACTGTGGCGCTGGCGGACTTAGAAGATTTCTACCGCGAAGCGAAAAAACGTTTTGACGATGAAGCCGGTTTTGCTGACAAATCGCGCGATTACGTGGTGAAACTGCAAGGTGGCGATGCGCACTGTCAAAAACTGTGGCAGCTGTTTATTGACACCTCAGTCAAGCACAGCGAAGAAGTGTATCGCACTTTAAATGTCACTTTGGGTCATGAGCATATCAAGCCGGAATCGGCCTATAACCCAATGTTACAGCCGATTGTCGATGATTTAAAAGCCCGTGGTATTGCGGTGGAAGACCAAGGTGCTTTAGTGGTGTTCCTGCAGGAACTGGCGGACAAAGAAGGCAATCCGTCACCCTTTATCATCCAAAAAACCGGCGGTGGCTTTTTATATGCCACCACAGATCTGGCCGCCTGTCAGTATCGCAGCCATGAACTCAACGTTGACCGCATCATTATTTTCACTGACGCCCGTCAGGCACTGCACTTTAAACAAGTGGAGCTGGTGGCACGTAAAGCCGGCCTGCTGCGCGCGGAAACTGCTTATGAACATTGCCCGTTCGGCACTATGATGGGCGAAGACGGCAAACCGTTTAAAACCCGCACCGGCGGCACTGTCAAACTGGCGGAACTGCTGGAAGAAGCCGTGCTGCGTGCTGAAGCGGTGGTGAAAGGCAAGTCGACTGAACTTAGCGCCGAAGAAATCGCAGAAGTGGCACGTAAAGTCGGTATTGGCGCGGTGAAATTCGCGGATTTGTCGAAAAACCGTACTTCAGACTACATCTTCAGCTGGGATGCGATGCTGAGCTTTGAAGGTGCTACCGCGCCTTACCTGCAATATGCCTACACTCGTATCAGCAGTATCGTGCGCCGCGCCGGCATCAGCGACAGCTTCGGTGCGCCATTGATTCTGGCCGAGCAGCAGGAAAAACAACTGGCGCTTAAAGTGCTGCAGTTTGAAGAAACGCTGCAACAAGTCATGAAAGACGCACAGCCAAATCTGCTGTGTAATTACCTGTATGAACTGGCAAGTCAGTACATGAGTTTCTATGAAGCTTGCCCGATTTTAAAAGACGGCATTGAACCGACGCTGCGCGACAGCCGTTTAATGCTGAGCATTCTGGTGGCAAAATTACTGGCCAAAGGTTTGGACCTGCTTGGCATCGATGTGATGGAGCGGATGTAACATGAAAAAGGGCTGGTCGATACCGGCTCTTTGTTTATATGACAAGGGATGATTGGTAGTTCGTTAATGCTTGGCTGGAGTTGCCAAGCGCGCTGCGGGCTGCCGGGTTGAAGAGGAAATCTGTATGAGCGTCAATGTCGCGGATATCCGCCGTAGTTATGTCAAAGATAAATTGGATCTGGACAAATTAAACGCCGATCCCTTTGTGCAGTTTGAAGCCTGGCTCAAAGACGCCATCGCTGCTGAACTGCCGGACCCGACGGCCATGTGTGTCGCCAGTGTGGATGCCGATGGCCAGCCGTCGCAGCGGCTGGTGTTGCTGAAAGATGTCAGCAGCAACGGTTTTGTGTTTTATACCAATCTGGGTAGCCGTAAAGCGCAGGAACTGGCTGGTAATCCAAAAGTCTGCCTGCATTTTCCCTGGCATCCGCTGGAGCGGCAGGTCATTGTGTATGGCATCGCCGAACGCGTGCCAACGTCGCAGGTGCTGCATTATTTCACCTCCAGACCAAAAGAAAGCCAGCTGGCGGCCTGGGCTTCTGAGCAAAGCCGGCCGGTGTCGACGCGCCTCGCGCTGATGCAAAAATTTGCCGAGATTAAACATAAATTCGAACACGGCGAAATTCCGGTGCCGAGTTTCTGGGGCGGGTTTTTAGTTAAACCACATAAAATCGAATTCTGGCAGGGCGGTGAACACCGTCTGCATGACCGTTTTATGTATAGCAAACAAGCAGATGGTCACTGGAGCATTGAGCGGCTTTGCCCTTAAACGCCATTTATGCTGATTTATAGCCCGGTGCTTTGTGTTGAATCTGCCGGCACACTGCGATAACCCGGCGCCACCAGTGGCATCGTAAGCACAAAACAGCAGCCAGCGCCTGCGCTGGCGCTGACTTCCAAATCACCGCCTAACACACTGAGCGCCAGCCGTTTACACAGCGGCAGGCCAATGCCGGCACCTTTCGTCATATCCAGGGTGAAAAACGGATGAAATACCCGCGTCAGTGATGTAGGGGACAGGCCAATACCGTTGTCACGACAGCTCAGTAATAGTTGGTCACCACTGTGTTCAACAGTAATTTCCAGTTGCCGGTTGTCCTGAAAAGCTGCAGGAAAGGCGTGGATTACCACATTTTGCAGCAGATGGCTGATAATTTTCGTCAGCGTCTCTGGATAACTGTCACAAATAACTGAGTCCGGACATTCTAATCTCAGCTGAATATCGGCGGCTACGAACGCGCTTTGCTGGGCGGCAACACAATTTTTCAGCAGCTTGCTTGCATCAAAATGGCCGCGCCGTTCGGCAATTTTGTCAGCTGATAATTGTTTAAAATCGCTAATAAGACTGGCGCAGCGGTGTGCTGCCTTTAGTTGCAAAGCCAGCATCTCCTGATTGTGGCTGATAAAATCCTGCAGGCCGCTTTTTGATAGACGGCCTTGTTCCAGTTCGCTGTGTAGCCGCTGCAATTCAGTGTCGAGTGCGCTGCCCACCGTCAGAATGTTGCCAAGTGGCGTGTTCAGCTCGTGCGACAAACCGGCGACAATAGCGCCAAGCGCACTGAGTTTCTCGGCTTCCACCAGTTGTAACTGGGCCTGACGAAGCTGTGCTATCACATCGGTAAGCTGCGCAGTCCGCGCCTCAACCATAAACTCCAGCTGGTCGCGATGGCGCAGCAGCTCCTGCTCAGTGCGCTTAAACGCCGTGACATCGCGTGCTATCGCCATGACTCCTTCGATGCTGCCGTCCTGGTTCACGAAAGGTGTCTGGATCACATCAACAAATTGTTGCTCGGTGTCGCCCTGATAACAAATCCATTGTTGTGTCAGTACTGCGCGCTGTTGCTGCAGCGCGGTTTGTGCGGATTGGGTCAGCTGACTGGCCAAATCTGCGGGCAAAAAATCTGGCAATGTCAGGCCTTTCAGTTGTAGCTCCGGTAAACCGGCGAAGCGTTCAAAACGGGAATTACAGTTTAATATATGGCCTTGCAAATCGGTCAGCCAGATCAGGTCGGGCAGGGTTTCAATCAGGGTTTTTAAGCGGGCGCGTTTATTTTGCTCAGAGCGTTGCAGCGTTTGAAATGCCGCATTGAGGTCTGATGGAGCTTCCATCGGTGTGATTGCTGGTGCTGCGGGAGCCGGTCTGTGCTGATGCACCGCACGGGTAAAGTCCTGCGAGCTTTCAATCAGTTGCTGTAACTTTGCCTGTGCTTTGCCCTCGTCCAGCAAGCTAGCGGCCAGCTTGATGCCTTCAGTAAAATCCGCCGCCCGGCCACACAGCATTAAAGCGCCGGCGCTGTTCAATAACACGGCATCGCGCCTGGCACCTTTAATATTGCCGGCAAACAGCTGGCGCATTAATTCGGCACTGACCAGTGGTACATCGGAGCGGATCTCATCAAGCGTGCAGCAAGCTAAACCAAATTGCTCAGGACTGATTTGATAGTGTTGCAGCTGGCCCTGAGCGAACTGATAAATCCGGCTCTGCCCGGTTAAGGCGATTTCATCAATGCCGTCGATGCCATGCACCAGCAACACGTCCTGATAATCAAGTGCCGGCAGCACTTCGCGGGTTAATTCCAGCAAGTCAGCGCGATAAACGCCCAAAACATGCCGGCTTGCACCGGCCGGATTAATCAGCGGGCCAATCAAGGTATAAAAAATGGTTTTGATGCCAAGCGAGGCTTCGACCGGCAACAAACGCCGCATTACCGGATGAAAGTTCGGTGCATGCAAAAAACCAAGGCCAATCTGTTCAATCTGCCGGCAGACGGCTTCAGGCGGTAAATCAATAGCGACACCAAGGGCTTCCAGCACATCGGCGCTGCCGCAGTGGCTGCTTAATGAGCGGCTGCCGTGTTTGGCGACCGGAATACCTGCTGCGGCGCAGACAAAAGCGCTGGCGGTGGAGATATTAAAAGTGCTGAGCCCGCCGCCGGTACCGCAGGTGTCGAGTAAGGGTTCTGCCACGCGGGGGTTGATCCGGATGGCTTGCCGGCGCATCGCCGTCACAATCGCGATGGTTTCGGCAACACTGACGCCTTTATTCAGTAATGCCAGCAAAAAGCCGGCAAGCTGAGCGTCTGAGAGCTGATTGTCGGCAACCGCCTGGATCACAGCCTGAATTTGTTCCGCAGATAAATCTTGTCGCGCAGTCAATTGGGCCAAAATGTGCCGAAACATACAACTCCGCAGAACCTGATAAAAAATACGGGAGGAATGTTCAACAGTATGGCCAGTGGTTTTGGCGCTCTGCAAGCCGGGGGCGGGAAATAACTCACTGCGACCTACATTCAGCAACACTTTGTTGCCGGACCTGCACTTGAAGCGCGTTGCTGCCAATGTTTATGCTAACGCACAATTCAAACAGAGACTTGAGATGACTCACTTACAAACGCCTTTAACCGGCTCCACTATACTACTGCGCCCGCTGCAACCTGATGATTGGCCTGCGCTGATGCAGGCAGCCAGCGATCCACTGATTTGGACTTTGCACCCGGAACCTGAACGCTACAAACCTGAGATATTCAAGCCGGTATTTGACGGTGGCCTCGCCAGCGGCGGCGCTTATCTGATTTGTGACAAACGAAGCGGCGAAGTGCTGGGGACTAGTCGCTATTACGAGTTTGATGCAACAAAACGCGAAGTGGCGATCGGCTACACCTTTTTAGTACGCTCGCGTTGGGGCGGGGCGACCAATACTGAGCTGAAGCAACTGATGCTGGACCATGCTTTCGGTTTTGCCGATGCCGTCTGGTTTCATGTTGGAGAACAGAACCTGCGTTCGCGCCGCGCCGTGGAAAAGTTGGGTGCAGTCTATACCCATACCGAAACCACATCACCAACAGGTGCGACTCGTGCCACAGTGTTTTACCGGTTGGATAAGGCTATCTGGCTGGCGCGATAACAGGTTTTATGGTTGCAGCTCTGTCGGGCGCCAATCTGAATTGCGTTGGAATGATGCCCATCTGCATCATGTCTACCAGTGGTAAACCGACGTGGCCTTTTATCCAAAACCGGCCCCGGTGGAGAATTAATCTCATCGCTTAATGTTGCACCGGCGACTAGCATATTCATCAGCTGGATAATTTGGAGACTTGCTGATGAATATCAAAGCCGGACGTCCCGCGGCTGCGGCGCAGGAGAGCAACACCCGGCACAATCTGCTGGTGCAGGCGCGGCTGCTATTTTCCGAACTGGGCTATGAGCGCGTCACCACAAGGATGATTGCCAAGGCCGCAGGCGTCAATGCCGGTATGATCCGCTATTACTTTGTCGACAAAGCCGGTTTGTTTGAGGCGATGCTGCGCGAAACCATCGCGCCTTTGTTGCAACTGGCCCAGCAGCAGGCGCGACTGGCAGAGCTGCGTGACCCGGCTGCCATAGTCGCCGCTTATTATGCCGTGATGGCCCCGCATCCATTGTTACCGACCTTAATTTTCCGTGCGCTGCATAATGTGGATTCGGCGGAATATAAGATTGTCAGCCGGGTTTTTGCCGGTTTTGTCCAGCAGATGCTGAGCAATCTGGCGCAGGTTTTATCGGCGCCAGGCCAGCTACAACCGGGTTTATTGCCGTTTAACGCTTTGCTGAGCTGTTTTAGCCTGGCAATTTTCCCTTTTGTCATTCCGCCTTTTATGAAACAGGCGCTTGGTCTGGAGCTGACGCCGGAATTTCTGCAACAACTGGCTGACCACCAGCGCCATGTGCTGCGTCACGGTTTGTTACCAACCATGCATAACAATGACGCCCCCTGCGAAGACATCCCCAACGGAGGCACTAATGCGTAACCTGGTTCTATTGAGTTTTAGCGCTGCGCTTGCTGCCTGCCAGCCGCAAGAGCCGCCGTCTGCTTTTGGCACGCTGGAACGGGAGCGGGTGCTGCTCACTGCACCGGCAACAGAATTGATCCTGACGCAATCAGCGCAGGAAGGCAGCAAGGTCAAAGCCGGTCAGGTGTTGTTGCAGCTGGACCCGCGGTTACAGCAACTGAAAGTTGATAAAGCCAGCGCTGAAGTGCAGCGGGCGCAGGCCGCTCTGGACTTACTGCTACAAGGCAACAGAGCTGAGCAAATCGCTGCTGCGGCGGCGCGGCTCGAACAGTCGAAGTTCAGACTTGCTGACAGCGAACGTCAGCGCAACAGGGCACGTCAGCTCCGTCAGCAGCGCCTGATTGCCCAGGCTGAGCTCGATGCCGCAGAACTCAGTAGCCAGGTCGCCCGCGCCCAATTTGCCGATGCAGCACAGCAATTACAGGAACTGCAGGCTGGCAGCCGGCCTGAGCAAATCAGTCAGGCCCGGTTTGCGCTGCAAAGTGCGCAGCAGTCACTCAATGTTGAGCTGAAGCTGCTGGCGGATTTAATGCTGGTCGCCAGTCGCGACGGCGTATTGGAAGACCTGCCGTACCATATTGGTGAACGGGTGCAACAAGGTGCAGTGCTGGCGGTGATCGCCGCCGACAGCGCGCCTTATGCCAGAGTGTATTTGCCTGAAACGGCGCTGGCGCAGTTTAAACCCGGTCAACAGGTGCAGGTTTATGCGGACGGCCAGACCGCATCTTTCGCCGGAACTGTACGCAAAATTGCGACTGAAGCCAGCTTTACG
>Ga0247724_1000073_pt1 | contig 29880 bp, 34 predicted proteins | sample OKSTACKMC2E_FD_182776 | JGI IMG/M metagenome (GOLD analysis project Ga0247724, IMG submission 182776) | Subsurface sediment microbial communities from gas well in Oklahoma, United States - OK STACK MC-2-E | ecosystem: Environmental > Terrestrial > Deep subsurface > Rock core/Sediment | place... | reverse complement strand
TTTCAATACACCACTCTTTAAAATAAAGCCTTCTTCTGCAACAACTACGTATGATGAAAATGCACTTCCATTCATTTTGCGGCAAAGATTACAGTGACAATTAACGATAGCTCTGATCTCATACGATGAACTAAATTGAACACTCTTACAGTTACAACTTCCTTCCATGAAACATCCTCTAAGATGAACAAGCGGTATAACGCCGCCAGCAGCGGCCGAGTGAAACGAGGTCCAACGAACGTAGTGAGTGATGCTGAATGGCTTTGTTATGGCCTTCACTAGTTTGCATGGTAACTTGCCAATACTTGACCTAGCCCCACCGACAACTCGTTGCCTTCTGATTTCGGGTATTGCGCAGAAATAAAGCTAATACTTTTTTGGCCTGAAACCCTAAATATAGGGTTTAGATAGTTAGTCTTTGATAGAAAAAATGACTTAACCATAAATTCCAACTCCAAACCAGAAACTCCATGAATAGAAATATTTGTGATGGTTGGATCGCCAATGATTTTAGATAGGAAAGGAAGCTCTTTTTTAAAACAAGAAAAGTGTCTATTTGCATAAGCCAGTAATTCCGGCCCGTTTCCAGCATGGTAGATGTCAATCATATAAATCCCATTCTCATCCTCGAATGTTAATGCGGAAATATCATCATCCCAAAGCTCTTCAGTTAACTGCCAGCTTTCTGGGTGCTCAAAATAGATTCCATTTTTATCAAACACACCGATCACCATTTATTGCCATAACTACTGGTTTGGGCGCGGCTGAAGCGATAGCGTAAGCCGCCGCAGCCGCACGTTTTTGTGCGACGCCCCTACAACCGCTTGTTATGTGTTGATGGCATGAACTATTGAATACGTTTTTTATTGGATAAAAACCGGTTCCATTTTTTAAGACCATGCTCACCAACTATTAGTAGTAGAACCATAAATACAGCCCAAAGCCACAAAGGAAATTTAAAAGTAATAACTATAACTCCAGCAATAATTGCTGGTAACGCGATACATAGCACCCAGTAAGAAGGCGTAACGTATTTTTCATTCATAGAATAGGCCGCTCTCACTAGTAAGTACGTTTCGCTGGTAACACATAACGCCCGCCACACACGCGAGCAACTTATTGCGAGTCGAGCGCCGAAGGCGATTGTTATTCATTTGTTCTTAAGCGCCCCAAAAACTCATTAGTGTCCCGTGACCTTGGGATACTTGGGGAGTAACTCAAGCTATGTCCGTTTTCCATTAGATTTGCATCACGTATCACCAAGTTTATGAATGTTGCAGACTTAGCCAGCAATTCGCGGACCAAATCCACAGTAATATCTCGCGGAATCTGAACATTTCCTAAACAAGCCTCTAGATCGAAATGCCCGATATGCTTATTCCGAAAGATCTTTAAATTCATATCGGAAAGCAATGTTTCAATTTCTTGATACAAGGTTAAGGTGTCGCTTTTAAAATTTTGTTCGTACTTAGATACAAGATTCTTTAATGACATATTTTCATTGCTACCAGTTTTATCTGGGTCAGAAAATAACGCAGCGCAGCCGATAATAATATGTGTAGTGAGAGCACGCTTTATGGAACTACCGATTTCGGGAAAAGGTCGAATTATAATTTCAGCATCTTCTTTTCGGGCATACATTCCCTCGTATACATCAAGAGCTGTGTTTATCTCCCCGATCACTGAGGCCATTTTTAATACCTGAGGCATAAGTCACCTAGATGCATAACACCCGCCACACAAGCGAGCAACTTGTTGCGAGTCCAGCGCCGCAGGCACGGTGTGCTGGCGTTTGTTATGCTTGCTTTTCCAACGCAATTTTTATTGCCTTTTGAAACCCAGCAAACATTTCATAAATATCAATTTCTACATCGTCTTCAATACGTTTTGACACCGCTGTTCTCGGAAAAACTACTGTGCTTGTGCTGAGGAAGCGCAGAGCCGGATCACGGCCAAACTCATCATCTACTGCAACCCAACTCAATTCTTTTATTTCTTGCTCTAGCGCATCACCGAAACAAATTCCTAAAGCTTGAAGCTTGAACGTTTCCTCTTTTGAAACCCATTTATTGTCAATAATGGTTTGGATTAGTTCTAGCTTGAATGAGAGCGCTTCATATTGTTGAGGATCGTCGAAATGGCCAAAGAGCCAACTTCTATATTCTGCAAGTAGCTCAAGATCATTTTCATTCAGGGGTTCAATGTTGTCGCTCACTAGACTTCTTCCTTTGCATAACTACCACATAAAAGGCGAGCGTTAGCGAGTCCAGCCCACGCTTTTTGTGGGCGATTTTTAATGTGATTGTTATGTTTTATCATGGATGACCAACGACATTCATTAACCAGTTAGCATCAACTTCTGTCAATGCACCCTTTTCATTTAAAGTAAAACCAATGGCATCTGTAGTCCCAAACCAATTAACAATGTACCAACGCGTCAACTGAACTACCAACAGTGCATTATCTTGAAACTCTGAACCCCAAATTGCAGGGTAATATTTTGTACCACCAATGTTTATTGGCACTTCAGAGATCCAACCTAAATTCACGATTTCATCAAAGTTCTTATTTTTATAAGACTCTCTCATAACTTGTAGATAGGTTAATATTTTAGGATTCATAGCAATTAACTATCGCCTAAACGGCGAGCAACCTGTTGCGAGTCCAGCGGCCAAAGGCCGCGATGTTTAAGGCGCTTGTTAGGCATTTGCGCCGCGTTTAGTTTTGGGCTGTGTTAAAACAACTGCCAATAAAAAAATGCACATAAGCGAAGCAAAAAATGCGTTCGTATTTCCCCAAATGGAGTGGACTAGAAAATCGTAAGCTGGCGCGGATATATGTTCAAGCACCCAAAACATTGCATTTTCACCAGCAACATAATTTACCAATATTACTAATTCGCCCAATTTGGGATGGAAGAAACCAATAGCTCCGCGAAGGATTAATAGATACGCCGCGACAATAGCAATTACCAAAAGCGATCTTTTAAATAGTATCTGGCTTCGATTCAGCATTTGTAACTGCCTAACTTTAAGCTTTGGGGCGCAGGCACGGGGCTATAATCGCGAAGCGGCCCCGTGTTTGCGTCCCAGCGAACAAAGTGAGCGACAATAGCGTATTGTTAGCTGCCATATGCACCCTTCTCAAATTTTTCCTTGGTGAGCAAGTATATGTTCTTTCCTACACACTCTACTTTATACAGGTACTGCTTTTTAAGTGCAGATTTCTTTTCATTGACTAGAGTCATTTTATTCCAAGGGATTAGGCATTTTTTAGGAAATAATAGGATGAGTGACTTCTTTTGCGCTATGTAAACACCTTCCTCAAATGCTTTTATTGTTAACCAGGGACGATATTCGCTATCTGAGTCTTGGACAGCAGCATTGTCGGAAAGGTAAATGCTGCTCGTTTTAAACAAGGGATCATCGGGCTCTCCGATGCTTGTTTTATAGGTTCGAGCAATTTTAGGGAAAAAGCCAAGATTGCTTTGCAAGAAGCTTGTCAATACAAATAGAGCTACAAAGCAGATAACAAGAAAAAAAAAGTTCAAAATTAGTCTTCCAAATTGACTGAGTTTAAAGGGCAGCTAACATATTAATCAAAAGGAAAAACCACGCTTTAAACCGTGCGTTATCCCTTCTATCTCACTAATCCAGTTTCCCCAACGCCCGATAACTGCAGAAACTTCAACACACTAGCAATAAAAGTACCGATCGCTGGGACGTGAAAGAAGGTTATATCCACTATTTCCTTTCTGGGCAAGCCAGCGCCTGTAGATTAGCAATCCTTGATTCAGCAACGCCGGCCGATGGCGCGCAAATGTGCAACGACTATCCAGCCTCACAGTTGCAGCACCACACGTGCAACCTCAGGCAACAGGGCTTTATCAGCGCAGCGGCCTGTCATCACTAAAGCATTTACCTCCCCCGCAGAAACAATGTGTTACTGCCAGCCGCTTTATCTGCGGCAAGCGCTTCTTTATGCTGTAAAGCTAGCCATATTGATTTCAAGACAAGGACTATCGATGTACGTCCCCAGCCGTTTTGCCATGCACAATAAAGCCGACATCATGCAGTTTGTCCGCCGGTATGGTTTTGCCACTTTAATCAGTGCCGATTTTCAGGCGACGCACCTGCCGCTTTATCTGGATGAAAACGAAGGCGAATTTGGTACTTTGTATGGTCATCTGGCCCGCGCCAATCCGCAGGCAGCCACGCTGCACCACAGCACAGTGCTGGCGATTTTTACCGGGCCGCATGCTTATATTTCGCCGCGCTGGTATGGCAAAGCGCCGATGGTGCCAACCTGGAACTATGCGGCTGTGCATGGGACAGGCGCCGTGACTGTGCTCGATGATACAGAGAACGCCCGTGCTATGGCGTTATTGGTGGCGCAATATGAGCCGGACTTGCTGCAGGACGAACAGCTGATGCCGGCGGATTATCAACACAAACTGCGCCACGCCGTGGTCGGTTTTAAAATTCACATGCAGCAGTGGCAAGGTAAAGAGAAACTGGGGCAACATCAGCCGGTAGAAGCGCAAGCCGGCGTTTTTGAGCGACTGCAACAAAGCGCCGACCCGCATAGCCAATTGTTGGCGTCATACATGACAGCACGCAATATCGGCACCGGCCAGTAAAAGCACCTGAGAGGAACTCAATAATGCAACTTTACGGCAAACCCACCTCCATCAATGTGCGCAAAGTGTTATGGACTTTGGCCGAGCTGAACATCGAGGCCGACTTCATCCCCTGCGGCAGCGGTTTTGCGCCTATTGATACGGCGGAGTTCCGCCAGCTCAACCCGAATGCTTTAGTGCCGGTGCTGGTCGACGGTGATTTTGTGCTGTGGGAATCCAACAGCATTTGCCGTTATCTGGTGCGAAAATATGGCCATCCGACGCTATCAGGCGGCGATTTGCAGCAAATGGCCAAAGTGGAACAATGGATGGACTGGCAAGCTTGTGAATTAAACCCGGCCTGGCGTTATGCCTTTATGGCGCTGGTGCGCCAGCATTCGGATTTCACCGACCCTGTAGCCATTACTCAAAGCACTCAGCTGTGGCAGCAAAAACTGCACATTATGGACAATGCACTGGCGCAAAGCGGCGCTTATATCTGCGGGGCAGATTTCACTCTGGCTGATATTGTGCTCGGGTTATCACTGAACCGCTGGTTGCAAACACCGGTCACTGACCGCCTGCAGCTGCCACACTTGCAAGCTTATCAAGCCCTGCTGGCACAACGTGCTGCTGCGCAGCGGTTCTGTTTTAACGGCATTGCCTGATATTACCGCGGCTTAATCCGCAGCTGTGCGTATCGGCCGGAGTCTGCAAACAGATCATAACAACGCTATGGCGGGCCCCTCTGCGCAGCCTCTTTCACTGTCCCGCGCTTTTGCTTACAAAGAACCGCTTGCACCGGCCACAGCGCTGATTTACAACAATTTGCAGTGAGCGGATTTCCCCTGCTCCTTCGCGCCAGGTTCAGCCAAGCTGCACATCCTAAGTTTTTTACACAAGGCTTTGTTATGACGGCATTTTTTGCTCGTTCGCCCCAGTTTTATGTTCGGCTGGCCGGTTTATTTTATCTGGCGATTATTCTGTTGGGGTTGTTTGGTGAGTCCTATGTACGCGGCAACCTGATTGTCAGCGGGGATGCAGTTGCGACAGCGCAGAATATCCAGGCTTCAGCCTCTTTGTGGCGTTTGGGAATTTTCACCGATCTGATGATGCAGGTGCTGGATATCCCGATTATCGTGCTGATGTATCTGCTGTTTCAGCGTGTCAGTGCCGGTCTGAATCTGGCGGCGACGTTTTTTAATCTGATCCAAACCGCTGTACTGGTAGCGAATAAACTGGTGTTGTTGCTGCCGCTGATTTTGTTAGGCGGTGCGGGTTATTTCAGCGCCTTTTCCAGCGAACAGCTGGCAGCCTGGTCCTATCTGGCGGTGCGGATTTATAACTATGGTTTTGCCGCCGGGCTGATCTTTTTTGGCATCGCCTGTGTGATCCGTGGTTATCTGATTATCAAATCAGAACTTTTCCCCAGATTGATCGGCTTGCTGCTGTTGCTGGCAGGCGTTTGTTATCTGATTAACAGCAGCGCTATGTTGCTGGCGCTTGATGTTGCACCACTGTTATTTCCATGGATTTTCCTGCCGATACTGGTCGGTGAATTGAGCCTCAGTTTGTGGATGCTGGTAAAAGGTGTGAGCCTGGCCAAATGGCAGGCACTGCAAAGCTAATTACAGCGCCGCGCTGTTAACAAGGGCTCAACCGGATCCAACTGTCCGGCTTGATGCCAATCCGGGTCGCTTCAGCATAAAAGGCCTGGCACTGAGTTTTATCCGGGTTGGGGCTGCGCGCCAGTAGCCAGGCGTAGGTTAAATCCGGCCCGACAATCAGTGCCATGCTGTAGTCCGGCGCTAATTTCACAATGTTATAGGCGCCATAAAATGGCCCGAAAAACGACACTTTTAACCGGCCCTGGTCGGCCGGGCCATTCATTTTGGCCAGACCCTCCGCTTCTTCCCATTCGTTATCTTGCGCCGAAAAACCGCGGTTCAGTACTTTAACGCTGCCGTCCGGGTTCAGGCTGTAATTGGCCGTCACTTGCGTCAGGCCACGCTCAAACGAATGATCCAGCCGGGCGATTTCATGCCATTCGCCTAAATAACGATTCAGTTCAAAAGGTTGTACCGGTGCAAGGCCTTCCGGAATGCCGGTGCAGCTGGCCAGTAACAAGCTTGCTGCCAGCAGCGGCGCTTTGAGGGATAACAGTTTCATTGAGTTCTCGAATCTGCTTGGAAAGTTACACAGCAATACGCAGCAAACCGCCAGCTGTATCACCAGAGCCTGCGGCAGGCGCCAGCTTTTTTACTCAGCACAATAAATTTTCATCAATCTTTTCATAGAGATCTGCGCTATTAATCAGCGCATGCGCAGTAAGACCGGGCACGCCATAGACAATACTCCGGCACTGAAAACGCTTGCGCACCGCCTGCAATAACAAATCAAAATCGCCATCGCCGGACAGCAGCACAATTTCATCAACCTGTTCTGCCTGTTGCAGCACGTCGATGGTGATGCCGACATCCCAGTCGCCTTTGGCACTGCCGTCACTGCGCTGGATAAAAGGCTTTAATTTCACCTGAAAACCGATATGCCGCAGGGCGTCCTGAAACTTGCGCTGCTGGTCATCGGCACGCTCGATGGCATAAGCGGTGGCCAGCACAATATCGCCCTGATGCTGCAGTTGTTGCCAAAACCGGCGGTAGTTAAATTGCCGGCCATAAGCCTGGCGGCAGGTGTAATAGATGTTTTGCACGTCCACAAACACAGCGATTTTTTTCATCGGGTTTTGCCGTTAAAAGCCTGGGTTGGCACTATAACAGCTTGTGCAACGGCTTGTCCGGGCTGTCAGCACGGCCCTGATTTGGTGCGAAGAGCTTGCCAAGCACGGTCGGTACGACGAGCAGATGATAACTCAGCAGGCAACCGCTGAGCGTCAGCAGTACCGCCGCCAGATACTTTACCCCTGCCGGCCACGACAGATCGGTGAGGCCAAACTGCAGCAGAAACAACAAAGGTAAATGCACCAGATAAACCCAATAACTAACCGCCGACAGATAACGCAGCACTTTATTACTGCGGTTTAAATAGCGTTTGGCGTATAACAACGCGGCGAGCGTCCAGCACAGGGCACCACTGGCTTCGCACAAAGTCATGAGCAATTTGGCCCAGCCCAGCGGCTGTGCAGCCAGCAAATCGGCTGGCAATAACAGATAAAACACCGCATAGCTCAAAGCCCCTAGCATCAACAAAAGCCGCCGGTCAGCATCGTAGCGGGCCAAAGCTCCGGCATGGTGATACACCACATAACCGCAGGCAAAAAACAGCCCGTAAAACCATAAAGCCCACAGCGCCGGAAAGATCCAGTCCGGCGCCGGCACAGGTGCCGGCACCAGCCAGAGCGGCGGCAGCAGCAGGCACAGCAGTAGTAATAACAAACTGCGAGATTTTAACGCCAGCAAGATCTTCTGCAGCGCGTTACTCAGTAAGACCCGGGCGCAGTATGTCAGCACGTACAAAAACAGCAGATGATATAAAAACCACAGATGCATAGTACTCAACGGCAGCCTGGTCTGCGAGCCTGCCACCAGCATCGGTTTAATCAGCTGCAGCAACGCAGAGGGTTGTTCAACAACACTCAGACCAACGTGTATCACAGCGTGCATTGCCAGCGTCAGCAGCGGTAAAAACAACAATAACGGCAATGCCACGCGTTGCAGACGATTTTTGGCAAAGGCCACACCACCGGCTTTTTGCCACAGCAAGGCGGTAAAAAAACCGGCAATAAAGAAGAATAATGGCATACGAAACAAATGGCTGGCCCAGGCCAACACGTCAAACAACGGATGTTGCGCGGGGTCGGCACTGAGCCAAAACCCATGTGCCTTCGGGCTATAGGCCAATGCGGCATGAAACAACAGACCTGCCAGCATGGCGACAGCGCGCAGATTGTCCAGATAAGCAAAGCGGCCGGGTTTTGGCTCAGTCATCATATTACCGTCCGCAGCTTAATTAGCCGCCAGCGTTATAAAAAGCTGGTTTTGCGCTGTTGCAATGCAGCAGTGCCCAATAACACGATAATTATCAATGTGATGCCCCCGGTTAACAGCCCAAGCGACGTACTGTTCCAGCTGGCTGTGGGCGCTTCCAGCGTCAAATGAATGGCCGGCATCCGCAGCAACCAGATAATAAAACCGTTCAGCAGCAGGTTAGTGATGATCATCACGGCCGTGGTATAGCCTTCGGAATAGGTCAGCAAAGCGGTGGCCAGATAACAGCAATACGAAAGCAAAATAAATACACTGACCAGTACCACCAACGGGATCACGCCGTTATACACCGGGGAGCTGACAATCACGGCCAGCATGCCCAGTACCAGCAGCAGCCAGGGCACCAGATACAACAGCAGATTGGCGCCCAGTTTGGCCCAGGCATAATCCTGTGGTGTGACCGGCAAACTCAGCACAAAGGCCAGCGTCTGGTCTTTCTTTTCATTGATCACCAGCTCAATCGCAGAACGGGCACCAATCACAATCATTAGGGTGATCATCAGGATAGCGCCGGTGTTAAACAACAGCGGTGTAGCCATCCCCATCAGCCCAATCACCAGCACACCACCAGCCAGGTAAGCCGCCAGTGATTTTTTCACCAGCTGCCAGTCCTTGCCAATCAGCAGTTTGATCATCCGGGCATTGGAAAAAATATTGCTCATCAGCTGGCTCCTATCTGCTGCGTTTCACGTTGGCGACAAAGATTTCTTCCAGCGACATCCGATGTTGCTCTAACACGGTAAAACCGGCCTGCACCAGCCGCTGCGGGAAGTCGTGGTTGTTCTGATCGGTAATAATTTCCGCCAGCTGGCCCTGTTGCCGGATGCTGACCGCTCCGGTTATATCGGCCTGCCTGCCCGGCGGCAGCTGACATCTGAAGCGGCTCCAGCTGTCCAGATAAGTTTCTTTATCCTGCAGTGCCAATAACTTACCGCGATCTAAAAAGGCAATTTGATCTGAGAGTTTTTCAATATCGTGGGTGTTGTGCGACGAGAACAACACACTGCGTGCATCGTCGCGCAGGACCTCCGCCAGTTCACTGATCACTTCATCGCGCGCCACCGGATCCAGTCCGGTGGTGGGTTCGTCCAGAATCAGTAATTTCGGCCGGCGGGCCAGCACTAATAACAAACTGGCTTTAACACGCTGACCATGTGACAGGCCTTTGATTTTCTGCTCGCCGATCAGCTCAAAGCGTTTCAGTAAATCTTTGGCATAGGCTTGGTCAAACTGCGGATAGATGCTGTGCACAAAATCCATATGCCATTGTAAAGTCTGACTTTTGTACAAACGCATGTCGTCTGAGGCAAAGCCAATCTCATATTTTGCCTGCACTTGCTGCGCCGGCATCTTATAGCCAAGCACTTCGATTTGACCGGCAGCCGGTTTGACCAACCCCATTAGCATCCGGATGGTGGTGGACTTCCCGGCACCATTAACACCCACCAACCCCATCACTTGCCCCTGCGGCAAAGCTAAATTCAGGTTTTCCATTGCAAAATGTGGATAGCGGATGTCGATACCCCGCATATCAAAAGCAAATGATTGCATGCTGTTGGTCCTTCCTGCTAGGCGGTTAACCGGCCGATGATTGTGCTGATGACTGCTGCAGTTGCTGCTCTAACTGCGCGGCCAATTCAGCGTCTGTAAGCTGCAGTTGGCGGGCAAGCGCCACGGCAGCCTGCAGCAGCTGAGCCAGTTCCTGCTGTTTCAGTTGCTGCTGTAAATCCGGATGCGGTGAAACAAAAGAACCCCGGCCGGCCTGGGTTACTATCACGCCGGCTTGTTCCAGCTCGGCGTATGCGCGCTTGACGGTGATCACACTGACCTGCGTCGCAGCCGCCAATTCTCGGATCGAAGGCAACGCCATATCCGCTGGCCAATCCCCCAGCAGCACTTTGCTGGTGATTTGTTCCACAATTTGCAGGTACATTGGTTTCTTGTCCGTTGCGGACAGAAACAAGCCATAAGTCATGCGTTTCCCTTCATACAGGCATAACTGTGCATATCCATATATATACAGTATATATACAGACATACACAGTCAAGTGATTTTTAGCAGATGTTGTTGCTACAGGACGCAGTTCCAGCCTTAGCAACTGTCAGAGTACTCTGTGTCAACGCCGATAAAAAAAGTGCTGTCAGCATGATGCCCGGAGGCTTAGTTCAGACAGCATTTTTTGTATTTTTTTCCGCTGCCACAAGGGCAGGCATCGTTGCGACCGGTCAGCGCTTTTGTGACCGCTGCTGTTTCAGCGCTGTTGGTGCTGAGCGGGATCTCAGGCTCAGCTGCCGCCGCTGTGCTGTCTGGCTGAAATGCCAGCCAATGCTGCAATGACATCACGTCAAAGCTTGGGCGCACCAAGCCAGATGCCAGCGGTTTTTCACTGTTGGTCAGCTGCCAGCGGCTGATTTCCCGGGTACTAATCACTTTTGTATCAATTCTGTTCTGCCGCAGTAGCAGCTCAAAAGCCGGTTTGAGTTGTTGCAGGCCAAAACTGATACACCAGATCGCCAGTTCACCCAGCACAAATTTCTGGCCGTGGCGGGAGGCGACATCAATCACTTGCTGTAATAGCGGAATAAGTGCTGCGGAGTCGGGCGTCTGGCCTTGTTGCTCTGCCAGTTCCAGCTGGGCAAATAACGCCGCGAGCGCAGCCGCTTTGACATAAATGCCGGCTTTTTCACTGAGCAGCAGTTGCTGCAACGGCAAAGACTGGCCGGCTGACAGCACAAACAACATAGTCGGCAGATCTTCGGTCATGGCATCGCCAAGGGTGTATTCCAGGTCTGATCCCAGGCCGTCTGTGGTGTCCACCCACTGCATAAAAGCCGGCGCCTGCGACAAATCTGCCATATCAGCCAATAGCATCACGCCGTAAAACAGCAGCTGATATTCGTCATCAGTTAACTCTTCGTCTGCCTGCATCCGCTGCATCAACACAGCGATCTGTTGCCAGAACTCCGCCCACCGACTTTTGGCGGCCAGTAAAGCCTCCGCCGGGAACAACAACTGTTCAGAATCTGCCGCTACCTGCTGTTCGGTACTTAAGCGCAATAAAATTTCGTCTAACGTCATAGATACAGTCACCACACAGCTCCTGAAGCGGATATTCAATGGCCGGCAGTCTAACAGTTGCCACTTGGGCCGTCACTTTGCCGCGGCACTGTGACACAAACTGTGGCACAGACCGCGGCAGGCAAACTGGTAGTGGAACCAAGACTATTTCAGGTTTTCCAGCACCTTGTGCGCCAATTCGACACGCAGTGCATTTGGATAACGCTTATTGGAAAGCAGCACAATGCCCACCTGACGCGACGGGACAAAGGCAGCGTAAGCGCCAAAACCGCCGGTAGCACCGGTTTTATGTACCCAGCTGTTGGCCACTGCAGGCGCTGGTGGCGCCAACACAGTGGCTGCAGTGCCGGCGACAAATTCAGGCGCTGTCATTGCCGTTAATGCCGCAACAGTCACCGGATAATCCAGCATTTCCCAACCCAGACCCTGATACATATCTTTGGATTTGGCATAACGTTGCTGCGACTTCGCGATACCGGCGCGCAGTAATGGGTCTGTCACTTGTTCCGGCTGCAGGTTGGCGTTAAGCCAGGCCGCCAAATCGCGCACGCTGGCTTTAGCGCCGCCCGCTTCGTCCAGCAGTACGCCAGTGCCAATATGCACCGGCTTGCCTTCGTTATAACCCCAGGCGTATTGGGCCTGTGCAGCCTTAGGCACCTGCAGATAAGTGTTTGGCATCTTCAGCGTTGCTGTAAGCTTCTGAAAAACTTCGCCGTAGCTGTTGCCGCCGGCCGCCACTGCCAGATGCGCAAATAAACCGATGCTGCTGTTGGCATAAACCCGCTGCGTACCGGGCGCATACTGCGGCTGCCACTGCTGAAGATAACTCAGCAGGCTGGCTTTATCGGTGACGTTCTCCGGCATAAACAGCGGCAGACCACCGGCGGTGTAAGTCGCCAGATGCTGCATATTCATCCCTTGCCACTGTTTGCCGGTCAGCGCCGGCCAGTGTTTGGTAACAGGGTCATTCAGCTTAATGTCGCCGCGTTCCAGCGCCATGGCGCCAATCACGCCGGCAAAAGTTTTGCTGATGGAACCGAGTTCAAACAGCGTATCCGGTGTCACGGCTGTTTTTGCCGCCACATCGGCCTGACCAAAGCTATAAAAAAATGTTTTGCCCTGCCACAGTACAGCCACCGCCATACCGGGAATTTGCTGTTGCTGCATCAGGGATGACACTTGCTGACTGACAGCTGTTTTCAGTGCGGCTTCGTTTTCAATAGTTTGTGCCAGAGCCGGGCCGGCCCAACAGAGTGCACAGGTCAGCGCCAACAGAGTTTTATTGCAATGCATATAATTTCCTTTGCGGTTAAATTGGTTGAAATGAAGTGCCGGGCCCGCACTATCGATAGCTTGCGCCAGTTGACTTCGCCGGACAAACGGTTAATTTGCATATCAGCTGTTAGAAAAACTTACAGAAAGGCGCAACAAGCCGATGACCCGTCGTTATATCCCACTGAAATCACTGCGCGCTTTTGAAGCCGCCGCCCGGCATTTAAGTTTCACCCATGCTGCTATCGAGCTGAGTGTCACGCATTCAGCGGTCAGCCAACAGGTAAAACTGCTGGAAGATCAACTCAATTGCCCGCTGTTTTTGCGAATCCCGCGCGGACTGGCGCTGACGCCGGAAGGGGAAACGCTGCTGCCGGTGCTGAATGAATCTTTTGACCGCATCGCCCAGCTGTTAGATTATTTTGCTGGCCGAAAAGTACAGGAAAAGCTGAAAATCGGTGTAGTTGGCACCTTTGCCATTGGCTTTTTGCTGCCGCGCCTGCAGGCGTTTTATCAGAAATTCCCGCATATTGAGCTGCAAATCTCGACCAATAACAATCGCGTTGATATCGCCGCCGAAGGTCTGGATTTTGCCATCCGCTTTGGCGACGGCGCCTGGCACGGTACTGCTGCGCTTTATCTGTGCGACAGCCCGCTGACACCGCTCTGTACACCCGATATTGCTGCCCGGCTGCGACAACCAGCGGATCTTTTAAACTACACATTGCTGCGCTCGTACCGGCGCGACGAATGGGCCGGCTGGCTGCAACAAGCCGGCGGCCCGCAATTGCCACCGACCCATCCGGTCATCGTGTTTGATTCCAGTGTCACTATGCTGGAAGCGGCAAAAACAAGTCTCGGTATTGCGATAGCACCAGCACGAATGTTCAGCCATTTGCTGCAGACAGGCGCTATCGTGCGGCCATTTCCGCAGGAAATCAGCTTCGGCAGTTATTGGTTAACCCGACTACAATCCAAAGCAGAAACCAGCGCCATGCGCGAATTTGCCCAGTGGCTGAGTGCGGAGCTGGCAAAACAGGATTAGCCCCAATGAGATACAAAAGCTTCAAACCACTGATCCACAATTTCACTCATTCTTTTATGGGTGGCTGCAACTATGTAGACGACGGTTTTATATTTGAAGATTTAATAGCTCTGGCCCGCAGCCGACGCGGAGCACCTGTGACGATTCAGTGGTGGCCACAGACAGAAACGCACGACCCTGAACTCAACGTAAAAACATTAAAATCAATCGGTTATTATCAGATTTGGTTGCATGAACTGGCAGAGAGTCTGCAATGCTCACTCGCTCATTTGCGGGACTACAGAACTGAAATATTTTTAACCCTGAGTCGCTCAGTAGTCGCGAGAGCCATTGCGCACGACGATAGAGGCCGGGCCTATATTTACGATGTGAAATACTGAATACTGCGATTAGTTGAAGTCTGAATTGCAAACGTGACGGCCCTATGGACAGAGTTTGGAAGGTATTTGGTAGTTTTGCGCTCGTCATCTGCTGTTTTGCCTGCAGCCAAGACCACCAGTTAGATATGTCCTGGCAAGATGAGTTACTAGTCGTCAGTCACGGACAGGTCACAAAATTTTCCGCCCAAAGCACTGAAGCCGCCAAACTACGGCAATGGTTCTCTGAGCATCGGTCAGGTTGGGAGCCATACATTGCAACAGCAGCTGAGGGCGATCTGCAAATCAAAACCGCAATATTTACACTCAACATCCGCGGCGAGGTTGCAGTTTTAAACTATCAGTACAACGCCGGACAGGAACAATTACGTAAAACGATAAATCCGGCTGATTTTGCCTTCTTGCGCCCGTAAATAGCTGAATCAAGGATACACAAACTCAAGGAAAGGGATTTTATGCGCACAATTCTCGACGATGCCACCACATGGTTTTTAGAAAGCAGCTGCCAGTCCGCGGATGGCTCACTGGTGATCCGGCTGGCAGAAGGCATTAAAGGCAAAGACCGCCTGCCGGTCCAGGTTGGTGAGCAGATTTTAGGCCCCTACTTTCCGGTAACGATAGAGCTAGTAAGTCGCGTCGTCGAAGTCCGCTTTGCCAATGCACTGGCATTTTTTAGTCTGAACGAATCTTATGACATGCCTGATCCGACGCTACAGGTTGACGACCGATCTAACCTGCGCGCCGTTACCGATTCAAGATTCAGACAATACTTAGCAGCAAATACATCGTCTTTTGAACTAGGGCCACCTCCTCTGACCGAGTGGCTATTATGGACAGAGAATCAACTGTTTCAGGTGCTGTGCAGCGGTGAACCTAAAGTAATTCAGCTCAATGAAACCGCTGATTTGAGCATACATCGCTGTCCAACCTGGTATGCAAACTGAAAACTAGGATATCTTGGTAATTGAGAGTGTCTAAATAACTCAACGACTTAGTTTCGCTGTTGCAAAATGAAGTGAAAACTCTCATTAACCATGCAGCAAAAAACGCTAGTACCAACGCTGGTACAAAATACAGATAGAAATCCAACTTAAAACAGGCTAAATGATGCAAGAGAACCTGTAAGCGATGCACAATACAACTTCCACAGACTCCGCCAACGGTTACGAAACTCACGCGGCAGAGTTTCGCCACTGGCGCGAACAATCCAACATTGGTGTGGAGACTGTGTTGCAGTGGGCGCAAGGTTTGCCACCGGGCGCTGCGGTGCTGGACCTTGGCTGTGGCAGCGGGCTGCCGCTGGGGAAAGTGCTGGCAGAACGTGGTTTTAGCCTGTATGGCATTGATGCTTCACCCACTTTAGCAGTGGCGTATCAGCAACTGTTGCCGCAGGCACAGGTGGTTTGTGAAAAGTTGGAAGACTCGGATTTTTTTCAGCGTCAGTACGCCGGTGTGCTTTGTGTCGGGGTGTTGTTTTTATTGCCAGAGGCGGCGCAGCGTCAGCTGTTCGCTAAAGTCGCGGCTGCTTTATTACCGGGTGGGTTGTGGTTGTTCAGTGCGCCAGCGCAGGCTTGTCGTTGGGTGGATGTCTTGACTGGTCTGGAGTCGGTGTCACTCGGCGCTGCGGCATATCAGCAGCTGTTGGAACAGGCGGGGTTACGGCTGCAGACGCAGTATCAGGATGAAGGCGGCAATTTTTATTGTGCCGCCCAGAAACCAATGTAGCATTTAGCCGAAGTGGTTAAAACACACTTTGTTGCCATCCAAATCGCGGATATAAGCGCCGTAAAACACGCCCGGAATACGCTGGCCCGGCGCGCCGTCACAGCTGGCACCCAGTGCCAGCGCCTTGTGATACAGCTGGTCGACTAACTCTTTGGAACCCGGCGCTATCGCCAGCATCACGCCGTTGCCCGGATGCGGGTCTTCTTTATTAAAAGGCACACAGACCGCCAGCATCGGATCTTTATTGTTTTTACCGATAAACACAATCCGGTCCATGTTGATCAGGCGTTTTGCGCCTAAATCAGCCAGCAGATTGGTATAAAAATCAGCCGCTTGTTGTAAATCGCGGGTGCCTAAAGTAACGTAACTAATCATATGCGTGCTCCGTGTTGGGATTCAGGTGAGATTTTGCAGGCGAGTTTACGCTGCAACCTAAGATTCAGACCAGCGTCAGCGATAAATCCGTCGCCACAATAGCCCCAATAACAACAGCGCTAATCCAGCACAGAGGCCAGTCAGCAGCCACAGCTGTTGTTGCCTGGCCTGCACCTCAGCGCGGCTGATCTTCAGTTGCTGCTGCAGCTCCACCAGTTTCAACTCGCGACTACGCTGCTCGGCAATTAACAATGTGCTGCTAAGCTGCGCCTGCATGTTGTGTTCGTCAGCGTCTAACTGACGCTGCAAGCGCAGGTTTTGCTGCAGCGCGTTAAAAGCAGCCTGCTGTTGACCATGTTTTGCCAGTAGCTGCGCCCAGCGCTGCAGTTCCGGTATATACAAAGCCAGACGGTGCTGCAGCAACCAGCCGCTGGCATCTTCAAACTGCAGCTGCGCCTGCGCTGGCTGGCCGCTAACCAGCAACACCATCGCACGGCGTAACCGGCTGATGGCAATCCATTCGCGGTCGCCGCTTTGCGCCGCCTGTTGCTGCAGTTCGCTGCTCAGTTGCATCAGCAAATCTGGCGCCGCATCAGCAGGCGTTTGCTGTAAATACAGCGCCAGCAACGCCATCCCGGCGTGTAAAAATTGTTGCTGCCACAGCGTCTGATATAACGCCTGCGCTTCCTGCCCCCGCCCGGTCGCCAGCAGAATGTCGGCCTGCGTCAGTTGCAGGCGCTGTAATTGCCTGGGCTCTGTTTGCAGCGGCAGGGCCTGATTGATAGTACGCAGGGCTTCCGGATATTGCTCTGCAGCAGCCTGAATGTCGGCCTGCACCACCAGACTGTCGGCTTCGAGCTGTGGCAACTGATTACGCCGGGCAATACTCAGCACCAAACCAACGGCATTGGCGGCACTGTCATAAAAACCGCTTTGCAGCGCGTCGCGGGCATAATCAAGCCCAACCCAGGCGTGGAGTGCCGGCGCATCGCGTGCGGTCAGGCTGTGATATGCGAGAAAACTGAGTTGCCGGGTATCCAGCGACTCGCCGGCACTGAATTTACTCAGTTGCTGGCATTTGTAACCAGCGGCGCTGCCGGCAAATTCATTGGCAGCATTTTGATTTTCCAGTTGTTTGAGTGCAGTGCGGGCGCTGTCAAGCGCGGTTTTATCACCGGCCTGCAGGGCAAAACGACAGCGCTGCAGCCACCACCAGGCCGGCGTTTCTGCCGCGGGAAGCTGCTGAAGATTTTCGAGAATGTGCGGCGCTGGTGCGACGGGACGCTGCATGGTCAGCTGCCAGATCTGCTGCTCGACCGGCGTGAACTTCAGCTCACGCGGATATTCCTGTGCAGTGACAGTGATCGTACTGGCCATGCCAAAGAGCCAAGCGATACCGCAGGAAAACCAGCCAATTTTCACGTTCAGACTCCGCTTGCGTCAGGATACTGAAGACAGATATGGCTTAACTTATCATGTACTGCGCGCGCTACTGCTGGTTTTTCGTAACAGGATTTGAATATGAGGCCGCAATGGCCTGCCCTGACGACGGCAGGCGTTCCATATTACCAATACTCTTTGATTTTACTGATTTTATCGCCACTAAATTCAAACACCGACAAATGCTGCTGGCCGTCGCGCGTCAGCCGCAGCACCGCCGCTGACGACTCACCTGGCAGGATCTGCAGCAACTGATAGCGGTCAGTCAGCGTATTGTCGCCGCCGTTCTGGATCATCCGTAATGTATTGCGGTAAAGCTGTTCACGCGGATAAATCCCACCGTATTTGTCATGCTGATAGACAAAATCGGCACTGTAGAGCGCAAAGAGCTGGTCAGCCTGAGCCTGGGTGGCGCCTTTACGCGCGACATCATTTAACGCAACCGTCGCCTGCCGGACTTTGGCAGCGATTTGCCCGGCAGATAAAGTGTTGACGGCTGTCGCCTGCTCATTCGCAGCAACGCTCCAAACAGCATTCAGAAATATCAACGCAAACACAGCGGCTGCAACGGGTGATCTGGTAGGCAACATACACATCCTTGTGATAAAAAAAGCAGTGTATTCAGCCTGCAGCGCTCTGACGCTCCATCGTTATCCAAAGGGATAAGTGGTGGAAAATCCGGGATCTGGTCAGCTCAGCAACACATAACCCACAGGAGTGCGCACATGCCGACACAGGCAAAACAATCATGGATGTTGGCAGTTATCATGCTCTGTGGCCAGGCTCTGGCTGCTGAAACGCCCCCGGCCAAACCAGCCTTCAGTTGGCCCAATGGCGCCAAAGCGGCGGTGAGCCTGGCTTATGACGATGCAGTGCCAAGCCAGCTCGATACTGCCATCCCGCAATTAAACGCGGCAGGCCTCAAAGGCAGTTTTTATCTGCCACTCTCAGCAGAAACAGTCCAAAACCGCCTGGCCGACTGGCGCGCCGCTGCAGCGCAGGGCCATGAGCTGGGGAATCATTCACTGTTTCATCAATGTGCCAAATCGCTGCCGAACCGGGATTGGGTCAGTCCGGATCGGGATTTAGACCGGATCCCGGCAGCGCGCTTAGTGGACGAAATCCGCTTAGGGAACGCCTTTTTACAGGCCATTGATGGCAACACCCAACGCACTTTCACTGCGCCCTGCACCGATCAGCTGGCTGCCGGCACACCCTATTTACCAATGCTGACGCAGGATTTTGTTGCGATGAAAACTACAGTCGGCGGCGTGGTGGCGGATATGCAGCGACTGAATATCCACGCCGTGCCGGTGATAGCCCCCAGTGATGTCACAGGCGCACAGCTGATCGCCTGGGTCAAAGCCGCCGGCGAAAAAGGCACTATGGTCAATTTCACTTTTCACGGTATTGGCGGCGACCATCTGCAAATCTCGGCTGCGGCACACGCCGAGTTACTACAGTTTCTGGCCGCACATAAAGATGAATACTGGACTGATACTTTTTTAAACCTGATGCTGCATGTTAAAGCACAGCAGAACAACACCCGGCTTCCTTGACAGAAGCTCCTGAACCACGGATTTCGCAGGGTCGGTAAGCAAAGCGCCACCGACCTTCAACACCGACCTGCGATACCAACCAACTGACCATTGCTGCATCACCTACAGATAATTTGTTTACTTAAGTTTACTTTAAGACTGCCCCGTTAGGCTTGGTACATTGCCGTACTGCCCTTGGGTGCTTTGTGTCGCTGACTACTGTATTCCCCCCTGCTAAACAACTGTTGCTGCGCCCTTTGCTGGTGCTGGTTGCACTGTTTGGCCTCTGTTATGGCCTTGGTTTTGATTTTGCGCTCAGCACATTCTGGTATCAGCTGCAGGATCAAAGCTGGGCTTTACAGCATCACTGGCTGACCGAAGATGTGCTGCACCGCGGTGTGCGCAACCTGAATCAACTGCTTATCGCCGGTTTGTTACTGCATTTTGTCCTGAGACTTAGCCTGCAACAATATCGACGCGCCCGTGGCCTGGCAGAGCGGGCAAGCCGGTGGACCAGCATCCACCAGCAGGCGCATGGTCGCCTGTTATTGAGCCTGACGTTGAGCCTCGCCGGTGTCGCCATCATCAAACACAGCCTGCCGATGGATTGTCCCTGGGATTTACAGGCCTTTGGCGGCACGCAGTCCTTCACCGGTTTATTTAGCAGCTGGCCCGCCAACCGCGCGCCCAACGCCTGTTTTCCGGCCGGCCATGCAAGCATCGGTTTCGCCTGGCTTGGTTTGTACTTCTTCTGCTTACAGCTGTATCCGACTCTGGCACGGCCGGCGCTGATGCTGAGCCTGACGCTCGGTTTTGGCCTCGGCCTGGTGCAGCAACTCCGTGGCGCACATTTTATTTCCCATGACATCGCCAGTGCAGCCTGGTGCTGGAGCATGGCATGTCTGTGTGCCTATTGGCCGGCCTTACGCCAACGTCTATGCCCCGTTTCTTTACCAACTTCATATTCTCAGGTTATCCAAAATGACTGAACTGACTCTGCACTGGCTGCAGCGTAGCCACAGCTTTTTTCTGACCCGCACCCAACGCTTTGTGATGTTGCCGGGCGTCTACGCCATGCTGCTGGCGCTATTAACGACCGCGTTATTTTGCGCGCCGTTTCTGGCGCAGGTGCAACAAAAAATTCCGGGCCAATATAGCCTGCAGGCTGTTCTGCTGCTGGTATTGTGGTTACTGAATAGTCTGGTGTTTGTGTTGTTGAGCCTGCCCGGTTTACCGCGGCTGCAACGCGGCCTGCTCAGCGGCTTTTTCCTCGTTGCCGCCATCAGCCATTATTTTATCAGCCACTTTGGCACTGTGATTGACCGCTCTATGCTACAAAACGTGCTGGAAACCGACATCGCCGAAGCCAGTGGTTTACTCAATCCGGATTTGATTTTCACCACCGCCGGCTGGTTAGTGCTGCTGGGCTGGCTCAATCTGAAAATTGTGTTTAAAGCCCAATCCTGGCGTCGCGCTGCCACACAGTGGCTGCTGACGCTGCTGTTGCTGTTAAGCGGCATCGGTGCTGTGGCTGCGACACAATATGCAGAACTTGCCAGCTTTTTCCGCAACTACCGCGACGTTAAGTTTTTTGCCTTGCCGATCAGCCCGCTGTCCGCCAGTATTTCAGTGACTAAGCAACAAATCGCCGCACATTTTCCGCCAACTTTTCAGGTGCTTGGCACTGATGTGCGTAATCTTGCGCCCAGCGCAGCGCCGAAAACTGTGGTGCTGGTGCTCGGTGAAACCGCCCGCGCCGACCATTTTCAACTGAATGGTTACAGCCGGCCAACCAATCCGCGCTTAAGCCAGTTACCGGTCATCAGCTTTAGCCAGGTCAGCTCCTGTGGCACCGCCACCGCGCATTCAGTGCCTTGTATGTTTTCCTGGATGGGCCGCGAGCGGTATGATGAAACCACGGCAAAAAACAGCAGCAATGTGCTGGATATCCTGCAAAGCAGCGGCGTGGAAGTCAGCTGGTATGACAATAATTCCGGCTGCAAAGGCGTTTGTGACCGGGTCAAACACGAGATGCTGTTTGAACTGCCGGAATGCCAGAGTGATGGCTGCACCGACGCCATCCTGTTGCAGGCACTCAAGCGTGAGCTGGCGCAGCCTGCGGGCAAAGACCGCATTATTGTGCTGCACCAGCTTGGTAGCCACGGCCCGGAATATTTCCGCAGAAGTACGGCACAGCAAAAGGTATTCGGCCCGGAATGTACCGATAAAGAGCTGAATCATTGCCCGCCACAACACATTATCAATGCCTATGACAACAGCCTGCTGGCAACCGACGACTTACTTGCCAGCGTGATCCAGCAGCTGCAATCTTTGCCCGACAGCGCCATGCTGTATATTTCTGATCACGGCGAATCGCTCGGTGAAAACGGTGTTTATTTGCACGGTCTGCCGTATTGGATGGCACCCAAAGCGCAAACCGGCGTGCCGTTGATTTGGTGGATGTCACAAAGTTTTGGCCAGCACTTTGATCCGGCAAACGGCAAACCACTGAGCTATGATTGCCTGAAGCAGCAGCAAAAACAGCCACTTAGCCACGATAATTTATTTCACAGCCTGCCGGCGCTGTTTGCCCGTACCAGTAAAGAATTCCGGCCCGAACTGAATCTGTTTGCTGCCTGCAGCAGGAGGTAAGTATGCAGTCCCTGCGTTTGTCGATATTGCACTGTGCGCTCTGCAGCGCAATGGCACCTGTGCTGTTTGTCTCAGGCGGCGCTGTTGCCGGCGAAACCACACAACAAGTGGAGCCGGTCTCCAGTGAATTGTTCTGTGACTGGCTGCAGAAAAAACCAGCGCGCAGCAAAGAGACTACAGCTACAACAGACGAACGCCGCATCCACGTCGGGCAGATCCACATTCGCACCGAGCCGATTTTTGTCGAAGACGCCGATGCCATCTGGCTGCATCACTTTGCCAACTGGGCGCACGTCACCACCCGCCCCGACACAGTCGGGCGCGAATTACCTTTTGCCATTGGCGAGGAAATCAGCGTCAGCGATCTGGCCGAAGCCGAACGGCTGCTGCGCGACAAATCATATCTGCATGATGCCAAAGTGCGGTTAAGCCCAACCTGTAATGCCGACCAGAGTTATGACGTGTTGGTGGAAACTTCAGACAACTGGAGCTTGTTGCCGTCTTTTGGCCTCGGTCGCAGTGGCGGCCAGAACAAATATGCGGTTGGTTTTAAAGAAGATAACTTCCTCGGTTTTGGTGTACGTACCTCAGTCAAATACCAGAGTGACGCCCAGCGCAGCGGCTATGAATTTAAACTGGAAATGCCGCTGTCACTGGTCACCGGCTCGGCTGGCAGCGACTGGTTCGCCCACAGTTATCTGACCGCCGAATGGACCAACAATGACGACGGCCATGTGCAGCAACTGCAACTGGAGAAACCGTTTTATCAGGACGACAGCCGCTGGATGTACCGCACTGAATGGCTCAGCGACCTGCAGCAAACCCAGGTGTTTCATAACGGCGCGCTGGAAAACATCTTTGAAACGGATCACCGCCGCGTTGACCTCAGCGCCGGCATGCTGTGGTCCTATCAGGACCGCGCTTCCACCCGGCTGCTGGCCGGTGTACTGAGCGAAGACTGGCGTTTTGCCCCTGCGTTGCTGCAACCAACCTTAGCGCTGCCACAAGACCGCAGCTGGGCTTATCCCTGGGTTGGTGTTGAATACAAACAGCACGACTACCGGGTGCTGCAGGACATCCTGTTTATCGACCGCGCCGAAGACATTAATCTCGGCTGGCACCATAGCCTGAAAGCCGGTGTGCAAAGCAGCAAACTACAGGCTGACACCTCCTTGGGTTACCGTCTGATCGGGCACAGCAGCAAAGGCTTTGGCGACCGCCAGCATTTGGTGTTACTCGAAGGCGGTTTTGATTTCATCGACGGCCTGCAAGGCGGCGATTTACGCGAATGGCGCTTTCAGGCGGAAGATTTTTATCAGCTTAACCGCGATTTTACCTGGTACAACAAAGCAGAGCTGACGCGGCGCAACCGCAATTTTGCCGACCTGCCGCTGGAAATCGGTGGCGACAGCGGTCTGCGCGGTTATCCGCTGCAGTATCAGCACGGCATCAGTAAAACGGTACTGACCAGCGAATTGCGCTGGTATCCGCGTATCAACCTGTACAAGATGCTGGATTTGGGTTTTGTCGCTTTTGCTGATCTGGGCCGCGTCAATGGCGGCAGCGTCGCAGATCCGGCGCAGCTCAATCCGACTGCTATTGCTGCGCGTTTTGCCCTGCCTTTGGGGATTGATATGATCACGCCAATGGCGCCGCTGCCGCCAACGGATGCCATCTACCGCAGTAACAGCGACTTACTACGACAAAACCTGACCGACCGTTGGCTCGGCAGCATCGGCGTGGGCATGCGGATTTATTCGTCCAAATCCAGCAACAACCACGTGGTGCACATCGACCTGTCCACACCAATGACCTCAGCCCCAGGCGTCGACAGCTGGGAGATTGAGCTGAATGTCAGTAACAGGTTTTAACTGTCGGCGTACGGCGGCGCTTTTGCTTGCCGTACCTACAATCGAAAGTAAAACGTAGGTACGGCAAGCGCTGCGCCGCCGTACGTTTACCACAACAGTACTGATGTCGTAACCAGCAACTAACTGTCGCCGTCAATCTGACTATTGCTGTCCCCGCACCAATCGGCACTGCAGATGCCTGCAGCTACATAGCGGTGAAAGGTGGAATAGGGCCAGTCCTGCACCCGATTGACCCAGCCATGTTTCAGCGGATTGCGATGGACATAATCAAAGTGATGCTGGTAATCACTGGCATCACGGATTAAATGCTCCCAATAATGCCGTTGCCAAATCCCGCGTTCTCGCCGTAACTCCCTACTGGGAGTGCGATATTCGCCGACGGGTATAGCACGCGAAAATGCTTTTTTAATATCCCGCCACCGACCGGCAAAGTCGCAGTCACCTGCAGGTAAGGTCCAGATACAGTGCATATGGTCCGGCAAAACGACCCAAGCATTGATTAAAAATGGCCTTTTCTGGTGCACATGTCGAATACAGGATTTCAACAAATCGATCTGTTCAGTCAGCAGCTGCAACCGCCGTTGTTCAAGGTTTACGGTAAAAAACCAGCTGGCACCTGTATTACGGGCACGACGATAGTTTGGCATTCCATTGCCTCCGATAGGGATGATCGGTATGAATTGTAGTTGATTGTACGGCGGCGCTTTGCTTGCCGTACCTACAATGCCAAACAGGACGTAGGCACGGCAAACGAAGCGCGCTGGCCACCACGTGGCGTGCATTCCTCGCAGTCATCAATCCCCCAACCGGCAAAACCGGATAAAACGTTGGCTGGCCGCGGACAGGTATTTGTCGCGGTGCCAGCATAAATGCAGCTGACGCGGCATCGGCTGTTTAAAGGGCAACACAACTAAGGCGCCGCTGGCGAGCCGGTCACGCGCAGCGAGTTCTGACACCAGCGTGAGGCCGAGGCCTTGTTGCACTGTGTTCAGCACCGCTTCTAAGGTATTGAGTTCCAGCACAGTGCCGGGGTTGGTCAGCTGTGGCCGCAGGTATTTATCAAACTGCTCACGGCTGCCGGACGCAGGTTCACGCAGTACCCAATATTGCCCGGCCAAATCCCCGGCACTCAGCACTTTTGCCGTAGCTGTGACCGCCAACGCCAGCGGATGCGCCGGGCTTGCCACTAAGACCATCTGATCCTGCTGCCAGGCTTCACTATGCAGCTGCGGATGCGTGACTTCGCCTTCAATCAGCGCCAGATCCAGCTCAAAGGCCAGCATCCGTTCGGCCAGTTGCTGGCTATTGGCAATAAAGACACTGAGCTGCCACTGCGGCCCCAGCCGGGCCAGTAAATCCGGCAACAGATAATTGCCGATGGTCTGGCTGGCACCAATGCGCAGCAACGCTTTACCGGCGCTGTCGCCACTGTGCGCAAACAGCGCGCCGATATCATCCAGCCGCGTCAGCATTTCATCCGCCAGCGGCAATAACAATGCGCCTTCACTATTAAGCAACAAATGCGGATGGGCGCGATCAAACAGCGGCGTGCCAAGCTGAGTTTCCAGCTCTTTTAACGCCTGCGAAATCGCGCCGCGCGTCAGGCAAAGCTGGTCGGCGGCAGCGCCTAAATTGCCCAGCCGCGCCACAGCAACAAATGCTTTGAGCTGTCGAAAACTGATGTTCATATAGTTTTTCTAAATGATTAGTTAAATTTATATCGATATTCTAAACATCTAAAGCAACCTAAGCTAGCGCCATTGCTACCACTTGTGAGGTACTCCAATGCGCCAGTTTCAATTTCTCAGCCCTATTCAGTTGCAGCGCGTCCCGACTGCGGCCGCAGGTTTAGCGCTCGGCCTCGCCAGCCTCGGCTGGTGTGCTGATCAGTTATTTGGTTTCGATGGCAAAGTCCAGCTCAGCGCTGCCTTACTGGCGTTGCCGCTGCTGCTGGCCGTATTGCTGAAGTTTTTGCGTGCTCCAAAGCTGTTACAGCAGGAGCTGGCGCATCCGGTGGCAGGTAGTCTGCTGCCGGTGATGTGCATGGCAACGCTGGTGCAGACTGCAGCCTGGCAGTCATTCAGCCATCACCTGGCAACTCTGTGCTGGTGGCTGGCGCTGGCCGGGCATCTGGCGTTACTGACTGGTTTTATCCGCCACCGCCTTGCGCAATTTGCGCTGACTGATTTAGTGCCGGCCTGGTTTATTCCACCTATTGGTTTTGTCGTGGCCGTGCTGACAGCGCCAGTCAGTGCGCCGCAGTGGCTGTTGCAGCTGCTGGCCGGTGCCGGTTTACTGGCTTATCTGCTGATGTTGCCGCTGATGTTGTACCGCTTACGCCGTGGCACACCGTTGCCTGTGCCACAACGGCCTTTGCTGGCAATTCTGGCCGCGCCCGGCAGCCTGACATTAGCTGGTCTGCTGTGCCTGCCGCTCGCGGCGGCCATGCCAGTCAGCCTGTTACTGGGCCTGAGCGCGGTGGCGCTGCTGCTGACATTGCGGGTTTGGTGGCAACTGCCGCAGCTGCTGCGCGGCAGCTTCAATCCGGCTTTTGCCGCCTGCACTTTTCCGCTGGTGATTAGCGCCACCGCCTTGCTGAAATTGTCAGGTTACCTGTCACAGCAAAATGCCCCTTTACTGCAACAGCTGGCGCACTGGCAACTGGCGCTGGCGCAACTGGAATTTGCTGTGGCACTGACCGTCTGTGGTTATGTACTAAGCCGTTATCTGTGGCAATTGGGCAAAGTTTGGCGGCCAGCGCCACAGACGGTGTAGCACAACCAGCCGCTACTGTGGGATAACAAAAACCATATTGCAGATTTCAGGGGTAGGACAGCAGCCAGTGCGCCGGATATACTCAGACTGAAAATAAGCAGCGGAGCAGAGAAGGCGTTGAAACGATATTGGCATCTGGTCAGTTTGCTGATGCTGGCTTGCAGCACTCAGCCGGCTCAGGCGCGTCCGGCAATTGATTTAGCGCAGCTGCAGCAAATATGTCTGCAATCCTATACCCATTGTGTCGAAGCCAGCGATGCCGCACTGACGCAAATTCAACCGCGCAGCCGGCTCTGGTATGAAGTGCAGTTATTAAAACTGGATACGATGTTCTCCCAGCAATCGGCAGAACCGTTGTTCGCGCTCACTTCGGCGTTTGTCAAAGAAGAGCATGCGCCGACCGCTTTCCTGGCGCGCATTTATATCTATCACGCCAAGTTGCTCTATGTGCGCGGTGACAAACCGCAGAGCCGGCAATATCTCGATAAAGCCGTGGCGCTGATGAGCGACTGGCAGCAAAGCACGGCTGACCCCATGAGCTTTATCCGGCTTTATAACGTGCAGCTGTACGCTGATGGTAACTATCAGCACTGTTATGATCAGCTGGCACAGCTGGAAAAACGTTATCAAACCAGCCAGGACGCTAAGTTTCAGTACGAACTGCAGAATAACCTTGGTCACTTCGCCAATTATTTGCAGCAAACCGACAAAGCACTGCAGCACCGTCAGCTGGCGCTCGGCTGGGCCGAGAAAACCGGCCATCCGGCGCTGCGCGCTGAAGCGCATTTTAATCTGGCACGGGTTAGCGCTCTCAAAGGATTATGGCAGGATGCCGAACGGCATTTTGTTACGGCTTTTGATGATTACCGTCAGGCCGGAGAACCGATAGCACAGGCAGAAAGCCAGCTGTATCGCGCTGAGACTTTATGGCAGCTGCAGCGGCAGGCCGAGGCGCAACAATTGTTCGACCAGGTCAATCAAAACCTGCTGCCACCGCATCGCAAACCCGATTTAGCGCGCATTCGCTTGCTGCTGCAGCGTTAACGCCGCCCCAATACAGCTCCCGCACTTGGGTTTTGTTTAAATTGCTGCAGGATGCGTTGATAGTCGCCGGAGCGGCGCAGTTCGGCTAAGCCCTTGTCGAGCGCGTCGGCCAGTTGCTGGCTGCGTGGTGATACGCGGCTAAAGGCAACGTAAATATCGCTGACATGATTCAGTTGGCCTTTTTGTAAGCGGATTTGCCGCAGGGCGGGCTGTGCCAGGTAATACGCCAGCACCTCATCAAAGAAAATCGCCAGCTCCACTTTGTCGTGTTGCAATAACGATATCAGCTGCGGATGGGTCGACACTTCTACCAGCTGAAAACGCTTTTTATGCTGTTCAAACAAATCGCCGTATTCATAACCCAGAATCACCCCGACCACAGTGCCGTCCGGGATCTCTGCCACAGACCGGTAGTTTTTCGCGAAACCATGGAAATAAAACGAAGAAGCCGCCTGAAACAGCGGCTGTTGATGTAAGAGATAATCACGTTCGGTGTTGGCCTGGCGTGTCACATTCCAGCAGGCTTCGGTTTTCCCTTTGGCGGTGTAATGCAAAGCGCGGGCATATGGCACCACCAGGGTCTCAATTTTGTAGCCACTACGGGTAAATGCGGCGCTAACCAATTGTGAAGACAGGCCTTTGCCGTTTTCGTCAGAAAATGGCGGCCAGTTATCTTCAGCCGCAATCCGCACCGGATGCTGTTCAGTGGCCAGCTGGAGCTGCGCTGTAGCGTGCGCGCAGGCCGGTGCGATAAACACCAGCCACAACAACCACTTGCACCACAGCTTTACGACCGGCATCGGCAGCCCCTGCTGAAAAATCCAGCAGTCAGCATAAAACAAAACCGGCCTCGCTGGCAAAGCTGTTCCGATATCAGCTTCTTTAGCGCAAATAATTAATGTTGATGGCCTTTTTCGTCTTCATGCGCATGTTCAGCGCCGTGTTCATGCCCATGTTCATGCTCAGCTTCAGCTTTGGCCGGCACCGGTTTAAAGGGGGTAAACATCGCCTGTTCGGTGATTTCGCCATGGTCGGTTTTGATGCTGATATTGACCACGGCTTTTAAATCTGCTGCCGCGGTATAAGCTGCGCTGCCGGCTAACAGATTTTCGCCTGTTGGCAGCAGCTCTGCTTTGGCCTTGGTTTTACCCGACACCATCAGCACTGTGGCTTTGGCATCTTTGGCTGGCTGCGGGTTATTGCCGTGGTCGAGTACATACAGCTTCACCGCGCTCGGTGCACCGGCTTTGGCGTCTTTAGCCAGTACCAGCTCAAAGTGATAGGCGCCAGCCATCCGCAGCTGGCCACCGTTTGGGCCCACCACAGTATCTAAGTACTCGTCGGTGTGAGCAAAAGCGGCGCTGCTGAACACTCCGGCAGCCAACAACAGCGTTTTTACTAATGGCTTTACCATCATTGATTCCTTCTTTATCAATAGACTTCAGATTTATCGGTATTCGCCAGCAAGCGCTCAAGCGGCTCGCGGCCCCATAACCAAAACATCAGCGGCGTCAGGATAGTGTCGAGAATGGTCGAACTGACCAGACCGCCAAAAATCACCACCGCTACCGGATGCAGAATTTCTTTGCCCGGCGCGTCAGCGGAAAAGAGCAACGGCAACAGCGCAAAAGCCGCCACCAACGCGGTCATCAGCACCGGCGTTAAACGCTCCAAGGATCCGCGGATAATCATCGCCTGGCCAAACACTTCGCCTTCAAAACGACATAAGTTGATGTAATGACTGATTTTGAGGATGCCGTTACGCGTCGCGATACCGGCCAGTGTGATAAACCCAACCAGCGTTGCCACCGACAGCGGCTGACCGCTGAGCCACAGCGCTAGCACACTGCCAATCAGCGCCAGCGGTATATTCGCCATAATAATTAGCGTCAGGCGCAGCGACTGATAGCGGCTGTACAGCACCAGCAACATCGCCAGCAATGAACCTAAGGACAACAGCGCAATTAGCGATGAAGCCTCTTCCTGCGCCTGGAACTGGCCTTCCAGCACAGTGAAATACCCTTCCGGCAGTTGAGTAGCCGCCAACACAGCGCGGATATCCGTC
>Ga0247724_1000072_pt1 | contig 29943 bp, 44 predicted proteins | sample OKSTACKMC2E_FD_182776 | JGI IMG/M metagenome (GOLD analysis project Ga0247724, IMG submission 182776) | Subsurface sediment microbial communities from gas well in Oklahoma, United States - OK STACK MC-2-E | ecosystem: Environmental > Terrestrial > Deep subsurface > Rock core/Sediment | place... | reverse complement strand
CACGGTGAACGAACCTTCCGCGATGGTGCTGGTGACACCCAACACGTCGGTGGTGGTGGAAATGACACCTGTACCTTGATCACGGGTCAGGACGACTGTCACGGTGTTGTCGGTCAAGGTGCTTCCAGCGACGAACACAGGCAGGTTGTTGACCGTGCCAGCAGTGTAGGTCTTGGTGAACAAACCAGAGATCGAAAGGCTCGGAACAGGTACGATTGGATCAAGGGTGACTTTACCACCCGTAGACCCACCGATGACTGCTTCGATGGTCAGTTCGTTGTCACCCTGTGTGATGGTGATGTTTTGGCCGGGCTGTATGGTGCGGAATTCAAACACACCCTCATCGGTCTTGCGTTTGAAAATCTCACGACCGGTGCCAATGTTCGTACCCGAGCAATTACATGCCGCTGGGTCTGGATCAGTTCCACCACCACCGGGAGTGGTCGGGCAAGTCACAGAACCGAAAGAACCACCAGTAGAGCCAAATTCAGGGTCTTGGTCATCATCTAGTATGTTGGTGACAGGTACATCAACACCGTCGATCACCAAAGTATCAGCGGCAAGGGTGTAAGAAGCCATGTTCTTCCACCCATCACCTTCTGGTGCTGAGTATCCGAGATAGAACACCTTACCAGATGAAGTGATGTTGTCCACGCGGGACAGACGAAGGAATACCTGCGTGCTTTCATCCTTCAGGATTTTCGGCAGTTCACGGAACGCTTCCCAATCATCAGCGTCGAAATTGAACGGGATCGTGATATGTTGGCTGAAACGCTTGGTGCTGAAACCTGTGAATTTCTGAGAGCCAGCCATGAATGCTTGCTTTTCAGTGCCACCGCAAGGAATAGCCAGCAAGCACCACTGAATTTCAACTTCACCAGCGGTTTGCTTCAAGTATGTCTTGGTCGATGATACTTCGGTGGCATTCTTCGGGGCAATAGCACCCTCACACCCACGAGCCATCGAGTTTGACTTGATGTCGGTGACCTGAACGTTTTGCTCAAGGTATAAGCCATCAAACTCGATGTGGATTTTCAACTCACTCGAACCGACCACCTTAACGGGTTGCTCGTAGACTTTGTTCGACCCAGTGTGTGGGAGAACAAGTCGAGCAGTATCAGTCAACCCCGGTGCTGTGGTTGATAGGACTACTTCCGAAGTAGTGATCTTGGTAAGAGGGTAGGAATAATTCGTTGCGCTATTAGCCATTTCTTACCCCTGTTGGAAAGCGTTCGGGTTCGCTGCAATGAGAACTTCATTGATATGTTTTGGTGACCACATACAATTCTCAGCGTCATACCAGAGAACGTAATTATTACCACCACTACCAGCCGATACGTTATTTAAGTCTTCGAGTGCCATATCGGGTACTTTGGCTCGTTTGATCGACTGAATTTCCTGATCAGTAACGGGGTCAATCGCACCGAGGATCGTACCTGCCACATTCTTCAACACAGCGGGGATTACAGCGTTAGCCGTGGCAGCAAGAGCCGACTTGAGTACAACGTCACCGATGGAGGCTTTACCCGTCTCAGGGTCTACAACGGGCTTACAATTGATGAAGGTATTCTGTAGCTGATCGGCAGGGGTCGAACCGGGAATACCATCGGTCGGACCTTCACCAACCACGAAGACCAGTTCTTGGATGACGCGATCAGGATCAATATCAGATCGCTTTTCACCGCTGTCGGTGAGCAACCCATTGACCAGCACTTCACCGTACACCACAGGGATGGACGGTGGGGCATCAACACCAACGGTGCCGTTGTAGTATTCACTTGGGTCTTTTTCGGACAAAGTGTACCGCTGGCTCAGCAGACCACTTGTGCCGTTGACGTTCATCTTCGGGCTGATGGTCGGGTTGCTGATCTCCGAGGTGGAGAGCGCATTGACCTTGCTCAGTAGTTTCTTCTTGAATTCACTCATTATGAACACCCGCTACCAGATGCGCTGCTGTATGTCCGCAATACTGCGGTGATCGGGATGGTTTGCTGACCAGTGCCACTTGGATCGAACCGCTTGATACAAGCCGCGTAGGTCTTGCTGCACCGATCTTGTGAACCAGTGCCGACCGAGTTGTTGTGAAGATCGTAGTACGGAGTACCTTTTGAACCTTCGTTCGGAACTGGCCACTGTCCCCACGGACATCCACCGTCTTTAACAGCGGTGTATTCGAAGGCATTAGTGGTTGAATTCCATGTTCTGTATTTACGAATACACAAACCACTCGGGAGAACGCGGGTTGCGGTGGAATTCGCATCGTCCATGCCACGAGCCACCGACAACTTGATCTGGCATTCTTCGTGGTCGAACTTCTCAATCTTCCAGATGAAATACTTGTCCTTGACGAAGCTGTTGTCGTTATGGAAGTACCGATAACGGGTCACCACCGCATTGCGCAGATCATCGAACACGATGAACGCATCACGAAGCGGTTGGTAGTTCGCGTGGACCTGAAGTTCAGGCTCGGGAATAGCACCAGTAATGTCGCTCTCGACCTTGGAGAATTCGAAGTCAACGAAGTCCCACGTGTTGCCGTTGAACGACCGCTTGGTTGTCCCATCGTCCGATACTGAATTACAGAACCGAACGATGTCTGGACCCAAAGTCGAATACAAGCGAACATGTGTGAAGTCTATTTCAACAAAAGTTGTAATAGCTCCAATCGAGAATTTTTGGGTGTGGCTTGTTAGTGTCATGACGGATCGAATACCTCAATTAGTTTGATACTAAACGAGTGGTGCAACGGACTGGCATATTTTTCTGACCAGTTCTCGATGAACCACTTGCGCACTACTGCACCATCATGATCAGCCATCCAGTCGGGGCAATCAACCGCTGACCCATCGGAGTGGGTTTCGAGGAAAGTACGCAGCGTATCAGCGTCGGTTTCACCCAAGTATTCGTACTCAAGGTCGAGCCGTCTGCGGATACCATTTCGGTATTCTGCACTGCGCTGAGAATACCCACGACCGAACGTCACGTAGTTGGTGAAGTTTTCAATATCACCATACTTCGTTGAGGTACTTGGCTTGTATGAAAGGGTGGGGAATGCTACCATTTTGAACCTCTATTACTTGTTCAGCCGACGAGTGGCAATGTTCGATCCCTTGACGATTGCCTCTGCAATGTCATTGATGAAATTGTCATCAATTGTACCAGAGCTTGAGACGCTGATCTGACCAATGGTCACCGAAGTCTTGCTCGAAGAACCATTGTTGTTAGCAGCCATCATGCTCAACTGGTCGTTCGGGATGATCAGACCAGAACGGTTGGTGGTGAAGAGTTCTGGACCCTTTTCACCGACCACGTAGGTCTTTCCACCATCGACATTACCACCAGCCGCACGGAAGCCACCGAAGCCGCTGCCCATGCCTTGGAAGAACGCACCCATCATGCCCCCACCACCGTTCATGGCAGCGAACACCGAAGCCAGAGCAGAAATGAACGCACCGACCAACTGACGAAGACCGTTCTGTGTGTCCATGATGAACGCAGCCACCGCAGAACCCATGCGCTCGGAAGCACGCTCATAAGCCTGTGCGGTCTTCTCGATTTCCTGACGACGCTTCTGTTCGGCATCTTCAGCAGCCTTGATGGCTTTCTCTTCAACGTCCTTGCGCTTCTCAATAGCCTTCTTCTGGTTCTCATACTCGATGGTTGCAGAACGGATGCTGTCTATCTGACCCTGAGTAAGCTGAACACCTTCGGCTTTTGCCAAATTCTCAGCCTGACGCAAGTTGACCGAGATCGCACGCTCGATGTTGTTCTGATTGAGTTCAGCCGTCTCACGACGGATGTTCTCGACCATTTCCTTCACGTCATTAGCAACCTTCTTGGTGGCTGCTTCCTGATTGAGCGTGTTGATGCGGTTCATGAGCGCACGGGTGCTTTCATCAACCTTCAGGGCTTCGGCTTCGCGAGCCATCGACAATTCTTCTACGGCACGCTTCGACATACCGATGGTATCTACTTCAAGCTGAAGGTCTTTAACACGCTCTTCGAGCTTCTTCTTGAACTTGGTGCGCTCTTCAGCCAGCTTTGCCAGTTCTGCACCAGCATTTCGTGCGCTGACACCCATTTCAGCGAGCGCACCACCACCACGAGCCGCACCTTCAGCAACGTCATCACCGACTTTCTTACCAGCGTTGCCAGTCTTTGCCAATTCAGCGTTAACGTCGCTAATAAAGCCACTCATCGAACCAGCAAGAGCAGCACCCATATTACCAAGGGTGTCCTGTGCAAAATTCTCTTCGACCTTTTTCTTGAACTCGGAAGCCAACGCAGGGATACCGGTTGACCATTCCTTGTTCAGCGTCTCGAACAGCGGTTTGAACGCATCACCACCACCCAATGGATCAGTGATGAAATTTACCAGCGAAGTACCGAAAGCTTTCGCTATCTCACCGATACGACCGAACGTGTTCTTGAATCCGACGTAGATGCTTTCAACGACGAAAACAACCATGTCTTTCAGAGAAATAAACGACGCGATAATGAAGTTGATGCTGTCTTTTACCCAACCAGCGACTTTACCAAGCACATCCTTCATGCCTTCCCAAGCATTCTTTACCCACTCAATCGCGGGTGCTAGACGATCCATCAGAACTTTAGCAGTTGCTTGAAGAATGTCCCATGCTGACGCATTAGCATTGGTTACTTTTATCGTCTCGATATACCACTTGGTCAATAGACCAACTACCACACCTATTGCCGCAGCAAGCAACCCGATGGGGTTTGCTAATAGTGCAACAGCCAAGCTTGACGCAGCCACCGCAGCGACGCGAATACTTGCAGCCATGGTCAGGAACATGTCCGACATCTTATAGGCAATCAAACCCGCAAAAACGGGCATCAACTGGTCCATGTTGTTGTAGAGCCACTTGACTGCTTCGGCTGTACTACGGACGGCATTTCCGAGGGTTTCACCGATCTCACGACCAAGGTCTTTATTCGCGTCAATGAACGTGGCAAATTCCGAGGCTACGTCACGGATGGCAGCAGCAAGTCCACCCTGACCGATCTGATCAGAGAACGACGCAAACGCATCTTTGACGTTGGATATTGCAGTACCCATGAGAGCGGATTGCTGTGCAATACCATCAGCGTATCGGGTGTTTCCGATGTCGTACAGGTACGAGGTAATGGATGCGAGATCAGCACCGATGACCTTGGTCTGATTATCGAAGGTGGCAACAACGCTGTCACCCTGCTTGTTCATCTTGATGCCGAATTCCTTCAGCCGGTCGAACTCACCGGTGGCAGCATCGGCAATGGCTTCTGCGAACAGGTTGAACTTCTTACCGTTCGCAGCAGCCACGTTGCCGAACACTTCCATCGCTTTCATCGACGGATCAAGACCAGTACGACGCAGGATGATGAAGGACTTCGTTACGTCATCAAGTTCGAAGGGGGTTTTCTTGGTGAATTCGGTGATCTGAGCGAAAGACTTGGCAGCCTTCGTGGCATCACCTTCGACCGTGTTCAGAACCGCACGTAGCTGCTCGAACGTCTTGATGTTATCAAGGATACCATCTGAGAGCTTAGCAAGCCCAAGCGCACCGACAATGCCTGTGATAGCACCAGCGACGGACTTGAAAGAGGACGAAGCGGAGCTTTCGAACCTGCTAATCTCACGGGAAGTACGTTGAACTTCTCGCTGAACGCTCTGTACCCCACCCTCAATGCTCCGAAGACCTGAGAGTGCGGCAGATGAACGAACCACTACGTCGAGAACTGATGTTGTCATTATTTGCCCCCAATTTGGATTGGGTTGTTCCGTGCTGAGATTTTCTTACACTGGATTTCAACCCACTTCCTGTCAGCGTCTTTGAAGATGTCGAGGAAGATGTCTTGGTTTTCGATCCCTCTCCAATTCATGTACGTCAAAATTGAAGTGAATGGGATTTCAGCAGGGATGCCGTTGTTATTTATTCGGTCACCCGAAAGAAGAGACATCGCTTCGATTACTACACCACCGAGCGGGGGGATTGGTGGCTGTGGGTGTTCTGCTCGCACTTTCTTAAGTTTGATATGACCCCACTCCAACAGCCACTCAATGTAGTCCCTTACTTTTTTTTAGTGTCTTCTACTTTCTTTTCGTCGGGAATCCAGCCCTTCTTGCGGCCAAGTTCCAGCGAGAATTTGTCGATCTGCGTGCGCAGTTCGTCGTAGTGGAACAGGAAGTCCTTCGCGGTTTCCACGTCGAACGCAATCGGCTCACCGTTCTCTTCGATGTCAGCCCAATCGAGCAGCACACAATGAACGATCATATCGATGTTGAATTCCATCATCTGAGCGACCGAACGGGTCTTGGTCAGCGCAGCTTCACCTTCGGAAGCAGCAGCCATCAATTCTTCGGTGGACAGACGGTTGATGGTAAACTTCTTGAAGCTCGGGCTACCAGCGGGGGCAATCAGGAATTTACCACCCTCGTATTCCATCCACTCCGCATCCTTGCGGGGATCGCGACTACCGAACTTCTTCGAAACGTCAAAAGCCATCTTACTTCTCCTTAATGTCGTCATGGGAAATTCACCCATGACCTATTTATCAGGGTAGTTATGTCTATGGGGAATTTGAGGACAACGTGACAAATCTTGGTTTGTCAGAGAATGTTGTCAGGCTTTTCATGGACCTGAAAAGCAAAAGGGGGATACTGCGGTATCCCCCTTATTTAGTGCATCCCGACTTACGCAGGGATGTAGCTGATGCCCATGGTCCAACCGAGGTCGGGGTCACGAACAGCCTGATACTCAAGCTCAAGCAACACGTCCTGATTGATCGCACCAGCGGTCACGTTTGCGGACGAGAACTTGATGCGGGGCATCGAGTAGACCACAACGTTGCCAGCGTAATCCTGCGTATAGAAGTCGAACCCAGAATAGGCATTGCTGATAAACTGAGTGTACAGCGTGCTGTTGTTGGAGAAGTAAGCGGTCATCGAACCAGTGAGGTTCATGGTACCAGAACCAATACCAGCAAGGTCATACTGACCAATCTGACGCTGTTCACGCATGTTGTTGTCAAGCTGCCAAGAGATCGACTGCACACCGTCAGTGTAGATCACGTCACCGAAGGCAATATCACCGACGTTATCGACAGCGTTCAACACGCTCTCGGTCTGAGATGGAGTATTTGCCGAAGCAGCGGTGGTACCCGACTGAGTGGAGCTACGACCAATGAAGCTAAAGGTCTGAGTGAAGATTTCACCAACCGTGAGGCTGCCCTGCCAAGCAGAGACTTCGCAACCACGGAACAGGAAGAACTTGGAAATATCCGAGTATTCCTTCTCGATGGTGAAGCTGTGACGGGTCACACCGTTCTTCGCGAACTGACCCTTCAGGCTGACATCTTCACCAGCGGCTTCGTCGGTCAGAGCCAGAGAGGCAGAACCAAGCTTGCGGTCGAAGACGATCTTCGAAGCAGTACGGCTGGCAACACGGAACACACCGTTGTTGGCTGCGGTGGCAAAGCCAGAGACGCGAACCCACTGACCGGGAACCACAACAGGGAAACCAGAACCGCTGTCGTTGATGCTGTCATCCGACGCAGCAGCCGACACGGTATCAGCGGTGAAAGCCAAAGCAGTAGACAGATCACCTTCGAGCGCGGCAACCTCAAACGGCTGATGCTCTTTCCAAGATGCTTCGATGTTCACGTCACCGGCAACGGTGGACGAAACAGAGATCAAGTCAGTGGTCTGACGATCCGAACGAATTTCCTGAGAAGCAATGCTCTCACGGTTTTCGTTCAGCGTGGTGCCAGTAAGTCTCCAATCCAGCATGGTCGGAGTAGAAGGGGTCGTGCCAGCGACGGTTTCTTTTACATACCGAAGCTGTACGCGGCTGGTATCAGCAATAGTCATTCGTTATTCCTCCAAACGCGAGTCCGTCGCTACGATCTATTTATCAAACAGTGTCCCACTGGTACTCGAAAGTAATTGTCATCTGGTAAAACCCTGCGGTTTCACCGACGTTATTTACGCTACCAGCACGCACAGTTATCCCATTGAAAGACTTCAACGAGTAAATGGCATCGACCGCATCGATTAGTTCGAGGCAACGTCCAATGCCCACCCCAGACTTGATGAAAACAGAAACGTCGAGTAGTCCAGTATGACGTACCCGACGTGTAGCATTCATATCAGCCTGAGTTGCCAATACTGGCTGGATCGATAGACGAACCCACTCATCCAGACCCGTTTCATCTGCGATAGTGCCAGCATTTGTCAGCAATTCTTTCTTATTATCCACCTTTACTGGTGTCTTGTTCGCGTTCCAAGCAGCGAAGAACAGATCAGTAAGGTATCTGCGTTCATCTTGAAAGTTCATATCAGTCCACCGTGATCACTTTAGGGACACGAGCAAGTGCTTTACGAAGCATCATCCGTGGTTCATTTTTTACACCACCGTATTCAACTTCCGATGCGTACTCGACATCGTTCTTAATTACTAGGTTGTCACCCAATTTACTGATCGGCTTCATCTCCCATGCGGCTTTCAGACGACCAGTGAGGACAGGGGTGTATTCAGCGGCATCAGACACGACCTGTTCACCGATCTCATTGATCTTGGCAACAGAGTTGACACCCAAGTTCTGAAGCCATTCAGACATGCCTTTTTCGCTGATCCCACCCATTATTTTTTCCTCGCTTGAAGTATCCACACGGCTTTAGCGGGGTCGGTCTGAACACCAATAACTTCGTAGTCATTACCGTCACGAACCACTACATCGCTGCTCTTGGGGGTAAAAACATTCACGTTCAGGAACATCACCTTGAGATCACCGAAGCGAATATCACTCGTTGGATTAACTTCGACTTCATTGAAACCATCAAATATCGCTTCAATGCTGTAGTTGGTCCAACTTTCGCTTTGTTTTCCAGTGGTGCGGTCATAAACACCAGCGTTGTGCGCTTTGTAGGTGACACTTTCTTTGATGTCACCCAGCACATTGAACGCGGTTCGCGCACCAGCCTTGATGGTTTCACGAAGTCCCATAACTTACCCCCGAACCAGTTTCACGACCTGAATTCCACGCTCATCTTTCAACGACGGGAGATACTGACCGTACTTTGCAAGCATGTCATAGACCGCAGGACGGAACACACCTTCGGTGATGTCCACGCTACCAGTCATGTCCAGTTCGATGGAGCCGACCTTGATTTTTTCAACACCAACCTTGTCCGAAACCGCAGTGACATTCTCTTCCGACAGAATTCGTGCCATTTCGGCTACTGCGTTCTTTAAGAATGCGGGGATGGTGGACGATGACAAGTATTCGACTGGATAATCACCAGCAAAATACACACCGTCGCGGTAGACGTTCTTGCGCGGGAATTCGAGAGCCTGATCAGAACTGACCCGCTGACCGATGAACTTCCAGTGCTGGTCAACCAGACGGGTAGCCCACATCAGCATCTTTGCCTTGTCAGCGTTTGCCCATACGTCGGACAAATCTTGGGTGAGAGTTGAGTGGTAATCGTCGGCATCCGCTACAGTGCAATAACTGTTTGCGTTAGCTCCACCAACTGTAGCATCAAGCGTGATTGCCATGGTTTTACCCCTTACTTCTTCGGACGACCGGGTTTGCGGGTATTGTGTTCTTGTAGGTATTCGGTCTGAGTGATTGGACGCTCAATGCGCTCGGCTTCGGGGATGATCTTGACTGCCTTCAACTGAAGCATCCAAATGTCCCACACAGCCTCTTCGATCTCACCAAATGCCCAAGAGCCATCGACGGTGAAAGCCTTACCACGAATATAGATCGTGGACTTGTTTTCAGCCCAATCGGGCTTTGGTACACGTATTTCCATTTGTATCTCCCAAACAAATAAAGGGAGGTGGATTTCTCCACCTCCCCTATTTATCGGATTACCGATTGACTGGCTTACTTGTTCAACGAACCTAGACGGGCAAGACCCTTCGAGTTGAACAGACCCAGACCGAGGTAACGCTTCACACGAACGCTGTCAGCGTCCTTAGTGGCATGCACACCCACCGGCTCAACCACGATACCCGCTTCGGAAGCCGAAGGATAAATCACGGCCAGACCGTGCTTCAGGGTGCCGTCATCGAAACGACCGCAGTAGATCGAGGTGCTGGTGCCACCGGTCAGGGCAGAACCGTCAGCCGCTTCCGCAACACCAATGTTGTCATTGATGAAGATCGGCTTACCGTCGTAGGACGGGAGAGACAGACCACCAAGCTGCACGTAGTCGGGGGTGATGCCACCGAACGAACGATACAGAGCCTTGATCTTGCGGAACATACCGCTGTTCATCACGAGGAATTTGTCACCATCAACCTTGTCGAGCAGTTCATCGATCAGATCGAAAGTAACCGCACGGCTGGTCGCATTGACCAACGACTGACCAGAAGTGACCTGAGCGAACAGACCCTTCAGGTTCGGATAGGTGCCGTTGCCAGTGATGTTGCCAGCACCAACCTTATTGGTGATGTCTTTTGCCTTGGAACGAATTTCCGCAGCCATCAGGTCTTCAGCAGAGCCAGTGTTGTGAGCCATCTGCATCAACTTGTCGAGAGTGGCTTCACCGATGATGCGGGTCAGCACGACAGTCTCGGTGTCGCGGGTGGACAGATTGGTTGCGCTGATGTCAGCGTTGTAGTCCGCAAATGCGGCATTACCGACAGTTGCTTCGGACTGGAAAGTAATGCCGTTGCCAGCGATGGCAACCAGCGGGATCAAACCCTGAAACTGATCAGCAGTTACGATGGTTTCGGCAACACCGGACACCAACGGGTTCTGATAACGCTTCTGGGCTTCTACGAGGGTCATAACCATGTGAAAGCTCCTTTAGTTCACGTTTTGTTTTGTTCAGCTTCGAAGGTGTCCCCGACACCCGAGTGGTGATCCCCGACCACCACTCATCGCATCTTCGAAAGCTATTTATACAAGATCGTATTACTGCTGAGACGCAGCGGTACGACCGACCATTTTTAGACCAGCAACGATGCGCTCATGAGCAGACATGTTGCCCATATCAGGCTGTCCACCAGTGACCTTGCTGCCCATTGCACCAGCACCAACGCTGGTTTCGAAGAGGTGCGGAGCCTGAGTGGTCAACTGCTTCATCCACCCATTGATGTCGAGCGGCTTAGTATCCGCACCGTACACGGTTTCACCGTTCTGCTTCGCAACGACTGCTTCACCTTCGAGGGTGAACGTCTGCTTGGCACGGAGAATTACGTCATCAAGGGCAGTTGCACGAACACCAGACTTCAGTGCCGCTTCCTTCACCTTGTTGTCGATCAGAAGATTGGACACCAATGCTTCCTTCGACTTCAGAGCGGTGGTCAATTCTTCAAGCTGCTTGCTGGTTTCACCCTTGTAGGTGGCAACGCGCTTGCTGACCAACTCTTCTACTTCCTTGCCTGCTTCACCCTTGATCTCATCGATCTTGGCAAGCAGTTCTTCGTTCTGCTTCTTCAAATTGATGTTATTTGTGCGGAATTCCGCAACCTGATCCTTGTGGACGAAATCCTCGATCATGACCTTCAGCTTGAACTTGTCACCATCGGGTTCGTACAGACCACGAAAATCTTCACTAACGTCTTCGAGTTTACTTACGTGCAACTTGAGCAGCATCATTCACCTCCGATGAATTCCCGACAGCCCCGCTGTCAGGTGTGCTGGTTTTATCCAATGCTTTATTTAGCTGCTCGGTAATCCGCTTGACCTCTTTATCAATGTCCACGTCTTCGGGCAGCATTTCACCCGATGCGAGATTGAACACGTAGGCTTCGGGTGAAAGCACACCGGTCTGGACGGCTTCGGTCAATGCACGGATTTCATCGGAATTCAGACGTGCGGACACAAAGTCGGTGTTCAGACGGACGATCACTTCATCACGAGCAATATCAACACCAGCAAATCGAGCCATGTAGTAGAACACGATCTCGAAACCGACTGCTGCGGTGTTGGCAATCATGGTAAGGACCGAAGTCTCACCCGCATTGCGGATTTGCCACTCGGTTGCGGTGCTGTCACCACGTCCAGATTTGTCCGAACGGATCAGCCTTGCACCAAGCATGGACATCTGCTCTTCTTTCGAAGTCAGACCACGCTCAAGGTTGCCCAAACCATCACCCTTGAACTCAAGGAACGATGCCGTGGCATTCTCGGGAAGTATCCATGCAGTTTTACCACCAATGACGTAGCCATTGGTGTCGGTCTGCTTGTTGATGCCAGTGATGATCGGGGTCGGTAAACCAGTGTAGTGCCGTCCAATCTCAAGATCAGCGTAGTTGCGATAATGTCCGATGTTAAGATCAACGATGCCGTCGATCACAGGTACTTCGGTTTCGAAACCAAGCTTGGTCGGATTGAAGCACACGAACGGGATGAACGACATCGGCTTACCCTTGATCTTGGGCTGTACCGACAACGCAGGTTCCATGCGGAAATTCTTATCGTTCGTCTCACGATAGACTTCGTTCACATACAGACCGTTCTCATCGAGACGGAGTACACGATACTGCTTCTTGTTGACGACGGTGAATACCTCTTCACGCTCGATGTAGTTCTCTTCAAGAACCACCATGCTCGTGACCCACATCCCATCACGGAAATCCTGCCACCAATTGATTATGCTCTCAGCGGTGTAGTAATGGCAGACGGGACGAAGCATCGTCTCCGAGTAGTCAACCAGAACACCAGCACGGGACACACCGATCTGATCGCGCACGACATCAGCCATGAACTGGAACGCAGTCGTCCCCTTCAAGTCAATGTCCGACAACCACGGCTCAAGGACATCCACACCAGCGACTTGTGGCTTCTTGCGGAAAATGCTACCAACAAGCGCATCAACTGTACGACCAGAAGCCTGTACGAAGATCGCTCGGGTGAGGTAGTCATTGTAATCGGCAGTAGTCATACCACCGGGTTTTGGTAGAAATAGGTCAGTCTGCGACTTGATCGCTTTTTGCCCACGAATGGCACTTCTGCACTTGTTTACGGTGCCGATCCACTCGTTGTATTGGGGATGTTTTGAATTTACTGTCATATCCGTCCCTCGAAGTCCGTCGCAGCATGCTTCTTGTATTTATTAGAAACCAGCCAGTCTGGTAGTGAATGGTTGCTTTCCCTTGTCGGTGATACGGTAGCGGAGTGCGTCGGCAATGTGGTCTTCCGCGTCTGTATCCACGTCATCAAGGTTGTGCTGATCACGGGGAAGCGTTGGTAATGTACGAATTGTGTTCACGCACGTGTCAAAAATGTACAACGCTGGTTCTTCAAGCGGATATTTATGAGCAGCTTTCAGCATGGAACGCATCTTTGACCAACCAGTACGACGACTTCCCGGTGATTTGTCGCTCTTGGTCCAGTTAACATTCTCGACATCCATCATATCAGCAATACTTTCACCACGTGATCCATCGAAAATCGAGTTATCGGCAGGACCGGGGTAGACCTTGATGCCGTTTAGTTTGAACTGCTTATCGATTTCATGGATTACTTTGGCTTGTTCATAAGGGTCTTTACGATCACCCTTGTTGTATTCCTGACCCATCATGCCGTAGGCTTCTTTTATTACAAAGACTGATCCTTTGGGGAAAGAAACTTTCACCTTCTTGATCTGTCCGTCCTTCTCCATCTTGACTTCGACTTCTTCACCATTACTCTCGGCAACCCACAGACATGCCCACGGTTTGGCAGAGCCATAGTCGTAGCATCGATCCACATACCAGTTCTGTGGGATGGTGAACGGCTTCAGTACATTGTACTTTGCAGACCACACGTCATCGAGCATGCCACCAGACACGATGTTCCAGTCACCCTCAAGCATGGCTCGCACCATTTCAGGGGATGATGCCGACTTCAAACGGTTTTCGTACTGAGGATCGAACTTCTTCATGTGAGGATTGTCGGTCAAACGCGCGGGCATGTACTGACGGATCATCCCACCTTCATTATCGGGAATTGCCACTGCCTTCTTCGGGGTAGCCATATCAACAAAATACTGCTTCACCCAGTTGTGTCCGACACCACCGGGGTTGGTCGCATTGATGATACGTGGGAACAGATGCTTCCACTGCTTCGGTATTTCGATGTTCGTCATACGAACACGGGTACGAAGGTTCAGATAAAGTGATTTCGTCCAATGGGTCAATTCGTCAATACTGAGTAGATGAATTTCAGCACCCTGGAACTTCGTCCAATCATTTTCGTACTGGCAATAACCCAAGTGAATTTGGGAGCCGTTCCAGAACGTGAAGACGTTGTTCCGTTGATCGAACTTGACGTGCTTACTTTCGATCAACGGAGCCAACATGGCAACCAATGACGTTGGACCCGTCAGATGGTTGTTGTACAAGTCAGGAAAGGTTCGACGGAAGATGTACGTCTGTAGATTGGGAATTTGGGTAGCCCAAAAGATATGGGAGGCACGGATGAACCACGATTTACCGGGACCAGCCGCACCACCCACCAACATTTCCGTCCCAACGGCAGTCAACCACTCCTGTTGGATCGGGGTGAAATTGATGTCGATGCCTTTTTGGTAGGTCATTACTTCTTGTTCCAGAAAGTCTTCTTGTCGTAAGAACGCGATGCGTTGTAGCCAAGGTAGCCAGCACCGAACAACCACCACATTTCCTCGGGGATTGCCGTCAGCATCATGGTCAAGTTGGCCGCAAAGGTGTTGACAGCATGCGGGGCAAAGATGCCAGCAAACGCAGCTAAGAAACACATACCGATGCATCCATACATGACGTACAAGAATGTGGGTCTGGCACGACTGGTATAGGGGTCTTCGGAATTTGCTTCGGCAAGAATTGCACTGAGATTGGTCTTCAACTCTTCAAGCTTACCTTGCTGTTCCATTTGCATGAGTGCAAGCTTGGCTTTCTCACGCTCTTCATCGGACGTGAACAGATTATCGATCAAACCGAACAAGGGCTGTGCGATACCTGAAATGACTTCCGCGACTACTGGCATTATTTCACCTCATCATAGTAGACATGAACACTGCCATCACCCCATTGCTTGGTGATGGTTAACTCGATCACTTGATCGTCGTCCAACCAAAGATTACCCGTTAGGGCATCGAGAACACCCTTTGCATAGTTATCCACGTCTCCGCTTGGACGTACTTTCTTGGTGGACTTGGGCTTCTTCACGTAGAACTCCATCCGAACCTTGAATTCTTCCCGAGAAAGAATGTCCGTGATGTTCTCAGCTTGCGCTTCAAGTGCTTCTTTGTAGTGCTTGTAGCCCTCTGGGTAATACGTCCCACCAAAACGTGCTACTCGTGGACGCGGTGTCGGTTTGGGATCAATCTGGAAAATGATGCAAGTGGTCACTCGCTCTTCTCCACATTGATGATCTCAACCTTGGTCTGTTCGGGATCGGAACTCGGGAAGATCGCAACACCGAAATTGATCGGTGGTGCGGGCTTGTCATCGGACTTCGATTTGTCGAACCCAAGCATTGCAGCAAGGACTTCGTTAGCACGGATCATATCTGCCCACCGCATACCGTACTTGGTTGGGTTCTGCTCAAAAGCCACTCGGGCCAAATTCCCCGCGACCATTTCAGGGGTGATGGTGAAGGCACCTTGAAGTTCGCTTCTGCGCAAATTCACCGCATGACGGATGATGGGGTCTTCGAGCCACCGGTATCCTGTCCGTTCACTGATGCCGATCAGACGGCTTGCCGCAGCAACATTGTCTTGATTGGCAATGAACGCATTGACCCACTTGCGCTTCTTGGGTTCGAGGACATCAAGGCACTTGGACTTGACGCTATCAAGAGCCTCAATGGCTTGAAGATGATCTTCAGTGATCTCTTCCACCTCACCGTTGCGGTGGATCAACTCGTGGACTTTCATAAGGTCATCTTTGGCAGACATTAAGACCCTCTTCGAAACAAATTGTGTGTTTATCCTGACATTATTTATCATGAGCGGATAAATACATGCGAATTGTTTCGGAGATAGGTTAATGACGATTGCTGTGCAGCCCAAACGGATCAAGGAACGGACGGAGAAGATCAATGCTGTGTACACACCCCCACATGTTGCCGACCACATTGCTCAACTCACTGGCTTCGATTTCCGTTGTGTGCTTGACCCTTCTGTTGGTGCCGGTGCCTTGTTCGCTCCGTACAAAGCGCATGATCCATCTATCCGAACCATCGGATGCGACATCAACGATGACGCGAACCGACAATGGACGGATGAATTTCATCTTGGGAAATTTGAAGACTTAGCCCTTGCTGGTGTAGTTCCTGATCTGGTGGTGATGAACCCTCCGTTTAACGGAGCAAGACCTAAGTATTACCCAGAGGTGTTCTTGCGCAAGGTGCATGATCTATGGGGTAACAAGATACCGTGTGTGATGATCAGTCCAATACATTTCCGTCTGAACATCAATTGGACGACAAGCTCGCGGTACGTCTACATCAAAGAGAATTGGAACATCACGTCGATCTGTTCGATGCCGCGCAAGATATTCCCCGGTCACGAGGTCTATGCGGAAATCCTGTTCTTCAATATCCCCAACATTCCCGCTCACACCATGTTGTAAATTATGACCACCCATTACGAAATCAATCGCATGCGCAAATTCTGGCTCGCTGTTCTACGGCAGGCTTTCGTTGATGCATGTTCGAAGCCGAGTGGTCAGCACTGCACCGAGGTGGACATCAACCAAGCACGGACGTGGCTGTTGTCGTTTGGAAGCGATTTCAAGGACGTTTGTGTGGCTGCGGGTGTTCATCCCGACCAAGTACGTAAGACGGCTCACGCTCAACGGGACGTGGGATGGACAGGCAAGAATTTGTTCGAGGTAGACCTATGATGCTCTGGATGGGATGGTATCGGTTATGGTTCGACTTAATAATGGGTGCGGCACCGGTACAGGTCAGGTATCGGGATAACGTGATCTATGTGGATTTCACAAGAAAGGAAAGACAATGACTTTGATTGAAAAGCTTATGACCCTGCGTGATGGGTCGGACATCCGTGCCAAGGTCGTGCTGGTTCCGAAGTCGGAATTTGATGACCTGATCCAGAACTACAACAACCGCTACAACGACATCAAAGTGGTCGAAGCGGGCAAGTCCATCCGTATCTTCGAAATACTGGTCGAGTGGTTCTAATGTCCATCGACATATCAGCAACGATGACGTTCGCAGACATGGTGAAGAGCATACTGACGCACAAACTCAAGCAAGGTAAGACCTTCGATGAATTGTACGAAGATGCCCGTCAGAACTACGAACAGAACCGCAAGAACTACCCATCAATGGAGAAGCAGTTCAAGGTGTACTGCGAAGTCATCGAACAAATGAAACTAGAAACCAAGGACTGATTTCGATTAAGACCCCGTATTTCTACGGGGTTTTCTTTTTGAGAATTTTCTTAGTATCTTAAACTGAACCTCATGAACTTCGTTCATTCGGTAGATTAACCATAGTTTCCCTATCCGAAGATAAGAAAACTATGATCAACTTGTTCTTTCGGTGAGTTGAACCATCTTGCGTCTTGGGTATTTGGCAGATGCCGGTAAGTCTATACATCCATCCCAAGTCTTCCAATCCCATCACCATCACACCTGTAATCAGGGTCTTGGTTGGGATTACCTACGGTTAACATCACTTGCCACGCAAATAGCTCATGATGTGTCACTGGATTATAACCAGTTCGGGTTAGAGGACATGTTGGTGTCTTCTACAGTATCACCTTGCCCAGATGACGAGGGTCTTGCGACCATTTCGGTTCCAACTATGAACATCTATTTAAGCACGAATTGGAACAAAACAAGAACAAATTTGTGCATAGGAGCTATGCAGATTTGTGGGGTCTTGCAGAGAATTTAAGAGAACGATGCGAGATCATGCAGAGGACGTTGCACACATAGATGCGCGGGGATGGTCATAGGATGGTCTTGGTGGTCGGATTTTGAAATCCTGTTTTTGTACAGATGGGATAGCCCCGACGCTGTTTGTCAATAGGGGGTCTGTACCCCTGTGGCACAAATGCCACAGTCAAGCACAATCGACCATTAAGAATGCGTCGCAATTGCAGCCATGTCATAGACGCAGGGCTGCCATGCATATCACGCATAGCCATGGTACAAACCGTGAACAAACCATGATTGAGCTTGGCTATGGAACAAAACGTGAACAACCTATCGATGTGCTAACATTCCTATCAGGATTGTGGCAGACCACTGGCACGGTAGACTAAGCACATCACTCGCTTAACGTGTCCACCATATTTGGTATGCTATATCTAGACAGTTGCGAAACGTTCTCATAACCTCGCAAAGCCTTGGTTTTCCTAGTGTATTAGCAAATGCTGTTGGAGTCATAATTAAATATTATGCGACAACTCTTGTCTATATGTAGACGTATTACAGTGTATGGTTGTTCATGGTCAGTGTGATGGTGCTGGCATGGTATGTGCATAGGCATACCCCTATGATGGCTGCCCCATTCTGTTCACGTTTTGTTCTGTTGCCACGTGTTCATGTTTTGTTCCACTGTTGCGCTCAGCATATGGTTCATGGTTTGTTCACGTTTTGTTCCATACCTGAGATGGCATACTTCTTGCAAGAACACGAACCATACCAATGAGAATGATTATCATTCTCAAGGATGTCACATCAGGACTGGCACGATCATTGCAAGATGCGAATACTGTACCAATCAAGTGTTCACGTTTTGTTCCGCACCTTGTGGTAGTAGAACGTTCCATGCGTCCAAGGCATGCCTGAGTTGATGGTGTCCTGATCACTTTGTGCTTGACACAGTATTACTTGAGCTTGTCTTCTGAATACTTGGTGGTTTACTTGTGATGGTTGTATGATTACTTGCTGACTACTTGAGTGTGACATTTATGCAACACATCAAATTATTTTCAAAATAATGCGTTTTTCGCGTATTTGGTGCTTGACAAACACAAAAAATCGCGCTTTCCAGCCATATCCCGAGCAATCAAAGTATCTCCATCCCTGAACGCAATAGTCATAAATACCCTCATAAGACAGCCCGAGCCAGCAGTTTCCCTACGTTTCTGCTACCTTCTTCCTGACCTTCTTTTAATCGGGATTTCGCACTACATGAGGACATACAAATTGATCCAGTCGATTACTGCCAAAAACCTGAAGATCGGTGACATGCTCCATGTCCACTACCACGATGAGATCATCACCATCGAAGTGTCCACCATCTTCTACGACCTCGATATACCAGTGTCCTGTGTTGGACGTATTGTCGGCTCTGAGAAGTACGCTGCCGTTGATCTGTACCAATGTATCGACCACGACGTGACTATTCACTAAGATGACCGACACCTGTCCATGATCTCTTCATCGGAGGACACCATGCTGTGTATTCGACTTCCGTATTCAGAACGTGACATCGTTACTGACTGGCTACACACCATACTTCATCCTGAAGATTACACGATTACGATTACACAGGTGGCTGATACCAATGCGTTGTTCCGTGGCAACAGACAAATAGTCACCCATCAGAAAGTTGTTGATGTATTCTTCACCAGTGCGCGTCACGCGACGTTATTCCGTCTACGTTTTGGTGGGGACGTATTGAACAGACTTCCACCTCTATTGGAGAATGCCCATGTCTAAGATGCGTGAGATCACCACCGGTTTATTTCCTGCTGAACTGCATGTTGTTCGTACCTTCGTCGCTGACCTCTATCAAGACGAGGACGTTGAGCGCATGGAAAGCTGGTTGGAAGCCCAACACATCTACTCCTATGAGATCACCAACAACCTGTTTGCGGGTGACTACTACCAGTTCCCATCCTCCAAGGGTCATGAACCGATCACCTTGGTGTCGATTGACTTCCTCTTCCGCGATTTGGAGGACGCTGAGCGGTTTGATCAGATGTTCGGTGATAGTGGAGCAGGGCTTGACCTTATCACTACCGCACGACGCTCTGAGTGGGAAAAGCAGCGTCGAGAATTTATGAACGGGCTTGATGATTATCTCACCAAGCTCCGTCGCAAGTAGTTCGGGTGTTCCACTGATTGTCCCCTGACTGACATTTACGGCACCGGGATTTGACTACCACCGACGTTGAGTACATAAGCATGGGAAACGTCGGTTTAAGCATCAGTGGCATTGACAGACCAACGACCCGTGCGGGTCTGTAGAGATATGGTGCCAACCCAAATTATGAATGTATTTAAGCGGACTTCTTTTGGTTCATGACCTGATCGAGCATATGGTTCAGGTCATGACCTCATTTATTGATCACCTTCGCGTTACGGAACACTTCTGGCAACTCTTCACTGAACTTGGTGTAACCGGTTTCGTGAGTAAACACGAGAAATTCACCGCGTTGTTTTGCTTTTTTCGGGTCATATGATACATGAACCCATCCACTATCAGGCTGCCCTTCCTTATAGAACTCAAGGATTATTTGGTCGAAGGGTAGACCGAGGTCGCGTATGGTCAGAGCAAGCTCTTTGTTGTCCATCCCATAAACTTCCATGTCCGCAGCACATCCAGACATATGTTGCGATGTCTTGGCACCACCACATGCCGTATTGGTTTCAGGGCTACGGTATCCAGAATTGATCGTGATGGGATGCCCCAGATGATCGCGAAGGGGCTGAAGAATTTTTATGACCAACTCGGACAGGTTGAAGATGATCACGGGGTCGGATGTTGTATTCTTGATGTTCATACGTTCTGCTGTTGGTGATTTCAGCATTTCGTTCAAGGTGAAATTCTTACTCAGTTGCATGGCTCATTGTCCTCTTCATCATAGATCATCACACCGAATACAGCATTGGTGTGGGGGATGTTTAGAAACTTCTCTTGGTTACCGCTTTCAACGGTGGTTTCTTCGAAACCGGTTCCGTTGGTGGTGGCTTCTTCAATCACAGCCCATACGTCTTTACCACTGAGTACACAGAACTGCGACAGGTCGCTGTTGTACTCGATGAATAGCAACTTCGACGGGTCATCGACGTAATCGAAGTAGTGACGTTTACGGGGTGGAAGATGGGTGTTCTCATACGGGAACGGCTTGTTCGGCTCCCACCTCGTCTTGATCGACAATTCCAACACGCTGTGGATGTTTGACTTATCACGCAGCCATGATTGGATGAACGGTGTGGTCGGGAGAATGTTCGGATTACCCAGAGTATTGCGTATCTGTTCCATCTTCGCGTTAAAAGCCTCGATACCGACCACGGCAAGATCAGGTGTACGTTCACGCATCTTTGTGCTGCGGAAATCCACCATCATCAATCCACGTTCAGCCAGAGACTTTTCAAGCAACTTAAAGGTCGCTACACGGGCTGGCTGGTCATACTTATTGAAATCTGCCTGCCGTTGGTCGCGGGATTCCCGGTTTTCTGCCATGTCACCCTGTGAGAATACGTCGTTCGTCATTTCATCGTCCTTCTTCATCATCGTATGCGGGGTCGTCTCCCCGTCTCAATATTTATTTATCTTCTGTGAATATCCCAAAGGCACCGATTTTGGGTCGTCCACGAAGAAATTGGTAAATTCCCTTAAATAGTTGCATAATTGCAACACAACAGGGAGTTGATGCATGTCGAAGAAGTACCTAACAGGTGAACAACTTAGAAAAGAATTGATCGTGGCACGTGAAGCTGGTCATATCACAGAACAACTCGGCAAATACTTCATGTTGTTGGTGGATCGCATCGGACAGAAAGGCAATTGGAGAAACTACAGTTATCTTGATGATATGAAGAGTGCGGCTCTTCTCAACTTGTGTAGCGGTGCATGGTCCAAGTTCGACATCAACTCACCATCATCCCCGTTTTCGTATTACACGACCTGCATTGAACGTTCTTTTATCCAATATTTGACCAAACAACATAAGCAGCGTGACATTCTCGATGAGATTAAAATGGCTAATGGGTTAGACCCGAGCTTCAATCGACAACTGCAAGACTAAATATCATGGTATTTAAGTGGAACCATGATCATGGAATTCTTAGTATTAGTGCTTGCGACCTTTTCGCTGACCTTTGGGGTGATGAACAGTCCGTTGATGGGCTGGCTCCGTGAGGCTGCGTCCAAATTCCCTATCGGTGCGGACATGATGAAGTGCGCACACTGCACCGGATTTTGGTGTGGTGTGATCTGTGTCGGAATTTGGTTGGTGCATCCAGTGATACTTTATCCATTGGCACTGGCAGGCTCGTGCTTGCTGATCCACGTCGTGGTCGATCTGATACAAGTGATGGCTAACGCGATAGAAGGATCAGACAATGTATCAGCGAAATGAAAACGAATGGGTGATGTGTGCTAACCGTCGTTGCTGCCCGGTAGTTCGTATCGAAGGGTGTGAAGTTTTCATCACCGACGACCATGGAAATACAGTCCACATGCCGATGGATCAGTTCCTTGAGATCGGGAATTTGACGTGGGAGCTTCAGCAAGATGGGAAGTAAAGGCAGCGGTCGTCCGAAACCGACCGAACTGTGCAAATTCACCCGTCGTGAGGACTACATCAGCACTGTGGTGACCAAAGCACGAGCGGTCTATGCGGTTTTCTTTGACGGCAAACCATGCAACGTCATGACCAAGCACGAACTGGTGGACAAGCCATCGAAGTACAAGCGGGTCAGTTCGGTCAACAAGGGTCATATCATCAACATGGCTGAAAAATTGAACAAGATGTTCAAGACGGACAAATTCTCCGTCGTCCAACTTCGCGGTGGTGAAGTGATCGGTATCGAGGAATTTGAAGACGATGAAGATTGACGAGAAAATCAGGCAAATTCTTGCCGAGAAAGGCTACACACCGGTGGAGATCGACATGTTCTTTGATCGCGAGATCGATGACTTGTTGATCGTGGACAAGTCTGATAAGATCAAGATCACCATCAAGATCAAGGACACCATCGATGTCTGACCAGATACCTGAAATGCTGAAGAATTTGTACTTCTTCCGCGAAGTGGTGTCGTCGTTGGTTGGAGAATGTCCGTGGTACTTGCGCGGCTGGCTGAAGCGTAAGTTGCGCACGATTGAAAAAGCCATTGCCCATCATGAACGCAGGCATGACAACGAGGTGATCGACGCATCATACAGATGTCGTGTCACCCTCGATACGGTCGGGAAAGTGGTCTGGTTGGATGAAATCCGCAAAAAGTAAGGGGGCTGCGAAGCCCCCTTATTCTATTCCTGCTCGGATACGACCTCAAAACCACGAAGCCGCAAATTCTCACCCTTGAGCTTGGTGATCCGCTTGTTCAACCGAGCGACCTCGGCTTCCAGTTCCTTGTTCTTATCGACCATGGATTGGTCGAAGCCGTTGTTGAGTTTGTCCATCAACTGATCGAACTGAACGGTGCCGCTATGACCCTTCGTGTAGTGAAGGTCAGTGAGACGACCACCGTCCTTTTCGATCAGTTTTTGTATGGCTCTCAGTGCCAACAACGCTTCGTGATCGTTGGTGGATGCGCAGAGAGCCAGCAACTTGGGCAGTTGTGTCATTGCCGTTTGTCCCGTGCCTTCTTGACCCGATTGGAGTTCGTGATGTCGGTCGCGATGTTCTGCCAGTTCAACTTGGTGAGCAAGCCGATCATTTCTTCGACGTGGGCTTTGACATCTTCGTTGCCCGCGTTCGACCCGACACCGTTCATTTCACGGTTGAACATAACCATGAAACTCTTACCCTTGTTGTCAGTCACAAACAGGCTGTCGTTGTCGATGATCAGGCTGAAACCGTCACCAACTGCATCCGCAGTCAGTTTGTGGATCGCGGTGCGGGTCGGCTTGCCATGGGGAGCCACGACCCAACCGATCTGCACCAGCGGCATCGGCACCTTGTGTGCGTCCATCATCTGCTTAACCCGCAAGGCATATGGACAATGCCTCACCGGAAACTCGATTACGTTCGTCATGTTCACCTCATGTCGTTCTGACCAATCGTCAAAGCCAACCATAGCAAGGCTTTCGTCCAGTGTCAACGATTTTTGGGCTTGACATGATGAACTGGTCGTGCTACGGTCATGTATCAATGGTGATAGGACGACCGACGATGAGGACTATCCATAACCGACGAAGCTTCGACCGTCTCATGCGAGACTGGATCGAGGCATCCATTGCGGCACGGGAGCGGGGTGAACTACTCGACTTCCCGCTATGTGCCAAGATCAACGTGCGAATTTACGGAGAGGCACCGGTTCATAGCTTGCGCACGATGCGGTCGATCTTCCGTCGTATCATCGCGAAGACCGAGCCGTTCTTCCTCGACTACAGCGGTGATGAAAGTGGTCGAGACTTCCTGCTGCACATGATGCCCGATAACCACAAGCAAGTGATGACGTGGTTACGCATGCGTGGTTTCGACACGTTGATCAACGAGGGTATGAGTACAACACGGGTCGGAGATAACTTGATCGACCGACCGTCGTACTATCACTATGCCACGTGGGAAGAACCGACTGATCCGTTCGCGACAATCGTGCGAACGCTCAAGGTGATGAGTAAATGACGAAACTGGACTGGGACAAAGCCAAACAGCATCAACCCACCATGACCAGTGGGCTGGATGCACGACTTGATCGCATGGCTCGAAAAGCACGGAAGCGGTCAGCCATGAATTCTTTTGCAGCCAAGGTTCAGCGCATGGCTGACCAAGAGACGCATGAACCATGGAAGGTCAGACTACTCGATGCGGTGGCTCGATTGCGACGGGGATCACCAGTGACGGTGGCTCAAGCCAATCTGATCGGAGTGATCGATAAGAAAATCAAGGATCGACGTGAACGCATCAAACGGAAACAGCGTCTTGCCCGTGAGTAAAGCATTTGGGTGTGACATTCCTACCACACCCAAATGCTTTTCGTCCGAAATGTTCTTGTTTTGTACTTTTTTAGTGACACTGACAGACCACCTCTGGCTAAATACTTGTTGAACTGAATGGTCGGGTTGGTGACTGTCCCATAATGAGGCACCAGTGAAACAGAGACTTAATGGCTTCGGGTCGGTCGAACTGTGGAACAAAACGAAATGCTGGTGACGTGATGCATTTGGCTCACAGAGCGAAACGTCAAAACCTTCAATGATTGATGAAGTAAAAACAATCGGTGACCGGGGGAACTTCGAGTGCTTGCACTTATTCCTACCCCTCGAATGGTTGGTAGCGACCTGAGAGACAACTGAGACAAAATAAACCGTGATAGTAGTGGTCTTGCATTAACCATATAATGCAACGGGGACGTAGGTGGCTCTACGGAATTGCTTTCAAGGCAATGACACCAAAGGCATCTCAGATATACGGTCTAAAGTTACCTCCCTTGATCGCTAAGAGTGATCTCGTGGAAAGAATGTTCTGAAGATTATTCTTCAAACTTCTCTTTCTTCTTGATTACGGGGAATAGCGGAAGGTGGACTATGCCTAAAATTTGGATAAAAGAAATACCATCTGAAATTCTCATGGTGTATAAATATGAATGAAGCAGATGGGTGAAGACATCTGTTCTATCACGGTAAAAATGGTAAAGGGGAGCGATAGCCACATCGCTCCCCTTAGTCGTTTAATAAATACCTGTGTTGGGTACCTTGTGTCGTCGTCAACTTCATCATCCCAACTTCGTCATTGACCCCACCTCTTCTCGTCGGGAGGTGGGGTTTTCTTATGGAATAAATTGGATAATTGGACATGGTTGTTTAGGATAAATACAGCAGACGACGATAACACGAGGTGAAAATATGTACACAAGACACAACAGAATGTTCACACCAGCAATGGTCAAGGCAATACGTGAGAACAAGCAGCGCATGACCACCCGAGAACTGGCCAACTTGTACGGATGCTCTCACGTCCATATCATCCGCACGATCCGTGGTGATTACTACAAGGACATCCGTGAGGAAGTAGCCGATCAGGTCGCTGCCATTCAAGCCGATTTGGAAGCTTTTGAGCGGGGTATGACCGATCTGGCTACCGACAATGCTGAGATCGCTGTTCGGGTGCTGGAAGCCCTGAAAAACCGCGCTCCGTCGAAGGAAATTCGGGTATGGCTGGCTGGTGAGATCGGTATGCTGAAGGAGGAAGCAGGACTATGAGCAACTACAAGATCATCCCCGTCAAGTTCAAGGACAAGTGGCTCGAAGCCAAGGTGTCCGAGGTTGACTACGAGTACCTTTCACAGTTCAAGTGGTGGTACAACCCGCACACTGATATGGTGTGGAGAAAGCGTCTGGCTTGGGAGCCGAAGCACTATCCCGCATCGATCACGATGGCAGCGAACATCCTGAACTTCCCACGGTCGCGTCGGGTCGTTCGTGTCAACGATGATCGGCTTGATCTGCGTCGGGAGAATTTGCGTCTGTTGAACGGGTCAGAATTCTCGGCATGGAACCACAAGCGTCGAGTTATCAAGATGCACCAAGCGGGATCGATCATCCCGCACCCAATGGACATCGATCCAAAACTTTAAGGGGAGCTACTAGCTCCCCTTCTTTTTAACCAGCGATCATCGGTGCGATGATTTGTATCCATGCACCGTAGCATGCCACGGCAGCGGTGGCAATCGATCCGACCACGAGGACGAACTTCTTGATACCGGTGAGGGTGGTGATCACGGTCTTGAGATCACCAACCACATCACTTTCGCTGGCAATATGACCATCGACTTTTGTGGTTACTGTACTCACCGCAGTAACATTCTCAGCCACCACATCCTTGAGATCACTGATTGCGGCTCGAAGTGATTGAATATCAGAACGTATGCCGTTGTTCAGCTTGGCATCGATCCAAGCTTTCAACTCGTGATGTTTGGCAGTAAGTTCCAACACATCGTCATGTAGTTCCGAAAGCTGACGATCATGCGAACGTCTATCCTGCGCGTTTTCTCCATCCATATCTTTTACATCCGACATAGTTCTTCACCTGATTTTGTAGTTGAGGTGTGTCTACTATTTACTCAAGAAGCCACAACCAGTGGACGATATAGAACTATGTATTGTGTATTGGTTGATTTTTACCAATCGGTTATCAAATCAACACACTCATCGAAGAAAACAACTGCATTACTTACATCATCGAAGGTAATGAACAAGATGAATTTGCCAGTATCATCTTTCCCACCAATTTCTGGAATTGCGGTTTGGTCATTGATAACCAACCAATCGATAGCACTGTTCATTTCCATTTCAGAAAGGAACTTACATGCTTGTTGAGTTTTATTGCTCATTTTGACCTCATATAGATTTTAGCAACATGGTCGTACCATGAGTGCTAAGGATAGACATTTTGTTTCCAGTCAACTTGGTGAAATTTATTACAGCAATCGGAACACCAAACGAGTAGTTGGCACCATTACCCGCGACGTACACTTCATCATCCTCGGTGATTGCCACTGAGTAATTCGAACCTGCGGATACGTTTTTCCAGTTCAATACACTATCGATAAGTGTTGGAACACCAACAATTGCTGTGGTACCAGTACCACATTCACCGTTGGTATTTTGCCCCCATGCCCAAAGGTTTCCACTGGTGTCAATAGCAAGACCATGGGTCATACTGATACTGCATTTCACAAACGCAGTACCGGAGGCAATCACCGATGGAGAAGTTGTACTACCACTTGCGGTATTTTTACCAGTCACGTAGCTGCTATTCGCACCCCAGGCAAGCAACGCACCATCTGTAAGACGAATACCGATAGTATTGTTTGATCCAGCAACAACTTGCAGCCAAGTATCCGTCCCGATTTGAGTTGGGACGTTTTTCTGGACGTTTGTACCATCACCCAACTGATACGATGAATTCAGTCCCCATGCCCATAGGGTGTCATCGGCACGAATAGCAGCAGAATGCTGCTGGCTCGATGCCGAAACCATTTTCCAGCTATCAGTTCCGATTTGTGTCCATGTTGATGTTGTACCAGATGTCAAATTAAGACCGGTTTTTCCAGATGTATTGCTGCCAGCGGTAAACAATTTATCGTTCATATCGATGAGGAATGCATGCTGCTGACCGGTCGTTGACCATTTGTATTTGGTGTAAGTGGTGGTTTTTGGAAGATACCCACCGGAAGTATCAGGATGCCCTAATTGGAATTGGGAATTGTTACCCCAACCAAGCACACCACCCTCATCGTCAAGTAGCATAAAAGCTGTTGACTGTGGACTGTTATGCCCCTGATCTGCTTTGATGTGAGTGATTGGACTGAAATAACGGTAATGCGCACCAGCGGAGCCGCGTCCATCTGCCCCGTTGAAAGACCCAACAGACCACCAGCCGCGTCCAGAACGCAAACCTGCAATAATTCCACTTCCGTTCGGGCTGGACAAATCAGTGAACGTATACGGGTTATTACTTTGCGTCAAAACGACCACGTTTGTGGTGTTTTGCATATCCAACTGGTATGCACCATTGTACCCACAGACCCACAACTTACCAGTAGTGTCGAGAGCATAAGTTTCATTTGCCCCTGCACGGATTTTGGTGAAACGAGTTGACCCCGTGTTCAGTTTCGTCCAGTTGGTGGTTTGACCAGTTTGGGTATTCTGTCCGGTTTTTCCGTACTGATTACCACCAGCCACCCAAATTTCACCGTTCACATCCAATGCGACACTATGACTCGTGGATGAGGAACTTCCCGCATCAACAGCCTGAACCGTTACACCAAGGCTGATTTCTGTCCATGCCAATACGTTTGTGGTGTTTCCTGTACCACATTGATACGCATTGTTGTATCCCCATGCCCATAGTTTGTTATCAGTATCCACACCGAGGGTATGAGCATAACCACAACTGATTTGATTCCAAGACTTGGTGCCAAGTTGTGTTGGAAGAAGACGATGTGTCTGATCATTTTGACCGAAAGTGCCATTAGTGCCTTCACCAAACCCCCATGCTATGCCAGCCTGATCAATGGCAATGGTCATAAAAGAACCACAGGATACTTTGACAAATTTTGTCGTCCCGCTGTTGGTGGTGTCGCATTTAGTCCACGTACCAGTGCTGGTTGACGCATCAAAACCAAGACCGGTACGACCACGGTAGTTGTATCCACATGCCCAAAGGTACCCATCACCGTCGATGAGAACAGCATGTTGAAGCCCACCCGCAACAGTTTGGGCTTTGGGAAACGAATACTGTGGAACATATTGAGTTGCAAATACTCCTGTACCAATTTGCCCGTTGCCGCTTCCACCCGACGACCAAACGCTACCATTCGCATCCATATAATACCAAGTAGACCCAGTGCCTTTGATGTCTACAATGTCGAACGCAAAATGGCTTGATGACGCAAACTCTTTCAACGGGGTGGTATTAACACGGCACCCAGTATCACCGTTTGTATTACCACCAACACCCAATACGGAGCCAGCTTGATAAATTAATGGCCCTTGAATAGCGTCGATGTTTCTGACACCAGTAACCGTGACACCAGAACCGGAAAGAGCCAAATTGTAAGAAGATTGCAGGGGTGTGTTTCCTACCCCCATGAGACGTGAAAAAGCCATTAGACAATCTCCGTGACACTACCGACAAATCCAACCGATGAATTTGCGGACGATTGGATGCGCAATTCGTCCCCAGCTTCGAGAACAAGCCCACCACCAAGCAACGATATTGATGACCCAACGTTCATTGGTGAATTTGCCACAAATTTGGTTTCGGTGGTAGCCGATGTGTCAAAGATAGCGACATTAACGGTTACCTGTCCAGAAATGATATTGGTTGCCTGTAGCAAGTTAATCACCGCAGTAGTTGATGCAGGGCATGTATAAACCGCAGTCATCGTGGTTCCTGCGGTGCCACTGAAATTCTTATTAGTCATTGTCATCTTACATGCCTCCAAACATCAAAACAAAACGGAATGTTTCCGATGGATCACCACCCCCACCAGCCGATGGTGTCACCCATGAGAGTTGACCAGCCCCATCGGAAGAAAGTACCTGACCATCGGTGCCAGTACCGGTGGGGAATTTAT
>Ga0247724_1000071_pt1 | contig 30106 bp, 25 predicted proteins | sample OKSTACKMC2E_FD_182776 | JGI IMG/M metagenome (GOLD analysis project Ga0247724, IMG submission 182776) | Subsurface sediment microbial communities from gas well in Oklahoma, United States - OK STACK MC-2-E | ecosystem: Environmental > Terrestrial > Deep subsurface > Rock core/Sediment | place... | reverse complement strand
TGATCTGATCCGCCAACACTGGACACGCCACTAAGCAGTTTTCTTTAGCTCATAGTTTTCTGGGCTGAGATAGCCAATAGCACTATGCCGTCTGGTTTTGTTGTAATCAACTTCAATATATTCAAATACCTGTTGTTTCAGCGTGGCCCGGTCAGTTAACGGTTCATCTTTGAGCAATTCGACCTTCAGCGTATGGAAGAAGCTTTCTGCTACCGCATTATCCCAACAGTTGCCTTTGCGACTCATGCTTTGCGTAAGCTGATGTTTTGCAATCAGATCCCGATAAGCCATCGAGCAATATTGGCTGCCCCGGTCGCTGTGCACGATAACCCCTTCAGGGAAACCACGCCGGAACAGCGCCATCTTTAACGCATCACACGTCAGCTCTGCTGTCATCCTTTCGTTCATCGACCAACCAATCACGGCGCGCGAGTACAAATCTATGATCACCGCCAAATAAAGCCAGCCCTCATTGGTCAGCAAATACGTGATATCACCCACCCATTTCTGGTTTGGCGCATCGCTGCTAAAGTCCTGTTCCAGCAGATTTGGCGCCACTGGCAGCTGATGATTGCTGTCTGTGGTTGTCTTAAACTTCCGCGCGGCTTTGGCTTTTAATCCCTGTCTTTTCATGCTGTTAAATATCGTTTTTAAATCAACTTTGTCGCCACTTTCAGCAAGCTCAACCTGAATACGGCGGGCACCGTCACGCTGTTTACCTTGCGTAAAAGCCTCGCGGATCCTCTGGTCCAGTGCTGCCCGGCGTTGTGCTTTCTCGCCTGGTTCTGCACCGGTGCGACGCCACTGATAATACCCACTTCGCGATACACCAAACACGGCCGCCATGCGCTGCAGACGGAACCGGTGTTGGTGTTCCAGCATAAATTCAAAAGTTGCTACTTTTGATTCTTGGCGAAGTAGGTTGCGGCCTTTTTTAGAATGGCTAAGTCCTCAGCCTGGTCAGCCAGTTGCCGGCGTAACTTCGCGACTTCAGCGGCCAGTTCAGCTTCGCGCAGGCTGGTTGTGGACTTTTTCTCTGCAGCACTACGCCAGTTATAGATCTGAGTTTCGTAAATCTTCAGCTGCCGGGCGGCTTCAGCCACGCCAACACGTTCAGCCAGTTTCAGGGCTTCTGCTTTAAATTCAGCGGTATAAGTCTTGCGGTTCTTTTTGATTGTCATATTCACCTCGTTATGTGATTTTACTCACTTAGCGCGGTGTCCAGTACTACTGGATCAGATCACATCTTGCTTTGACCACGCTGGCGGACTTTGAAATTACTGCTCCCTGCTCCACGATTGTCAGGCTGGAACAACGTACCTTTTTAAGCTGTGAGCGATTTGACCGCGTCGGTACATTCGGCCGTAAAGGCCTGGTTTCGTTGCGAATGGTTGACATGCAGTTTGTCGGCAAGCCGGCAGAATGGCCCGTCATTGCGCAGCAGCTGTTAAAGGATAAACGTATCACGGCACAAGATGCAGCAACCATTGCTGTCGTTTGGTGTTTTGGTCGTCTGATCGCCAACACCGATATGCACACAGGAAACTTGTCGTTTTATTATGCGGACAACGGCGGCCTTGCTTTGGCACCGGTGTACGACATGCTGCCGATGGCATTTGCGCCCCTACGCAGTGGTGCTATGGCATCGAGCCATCCCCTAACCATTACACCTGTCGCAGAGGGCAAGTATTGGCGCCAGGCTTACCCGATGGCTGAGCGGTTTTGGCAGCAGTTAGCGGAGCATGCCGATGCCTCGGCTGAGTTCAGAGACATTGCCCAATCGATGCAACTTGAATTGCAGACTAAAAAGCCGCTGATTGATCGGATGGCCTAGTCCTAGAAATGCTTGCAGGCAAAATCTAAAGATACGAGTTGGTACACGATGACATAATGAGTCGCGCTCTTTAAGTCGACACACTGCAACGTCAGGTTTAGAATTACCTTAAACCATGAGGATGGGGGATACAATGGAAAACAAACTAGCGAAGTATGGTGTCAATGAACCAGTTAACCGCCCCAAAATTAAACCGACAAAACAGCTGGATTTAACAACTCCAGAAGGGCAACGGCTGGTCTACACGGAAGCCAAACTAATCCTTGTTCAACATAAGAACACTTTCAAACGCTTGGCTTCAATGTAATGCAACTTATTCATTTTCCCGCTGCACGGGTCATTGAAATTAACGCTTTTATTCTTACGACCGAGCCAGGCTGATTCACGTCAATCTGTACCCCATCGCCTTGTAACTTTTCTCCCGCTTTGTGAACATCCGTTGCAGCATCGGGAAATTGCAATCGACATAGTCATGAATAGTAACCAATGTTTTGCCGTCAACTTCTCGATGGATCCTGCCAGCATACTGAGCCAGCGCTCCTTTCCACGCGATCGGCATTGCCAGAAATAGCGTGTCCAGTCTCGGCAAATCAAAACCCTCCCCGACATATTTTCCGGTTGCCACCACAACAGTGGCGGTTTGCAATCCGTCATTGGTACTTTTGCGCTCAGCCGCTTTCATTGCGCCGGTCAAAACCACAGATTTGATACCTTGTTCCTGCAGCAACCGGTTGATGGTCTGGGCATGTTCACGACGCTCAGTAAGCACCAATGGATGCCGGTTTTCATTCACGCTTTTTACTACATCCGCCACAATACGACATGTGCGAGATCCGCATTCCATAATCTCGCGATATACATCCGTTATTTTGGCTCGCTCATCGGTAGCCATGACTTTTAATGGTTGAGTTTCGAACAATTGATGAACCCGGACTTCCTGATCAAATTGTGCTTCCGTCTGTGGCTTTACTTTATGCCGGATTGGCCCCGCAGCCATGAAAATAATCTTTTGATGGCCATCTTGTCTTTCCGGTGTTGCAGTCAGACCCAGCACATATCTCGCGCGAACTTCATTAAGCACCATCTCAAATCGAGGGGCTGATACATGGTGGCATTCATCCACAATGACCTGACCATAATCCTGCACCAGAGGCAGTACAGTGTTGTCTTTTAAGTTGATCAAACTTTGATAAGTCGCAATATCGATAACGCCGGTAGGCTTTTTCTTTCCCCCACCGACTACGCCAACTTCTGTATCTGGCAAAAATGTCAGAAGACGCTCTCGCCACTGGTCAAGAAGCTGACGACTATGGACCAAAATCAACGTATTTACTTTGCGCTTCACGATGATCCCGATCGCCGTCACCGTTTTGCCGAACGCGGTGGGGGCATGCAAAGTACCGGTATCATGTTTTGTCATGTCTTTGACAGCAGCTTGCTGATTCTGACGCAAAGTCATCAGTGGTTTTAAGCCCACCAACTTTTTGCCCAAAGTCCGTTTGTCATCAAACTGCGCAGCGATGCCGCATTCACTCAGAAGCGTTAATACATCATCCAGACAACCCCGTGGTAAAGACAGATACCCCTGCTCTATCCGGGAACAGGAAATAAACCGCGGGATCCCATGGGTCGAAAACCTGAGTCCCTGAGTTTTAAAAAACACTGGGTTGGAGAAGCTGGCTAATCGTCGTAGGCGGGCAGCCAATTCGGTTGGTATGGCGCTGAGTTCCATATAAAGCCGGTCTGCCAGCGTTAAAGTGAGATGCGATGGTAAATCTTGTAGAAACAAAGGTGCCTGCTTTGCGGTAAGCTCCCACGGCGGTCGTTGCAGTGCGAAACCTTGCTCTTCTAGCATTTGGGACTCAGGCGAAATCCGACTGAGCAACTGAGTTAAACCTTGTGTATTGATACGCTGTATGTGAGACAGAAATTGCCATTGGTCTTCGATCAATTTCAATTCGCTGTCAACAAAGGAACTATTGCCGTTGATACGGGCTTCTCGCTGCAAAGGGAGTGCAATCAAATTGCCAAAACCACCTTCAGGCAAAACATCTTGATTGGGGAACAGTCTGTCGTAAGAATCAAATGACAGATGAGGAAAGATCTCCATCGCTTTATCCAGCAGCCCAAAACCTAACAGACGTGCTTCGGCTGCCGGCACTTTAGCATCGAAAAAAATCCATAAATGCGCACCACGCCCAGAACGGGAAATCTCGATAGCATGCGGGACATCAAATTGCACACAGGCTTTGGATAAGGCTTTTACCTCTTCTTGCCAGTTACCTTTATCAAAATCGACCGCCAGCAAATAACAAGTATTGTCATTCAGCAAAGGATACAGACCAACAACTTGTTGCCCCGCCAAATGACGATACAGGACCTGATCGGTTAACTCGCTAAATTGACGGTGTTGGCATTCCTGGCACTTGATCCTCGGTTTGTTACAAATGCCCTTCACCCATTCATTGTTACAGGCGACAGAGTAACCACTCTTGCCTTGTTGATTTTGCCAACGGTTGGCGAAAATATCGTGCCGACCGCGAAATAAACCCCGGAAAATCGCGATTTTTTCACCGGGTGACAAAGATGAATTTATTTGGGTGCAGTGCTTAGCTTTGAGCAACACGTCTCTTCGTGCCAAGAGGGATAGCCGCTCATTTTCAAGCTCTGCCAATCTGGCATCTATTGCTGAAATGGAATTAAAGGGGTCAGCGGTAAAATCAGCTTGTTTCATCAGAAATGCTTAGCCTTAGATCGCGAAGTGCTGTCTCAAATACCTATTTCACACACTTTTGGATATAATAGTGTCTGCAATAACCAAAATAACCTAAAAATAGATACAATGGTATCTATGAGAGCTATTATGGAACACTTAAGCCTTTTGTCGGTCCAAGACGTTCAGACTGATCTCAGCCAATGGCTGCGTGACCAGCGTAAAAAACACAAATGGTCCAGGGACGACTTGGCCGAAAAAAGCTTGGTACCTGCTGCCACAATAAAGAAATTTGAAACCACAGGTCAGATCTCACTGAGGCAATTCCTGATGCTTTGGCAATCTGTCGATGATCTTGCAAGGCTACAGCAATTAACAAAGTTAGCAAATATTAAGCCAATGCCAACCAGTATCGATGAGGTCTTAGCGAATGAACTTTAACCGCACCAATCGCTTAGATGTATACCGTACTTTATCCACTGCTCAACAGGTTTTGGTTGGTACATTGGCGCAAAACCGTCAAGGTACTTTCTTTCAATACCAGGCCGACTATCTGCAAAAGTTTGGCAATTTGTCGCCGTTTAAACTTAAAGGTGATACTTCACTGCAACTTGCACCTGCTGATCCGCATTTAGGTTTGCATGGTGTATTTGCTGATTCCTTACCTGATGGATGGGGTATGTTGCTAATGGACAGATTGTTTCGGCAGCACCAAGTACTTCCTTCACAAATTACGGCGATGGACAGGCTGGCCTTTGTTGCCAATCGCGGTATGGGTGCGCTGTCTTTTCAACCTGTATCAGAATTAAGTGTTCAGAATCAACACGAGTTCTTAGATCTCCATGCGTTAGGTACTGAAGCCCAGTTATTTTTTGATGGTCACACTGAAGATGTTTTATCGGCCTTAGTACAGGCTGGTAGTTCAGGCGGCGCGCGTCCTAAAGCACAATTGTATTTTGCCGCTGATAATCAGCTACGTTGTAGTACCGCAAAATTCCCTGGATCCGAAGCGTGGTTAGTCAAATTTACCTCTGATCGTTTAACGCTTGGCCATGAAGAAGGTATTTGTGAAGCCGTCTATTTGCAGTTGGCAAAAACAGTTGGGATTGAAGTACCTGATTGGACATTGCTGGACTTTGCTGATGGACCCGCAAAAAGACGATGGTTGGCGCTGAAACGGTTTGATGTCGTAACATCTGGATCAAACGTTGATGGCCGCGTCCATCTGCACAGTACTTGTGGATTACTTGACGCGAATTACCGTTTGCCAAGTTTAGATTACGAAGATCTGATAAAAATGAGTAGTGCGCTTTGTAAAAGTCCGGCGGCAGGTCATGACCAATTCAAACGGGCTGTGTTTAATCTCTTTGCTCTGAATCAGGATGATCACAGTAAAAACTCTGCTTTTTTACAGGCAGACGACGGCCAGTGGCAACTCGCGCCATTTTATGATGTCACTTTCAGCCCATCAGCCTATGGCGAACACGCCACTGCATTTGCAGGTTTTGGTAAAACGCCTTCGCTCAAAGCGATGCAACAGTTAGCAGCACATGCCAACTTTGCTAATTGGCAACAAGCTCAGCATTTCATCAAGGCAGTGATCGATGTGATTCAGCAATTTGCTGAGGTAGCGAAAGAAAATGGGGTATCTGCACAGACGATTAAACTGATCTCGCAACAGCTGGAGCAGGTTCGAATCGCAAACAGAGTGCTGATAAGCTAAACGGCGAATTTAAACAGCCCGGTTTCACCTTTACGCGCCACCATGTGGTCAATGTAAAAACAACCAATTTCACATACGAACAAGCCGCCCATAACAAGCGTCGATATAGCGCACTATGAAATATCATCTGTTAAAGCAAAATGGCTGCCGTCGAGCAAACCAAACCTACAACCGCAACCTTACTTGCAAATCGGCCGGTGACACATAGCCTACTTCTTTGCCTTTTTTACTTTTCGTTGGAATCAACAAGTCTGCGTCCACTAAGCCGTTCAGATAGCTTCGCGCGGTGTTTTCAGTGATATCAAACTCGACTGCAACCTGCTTGGCGGTAAATACTTTCCCCGGCTGCTTCAAAGCATCTTTAAGCAAATCAAGCTGGCCGCGTTTTAGCTTTTGAGAAACAGGGCTTTGCTCAACCCATTGCATAAAGTGATAAAAATCTGCTTTCTTCGCCTCGATGTGCTCACGCAATGCGTCAACAGCTTTGATGATCACATCCACCTGATGATAAACAAAGTAGGTCAGGTCGAAATCATCTGTTTCGGTGTAGATATAAGCGGTGTCATAATCACTACGTTTTTCTTTGATGAGCTTACTAATAGAGACAAACTCAAACAGCCAATAACCAGCCCTCAGCATGTACCAATAGAACAAAGCCCTGGCCGTTCTGCCGTTACCGTCGCCAAATGGATGGATGTAGCCAATCATGAAATGCAAAATGATGGCTTTAATGACCGGGTGAATAAAGTTGCCGGCGCTGTCCGCAAGATGATTTTCGTTGGCAAATTCACACAGCGCTTTCAGCCGGTCTTTCAGTGTTGTGTAACACGGCGGCGTATGGGCGACCTCATTATAGATATTCCGTACATCAATCTCGTTGTCTTGCCTCAGCTCGCCAGGCGTTGCCTCGTTATCAATGGCATTGAAAGTAGCAATCTGATGTAACTCCAATATCAATTCAATCGAGAGCGGCTCATCCTTTTTTTCCAGCGCTTTTTTCATCAACAGATAATTGTTGAAAATCATCTGTTCCGATTTATCTTTGGGCGCTCTGCTGGTTGCCAGCATCTCTTTGGCTACAGCACGAGTGGTAGACGCCCCTTCCAATTGCGAAGAAGTGATGGCCTCTTCCATCATCAGGCTTTTTACCAGATATCTGTCTTTTTCTCTGGCAGTGATAAATGTGCCGTCACCAATCGCCTGACCGCCACCGGTGGTTTTATCGATATGATGTAATTTCGCGAACAAAGACTCAGGCACGCAGTAACTAAAGCACTGACCCTCTTTGTCGGCCTGCAGTAACGGCAAGGTTTTTAAGATGGTTTTTCTGGCAAACTTGGTCGCGATCCAGGCAGCTTCTTCCGAAATGCCCTTCGATACCCGCCACATGAACTTATCCCAATGCAGATAGAAACCTTCCACACTGGTGGCCCCAAACTGACCAAACAAAGCAACATAGTCAGCAGCCGCAACGCTTTGTAACAGCGCCTCCATTGGTTTGGGGGCTCTTACCCTAGCCATAAGCTCACCTTAAACGCAATTTATTCTATTTGAGTTTATTGATAGAGGTAACCATGTCAACTCAAATTTTGTTTTTTACGTTTATAGCACGGAGAGCCTGATTTTTCTTTGTACTTAGTCCTGTTAAGACATAGACTTTCGGTTAGTTGCAACTTAGGCATCTTTGAATTCTGGCTGCACGTTGTCTAAACTCTGATCCAAGTTTCCGATAATAAGTTTGTGCTGCATCCATGCGACAACAGCATATCTAGAGGGCACTGTTATGCTGGTTAAATTCTACGGGGATGTCATTTCTCTCTCAGATCTTGAGAGCAACCCCACAGAGGTTGTTAACCGGGCACATGACACCCACCTCCCAATTCTGCTAACAAGCCGTGGACGCAGCGTAGCTGTTTTACAGGCCCTGGAAGATTATGAGAAAACCGCAGAGGAATTGCGATTTGTAAAGGCGACCGTGCACGGACTCACTGATGTTATCAAGGGAAATACGGTATCTTTGGAAGATGCCAAACAAGCTCTTGGCATCAATTAAACGGAATTTCGCAGCAGCCGCTCACTAATAGGCCATTAGTGATATACCAAAAACGAACAGGACGCCTCGAATCAGATTTCATTTCATGAGTTCTAAGCGACTGCCCCAAAAACTTCTTGAGTGAGATCGGTTTTTTTCATGCGGTGGGTACGGCGGTGGGTACAGTTGAAAATCAAAGACAAAACAAGATATATCCAATTGATTATTAACGACTTAAGATCAATGAACTACAAACAGATCCAGAACGTGGAGTGATGCTTACTTGAGCATATACCACAACAAAGCTGACGAGTTTTTCCACCAATATGAGTCTGTCAGCGCAGAAGACGTGCATCAGCAGTGGCTGATGCTGCTGAACAACACAAAGCCCGGTAAAGCACTGGATGTTGGTGCTGGTTCCGGCCGGGATGCGCGTTTTTTGGCTGGCCTGGGTTTTGCTGTGACCGCAGTGGAACCTGCTGATGCGCTGCGTGAACAGGCACAAAAACTATCTCAACATCTGCCAATTCAATGGTTGTCGGATTTATTACCCGGTTTACCTAGCATTCGGGAACTACGGCAACGGTTTGATTTAGTGTTACTTTCAGCGGTCTGGATGCATCTGTCGCCCGCTGAACGCAGCCAGGCATTGCCTGTGTTAGATAGCTTATTGGTGCCAGACGGCTTGCTGGTCCTGACATTGCGACATGGTAGTTTTAACGACGAGCGTCAGAGCTATCCGGTTAGCTGCGCTGAAATTCTCAGGCTGATACAGCAACAACAGCTGACACTGACACCGATCCTCATCAGCGATTTAACCACAGATTCTCTTGGCCGCAGCGATGTGGCATGGCAGACTGTGGTTCTGAAAAAGGGATAAATAGGTCAACCACGGATGAGTCTCGAGTTTTACCTGCAGAAGTTTCAAGACCTAAATACACTCCGGCAAAACGGCCACAGCAAACCACATAAAGTCTGCATGTTACTGGCAGTAATGGACTTGATCAGCATCGGTGTAATTGACCAGAACCGGATCGAATTAAATGACGCCTTAAAGCACTGTTTCAGCAGCCATTTTCAGCGATTACGGGCAGGAAATGATGCTGACACACCCGAAAACCCATTTTTTCATTTACGCTCTGACGGCTTTTGGCATCTGCATTATCAACACGGTGTTGATGCCAGCACGGTCGACCGCTTCAGTAAAAGTAAAATCGCTTATGCCAGCCTTGACGCTGAGCTTTTTGAATATTTCAAGAGCAGTATTATTTGCAGTGACCTGCGTTTAGCGCTGACGATGAATCTGACACGTTTGCCAGAGCTTTATCAGCGCTGGGCGCAAAGCCTGGGCAAGTCGGAAAAAACTGTCAGCAATTACCTTCAAGCAGTGCAAGGCAATCTGAGCAAAATGGCCAAAGCTCATGGCCTAATCGACAGAAATCTCACAGATCTTGGTTCGTTCCACCAATATCAGCGCACCACTACGCCATTGCGCGAACTGGCAGAGTTTAAAGCTCAGGATGAACGTGGCAAAAAGATGTACAGCAGCGCGTTAAAAAGTTATGGCGAGTTTTTAGCAGACTTAGGCCAGGTGGACGTCGCAGCAGATGTGGACGAAATAATGACATCCCCAAGTTTGTCACTCACCGAAAAAACCGTGTTGATGAACACACGTTTAGGTCAGGGCCGTTTTCGTGAACACTTAATTCAACAATGGCAAGGCTGCGCTGTCACTGGCTATCCAATGTCAGCCATGTTGGTCGCTTCACATATCAAACCCTGGCGTGCAGCCAACAATATCGAACGTCTGGACCCGAATAACGGCTTATTGTTGTTGGCAAATATCGACAAAGCTTTTGATAAAGGTTTTATCAGCTTCGCTCAGAGCGGCGACATCATTCTGTCCCCGTTGCTGGAGCAACCTGATGTGTTGGGCATCCGCTCTGATATGCGGTTAAAACTGCGGGAAGCACATCAGCCCTATCTGGCATATCACCGCAGCGATGTATTCGTGCAGTAACAATAGGTAAGGGCTGTAGCTGCTAACTACTCGGCACTAATCTGCTCACCAAATGAGGCGAATAAGCACACTTTTCAGCTCACACATTTCACTCAAAGGCTTCCCTCCTCCACCACCAACGGCGTCCACAGCTGTTTCCAGCGTTCGGTTTTGGTGTCTGCGGCTAATAATCTGGGTTGCACTGTCACCGCTTCGGCGAACTGGTTTTGCGGCTGTAGCAGGCTGGCGTTGATAGCGCCGACACAAATCGCTGCTTCGCGATAGCGGACGGCGACAACGGTTTGGCATTGGCTGCAGGCGAGGAATTCGGCTTGTGCTGAACCTTGCCGGAGCCGCTGCAGTGGCTTGGGGCTGTGGATCTGCAGCTGGCCTTTGGGGTCGGATAAAAACTGCAGGTTACGGCTGGTGCAGAAGTCGCAGTCGCAGCGGCGTGGCGCGTAGGCTGATGCTGGCTGTGGCAGCTGCAATTCAACGGTTACCGCTCCACATAAACAGCTGCCACAAAGGCTGGTGCCGGTTACTGTTTGCATCCGAATACCCTGAATTGTCGATTGCCATACCCAAGATTAACGGAACGCACCGGGCTTGCACAGTCGGCCAACTTGTCTGCTATTTTTCAATAAGTCGGCGGGCCTGCCACGGCGAGATATGCGGCCTGTCCTTGTCCCTGCTTTGACTCATATCAGAGGCTTGATGAAAAAAATTCTGTTGGCCTTGTATTTACTTCACGCCCATTCCGGTGCGGCGGCAGACGCCTTTGACGAGGCGCGTGCGGCGGCGCTGACCCGTCCTGCGGAAACCATCGCCTTATTTGAAGCGCAGCTGCCGGTACTGAGCGATACGCCGGCCTGGTATCAGCGCGACTGGCTGGTCTTGAGTGCGCGGGCCTACACCCGGTTACAGCGTTTTAGCGAAGCCGAGCATAACCTGCGCCGGGCCGATGCGTTGTTAAATGCGGGACTCAGTAAAACCGATTTGTTGCTGGCCGCCGGTTTCGTCAATTTTATGCAGCAGAAGTACCCGGCGGCATTTTATTGGTATCAATGCAGCGCCCACTTTGATTTACCGCCGGTAGAGCAGGCCCGTGTTGACATGAGCCTTGGCCAAATCAGCTACATTCAGGGCGATTTTGTCAAAGCCACGGCCCATTTCAAGCAAAGCCTTGCGGCCGCAACTGTGTACAAACAACCGGCGCTGGTGGCTTTGCTGCAAAACAATCTCGGCCTGGTGTTGTGGCGTCAGCAGCAGTATCAGCCGGCCCTGAAGCAGTTACGCCAGGCGATGTATGGTTATACCCAGTTGCAGGAGCGCTATTCCCTGCAGATGGCGTCGCTGAATTTACTGACAGTGGTCGTGTCGCAGCAGGACTGGCCGGCGTTTGACCGCTATGCCCGCAGTATCAGCAGCACTATCGATAAAAAAGCGCCGGCCGAATTACAACACTACCTGGCGCTGCTGCAGGCCTTACGTAAGGCCGCGCAACCGGTGCCGCCGGCAGACCTGCAACAGCTGCAGCAACTGGCGGCGCCTTTGCGTATTCCAGGGCTGGTGCAAAACGCGGCGCTGCTGTTGCAGCAAGCCGGTGCGGACAGCGGCATCACGCCGGCACCGGCACTCAACCCGCAGCAGGATTTACGCCTGCCGCAACTCGAGCAGCAGTGCGGGCCTTATGTCAGTCCCAGCCACTAAACCCCAGCAATGCCGCTGCAGTTCGACTGTTAACGGGCCGCCAGCTGGCTCATCACCTGGGCCGGGTTGCTGAAATCAGTAATTTCCTGCAGCACTTTGCCATTGGATACCTTTAACAACACCGGAATTTGGCGCACGTTAAAGTGTTGAAATAACACGCCATTGTGGTCAATTTGAAATGGCACCTGCATCTTGTACAGCGCGTTAAATTCGGCCAAGGCTTTGTCGTCGGTCCACAAATGGTTGACGATGCCGGTCCAGCGCGCTTTGGGCAATTTGGCGGCTAAGGTGTTTAATTGCTGCTGCGCCTGCTGGCACTGCGCTGACATCGCCGGGCGGGATTCTTTTAAATACCAGTCGCACCAGGTGGCGCTGATAAACAGCAGATGCTCGCCGGTTAAAAACGGTTTTAAACGTTGCTGTTGCGCTTCGGCACTCAGCGCTTCACTGGTCGCAGGTGGTAACTGCTGGCCCTTGGCTAAACGGGCGAGAAAACCATCCAGCGCCTGGTCTGACTCATGGGTACTGTAGACCTGCTCCCCGGCCGTATTCAGCAACACAGAAAATGGCGTACCGACTAAGCCCAGCTGCACCGCCAGTTTGCCTTCCACATCGCGCCACACCGGCATAGTCAGGCCAAACTTGTTGACCACTTGCTGGATATCCTTAGGCGCTTCGTTGATATCGATATTCACCGCGACAAAATTCACCTTGTCGCCAAACTGTTGATATAGCTTCTGAAAATGCGGCATTTGCTGCATGCACGGCTGGCACCAGGTTGCCCACATCTTGATGTATACAGGTTTACTGGTATCTAAACTGCTGAGGTTACTGATTTGCTCGCCGGGAAAAGCCTGCAGCGGCACTGTGCGATAAGCCGGTACTGAGGCGCTGGCTACACCTGACAAGGTTATTAGCAGCAGGGCAAACAGGGCTCGACCGGCGGTGGTGGTGAATATCTTGGTTTGCTGCATGAAAATTCCCCAGGTTAAAAATCCGGCTGAAAGTGAAAGCCCACAGCGATGCGGTTCCAGCTGTTGATGATAGTGATCATCACGGTTAAATCCAGAATTTGCGCGTCGCTGTATTCTGCCGCAACCGCAGCAAAATCGGCATCTGACACGCCTTGCTGCGCCACCAGTGTTAAGGCTTCGGTCCAGCGCAGCGCGGCCTGTTCGGCCGGTGTGAACACAGCACCTACTTCGCGCCAGGCCGGCAATACATCCAGCCGTTGCTGCAACTCACCGTCTTTGCGTGCTTCACCGGCATGCATATGCTGGCAAAAAGCACAGCCGTTGAGTTGCGATGCACGGATTTTGATCAGGTGAATCAAGCTGTGCGGCAAGCCAGACGCTTCAGTGGCTTTGGCCAAAGCCATCATATGTTGCAGCAGTGCCGGCTGCATTTTGTAAACCTGAGTTCGGCTGATACGTTCTGACATAAACACCTCCATTAGTTGAGGTGCTCAGTCTATAAATTGCCTAACGGGCAGAATTGGAGATTTGCGACATCTTGCGTTTTTTATACTGGCCCGGCGTCTGACCGGTGATGCGGCTAAAGTGCAAATGCAGATGGGCCTGATCGTAAAAGCCAGCCTGCTGCGCCACACTGGCGAGGTCACAGGCCGGGTTCTGACTGAGGATAAAACGCGCCAACCGCACCTTCAGCATCAGCTGTAATTGCGCCGGTGACAAACCGGTTTCCAGCTTAAAACGCCGCTCATACTGGCGCCGGCTTTTCGGCAGCTGATCATATAAATGCTGCAAATCCGCCGACGGTTGTTGTAGCAACTGCAGGCTTTGTTGCACCAGTTGTTGGCCAGAGATGATGCTTTCGGCCAAAGCCAGTAACCAGCATTCGACGGCATCTATCTGCGCCGCCCGGTCGGTTTGTTCGGCTAACAAATCCAGCAGCCGGTGCAGCCCCGGCACATTCGCAAGTTGCAGGTCGAACTGCGGTGCGGTTAATTCGGCCGGGCTGATGCCCAATAACTGAAAAGCGCCGGTCGGCTGAAAGCGCACACTGAGCAGCTGCTGACCGGCGCGAAAATGGCTGTGGGTCAGCTTCGGATAATACTGCAACCAGGCTTTGGGTAGCTGGCCGGGGGTAAATTCAATGGTCAGATTACTGCCGCCATCCGGATACAGCGCATGGCTTGGCACCTCACCACTGTCCGGCGGAATGCGCAACGACCAATACAACTGCACCCAGGGCTGCAACTGAGCGCAAGCGGCACGCTGGTGAAAACCCGGCAGCGATTGCTGCAGTTGCGGTTGTAGTAAGGTCTGGATTTGCTGGGTGGACACGGTCATCAGATGTTGTTTTATGGCGGTGATGAGCGCAGCTTATGCGGCATTGGCCGGCGGAGCAAGCGGGGTCACCCCCGCCTCTCTTCGCCGCTGTATAACCGGTAACCATTGCGGCCTTGTTGTTTGACCTGATACATCGCGCTGTCGGCTTTTTCCAGTAGTTCGGCCAATTCCTGGCCGTGGCGCGGGTGCAGGCTGACGCCGATGCTGGCGCCGAGTTCATAGCTGTGGCCGTCAATCTCCACCGGTTGCTGCAATTGTTTTAACAGCTTGGCAGCGATTTCCTGCACGTACTGTTCCTGCTCGATTTGGGTGGCTATGACGACAAATTCGTCACCGCCGATGCGGGCGCAGATGTCGGTGCTGCGCAGGCTGGCTTTGAGGCGGCGCGCCACTTCCTGCAGCACTAAATCACCGGTTTTGTGGCCGGCGCTGTCGTTGATGGGTTTGAAGTTATCAAGATCGATATAAAACACCGCTAAGGCCTGATGTGGCCGGTTAGCAAGCTGCAACGCCTGACCAAACAATACGTCTACATATCTTTTATTGCTAAGGCCAGTGAGCGGGTCCTGATAAGCCAGCTCAAGCGCCTTGGCTTCTGATTCGGTCAGGCGGCGGCAAAACAGCACTATCACAGTGCTCAAAATCAACAGATATTGCAGCATCGCCAACACAGTGCCGAAGACAAAACCTTGCTGGCGCCACTCCGGCAACAAAGATAAATATAAAGGCACAATCAGGCTCCAGTGCAGCGCCAGCAAGGCCGCTACGCTGACAATACCGGATTTCAGCCACTGCGGCAGCCGGATGCGGCTGCGATAGACGGCGCTCGCCAGCAGCAACAGCGCCAGCACATTAAAAGTGGCGAGACCAGAATCATAGATAACCCTTGGTAACCCAAGATGGCCATAAGCGAAGATCCAGCCGAGCAATAAGGCGACAGCACTATATAGCCAGCGGTCGGTGACCATACCGCCGCCCGGCAAAAACACCGCGCCAAAAAACCGGAAAGCGCCGAGTAACAACAGCAATTTCTCCAAACCGATAAACACGCCATACCAGAGCAAACCAGGGGCGGCATCCGGTTCAGTCGGGAGTAGTAACATGGCAAGACGGGCGCAGCAGGCGGCCAGCGCCGCAAAGGCCCAAAAACTGATGCCCGGGTTCGTACGCGGCACCAGCCGGGCACATAAAAACAGCAGAAACAACATGAAGTACACGGTGCTGCCGACCGCATGCATGATTGGATACAGCATAAATCGCCCCTGCCCTCTTCAAATGAGACCGGATCACACGCGATTTGATAACACAGCTGGTGGAATCAGAATGGAGCCATTCCCTCTGTCAGCGCAGGCAGAAGGAAAAGCTTTACACAGCATGCTTGGCGACCATGAAACTTGTCAAGCAACACGTCAGGCTGCCAGCCTATCCCGGGCAGCCTGGCCTGATGCTTAACGTTTTTGCAGAAACAATTTATCCAGCGTCAGGAACACCACAGGCGTGGTCAGCAGTGTCAGGATTTGGCTAAACGCCAAACCACCGACAATGGCCACACCGAGCGGTACCCGCAGTTCTGAACCGGTGCCGAAACCCAGCATCAGCGGTACTGCACCTAAAATCGCCGCCAGCGTGGTCATCATAATGGGCCTGAACCGCACCAGACAGGCCTGATGAATGGCATCGCGCGCGCTTAAGCCCTGCTCGCGCTGCGCCTGCAGCGCAAAATCGACCATCAGAATGCCGTTTTTCTTCACGATGCCAATCAACAAAATGATGCCGATCAGCGCCATGATAGAGAAATCTAAGCCCCACAACCAAAGCAGGCCAATAGCGCCAATCGCCGCCGACGGCAGTGTCGATAAAATGGTCAGTGGGTGGACAAAACTCTCATACAACACACCGAGGATGATATAGACCGCCAGCAGCGCAGTTAAAATCAGCAGTGGCTGACTGTCGAGCGAAGCCTGAAACGCCTTTGCTGCCCCCAAGAAAGTGCCTAGCACCGCCGGTGGCATATTCAGCTCGGCCCGCGCCTGCTCCAGCGCTTTGACCGCATCGCCAAGCGCCACACCGGCCGCCAGGTTAAAGGAAATATTCGCCGCCGGCTGCATGCCGTGGTGCGCAATGACCACAGGGCCACTTTGCGCCGGCAGCACTTTGGCAAAGCTCAACAGTGGCACCATGTCGCCGGTCAGTGGCGAGCGCAGGTAGAAATAATTCAGGCTTTCAGCGCGGCCACGTTGCTCCGGGCTTACTTCCAAAATCACATTGTATTGATTGGTTTCGGTCTGATATTCGCTGATTTGGCGCTGGCCAAAAGCGTCATACAAAGCCTGGTCCAGGTCAGCGGCGGTAAAACCTAAGCGCGCCGCAGCCTGGCGGTCCAGTTCCAGCCGGATAATATTGGCGTCCCACTGCAGGTCATTCGACAAATCGGTGAACAGCGGGTTTTGCCGCAGTTTGGCGGTGAGCTGATTGGTCCAGCTCGCCAGTTCGTCGCTATCCAGCGCCTTGAGTACATATTGATACTGCGCCCGGCCTTGGTTCGCGCCGAGGTTAATGTCCTGCGAAGCACGCAAAAATACCTGCAGCCCCGGGATTTGTGCAAACTGCGGCCGCAGCCGGTCGATGATTTCACTGGCGCTGGCGTCGCGGTCATCCGGGTCGCTCAGCACTATCCAGATCCGACCCGAGCCGGTGGAATTATTGCCGCCGACCGCATGGTTAAAGCCGGTGATGTCCGGGTCTTTGCGTAAAATCTCTTCCAGCTGTTTGTGTTTAGCGACCATGTCTTCATAGGAAATATCGGACGCGGCCTGAGTAGAGCCTATAACAAAACCGGTATCCTGCAGCGGGAAAAAGCCTTTGGGGATAGCGATAAAACTCGCCACACTGCCGGCCAGCGTCAGACCAAACACCCCCAGCATCACGCGCTGATGCGCTAAGGCCCAGGTTAATACCCGGTCATAACGCCGCGCCAACCGGTCGAAAAAACCGGGGTGATTCGGGTCATGATGCGGCGCTTTATCCATAAAAATCGATGCCAGCGTCGGTGCCAGCGTCAGACACACCACTACTGAAATCAAAATAGCCGCAGCGGCGGTTAACGAAAATTCCAAAAACAGCCGGCCGATAATGCCGCCCATAAACAGCAGCGGAATAAATGCGGCAATCAGTGACACCGAAATCGAAATCACCGTAAAACCAATCTCCTGCGCGCCTTTCAGTGCCGCTTCGGTTTTAATGAGGCCCATTTCGAGATAACGGTGGATATTCTCAATCACCACAATGGCATCGTCGACGATAAAACCAACCGCGATCACAATCGCCACCAAGGTTAAGTTATTCAGGCTAAAGCCGGCGACATACATAAAGGCGCAAGTGGCAATCAAGGAAACCAACAACACCGCCGTGACGATTAAAGTCGCCGACCACTGCTTTAAAAACGCCGCCATCACCGCGATCACCAGCACCACAGCAATTGCCAGCGTCAACTCTACTTCGGCCAGCGAGGCGCGAATCGTGCGGGTACGGTCGTTAAAGACTTCAACTTTAATGTCGGCCGGTAGCGCCGACACCAGCTGCGGCAACGCTGCCTGAATGGCATCGGCGGTGGCGACAATATTGGCGCCCGGTTGACGGCGGATGATCAGCGCGACACCAGATTCACCGTTCGGCCATATCTGCACGAAGTCGTTTTCGGCGCCGGCCACCACATTGGCGACATCGCGCAAATACACCGGGTTGCCGTTGTCGTATTTGACAATCAGCTGGCCATATTCGTCAGCACTAAAGATTTGGTCGTTGACCGCCAGCGTCGACACCCGGTTGGCACCAAATAAAGCGCCTTTAGGCTGATTAACGCTGGCTTTTTGCACCACAGCGCGAATATCGGCAAGCGTTAAGTTATTCGCCGCCAGCACTTCCGGCCGTGCCTGAATGCGAATGGCCGGCTTTTGCTGGCCACCGATAAAGACTTCGCCGACGCCATAAATCTGGCTGAGCTGGCGCGCCAGCACGGTTTCGGCCAGGTCGCTGATTTGGCTGCGCGACAGGGTTTCTGAAGTTACGCCGATGATTAAAATCGGGCTGTCCGACGGGTTAGCTTTACGCCAGGTCGGCTGATTCGGCATATCCGGCAAACGGCCGGCGGCCTGATTGAGCGCAGCCTGTACTTCCTGCGCGGCGGCGTCGATGTCTTTTTCCAGCACAAACTGCAGCGTGATATTGACCGAACCGAGCGCACTGCTCGAGGTCATTTCGGTGATGCCTGGCACTGAGCTCAGCGCAACCTCCAACGGCGTTGCCACAGCGGAAGCCATCGTCTCAGCGCTGGCGCCGGGTAAACGCGCGCTGACTTCGATGGTGGGGAATTCAGCTTCCGGCAAAGGCGCAATCGACAGGCGCGGAAAGGCCAGAATACCCATCAATACTAAGGCAAAGGTCAGCAGCACTGTGCCGATCGGGTGCTGCATGCACCAGGCAAAAATACTCCGGCTATTCATGCTGCGTGCTCCGCCGCGGCTTGCTTGGCTTGTTTTTTCGCTTTAGCGGCCTGCGCCTGTTCGGCGGCGGTTTTAATCAGCACTGTCGCGCCCGGCCGCAGCCGGCTTTGGCCGTCGACCACCACTTGCTGGCCGGCACTGACACCGCTGACGACAACCACAGTCTCAGTGCTTTCCTGTACCTGCACCGGCACCACTTTAGCTTTGTCACCATCGACAGTCCAAACAAAAGCCCCCTGCGGGCCTTGTTGCAGTGCTTTGACCGGAATGGTCAGCGCCTGTGCTAATAATTTGCTGCGAAGCGCCACCACCACAGTCTGCGCCGGCCATAAGGCATGCGCTGGGTTGGCAAAATCCGCTTTGATGCGGATTGTGCCGCTGCCGGGGCTGACTTTGTTATCGACCACGGCCAAAGTGCCACTCGCCAGTTTTTCGCCGCCATCCTGTACAAAGGCTTCGACCGGCACCGCTTGCTGCTGGCGAACCTGCTGCATCAACTGTTGTAATTGCGGCAGTTGGGCTTGAGGTAGAGCCATTTCCACGCTGATCGGGTCAAGTTGCACCACAGAAAACAAACCTTGTGTATCAGACGGCCGCACATAATTGCCGGCGTCAACATTACGAATACCGACCTGACCGCTGATAGGCGCATGAATTTGCGTGAAAGATAATTGCACTTGCTGCGCATTGATTTGCGCATCGACACTTTGCAGTTCGGCCTGCAGTTGTTGCACATTGGCTTGCTGCTGGTCTTTTTGCTGGGCGGAAATCGCCTGGCTTTGGCTTAAATTCTGATAACGCTGTAAATCACGTTTGGCCACATTGAGTTTGGCTTCGACCACCGCGCGCTGCGCTTTGGCCTGTGCCAGTGCGGCTTTGATCGCGCGGTCATCCAGCGTCGCCAGCAACTGGCCGGCGCTGACCATCTCGCCTTCGCGCACCAGCACTTGCTGCAATAAACCATCGACCTGCGGCCTAATCTCGACACTTTGCTGCGGCTTGACCTGCCCAATACCGCGCAGCCAGACCGGCACATCTTGTGCGGTGACTGTGGCGACCACCACAGGCACAGCGGGTGCTTGCGGTTTTTGCTGGGCAACAGCCGGCACGGCTAAAGCAATTGCACTGAAAATACCAAGCCAGGTCAGCGTTTGTCTCATGTATCAGGCTCCAAAAACAGGTTGCGGCAAGTTGCCAAACGATATGCCGGGAATTCTGCCCAGTCAGAACGCAAAAGAATGCACTGACGATCAGCAGATGCGGTCAGGCCCCCTGATCAAACGATGAATGCCGGCGCATCACTGCACTAAGCTACCAGCCCGCTAGGTGACAGCACAATCGCTGTGCGCCTGAAGAAAACACGCCGGCAGATGCCGGCGTGTTTTTTGCTGTGATTAGCTGCAGAAATGCGATGGTTTATTGTGCAATACCCAGCCAGGTCAGTTTGTGCGGCGTGTAGTTCAGCTGCAATGTCGACGTCACCTGTAACCGGGTTAAATCAACGGCCACCACCGATTTATCGACCGGATTGCTGACATAAGCGCGGTATTCACTACCCGCCAACGTCAGTTGCAGGCTACTGCCGGTTGGCATCGCGCTCAGATTAGTCGCAACCTGCACTTTGCCGGCCAGCGTAAAAGCGCTGCCGCTGTAGTTCAGCACGGTCAGGTAACCCTGATTATCGAGCAGCACAAAGTGTTTAGCTTTCGCAGTAAAGCCATAACCGACGATGCCAGCGCCGGTAGGAGCCTGCCAGTCGATTTTGCTCATAGTGTTGGCTTTTGGATCAACAGCAAATACTAGCGCACCAGCAAACCCAACAAAATGCGCCGCATCATCGTGTCCTTCGACAGTCCCAACCCGGTTGGTGCCGGTGATGTCCGCCGGATTGGCGATCTTACTGGCGGTATAAGTAGTGCCGGATTGCGCAATCACCAATACACCGTCGGTACAACCGAAGCCGATAAAACCTTTATTCTGTGCACTGCCGTGTAAGCGTGGGCAAGTCGGAGTGAAGGTCTGACTCAGGCTGAATTTGCCGGCGGTCTGGCTATAAACGCCCACTTTGTCCGGCAGAATATCGCTGCTGGCTGCATCGCGGATGGTGGAAATTAACTGGTCGCCGCGCGGCTGCGCCGCACCATGCATATGGGTGTCATATTGCAGCAGCGGCAGATCTTTTTTGTCAGCAGCGATCTGCGCTTCATTTAACGTCACCACAGCTGCCGGGGTTTTACTGGCGGCGTCGCCGTCCATAAACACAGCTGTGGTGCTGGCATTACTCTGCACGTGGGTTGGCCGGCTAGCGTTCAGCTGAAAACTCATCAGCTTTGGTTTCTCCGCATAAGGATGCAGATGGTCGCCGTGATCTTCCTGCCACTGACCACCATCGACTACCTGTACGCGGTCATTGGGCCGCTGCACCACCAACGCATAGCGCTGGCCGGGTGACGGATAAACCGCATCCGGTGTATTAATCAACTGGAACTGTTCGATGAGTTCTGAGCGGTCCAAATCGTAGACACTGACGACTGCGCTGTTTTTATCGCTGACCAGTAAGCGGCCCTTCGATACTGCGGCGACCGGCGGATTTGGATCTGGGATCACAACCGGCTCTTTTTCGACGATGTTCGTCGTCGCATCCCCACAGCCCGCCAGAATAGCGCTGGCGATGGCCAGCGGCAGCAATTTCATTTTTACACTGTACATATCAACTCCTGTTTTAAATTGGTATGCCGGCACGCCGCCCGGGCCTGCCGGCTGGTTCTGGTCAGAATTCGCCGCGGATGCCGAGACCAATCGAGCGTCCCGGTAATGGCGCTTTGTCTTTTAAAAATGAGGTGTGGACGCGGGCTTCTTCGTCGGTCAGGTTCTGCCCTTTCAGATACACCGCCAGCTGCTGGTCAAACAGGTCGAGGTAATAGCTGACATTGGCATCCAGCAGGTTGTAGCTGCCGGTCGCGCTTTCCAGCGTCTCGACTTTGTCCTGTTTGCTGTAGTGGCTGTAGCGTAGCTCGGCACTGAACGCGGCCGACTGCCACGACAATGCAGATTGCAGACGCAGCGGTGGAGTGCGCGGTAAATCACCGCCGGCATCTAAGCGGGCGCGCACATAGTCGACTTGCTGGGTCCAGCGCCACGCCGGCGCAAACTGCCAAATCAACTGGGCTTCAAAACCGTGCAGGGTCACATCAGCGGCGCGGAACAGATACACCGGCAATTCGCCGCTGTGGTCATGCGCCTCATCGGCATGCTCTTCTTCAGCGTGATCTGCATGATCGTGACCATCTTCGGCGAACAAGCCGGTATTTTGCTGGTAATAGTAGTTATCTACCTGGTTGTAAAAAGCATTCAAAATCAGCGCCACATCGCCGCTGTATTTGCGCCAGGTCAGGTCAATGTTGTTCGATACTTCCAAATCCACCGGATCTTTGTTCAGCGCAAAGGCCTGATGTGGGTCCTGCGTTGGATTCAGCCGGAATAACGCACCGATCTCATAAGCATTGGTGCCGATATGCGGGCCGAAGGACAGCAATTCAGCAGCGGAAGGCGCGCGGCCTGAACGCGACAACGACAGCGCGGCGTTATAGCCGTCCTGATATTCCCAAACGAGGCCGGCCGACAGGCTGTAGGGCTTGAAGTTCTGGTCAACGGCGAAGGTGCGGATCAGCTGATCGCCGCCATGATCATGATCATCGTGTTCGCTGCCGTCATGGGCATGCGCCGCCAGCTCCGGCAGCAGAACCTGATCGGCTTTGAGCGTGACCCGCTCCAGACGGGCACCGGTTTGCAATAACAGCGGGCCAAAATGCCGCTCTTCCATCCAGCCAACCGCCAGCATTTCCTGTGTCGACGGCGGTGTGAAGGCTTCGTCCCCTACCGCAGCAAAATCGCTGTGTTTGTAATGCAGGCTGAGGCCACCGCGCCAATCCAACCATTCACGGTGCAGCAGTTCCAACCGAGCTTCGTCACTGCGGTTTTTGAAAGTGGTGCCAGTCGCGCCGTCTTCAATTTCGGCATGCTGATAGTCGGTAAAACCAGCTTTGACATTGAGCTGCGCCAGCGGCCCGCCGCTGAAGTTTAACTGGCTGTGCAGTTGCACCCGGTCTTGCTCAAGGTCGGCAAAAACCCGTTCTTCGGCATGGCCGGCCTCAGCTTCGTGCCCCTCGTGTTCATGCCCGCCATGTGAATGGCCCGGAATGCCGTATTGCCGTTCCAGCCGGCCGACCGACAGCCCGACAAAACCATTCGGCAATAAATAACTGGCACCAACAGTGCCGCCTTTGCCGGTCGCATCGGTATTGGCAACGCGTCCACCTTTAGCTTCCGCACTACCCGTTTCATGGCTGTCGGTTTCAACAGCGCCGGGAATTTTGTAATTGCCCTGGTCACGCCAGAACGCGTCGGCATAGAGGGCAACATCACCGACGCTGGTTTGGCCGGCAGCAGCGGCCAGTTTTTCGTTGTTGACGCTCTGGCGTTCCAGCTGCCAGTTCGCCTGCGTGTCCCGGCGCGTCGGCACGCGTTCGTCCACTACATTGACCACACCACCGATAGCGCCACTGCCATAAAACAAGGTCGCCGGGCCACGCAGTACTTCAATTTGCTCGGCGGTACCGGCTTCGCTTGAAACGCTGTGATCAGGCCCAACCCGCGACGCATCGCCGGCGTCCAACCCGTTTTGAGTGATCATCACACGCGGGCCATCTAAACCACGGATGATCGGGCTACTAGCGACTGAGCCATAGAAATTGCTGTGCACACCGACCTGATTTTTCAGCGTGTCACCGAGTGTCGACGCCTGCTGCATTTTCAGCTGCTCACCAGACAACACACTGACCGGCAGCGCCGACTCCGTTGCGGAGGCATGCAGCGGACTGGCTTTAACATCAATGACTTCAAGTAAGGTGGGCGCCAGACGCAATTCGACATTGTTCAGACCAGCCTCTGGCACGTTCAGATGCAGATTGCGGTGGGCGAATTGTGGCGCTTCCACGTGCAGCTCGGCCAGCTGTCCGGCCGGCGCGGCCAGCAGGAAAGTGCCGGCGGCATCGGTTTTCACCCGCGCCTGACTGCCAGCCAGCGACACTTCGGCCCCGGCGATCGGCTGGCCTTTATGGTCAAGCACCACGCCAGACACACTTTGTGCCCACAACTGCTGGCTCAATGTCGCCGCCACCAGCATGGCTATTTTGTTACGGTAATGCATAGATCTCCCTGCGTTATACCCAAATCAGAAAACGTTACGTTCGATTCCGCGCTCGATAATGTGATAATATAACATTTCATTCAGGTGTGGAAACCAGCGTTTTCCGTTCAGGTGCAGCAGAGGTGAGACCAATGAAAGATTTAGTAGCGGCTTATATATCAGGGCTTTGCATCGTACATTGCCTGTTAACACCAGTTTTATTGGCGCTCGGTGGTGCGGGTTTGCTGGGGCATTGGCTGGAAGCTGAGTGGGTGCACTATGTGCTGATCACGCCGATCTTATTGCTGGTTGGCTGGAGTCTGCCGGCGGCACAACACCGGCATCAGCAGCAGTCGCCGCTATGGCTTGGCTGCGGCGGCGCAGCCTTGATGCTGCTGTCATTGGCGGTGCCGGCAGCGCTGGAACCCTGGTTGGCGATCAGTGCCGGCGTGTTGTTGATGGCGGCTCACCTGATGAACCGCCATTTATTACAGACGATGGCAGCACCTGCAGCCGAACCGATTCAGAAATAACGCACCCAGCGCCAGTGGCTGCGTTGCTTAAAACCGGCAAACCAGCGGGTTGGCCAATACAAAGCGGCAGCGAGCAACACGGCAATCAGCCAGACCCAACCAACATGACTGACGCCAAGCATCAGGCCATACGCGGTTTGTTGATTCGGTGCAAACACCAGCGCTGCCAGGTTATAGAGCAGCAGCAGCGCGTACAGATGCAGCAGATAAAAAAACATCGGTGCCGCACCAAAATCACTCAGGACCTGCTGCCAGCGCGCCACTGGATTGGCCGTGGCAGCCCGTTCCAGTGCCCGCAGCGCCAGACACATCAGGCCGAGCGTCAGCAGCAGAAAATCCAGCGATGGCGGGTATTTAGTGAAATTCAGTAAGTCCATAACAGTCAGCAGCGCTGTGGGCTGAATCTGCCAGTCCAGCGTCTCGCCGTACAAATTAAAGCCACGCAGTAGCAACAGCGCAGCCAACGCCAACCAGCCACTGCGCCATAAAATTCGCTGCCGCTGTGCTGCCGATTGTTGGAACCAGCCGCCCGCCAGATAGCCAAGCACAATCACACCGACCCAGGGCAACAGCGGATAACTGATTTTCACCGCAATGGCCGCTTCGCCTGGCGCGACTAAAAAGCCGCGGTCGTGCAGGATAGTCCAAAGCCAATAACCACTTTCACCGGGAGAAAACTGGATTGGTGTCAGCAGGTTATGCCCGCCAACCAGCAGCAGCCCGATGACCAGCAATACCGGACGCGGCAAATGATGCAGCAGCGCCAGCAACAGCATGCACAGGCCAAACACCCAAATCACCTGCAAATACAGCGTGTGGTAGCTGCCAAGCCAAGCGAAATTCACCAGCGTCAGTTCCAGTACAATCAGCACCAGCGCGCGTTTGACTAAAAACGGCGTCAGCGGCCGGCCCTTTTGTTGATACAGATAAGCCGACACTCCGGATAAAAACACAAACACCGGCGCACACCAGTGCGCCAGCAAACGGCTAAAAAACAGGCCGGGTTCGGTCTGGCTGATGTCCATCGGATCGCTGACCTGCAAATGCAGCAGCACCCGTTCGCGCACATGGTCCAGCAGCATAATCAGCATCACTAGGCCGCGCAGCATATCGATGCTGTTGATCCGGCCGCGCGGCAATGGTGCCATTGCGGTCATCGTCATCTTCAGAACTCGTAACGCAGACTGAGTCGCAGCGAGCGAGGTTCACCCGGATAAGTCCAGATCGCTGAATATGAGCTCTGGATCCAGGCTTTATCCAGCAAGTTTTCTACCACCGCTTCGGCCTGCCACTGTGAGCTTAATTGCGTGCTGGCAAACAGGCTCCACAGCGTATGCGACGGCAGCACATAAGACGGCGTCACTGCGTCACCTAATCTTTTACTCTGATGGCGCAGCCGCACGCCAAACTGGCTGTCGTAGCCGGCAATCGCCAGCTGCTGACGCAGCTGCGCACTGAGCGTATGACGCGGCACATTGACCAGCGCACTACCTTTGGGGATGAGCACGCCCCAATCAATGTTGATACTGTCTTTGAGGGTTTCGCTGTCAAGCCAGCTGTAAGACAGCGACAGATCGGAATTGGCCGCAAGCGGGCCCGCCAGTTCCAGCTCGACGCCACGGCTTTGCGCCGCACCGAGCGTGGCGGAAAAGCCGACGTTCACCGGGTCGGACACCAGAATGTTGGATTTCTCCGCATCAAATACCGACACAGTTGCTTGCCAGGACGCCAGCGCCAGCTTCATGCCCACTTCCACCGATTCGCTGAGTTCAGGCTCAAACGCCTTACCTGCGTAATCCGTACCCGACAGTGGCAGGAAACCCTCGGCATAATTGGCGTAGAAGGTGATCTGGTCATTGAACAAATAATTCAGGCCAACACGCGGGCTGACTTGCTGGTCTTCGGTAAGGGCGACGGTCTTTTTCACCAGCTCTTCAATGCGTTGTTGGTAGCTGTCGTACCGCACACCCAGCAACAACTGCCACTGACTATTCAGCTGCACTAAATCCTGCAGGTAAACCCCCACAGCTTGCTGCGATTCAACGTTTTCATACAAAGTGGCGATAGTGCCGGCTTTGGCAACCCCATACAAAGGCGCCTGAATATCAATGGCATAGCTACCTTTTGGCCCACGATAACGGCCCAGCAGTGTGTAGAGTTCATAGTCATAGGCGTCAGTGCCCAGCAACAACTGATGGGTGAGACCGAACAGCTGCGTGCTGCCGCTCAGCTCCGCGCGGGCGGTGCTGTCTTCAGAGTGATAGTCACGGTAGCGGCGCTGGCGCGTCAGCGTTTTGCCATCATCAGTCACGCCCTGGCGCGCTTTCGCCAGTTCCGCATCGGAAGAAAACCCCTGCAGGCTGGAATCACGGTAACCGGCGCCCAGGTTCAAGTGCCAACTGTTGCCTAAATCACGCTCGTAACTGAGCTGGTGGCCGGTAGCTTCAATTTCCGTTGGTTTGTCGCCGGGTTCGCCCAAATAGCGGCTGTGCGGCACCGTATCAAAATTGTTGTTGAGCACGACAATACCGCGGTCAAACAGTTGGTCCTGCCGCAGTACTTCAACCTCGTACAACACAGAGCTGTCGGCATCAAGCTGCCACAACACAGAAGGCGTCAGCACCTGCTTTTCACTGGTCACTTCATCGCGAAAACTACCATAGTCCTGCACTGCGCCGTTGACGCGCAGCATCAGACTGTCGCTGTAGGCGTAGTTATAATCACCTTCCAGCCGGTATTGCTGCTCAGTCGCAGCGCTGGCTTTGAGGTAGCCGCCGTTGGTCTGATTCGGTTTGCGCGTGATGATATTGATGGTGCCGCCGGGTTCAGAGCGGCCGTACAAAGCCGAGCCAGGGCCTTTTAAAATCTCGACCATTTCGATATTTGACACATCGCGATGACCACTAAAACCGCGTCCGCCGTTAAAGCCGTTAATTAAATAGCCTGACGGCATGTTTTCGTTGCCGGGAAAGCCACGCAGCGAAAAACTGTCCCACAGACCGCCGCCATTGTTCTGCCGCGCAATGCCGCTGGATAAATCCAGCACATCCTGAAAACGGCTCATCGACCAGTCAGAAAAATCATCCTGCCCCAGCACTGACACTGCCTGCGGTAATTTTTCCACCGGTACCTGGCCGCGATAGCTTTGGTGATGACGCACTTCAATGTGCTCCAGATTTTGTACTTCTTCAGCGCCAGCCGGTGCAGCGCAGAGTAGCGCCAGTACAGACAGCGGAAATAATCGGTGGGGGATCGCCTTCACGGCAAAGCGGCGCGCAGAAAATGACATATCAGCCTCAAGAAATGTGATGTTATCACATATTAACTTAAAGCATTTAGTCACGGGAAGCCCTGCGCCGGTGATTTCGGTTCAACTGCCGGAAAACACCGTTGACTGCCACCGGTAACATCTGCTGAAAAAAATCTCGCTCTGGCTGGCGAACCTGCAATTAATCGATTAAGTTTTGCTCATCCGGGTACAACAACACAGGTCGAAAATGGAATTCCGCCTCTCGCGCTGGCTCAGCGCATTTTGCCTTGGCTGTGCTTTAGTACAAACCACCACTGCCGCAGAACTACAGTGGGCTGTGAATCACGCCCCGCCTTTTCATATCGTCGACGGTCCTTTGCGTGGCCAGGGCATTTGTGATGTGTTGATTGAACGACTACATCTGCTGCTGCCCGGTGTCAAAGCCAAACTGAATCAGATGCCGCAACTTAGGGTGACCCGTGAACTGCAGCAACAGCATCAGTTGTGTTTTGCCTGCATGCTGCAACCGAAACAACCACTGAGCGGCGTGATTTATTCGGACAGCACTCATCAGTACCGGCCGCATCAAGTCATCACCCGGCCGGCGCTCGCCGACCAATTGCGCCGGCAATTTGGTCCACAACCTGCCTTTGCCAATCTACTCAGAGTCCCAAACTTACGCTTTGGTTACCCTGCCGGCCGTAAATACGGCATTTTACAACCTTTGATTGACGCGCATCAGCAACAGCATCCGCAGCAGGTGCTGCAGCGTACCGGAGATAACGAAACTATCGCCATGCTGAATATGGTGGCGCACAACCGCCTCGACTACACACTCGAATATCCCTTTGTTTATCAATATTATCGTGAGCTTGGCGGCACAGAATTAACACTATTGCCGTTAGCGGAGAAGCAGGCCGAACAGCTCCCCGGAGTGATTGGTTGTGGTAATGCCCCGCAAAATCAACAACTGATGCCAAAGATCAATCAAGTGATCCCAGAGCTACGCCGCGACCCGGTGTTTTTACAGGCGTTGCGCCGCTGGGGTGTCTGATGTGGAATTGCCGCCAGCGCCAGCAGCCCTTACACTGTCGCTTCACGCTGATTTCAGGAACTTATTGTGCTCCGATTGCCCCGCCCGGCACTGCTGCTGTGTTATCTGCTGCTGTTATTGCTGACCGCGGCAGCCTGCCAGCATTGGATTTATCAGGACTTGCGCGCCCAGGCGTCCAGTCAGAGCAATAATCTGGCGGCATTTTTGCGCTATAGCATCGGTCGCCACGCCACATTGCCGGCAAAGCTCGGCCACAGCCCGCTGCTGCAGCAATGGCTGGCACAGTCTGATATCGCAGCGCTGAATCAATATCTGGCCGAATTGCAGCAAAGTGCTGGTGTGGCTGATTTATATCTGGTTGGCAATGATGGTCTGGTGCTGGCAAGCAGTAACAGTCTTGAAACCACTTCCTATGTCGGCCGTGATTTTGGCTTTCGGCCTTATGTGCAGGCGGCGCTCGCCGGCAACAGCGGGTTTTATTATGCGCTTGGCCATACCAGCGGCATGCGCGGCGTGTATTACAGCGCGCCGCTGCGACAGGACGCCACGAACCTGGCCAGCGCAGTGCTGGCTGTGCTGGTAGCAAAGGTTGATTTAGAACCACTGGAACTGCAGCAACAACAAATCGCCGGCCTCAAAGGCAGTCACTTTATTGTCACTGGCCAGAGTAATGAAATTTTCCTCTCCGACGTACCGGAATGGCGTCTGACCAAGCTGGACAACGCAGCGCTGAGCAGTAGCGAACAGCCGCGATATCTGACCAAAGCCATCACGCCGCTTGGCCAGACTGAACGCCGCGCGCTGCTGACGCCCTGGCAACAGCTGTGGCAGATGCCACTTGGCGACAACCGGCAGAATTATCTGGCGCAGTCGCAACAACTCAGCGAATTCGGCTGGCAATTAACGGTACTGACGCCGGCTACGGATGCTTATCAGCAGCTCAGTGCCGCTTTGCTTTTGACTACCCTGCTGTTTGTGATTTTACTGCTTGGCTGGCGACTGCAACGCGAGCGGCAAAAACGCACGGCGCAGCTGGAATTACATGCCAGACAACTGGAACAACGCGTCATTGCCCGCACTGCAGACCTTGCCGCCAGCAATCAGCAGTTGGTTGCGCAAATTCAGCAGCGCGAACAAACCGAAACCGCGCTGGCGCAAACCGAACAGGAATTAGTGCAGGCGGCGAAACTCGCCACCATCGGCAGTTTGTCGGCTTCGCTGAACCATGAGCTGAACCAGCCGCTGACGGCGCTGTC